>Ga0306925_10004920_pt1 | contig 12171 bp, 7 predicted proteins | sample flu12Cox44000176_FD_203755 | JGI IMG/M metagenome (GOLD analysis project Ga0306925, IMG submission 203755) | Lab enrichment of tropical soil microbial communities from Luquillo Experimental Forest, Puerto Rico - flux8day.12C.oxic.44.000.176 (v2)... | ecosystem: Environmental > Terrestrial > Soil...
GATCCGGGCGACAACGCCGCCACCGCGCTCCGGAGCGTAGTGATCGACCCGGGCAACTACGATTGGGAGAGTGACACACCGCCAGCTCGGCCCTTTGCAAAGACTATCATCTACGAGCTGCATGTCGGCGGGTTCACCCGACATTCGAATTCAGGCGTCGCTCTGGCCAAGCGCGGCACCTATGCTGGGTTGATCGACAAGATCGCATATCTTCAGCATCTCGGCATCAGCGCGGTGGAACTGCTCCCGGTGTTTGCCTTCGACGAGCAGGACGGCCCACCACTACTCGGCAACTATTGGGGATACCAGCCGCTGTCGTTTTTTGCCCCGCATGACCGTTACAGCTCCCGATCCGACCCGCTGGGCGCGATCGACGAGTTTCGCGACATGGTCAAAGCGCTGCATCGCGCCGGGATCGAGGTCATTCTCGACGTCGTCTACAATCACACCGCGGAGGGGAGCGCCGATGGTCCGACCCTCTGCTTCCGGGGATTGGCAAACGAAACCTACTACATCCTGGGTGAGGACAAATCGCGCTACGCCGATTATACCGGCTGCGGCAACACGCTGAATGCCAATGAACCGATCGTCCGCCGTCTGATCCTCGACAGCCTGCGCTATTGGGTCAGCGAGATGCATGTCGACGGATTTCGTTTCGATCTCGCTTCGATCCTGTCGCGCGACGAGCAGGGCCGCCCCATGGCCTCGCCGCCGATCTTGTGGGACATCGAATCCGACCCGGTTCTCGCCAATGTCAAGCTGATCGCCGAAGCCTGGGACGCAGCCGGCCTCTATCAGGTCGGCAGCTTTGTCGGCGACAGCTGGAAGGAATGGAATGGGCGATTTCGCGATGATGTTCGCGCCTTCCTTAAAGCTGACAACGGTACGGTCGGCGCCTTCGCGTTCCGCCTGACCGGAAGCCCGGACGTCTATCAGCGAGAGGAGCGCGAAGCCGAACAGAGCATCAATTTTGTGACCTGCCACGACGGTTTCACGCTCAACGATCTGGTTTCCTACAATGTCAAGCACAACGAGTCGAACGGCGAAGGAAACCGGGACGGAGCGGACCATAATCTCAGCTGGAATTGCGGTATCGAAGGGGTCACGGCCGACCGTGAGGTCGAGCGGCTGCGCAATCGCCAAGTCAAAAACTTCCTGACCCTGACGCTGCTGGCGACCGGAACGCCGATGCTGCTGATGGGCGACGAAGTACGGCGCACCCAGAAAGGCAACAACAACGCCTTTTGTCAGGACAACGAGATTTCATGGTTTGACTGGACATTGGTCGAAAAGCACGCGGATGTTCACCGCTTTGTCAAGGCGCTGATCGCACTCCGGATGAACCGCGATCTTCCGGTCGAGCGGCTCGATATGACGCTCAACGGACTTCTACGCCGACAGCCGTGGCACTGGCATGGCACCAAATTGAATGCTCCGGACTGGAGCCACGAATCGCACAGCCTCGCAGCTACCGTCCCGCTGTTCGGGTACCGGCTGTTGCTGCACCTCATCATCAACGCCTACTGGGAGGCACTGGAGTTCGAAATTCCACCGCTCGACCCGGCGCAAGGGTTGTGGCTACGGTGTATCGACACGTACCTCGACCCTCCCGATGACATTTGCGGCTGGACCGATGCGCAAATGCTCCACGCCCCGACCTACACCGTCGCGCCGCGGTCTCTGGTCATCCTGCTCGCCAACACCGGAGGCGAACAATAGACCAGGACCGGGCACAAGCAGAGATGCCGCGAAATCTTGTACGCGCCGTAGTTGTCGTCGGGGAGGCGCCGCTGCCATCCTTCCCCCAGCCGAAACCCGCGGTCAGTGCGGCCGGACAGCTAATCCGCCGGCTCAACAAGGGACGCTCCCGAAATGTACCATTCAACCCGGTCTCGATCCTCTATCCATCACAATAAAGCGGCCAGGGCATCGGCATTCTGGTACATTCGGGCCACGGCAGCGACGAACCGATTGAGGGCTCCGATATGAGCGATCCAAAGTCCGACACCAAGGGTGACGCGCGCGAAGGCGAAGGCAAAGGCAAGCTGAAACAGAAAAAATACGAGCGGGAGCTGGCGCGCCTGCACGTCGAGCTTGTCAAACTCCAGCAGTGGGTGGTGCACAAAGGCCTTAGGGTCTGCATCATCTTCGAAGGCCGCGACGGAGCCGGCAAGGGCGGCACGATCAAGGCCATAACCGAGAGGGTCAGCCCGCGCATCTTTCGGGTCGTCGCACTCCCGGCGCCGACCGAACGGGAGAAGTCGCAGATGTATGCCCAGCGCTACCAATCACACATGCCGGCCGCGGGAGAGATCGTGATTTTCGACCGTAGCTGGTACAACCGCGCTGGCGTCGAGCGAGTGTTGGGGTTCTGCACCGAGCAACAGGCCAAACATTTCTTGGAGATGGTCCCCATTTTCGAAAGGGTCGTCGTCGAGGACGGGATCATTCTGCTGAAATATTGGCTGGAGGTCAGCCCCGAGGAGCAGACGAGGCGGCTGGAAGGCCGCATCGATGACGGGCGCAAGATCTGGAAATTGTCCGATATGGACCTCAAATCGTATTCGCGGTGGTACGATTACTCGCGCGCCCGCGACGAGATGTTTCAAGCCAGCGACACCTCATGGGCGCCGTGGTATGTCGTACATTCCGACAACAAACGGCGGGCGCGGCTCAACGTGCTTACCCATATCCTCAGCAAAATCCCCTACGAAGACCCGAAGCGCTCGAAGGTCGAATTGCCAAAGCGGCAGCATCGCGGCGACTACAAGGACCCCGACTATCCCTTCAGGATGATTCCGGAAGTTTTCTAAGCCGTAGAGAGACGCGGCTAGCGTGGCAAACAAGCCCGTTACAGTTCCGAGCCGCCAGCGCGCCTCGGTTGTCCTCGGCGATAGGCGCAGCTTGGTCGGTGAGTGGCGCGATCGGATCAGAGATCCAAGCCTGACGGCCTTGCTGATCCTTGAACTCTGCGCGATGTTTATCGCGGGACCGCTCGCGGCAAAGGGATTGCCCATCGCCCGGGCGGTCGCAAATACGCCGGTTCTCGCAGTCCTGGTGATCGTCGTCATGCTGTCGCGGAGACCGGCCGCCGTCATATTCATTATGCTGGGGCTGGCGGCCACCGTGGCAAGCTTTCCGCTCAGCGGTGATTGGTCACCGGTTTCGGCCACCATGCTCCGCCGCGGCTGAAATTCTGCTCGTACCGGGCGCCCCCGACAATGCCGCTAACTCGCGGGCACAGCAGTGGCGGATCCGTAACGTGAACGTCATGTTGCAAAATTAACCTGACCGAATTTATCTCACTCGGGATCGGAGGCGGCACGATGAACGAAGTTAGCGACGCGGTATCACGGCCGACCACAGCACCGGCGGCAGCCGATCTTCTCGAGCAATATGGCTGCGGTCCCATCCGGTTCTCTGGCGACAGCGACGCGCTCTACGAGCGGCATCTGCTGTTCGACGACGTCGTCGACCCGCTAGCGGCCGGCGCACGCGAACGCTTTGAGGCCGCTGCCCGGTCAGTCAGAGACGTGATGTCACAGCGTTGGGTCAGGACCGAGCGCACCTATAACCGACTGAACCCGAAGCGGATCTACTATTTGTCCATGGAGTTTCTGATCGGCCGCTCGCTGACCAATAACATCAACAATTTGCTCCTCGACCCGTTTGTAAGCCGGGCCGCCCAACAGAGGGATCTCGACTGGTTCGGCCTGCTCGAGCAGGAACCCGATGCGGGTCTGGGAAACGGTGGCTTGGGCCGCCTCGCCGCGTGTTTTCTCGACTCGATGGCGACGATGGAATTGCCGGCGATGGGCTACGGCCTGCGTTACGAGTACGGCATGTTCCGACAATCGATCGAGGACGGCTGGCAACGCGAGCAACCGGACAACTGGCTGCGCCAAGGCGACCCGTGGGAGGTCGCCCGCCTGAAGGAAGCGGTCGAAATCAAACTTCTCTGCTCGGTCAACATGCATCATGGCAGCCTGGAGATCGTTGCCGGCCGGCCCTCGACATTGATCGGCATCCCGTTTGACCGACCGGTAGTGGGCTATGGCGGCAAGACCATTAACACCTTGCGATTATGGTCCGCTGCATCGCCGGATTATTTTGATTTTCAGGAGTTCAGCAGCGGCGACTTTGTCGGCGCGCTTTCCGGAACTCTCGCTGCCGAATCATTGACGCGCGTGCTTTACCCCGACGACAGCACTGCGGTCGGTCAGGCATTGCGTTTCTTTCAAGAATACTTTCTCGTCGCCTGTTCACTGGCGGATCTTGTGCGTCGTTTCCACCACCGGAATGGGAATTGGCATCTGTTTCCCGACAAGGTCGCGGTCCAACTCAACGACACGCATCCGACCCTGGCGGTGCCGGAATTGATGCGGATTTTGCTTGATGAGGCGCATCTCGGCTGGGATGAGGCGTGGGACATTACGCGACGAACTCTGGCCTATACCAATCACACGCTTTTACCGGAAGCTCTTGAGAAATGGCCTCTCCAATACTTTAAGCAATTGCTGCCACGGCAGTTGGAGATCATTTTCGAGATCAACCGCCGCTTTCTCGATACCGTCCGGACGCAATGGCCCGGGGACGAACCACGTGTTGCGCGTATGAGCCTGATCGAAGAGGGCGCTGAACGCAAAGTCCGCATGGCGAATATGGCGATCGTCGGCTCGCACAGTACCAATGGGGTCGCAGCGATCCACTCCGAGCTGTTGCGCAAGACAACTGTCAAAGACCTGGCAGAGATGTTTCCCGAGCGCTTCAACAACAAGACCAACGGCGTTACACCGCGACGCTGGCTGCTTCTTGCGAACCCAGCTCTCGCCGGTGTAATCACCGAAGGCATCGGCGACGGCTGGACAACCGATCTTAGCCGATTGAGCAAGCTCAAACCCCTTGCCGACGACAGCGCATTTCGCGACGCCTGTTACAAGGCCGCACACCGGGCCAAGTCGCAGTTTGCCGATTGGCTCAAATCGGCATTGGGCCAAACGGTCGACCCGCACACGATCTTCGACTGCCAGATTAAGCGCATCCACGAATACAAGCGACAGCTGCTCAATGCGCTGCGCATCATCGTTGTCTACAATCGCATGCGCGAAAATTCCGGCGTCGAAATGCCGCCGCGGACCTTCTTCTTTGCCGGCAAGGCGGCGCCCGCCTACCATCTCGCCAAGCTGATCATCAAATTCATCAACAACGTAGCCGGCACCATCGACGGCGATCCAGTGACCCGCGGCCGTCTCAAAGTGATTTTCTTGCCCGACTACAACGTTTCGCTCGCGGAGCGGCTGATCCCCGCCTCCGACGTCTCCAACCAGATCTCGACTGCCGGCTACGAAGCGAGCGGCACGAGCAATATGAAATTCATGATGAATGGCGCGCTGACGATCGGCACGCGCGACGGAGCGACTATCGAAATGGCGGGAGAAGCCGGCGAAGAAAATTTCTTTCTGTTTGGTCTCACTGCACAACAGGTCGCGGAGAGTCGTAGCTGGTACAGTCCATATTGGCATTACGACAATGAGCCGGAAACCCGCGCGGTATTGGACATGATCTCCTCCAACTATTTCAGCCGCTTCGAGCCTGGAATTTTTGCTCCCATTCACGATGCGCTGTTGGCGCTCGGCGACCACTACATGCATTTGGCCGACCTCAAATCCTATCTCGACGCTGATCAGAGGCTCTGCGAGCTTTATGCCGATCGCGATGGATGGGCACGCAAGGCCATTCTGAACATCGCCGGATCGGGGAAGTTTTCCAGCGACCGCACGATCGCTCAATATGCCGCCGAGATCTGGAACGCGAAGCCTTGTCCGGTGCCATAGGAGGAATTTGGACAGATGACCATTTCACCCCTGGCCGGCAAGCCGGCACCAAAGGAGATGCTGATCGATCCGGTTCGGCTCGAACGCGAATATTTCGAGCGCCAGCCCGATCTCGACGACCCGAACCAGCGGGTCGCTTTTGGCACCAGCGGGCATCGCGGCTCGCCGCTTCACGGGTCGTTCACCGAGGCCCACATTCTCGCCATCACCCAAGCGATCTGCGACTATCGCAAGGCCCACGACACCAGCGGTCCGCTCTTCATGGGAAAGGACACGCACGCGCTCTCCGGACCGGCTCAACGCACCGCGCTGGAGGTCCTGGCCGCAAATGGCGTCGAGACCGTCATCCAACGGGACGACGGAGTGACGCCCACGCCGGTTATCTCGCGGGCGATCCTGGTCCACAACCGTGGCCGCCACGATCGTTTTGCTGACGGCATCGTCATCACGCCGTCGCACAACCCGCCGGAGGATGGCGGGTTCAAATATAACCCAACGAACGGCGGCCCAGCGGACACTGATGTCACGGAGTGGATCGAAGACCATGCCAACGAGCTGCTGCACAGCAACAATGCCGACGTGAAGAGGTTAGCTTTGGCGGCTGCAGTCAGTGCGGGAACCACCCACCAAGAAGACTTTGTCGCGCCGTATGTTAATGATTTGCATACTGTAGTCGACATGGACACTATTCGCGCTGCCGGGCTCAAACTCGCCGTCGACCCGTTGGGTGGTGCGGCCGTGCATTACTGGGAGCCGATCAACGCGATCTACAAATTGGACATCGCTGTCGTCAATCCGCGGGTCGACCCGACCTTCTCATTCATGACCGTCGACCATGACGGCGCGATCCGGATGGACTGTTCGAGTCCTTATGCGATGGCGCGGCTCGTCGGCCTCAAGGATCGGTACCAGGTCGCTTTCGCCAATGACCCCGACTCCGACCGGCACGGCATCGTGACCCCAGCCGCCGGGCTGATGAACCCGAACCATTATCTGTCCGTGGCAATCTGGTACCTGCTGACCCATCGGCCCGACTGGCCAGCAGAGGCCGCTGTCGGCAAGACTCTGGTCAGCAGCAGCATGATCGACCAGGTCGTCAAAAAGCTGGGACGCCGGCTGTCCGAGGTGCCGGTCGGCTTCAAATGGTTTGCACCCGGATTGTTCGACGGCTCTTGCTGCTTTGGCGGCGAGGAGAGCGCCGGGGCCAGCTTCCTGCGCCGCGACGGTAGTGTATGGACGACCGACAAGGACGGTCCGATCATGGATCTGCTGGCGGCCGAGATCACCGCGCGCACCGGCAAAGACCCGGGCGAACATTACCGCTCAATGACGGCGGAATTCGGCACAGCGTACTACACGCGGATCGACGCGCCCGCGACACCGGAGCAAAAGGCGAGGCTCGAAAAACTATCGCCTGAAGCGGTGAAAGCGCCGAGTCTGGCAGGCGAGCCGATTGTCGCAAAACTCACTCGCGCCCCGGGAAACGGGGCGGCGATCGGAGGCCTCAAGGTCGTCACCCAAAACGGCTGGTTCGCTGCGCGCCCGTCCGGTACTGAAGCTGTCTACAAGATCTACGCCGAGAGCTTCAGGGACGAGCAGCACCTGCAGGCGATTTTGACCGACGCCCAGCAGATCGTCGGCAGCGCTTAGTTGGCCGCGGGACTCGACCGACGATCCCCTCCATGGTCGTCATCACCAGGCTCGACCCGGTGATCCACGGTTTTTTTGTGGATGGCCGGAATAAGTCGGAACGAGTCCGGCCATGACGGCTTACGATCGTCGCAGTGCCACAGCCGAATCTCGCAGCTATAGCGGCCATTTCCAATTGACGATCTCCGGCATGTCGATGCCGTGCTCTTAGGCGTAGTTGCGGCAGTCGATTTGCCGGTTCAGCAGCATCTCGCGCGCATGCGCGCCGCGCACTTGCAACGATGGCACGCGGTCGATCGCGTCGATCGCTAAGGTAAAGCGATCCACCTGGTTCTGGATGGCAAGTTCCATCGGCGTATTGATGTTACCCTTTTTCTTATAGCCGCGCACATGCAGGTTGTGGTGATTGGTGCGGCGATAGGTCACCCGGTGAATGAGCCAGGGATAGGCATGGAAATTGAAAATGACAGGCTTGTTGGTAGTGAACAGCGCGTCGAACTCGTGATCGGTGAGGCCGTGCGGATGTTCGGTGCTCGGCACCAGCCGGAACAGATCCACGACATTGACAAAGCGCAACTTAAGATCCGGGAAGTGCTGCCGCAGCATGGCAGTGACGGCCAGAGCCTCCATCGTCGCGATGTCGCCGCAGCTCGCCATCACGAGGTCAGGTTCGCTGTCTTGATCGCTTGCTCGCCTGTCGCCATATCCCTGCCCCTTTTGTGCAGTGCTTGATCGCCTCGTCCATGTTCAGATATTGAAGATGCGGCTGCTTGTCGGCGACGATCACATTGGCGTAGTTGCAGCTGCGCAGGCAGTGATTGGCGACAGATAGCAGGCTGTTGGCATCGGCGGCAAATATATGCGAGTCACCGACGGACTCTTGTTGGCGACGACGTCGAGGAATCCAGGGTCTTGGTGCGTGAAGCCGTTATGGTCCTGCCGCCAGACAGTAGAGGTGATAGGCCTGTATCCGCTGCAACTCTTCGGGCTCGAGCGGGGTGCCCTGCACGGTCGACCGTGCCGCGCCGTAGGCGCTGATGGATCGTGTCTCAGTCGTAGAGTGCATGGGTTTCTCCGAAGAGCGCTTTCGGGGTGACTCATCCTACCAGCACGTGGCATTGTTTTCTATCAATACCCGGAACTAGATCATATGTCGGCGGGGAAATCATGACCGGACCGCACTATCCGTCGCTCTATCAGATCAACACCCGGGTTTGGCTGCGGCGTCTATCCGGCGACGCAGATAAGCAGGTCACGTTGGCCGACATCGATGACGTCACGATCGATTGCTTTGCCGAGCGGGGCTTTGACTGGATCTGGCTGCTGAGCGTCTGGCAGACGGGTGCGGCCGGCCGAACCGTTTCACGCAGTAATCCGCAGTGGCGCGCCGAGTTCACGGCCCTGCTCCCCGATTTGCGCGAGGAGGATATTTGCGGGTCCGGTTTTGCGATCACCGCTTACACCGTCAGCGATGCGCTTGGCGGTGAGCGGGCGTTAGCGCAATTTCGCGAACGGCTGGCGAGGCGCGGCATCAAGCTGATGCTCGACTTTGTGCCAAACCATACCGCCCCTGACCACCCGTGGGTCAAGGCTCATCCGGACTACTACGTCGAAGGTAACGAGGCGGCGCTCGCAGGAAGTTCACAAAATTACCTGCGGGTCGACACCGACTTCGGACCCAAGATCCTGGCGTATGGTCGCGATCCCAATTTTCCAGGTTGGCCGGACACGTTACAGCTCAATTACGCCAACCCCGAGCTGCAGGCAGCGCGGATCGACGAGCTGCTGGGTATTGCCGGCAACTGCGACGGCGTGCGCTGTGACATGGCGATGCTGCTGTTGCCCGAGATTTTCCAGCGCACCTGGGGGATGGCCGCGGAGGCTTTCTGGCCAAAGGCGACGGCGGCGGTGCACGAGAAATATCCCGACTTCACCTTTATGGCCGAAGTCTATTGGGACCTCGAATGGACGTTGCAGCAGCAGGGCTTCGCCTACTGTTATGACAAGCGGCTCTACGACCGCTTGAGAGAGGGCCATGTGGGGCCGATCCGCGACCATCTATTGGCCGGTCTCGACTACCAGGACAAGCTCGCCCGCTTTCTCGAGAACCACGACGAGCCGCGCGCTGCATCCGTGCTTTCCTGGCCGCAGCACCAGGCGGCGGCGATCATTACCTTTCTGTCGCCGGGCCTGCGCTTTTTCTATGACGGCGAATTCGACGGGGCGCGGATCCGAGTACCGACCCATCTGTGTCGAGGGCCGACCGAGCCGGCAAATCCGGAAATTGCCGCCTTTTATTCCCGGTTGTTAACTGCATTGAAACGGACTGTTTTTCGCGATGGCACCTGGTCGCAGCTTCAACCGCTGCCGGCCTGGTCCGACAACTGGACCCATGACGAGTTTGTGGCCTATGCCTGGGCCGGCGCGGATGGCAGTCGCCATGTCGTCGTCGTCAACTATGCCGGAAATCAGGGACAATGCCGGCTGCCGCTGCCATTCCCCGAGTTTCGCGGTAAGCAAGTGCGCCTCACCGATCTCATGGGGACGGAGGTTTACGATCGCGACGGCAGCGAGCTGGTCAGTCCCGGGCTCTACATCGATCACAGCCCCTGGCACTTCAACGTATTTGCCTTGCAGGCCGGGTAAAGCCAGGCACTGCGGTTCAAGCGGTGGCGTATTGGCGATTTCGCGTCAAGCTCGCGAAAGAACGCTCAGCTATTCAGCGGCTCGGGGGGCGGCAACCGGGGCCTTCTTACGTGCCTTGCGCCACTCCTCAAACCCCTGCAACACCGTAAAGAACGAGGGGACGAACAGCACCGCCAGACAGGTCGACGCGATGATGCCGCTGAGGACGCTGAGGCCGAGCGAGATGCGGCCGTTGGCGCCGGCTCCGGTCGCCAGTACGAGCGGCACTACCCCGAGCCCAAAGGCGAACGAGGTCATCAAGATGGGCCGGAACCGCGAGCGCGCCGCCTCGACCGCGGCTTCTCCGATCGATTTGCCGTGGACGATCCGGGCCTCGCGCGCCATCTCGACGATCAGAATGCCATTCTTCGCCGACAATGCGATCATCAGGATTAGCCCGATCTGGGTGTAGAGGTTGTTGGCAACCCCGAGACTGGTCAACGCCACGACCGGCCCCAACAAAGCCAATGGCACCGCCGACAGCACCGACAATGGTAGGAACCAGCTCTCGTACTGGCCGGCGAGGCAGAGATAGACCAGCAGAACTGACAATCCGAACAGATAATAAAGCTGGTTGCCGGTCAATTTCTCCTGAAAGGACATCGCGGTCCATTGATAGCCGACATCGCTCGGCAACGTCTTTTTTGCGATGTCCTCCATCGCCGTCAGCGACTGGCCCGAGCTGACGCCGCGAGCGGGGGCGCCGATGATTGTCGCAGATGGATAGAGATTGTAGAGCGTGATGAGCGACGGCCCGACCTCCTCGCCGAGATGCGCGACTGCGCCGATTGGCACCATCTGGTTATCCGAGCTTTGCACATATAGATTCAACAGATCGTCGGGCTGTAACCGGAACTGTGACTCTGCCTGCACGTAAACCTGGAATACTTGCCCGAATTTGTTGAATTGATTGACAAACGTAGATCCCAAATAGGATGACAGCACCGAAAAGACATCCCCGACCGAGACGCGCAGGGTCTGTGCCCGGGCTCGGTCCACAGTCACGGAGACGTGCGGCCCGCCCGGGCTGAAGGTCGTTAGAACATGTTCCAATTGCGGATTGGCTGTGGCTTGTTTGACAAGCTGTTGAGTGACGACGTCGAGCTTGTGGTAATCGAAGCTGCCGCCCAGCAGCACGAGCTGCATTTGAATGCCGCCGGCATTGCCGATGCCCTGGATCGGTGGCGGCGGCACGATGAAAAGCCGACCGTCGGGAGCCGCGTTGAGAGCGCCCTGCAAATGCTCGGCAATCGTCAGGATGTCCGTGCCTTTCGCCTTGCTGCGCTCGTCCCAGGGCTTGAGCACGACAAAGCTGACCCCGGCATTGGCGAGGTCGGCGAAATTATCGAGCGCCGACAGTCCGGTGATCGCAACAACCCGATCGACGCCCGGCGTATCGAGGGCGATCTTGGTCGCCCCGTCGAGCGCTGCTGTTGTGCGCCCGAGGGCGGCGCCGTCAGGCAACTGTGCGACGAGCAACAAATATCCTTGGTCCTCTGGTGGGATGAAACCGGTCGGCAGACGGGTGATACCCCAGATGCCAGCCGCCGACAGCACCAGCCCGATCACCACCATCAGCCCGCTCCGCCGCACCATGCGGCCAACCAATCGAGCATAGGCGTTTTCCATCCCGCCATAGACACGTTCGAAACCGCGAGAAAACCAGCGCGAGAAGAAATTGCGCTGCTCGATCGGCTTTGGAGAGCGCAGCCATAACGCGCATTGCGTTGGCTTGAGCGTGGCCGCGTTGACGGCGCTGATCAGCGCGGTCACCGCGATAACCAACGCGAATTGGGCGAACATCTGCCCGCTCAGACCCGGCACAAAGGCCGACGGAATAAATACCGCCATCAGCACCAGGGTTATGCCGATGATCGGCCCGAACAATTCACCCATCGCCTTGATCGCGGCGTCGTGGCCGGACATCCCCTGCTCGATATATTTCGAGACGCCTTCGACGATGACGATCGCATCGTCGACGACGACGCCGATCGCGAGGATC
>Ga0306925_10004922_pt1 | contig 12170 bp, 9 predicted proteins | sample flu12Cox44000176_FD_203755 | JGI IMG/M metagenome (GOLD analysis project Ga0306925, IMG submission 203755) | Lab enrichment of tropical soil microbial communities from Luquillo Experimental Forest, Puerto Rico - flux8day.12C.oxic.44.000.176 (v2)... | ecosystem: Environmental > Terrestrial > Soil...
CACCAGGTAGTCGATTCCGTCCTGATGACCGATGTCATGCAACACGCAAATGTGTGGATGATTCAGGTGAGAGATGGGTTTCGCTTCGCGCTCGAACCGCTGCTTGCGTACGGGATCGGAAGAAAACTGCGCGGGCAAAATCTTGATGGCGACACTGCGTTCCAATCGCGTATCACGCGCGCGGTATACCTCACCCATTCCGCCCGCACCGAGCGGAGACACAATTTCGTATGGGCCAAGTTTTAAACCCGAAGCCAACATCATAAGTGGTGCGATTATAACTCCAGGAGCCGGATTCCGGCGCTTTGGGTCTTCAAGTGCTTGGTAAACGAGGTTACCGCCGAGTTGGTCTTGGCAGGGCCAACTTACCGGTTTCGCGACTAATCGGGATTTAGAACGAATTGGTACCGTTGATCGTGATTTTGTTAGAGATATCTGCTAGACTCCCGCCGATGCGATTTCCATAGTTCCGGCGAACCGACCTTTTTTTTCTGCAATCGGAGGTTGCGAAGTCATCCGCCCACAGAATTCATTGATCATTTGGAGGGACCTTGCGGTCAATAGTCTGCGCTTCACTGTTAGTGTTGTTTGCGCTCGCAACAACGCCTGCAATCGGGCAAACGCCTGCCGCAAAGAACGACAAGATAGACCGTTCTGTTTTGCCGCTTCCAACTCCTCCGTTCACAGGCGTAATCGGCAAAACCTACAAAGAATCAAAGGAGGCGTGGCCGCCAGTCCCCACACCTCCCAGCGGTGCGCCGAATGTCGTCGTCATACTACTCGACGACGTTGGCTTCGGGCAGACCAGCACCTTCGGCGGTCCCGTGCAAACGCCAGAACTGGACAAATTGGCTGCGCAAGGCCTGAGGTACACACGCTTTCATACCACTGCCGTTTGCGCACCTTCTCGGGCAGCCCTCATTACGGGGCAAAATCACCACCAGGCTGGCTCTGGTTTTTTGCCCGAGTGGGCAACGGGATACCCGAGCTATGACAGCATGATCCAGCGCGACACCGCCACGATGGGCTCTATTTTCAAGTACAACGGATATGACACAGCATGGTTCGGAAAAAATCACAATACGCCGGATTGGGAGAGCAGTGTCGTCGGCCCATTTGATCGCTGGCCAACAGGATGGGGCTTCGACTATTTCTACGGATTCATCGCAGGCGAGACAAACCAGTATTACCCCGTCATTTTCGAAAATACCAAGGCCGTGGAGCCTCTGAAGACGCCAGAGCAAGGTTATCACTTCATGTCGGATATGACCGACCGAGCGATCCAATGGGTGCAATACACGAAATCGGTCGCACCGCAAAAGCCCTTCATGATCTATTTTGCGCCGGGTGCGGCGCATGCTCCGCATCAAGTGTCAGCGGAATGGCGAGACAAATACAAAGGTCAGTTCGATAAGGGATGGGATGCCGTTCGTGCCGAGACGTGCGCACGACAGCTCAAGACAGGAATTGTTCCTGCTGGCACAAAGTGCACGCCCCGCCCAGATTGGGTAAAGGCGTGGGACACGCTTTCCCCGGATGAAAAGCGGTTCTTCGCCCGGCTGATGGAGAACTATGCTGGCTACCTCTCTTTCGCCGATCACGAAACTGGGCGGTTCCTCGATGCGCTGCGTCAGTTGCCTGACTGGAACAACACGCTTGTCTTTTATATTGTCGGCGACAATGGTGCTAGTGCTGAGGGAGGCATGGAAGGGACTCTGAATGAAGTCAAGAACCTCAACGGCATCCAGACACCGATTGCCGAGAATTTAAAACACATCGACGAAATCGGCGGTCCAGAATCCGAGCCCCACTATCCAGTGGGATGGGCTTGGGCCGGAAACGCTCCCTTCCAGTGGGTCAAACAAGTGGCATCACACTTTGGTGGCAGTCGAAATCCCATGGTCGTATCATGGCCGGAGAAAATTAAGGATGTAGGCGGCACACGAACCCAATTCCTACATTTGATCGATGTGGTGCCCACGTTGCTGGATGCGGCTGGAATACCAGCTCCCAAGTCAGTGGACGGCGTCACACAGAAACCGATGGACGGTGTCTCGTTTATGGCCACATTCACTGATGCTAATGCGAAGCCAGTCCGGGAGCGTCAGTATTTCGAGATCATGAGTAATCGTGCAATCTACGATCACGGCTGGATCGCAGCAGCGCAGCACAGCTTCCCGTGGCGGCAAGACCTTGCGCCCGGCAATTGGGACAAGGATAAGTGGGAGCTTTACAACATCGACGAGGATTACAGCGAGTCGAATGATCTGGCAGCAAAAAATCCAGAAAAACTTGCGGAAATGAAGAAGCTCTTCGATGAAGAGGCTCAGAAAAATCATGTGTATCCGCTCGATGATCGAGGAACGGGACGCATCGTATCACCGAAACCAACGCCCTATGATCCAAAGCGCACGGATTTTATCTTCTACGCTGGCGCTACCCGCCTTGCGGAGACGGCTTCTCCCAACACGAAAAACAAGTCGCACACGATTACCGCAGACATCGTCATGCCCGACAAGGATGGCGAAGGTGTAATCGTGGCCTCTGGTGGAGGTTCGGCAGGATACGCGCTTTATGTGCAAGGCGGCAAACTTGTCTACCATTACCTCTTTTTCGACCAGCGTTATGTCATTACGTCAACTGAACCCGTTCCTACCGGCAAGTCCACCCTAAAGTTCGAGTTTGCATACGACGGAGGTGGCTTGGGTAAAGGTGGCATCGGAACCCTCTTTATCAACGGGAAGAAGGTCGGCGAAGCTCACATTCCGAACACCGTCGCAGGCCGTTTCGGTATTGACACATTCGGGATTGGAGAGGACACAGGCGCTCCTGTTTCCAACACCTACAAACCGCCCTTTGCCTTCAACGGGAAAATAGAGAAAGTGCAATTTCATCTCGATGCGACTCCGCTTAGCGCGGCCGATCAGAATGAATTGCAAGAACACGACAAGAAGTTTGCCGCGGCGACCGAATAACCCGATTAACGTGTCCGGTTACCGGACAAACCAGATGACTTGAAGAATTGTATCGATTGGCTTTAGAATCGCATCGTTTTTGACCCAAACGTCCCTCACTATCCAATCGGGAAGAAACTTTACAACTGAGGTTTCCACTATGAAGAGAACTGCTCACGGTGCGCTCGCACTCTTATTCTTGTTTTCCGCTTACGCGATATTGTTTCCTTCTGCTGCACAAGAGGTATTGCCCGTCCCCCCGCCACCATTCAAAGGGCAAATCGGCTTGAGCTACAAAGACTCGAAACCTGATTTTCCCCACCCCGTCAATGCACCTAAGGGAGCACCGAATGTCCTGCTTGTTCTGCTTGATGATGTTGGCTATGGCGCGACGAGCTCGTTTGGCGGCCCGGTCAATACACCTACGCTCGACCGCCTTGCAAAGAGCGGCCTGAAGTACACCAACTTCCACACCACTGCCTTGTGCTCTCCCACGCGCGCCGCTCTGATCATGGGGCGAAATCACCATTCGGTTCACACCGGAGTGATTATGGAAGGCGCAACGGGCTACCCTGGTTACGACTCTCTCGTGGGAAAGGACACTGCTACCGTCGCCGACGTCTTGCGGGCGAATGGCTGGAACACCTCCTGGTTTGGCAAGCAGCATAATGTTCCCGATTGGCAATCGAGCGAAGCGGGCCCGTTTGATCTCTGGCCCACAGGACTTGGCTTTGAATACTTCTACGGGTTCATCGGAGGCGACACGAACCAGTGGCGACCGAACCTGTATGAGGGCACCAACCCGATCGAGCCATACATCGGCAATCTGAACTACAACCTCGACTACGATTTGGCCGATCAGGCGATCAAATATCTGCACCACCACAACGCTGTGGCCCCTGACAAGCCGTTCTTACTGTATTACGCTCCGGGCGCCACGCATGCACCGCACCATCCGAGAAAGGAGTGGGTCGAGAAATACAAAGGCAAATTCGATCAGGGATGGGACAAGGTCCGCGAAGAAACCCTTGCGCGTCAGAAACAGATGGGGATTTTCGCAGGCAGCGCCGACTTGACGACTCGCTCTGCAGGGATTCCGGCATGGGATTCCTTGGATTCCGACCAGAAAAATCTCTACGAACGCATGATCGAAATCTACGCCGGTTACTTGGAGCAGACCGACTACAACGTGGGCCGCGTCGTCGATGCCATCCAGGAAATGGGACAGCTCGACAACACACTAGTGATTTACATTGTCGGCGACAATGGCGCGAGCGCTGAGGGCAGTCTGCAGGGAATGTCCAATGAGATGACGTTTTTCAACGGGATTCCGGAGGACGCCAAGCAAGTGCTGGCTCGTATAGATGACCTGGGAACATGGAAAAGCTATAACCACTACCCAGTAGGTTGGGCTCACGCCATGAATGCACCGTTCCAGTGGGCAAAGCAAGTTGCTTCCCACTATGGAGGAACGGCGAATGCACTCGTAATTTCCTGGCCCGCACGCATCAAGAGCACTGGTCAGACGCGAACGCAGTGGCACCACGTCATCGACATTGTGCCGACCATTTACGAGGCGGTTGGTGTCCCTGCGCCGTCGTCCATGGATGGAGTGAATCAGAAGCCGATTGAGGGCGTCAGCATGGTGTACACATTTGACCATTCAGATGCTTCATCCACCCGCACGACCCAGTATTTTGAGATGTTGGGGAATCGCGGCATTTACCACGATGGTTGGATAGCATGCACCACTCCGCCAACCCCGCCTTGGTCACCGAGTGGGGCCGACGTTGACCCCATCACTGGCTACAAGTGGGAACTATACGATGTGACAAAGGACCCCACCGAGGCGCACGACCTCGCTGCCAGCAACACCGATAAGCTGCAGCAGCTTCAGCTCCTGTTCTATGCCGAAGCCGCAAAGTACAACGTGCTTCCAATCGACAATAGCAAAACGATCCGTATGGGTCCCGGCATACGTCCGAGCCTGATTGAGGGACGGACATCGTTCACATACTATGACGGCGACGTGCGGATTCCCGAAGGTTCGTCACCGGAAACGAAGAATCGGTCGTTCAGCATAAGAGCCGATTTGGAGATTCCTGCGAAGGGGGCTGACGGAATGATCATCACACAAGGCGGTCTCTTTGGCGGCTGGGCCCTCTACTTGGATAAGGGCAAGCCGACCTTCAAGTACAATACGGTGAACCTCTTTCACTACACCATTGCGTCCCCTCAAGTGCTGTCACCGGGCAAACACACGCTCGTCTTCGACTTCAAGTACGACGGAGGCGGCATGGGCAAAGGCGGGACTGGCACTCTATCAGCGGATGGCAAGCAGATCGCGCAGGGAAAGATCGAACGCACGGTGCCGATTCGCTATTCGCTGGATGAAGGCCTCGATGTCGGCGAGGACACCGGAACGCCTGTGGACCTCAGCTACGACGTGCCGTTCAAGTTCACCGGAAAAATCAGCAAGGTCACCATCGATTTGAAACCGATGGAAGCGGCGACTGCGCTGGAGAACGAAAAGAGCCAACGCGAAGCTGCCATGGCACGGTCGCTGGAGGAGTAAAGCAAATCTAGCTTAGAGCCTGTAACAAAACCCTCCCCAGATTCGCAGTGGCGTAAGTGTCCGGCAAGACACTCGGATTGTTTCCAGATGGCCCGTGATCCGCTCGAAACCGGCGGTGACTGTTCGGATTGGCGATTACATTGTAAGCACGGCGCGGAACCGAGCCTTGCCGTCCGCAACGCACTCGTAAGCCTTCGCAGCTTCGGCCAATGGATAGGTCTCAATGATTGATTTGACTTTTCCCTAGGCTAGGCTACGTAATCCAGGGCTTCGTAGAGATATTCGGGCCATTACGATATTCCAGCGAGTCACATGGGATCGCGGTCCACAACTCCCTTGCTGCGGAATCCGACGGATCTGCGCTATTGCTCACAGCAGGCGGGAGCGAATGTCGATTTCGGAGACGAGGGTACGGTGGACTGGGCATTTCTGGGCAATCTCAAGCAGCTTCGAGCGTTGCTCTTGGGTTAGCCGCCCCGTGAATTCGAGTTCACTCTCGATGTGGTCAAGCATTCCTTCTTTGGTTTCGCAATCGGCGCAGTCGGCTGCGTGAATCTTACTGTGGCGCAGCCTAACGGTGACTGCCTCGAGCGGCCAGCTCCTTGCGTCGCGCATACAGCGCAACCGTCATCGAAGTTCAAGCGCCCAACGCAGCAAGTAGTAAGTCGTAGGGAGTTGGGCCCGTGTCGGCTCCGCCGGCAGCCACGGGCTCGTCTGCCGTCAAAGGATGTCGGCCCGCGAGAATCTCCTGCGCAAATCCTGCCGCGCTCCCCCGGACAACCACCTCACTTATGTCAGCCATCGTCAGCACTCCTACGGAAGAATGATCTTTACCAATTATTCTTTAATACGGATGAGATTGTAACTCTCTCAGCCAATACTCGGCTCCCGTCATTTCTGGCAGACGACAAAGCGCGGTTCTCAAAGAGCAAAGGAAGTGCTGGGCGGATGGTCGGCAAACAAGAAACTGAGAATCGATAACTTCAGGATTGCCCGTGACTCAGGCCGAACGGCATCGACTCCCAACCTGAGCACCAAATTTTGGAACGTTGCATTCGAACGGAAAGTCAAAACTTCATGCGCTGGAGTAATGCCCGAAAGCGCGGGTCGAAGCGGACATTGTCAAAGCGGGGATCTAGGTTCAGCCAAACCAACCAGTGGGACCTGCCTTCGTAGGCTTTTTGCAACCAGTTCATCGCTTGCTCCCTGTCCTCCAGGCTGGCGAAAACCAGCGCTACCCCGTACGGTGTGACGTATTCTTCTTTCGCCAATTCATCGATCCGGTGCAAGGCCGCAGTTGCATCTGATTTATGACCCCATCTTCCATACGTGTGTCCAGCGGCCGCAATAATCACAGGCCAATCTTTCAGTGCCGCCCCAGCTTGCTCGAATTCTGTGATTGCTTCCGGATACATCCTTTCCTGCTCGTAGGCACGGCCCAGCCACAGGTGCGCCAAGGGAAAATTGGGACTGGTTTGCAGAACGGAACGCAACTGCGTTATAGCTTCTTCATAGCGCCGTGCGTAATACAGTTCAAAGCCCATGTCCGTACTGATCGGCACTGACAGAGGATCAAGCTCGTGGGCGCGGAGAATTTCAGACGAGGCTTCTTCGTGTCGCCCCCGAGCCCTCAAGAGCACGCTGTACCAGTGGTGAGCGGTCGCGTAGTTTGGGTTCGTGGTGATGGCCGTTTGGAACAGTTGGCGCTTGTATTTTTCGGGTAAACCAATTGATGTTGCTTTATGGCGATTGGTGAAACCGCATTCCGACCCTTTGACGCTTCGCTAACACGAACTCTGCCAACGATAACGTACGCTATTTTTCGCACATTAACGGGAGAGTTTCCAGCACAAGTCGGGCAAGCAAGAGCGCTCCGAGGGGATACTGTGCATTTTCACAGTTGTCAGAAAAAGAGTTTGCTTCTAAATAGTCAGTCACAAATGCAAGCCCATCTTGCTAAATGGGACGGGACTCGGGGCGGTACCCCCTCCCCCGGGCCCCGTCCGCCTGTGATTCACCGGCAGTGTCTGTTTTGCGAGGCGGCTATCGGAGGGAACGAAAGAATCGTGAGTGTCTTTTCATTATGTGATGGTTGGTCCCGACCGAATGAAACGAGTCCGACCAGTGAAGGTCTGCCGTTTCTTGATTGAGTCCGTTGATTAGGGAGTCGGTAAATGAGAGCTGAGTTTCCGGCCCAAGGCCACTTTCGCAAACCTTCGCTCTTGTTATGGACAGCGATCACGCTCAGCCTGGTCTTTGTCGCCCAGCAATCTGTTGCTTCCGCCCACAATGCATCGTTCCGAGGAGGTGGAATACGATGGTTCCTTTAATAATTCAGCTAATCAGTGGCGCCGTGGGTGGCAACATCGCCGGAGCCATATTGAAAAACTTTAATTTGGGCCCTATTGGGAACTCAATCGCAGGACTTGTTGGCGGCGGACTTGGTGGGCAGTTATTGAGCATGCTGATGTCGAGCGGAGCCGCTTCTTCTGCTGCGTCCGCTGTTGCTGGCGCGACGAGTTCTGGCTTAGATATGTCTTCAATTCTTTCCAGCGTTGGTGGTGGAGGTATTGGAGGCGCTATCGTGATGGTTATCGTCGGCCTGATAAAATCTCAAATGTCCAAGTCGTAGCCCACCCCCTAAGGAAATAGGCGGCCGGGCCGTGGGAGGCCGCTTTCCTAATCTCTGGACGAGAATCTCCTCGATATATACCGCGTTAGGAACGGGCAGGATGCAAAGCGGGTGCACAGACGAGTCCAATTGGCCGGCGCCGAAGTTGTCCTTGCCGACAAAGCGCGGGGAAATTTACGGTTCAAGACTAGGGTTCAAACTCAAGTCCAAAACCGAGTCCCAGAGCCGCGCAAAGGATGCAATTGGACGATGGTCGCTGAGGCTTTGGTCTCGGATCGGGCGAGCATGGTCGCAGCGCTGTTTGGATCAGCCCAAAGTATTGTGAAATGACCTCTAATCCTCCTTGGCGCGCCCGTTCCACGGGAAGCGAAGACTAGGATTCAGCGGGAACCGATGGCAGACTCCGCGGTCGGCCAGGCAAGGGGCGAACTCACTTCACGGTACCGCTCCCGGCCCACTCCACGCCGCGCACAAAAGTGGTGGCGAAGCCGGGCATTTCCATGGCTTTTACGTCGTGACCGAGGGCTGTATAGAAGGTTCTGCCTTTCCCGTACTGAACCGTCCAGAGCACGGGTTCGTCCTTGCCTGTTGGGTTCATGTCGAGGCGTGGCATTTTGCCGCGCGCGGGAGAGGATGCCGCGCTTTGGCGAACCGTTTCTGAGACTGTGGCGGCCGCGGACTCGGGTGTGTTGCGAGGGTCGTCATAAGCAGTCGCTAGAATGTGCACGTTCGAAGCCATGTGGATGTTGTGGTACAGCTCGTCGTCCGCCTCGAACTCTGAAGCGAGACCAGCGGTGATCGGATCCTTTTGGTCCACAAACTTGACCTGAAACTTGTGGCGCGGAGCATGGCCCGAGGCGGGGGGCTTGTCGGACCAGACTCCACCGATCATTTGCTTAAATTCCGCCCATGGGGATTCGAGTATGTCGGTAGGCCTGCTATTCTCAGCGAGCACCACCAAACCACTAAACGCCCAGTTTGCGCCGTGCACCCCAACTAGACCCTTTCCCGAGCGCACAAAATTCTCGAGGGCCTCTTCAGCAACCCGGCCCAAGCGAGGTCCGTTATAGTTGAGGATTACGACGTCGTAAGGCGCCAAAGTGGCGGATGTCATTCCGGTCGGTTCCTCATTGACTCTCACGTCGAACCGTCCGGTGTTCAGGAGCAACGTGCGCAGCAGCGGAGTTGTTGCCCGCCAGTCATGATTGTTCTGGCCGGTCAGAATCAGAGCCCGGATCGCACCTTGCTTGAATAGAGAGGCTCGCTCGGTAGTGCTGTTCTGGCCGTTCGAAACCACGGCCGGGAACAGGAAAAGCGTGACGCAAACCGGGACCATCTTCATGGGCTTCAAGGACGTCGTCCCTCGCGGATGTCGGCACTAAGGCTCAGGAAGGGCGAATGCAAAGAGTTTCCCACCCGCTGCGAGCAACAAGTACTGCCTTTGATCCAGTTGGTAGGTTACCGGTCCGTTAAACATGTTCTGGTTCAGGTTAACGTGCCAAATGGTTCGACCGGTCAACGGATCGAGGGCCAGCGCATTGCCGGATCCATCGCCACCAAAAAGAAGCCGACCCGCAGTGGTTAAAAGCCCGGAAACCGCGCCTACGCCTGTAGGGTGGTCCCAGACGACTTTTCCGTCCTTGCAGTCAATCGCCGCAATCGAGGAAGGTCCCCGCAAAACGGCCTTGTCAATGCCTCCCCAGGCTTCAGGCTTGGAACTGGTATCGGTTAGATAATAGACGGCAACAGACCGGGTTACACGGACATAAAAAAAACCTGTCTCGGGGTCGAGACTGGGCGGGAACCAATTGGTGGCGCCTTCCTCTGAGGGAATGACGAGCACCCCGGCTGGTTGCGGATCCTTATTCGGATCACGGATCGGCCGGCCTTGAGCATCCAGCCCCTTGGCCCAGTTATTCGGCGCAAACGGAGCCGTAAGAATGTGCTCGCCGGTGATGCGATCAAGGACAAAGAAATACCCATTACGGTTGGTCTGAGCAAGCAACTTCCGTTTGCGCCCGTCGAGCTCGGCATCAAAGAGAACCGGCGTCTCCGCGGAGTCCCAATCATGGGTATCATGAGGTGTAGTTTGGTAAAACCATACCATCTTGCCCGAATCCGGATTGAGCGCAACAATGGAATCCGTCCAGAGATTGTCCCCGAGCCGCCCCTGGCCAGCCATCACAGGCTGGGGGTTGGCCGTCCCGAAGTAGAAAAGGTTCAGTTCGGGATCGTAAGTTCCCGGTATCCAGATTGCGCCTCCGCCGTGGCTTCTTGCCTCATCATTAGGCCAGGTTTCGGCGCCGGGTTCGCCGGCGTCCGGTGTGGAATACCACCGCCACTGCAACGCTCCCGTTTCCGGGTCGTACGAGTCCAGGTAACCACGGTTGTCTGTGGATTCAATACTGGGGCTAACGAGCACGTGGTTCCTAATTATGACCGGAGCAACGCTAGAAAAGTAATCCAGCTTCAGGTCGGCGATTTCTGTGCGCCAGCGCTCTTTCCCCGTGGCAGCATCCAGGGACACCAAATAATTGTCCGGGGTAACCAGGAACAACCACTTGCCGTACATGGCTGTCCCGCGGTGCCCGATGTGAGTTCCTCCGCGGCTCTTGTTCTCCCAATGCCAGATCAGGCGGCCGGTTCGCGCGTCGAGCGCCCAAGCTCTGTCGGGAACGGAAAAATAGATAACGCCCTGGACTACAAGAGGGGTTGCCTTGATTGGATCGTTTCCCGAGTCAAAGGTCCAAACCAGCCCCAAATTCCGGACATTGGCAGACGTAATCTGAGACAGTTGGCTGAAGCGACGACCGGAATAGTCGCCATTATAGGTGGGCCAAGCAGAGCCCAAAGGACTCAGAAGGTCTCGCGGATCGAGATTTTGGGGGGCCCCGGGCCGCGATGAAAGGAGAGCAAAAAACAATAGAAAAAGGGTCCTCACTGCAAGGTCTCCAGATAGGTTGTCACATCGTGCATATCCGTATCGGTCAGCTGTTCGAGCAGCTTCCGATGGCCGTCGAGGGGATCCTGGAGTTCCACTTTGATTTTCGAGGTAAGCGGAAAACTGCGGTAAGCTCCTTGTGAGTCATAGAGCGACACGTTGAATTCATCGAGATGCTTCAGCTTGCCGGTATATTTCTGGCCGATGGGAAGGGTGACGGTCACGGTCACATCAGCCGATTGCCCGCCAGGATTAAGCCATCGCTGCTGCAATTCATCGCCTTTATATTTTGACGCGATCCCCGCCAGGTCGTGGTTGGCCGGATGGCAAGTGGTACAGTGCAATGCGAAATAGGCTTTTCCGGCAAGGGCATCACCGATCGCGACGCTGGGGACTTTGTAGGTGAAGCGCAGGCGTGCATCGCGATTGCGCTGATGGAGGAAGGCCACGAGGTCAGAGATCTGACTGTTCGGCAGATCGAAGCCCGGCATTCCTTTGCTGGTCCGGCCCTGGCGGATTACAGGACCAATCAATTCTCCCTTCTCATCATGGTTCACCAACACCGAGCGGAGCAGGTCCGGCCCGGTGTTCCCGCCGGTGGCCTCTTTGCCATGGCAAAAGGCGCAGTTGGCGCCATAGAGGTCCTTGCCCCGCGCTACGGCCGCAGGATCCTGGTTTGGGGGCAGGTTCGGATAAATGCTCCGGAGAGAATCGTCGACGGCGCCCGAGTTTACGGGTTCGGACGCTGGAGTGTTCGGTTTCTTCTCCTGCGCGGTTGACGAGGCGGCGCACAAAATCAAGATCGCGAGTAATCCGCGCATAAAAACGTCCGCCAAGCGCAGCGCGTTTGTTTTCGCAGAACCGGCGCGGAGATTCGAAAGAAAAGGGTTCTCCTTAAGCATGTTCAACCCTTCTGCAGAAGATCTCTCAGGTGCGACAAGCTCTTCGCCGCCTGGCCGGACGTCCCGCATTCAACTGACAAGACTCCCTTGTAATTGCCCGCACGGAGGATGGAAAGCACTCGTCCCCAATCGATGACGCCATCCCCACAGGCACATCCAACTGGTG
>Ga0306925_10004928_pt1 | contig 12160 bp, 9 predicted proteins | sample flu12Cox44000176_FD_203755 | JGI IMG/M metagenome (GOLD analysis project Ga0306925, IMG submission 203755) | Lab enrichment of tropical soil microbial communities from Luquillo Experimental Forest, Puerto Rico - flux8day.12C.oxic.44.000.176 (v2)... | ecosystem: Environmental > Terrestrial > Soil...
CAATCTTGTTTTCTATACCTCGACCTGGTCCGTCTTAATGACAACGAGTTGGTTAGCTCCGAGCAGGCCGTGTGCCGAAGTCTCCGGCTACCGGCGCCACACGGCGTGCCGGCTGGCGCCCATATTCCGCAGTGCGACGGTTTGAAACGATTTCAGCTGAGGTGGGAGAGCAATCCTCGTGCGGCAGACCGCACCAGCCGTTTCTCAGCCTCCCACTGGCTCTTGGCATCCAAAGTGGTGAGAAATTGCACCTTGCGGGCCGACAAAGTCGCAACCGGAATACCGTCCCGGTAGACCAAACGATTGTCGGTCAAAGCAGCCAGCCTTGGGCCGGGCGTGAGGACGCCGATTAAGTTCAGCGGATCGGCGCCCGACAGCGAAATCCATTGTTCTGAAGATGCTCGACGACGGGTTTCGCGCAGAAGCCCAATCGCTTCGGGGAGCGCATATTGCTCGCCGGAAAACCCGGCTACGAAACGACCACCACGGATTTCGCCGCGCGCTTCGAGCCGGCGATAAACGCGCAGCAAATCACGCCAAGGCGGCAGCCAATTAGCTTCCCGTGCCAGCAGACGCCAGAACACGACCCCATAGCGTTGCAACAACGCGCGTGCCACGTGTTCGATCGCAGCTGCTCGCCCCTGGTCATCGACAGGTAATGCGCGTCGGATTAAGGCCCAACGTCCGCCGCTCTCAATATCGAAGCGTAGGATGCGGCCGCGCCTTTTGGCGCCGGCGATCGGTTTGCGCTGGTTCGACGGCACCAACAACCCACGCAGCCCTGCAAAACTGTCCGAGGTCACAAGCCCGAGCGCGACGAGTTCGCCTAAGGACTCTTCAACCTGCGGCCGCAGCAAATGGGACGCCTCGGCCAACTCGTCGAAGAAGAGCGCGCCTTGGGTGTGGAGGCAGCCGAGCAGCAACTGCGCACGTGGGTTCGGGGGCGTCGTGCTCGTCTGCGGCAAGTGCGAGATCCAAAGCGGCAGCCGCCGCCGATCTAGCAGCGCGATCGGTGTCGATCGCACGGGTGTTGCCGTGCGCGCCCGACCTTTCCCGTTCACAGGCGGGGTGAGACGAGCCCACATGGCACGCCCGGCAATGCAATAGGTGTCAAGCCAGGCCGGCTCGTAGCCCTCAAGACGTGCCGGCAAGATTTCCGTTTCCCAGGCTCCAGCGGGCGCCTCGAAACCTTCGAGCACCGCCAATGCAGTCGAAAGAGCGTGCGGTCCTTCTAGACGCGTATCCTCCCCGACATGCTGCCAGGCAAACAGGAAGCGCAGGAAATCGCGTGCTGCCACTGGCTCAATTTCCGAGCGCAGTCGCCGAATGGTGGTGTGATGAATGCGCGCCAGCAGCCGGCGATCGCACCATTGCTCATCGTTGACGCCGGGATCAAACCGTCCTCGCAGGATCGTGCCTTCGGTCTCCAGCGCGGCCAGCGCAGCGGCGACGGCCGTTTCCTCGAGTGCGAGCGGCGCCGCCAGTGCGATTTGGGTGACCGGCCCGAGACCCTCCAGTCGACCGCGCAGAATTTCGATCAGCGCCTGATCTGGCGACCAGACGGCCTGGTGGCCTGGAGGCGGCGTGATCTCCGGTTGCAGTCGCGCCTCCGGCCACAACGATCGGAACTGGTTTAACCGCTCGGCGGGAATCCAGAGCGTCGCCTCGGGTCGTTCCAGACGGGTGACGCGTTTGTCACCGGCCAGCGCCTCTAGCCAATCGCACCACGCCGGGGTGGCTTTAGCTTCCGCCTCAGTCAAACAGCTCAGCCACAATAACGAATCGTGCAGTTCCTCGGCATTGACAGGGTCAGGCCAGGCCTCTTCCCGCACCCGGGCGATCGCTTCCGGATCCAGTCGCCCCAGTTCGGACGCGCTGTGCGGGTCATGCCAGCGCCGGGCCATAACCGCCTGGGTCCGCCGCTCCTCGAGCGGTGCGTCGTCGAGAAAGGCATAAGGCCGTGCCGAGAGCACCTCGAGCGCCAGCGGTGAAGGCTGGGTGAGATCACAGGCCACCATGCGGATATCGCCCGCTTCAAGCCGCGCGAGCAGGTGCTCCAGCCCGTCGATGTCCACGGCCTCGTGCAGACAATCGGAGATCGTCTGATTGGTGAGCGGATGGTCTGGCACCTCACGTTCACCCACCAAATTCTCTGCGCACGCAATCTGATCGGGAAACACCGCGGCGATGAGGTCTTCCGCCCGCATGCGCATGAACTGGGGCGGCACTTTCCTGCCGCCTTGAAATCTCGGCAGAGCAAGAGCCACTCCCGCCACCCAACGCCACCGGGTGGTGAACATCGGGGCGTCAAGCATGGCTTGAATCAGCAACGGGCGTACGCTTTGGGAGTGCAGATAGCGCGCGACGTCTTGCAATTCGAAACTGTGCGCCGTGGTGAGCGACAATACGATATTGTCCTCGGTGGCGGCCGCCTGCAGTTCGAAATTGAACTTACGACAGAACCGCTTGCGTAGCGCTAGCCCCCAGGCGCGGTTGATACGGCTGCCGAACGGCGCGTGAATGACGAGCTGCATGCCGCCGGCTTCATCAAAGAAGCGCTCTAGCACAATGGTGTCCTGGGTCGGCAGGCAGCCAAAGGCTGCGGCGCCTGCGGCAAGATATTCGATGAGCTGCTCGGCAGCGGGTGCGGCGATGCCGACCAGTTCGGTCAGCCAGACCCGCGCGGCCTTTCCGGAAGGATCCGAGCGCAGCCGCTCGCCAACCTCGGTACGGAGGCGCGAGACCGAGGCTGAAAGCTCGTCGCTGCGGCCCGGTGCCTCCCCGAGCCAGAACGGGATGTTGGGCGGCTGGCCGTGGGCATCCTCGACCCGAACGGTCCCGCGCTCGACTCGCAGAATGCGATACGAAGTATTGCCGAGCTGAAAAACGTCGCCGGCCATACTCTCGACGGCAAAATCTTCGTTGACAGTGCCGATGATGTGATTGTCGGGCTCCAGCACCACCTGGTAATCGGCGGTGTCAGGAATCGTGCCACCGGAGGTCAGCGCGGTCGTTCGTGCTCCCCGCCGGGCACGCAGCATTTGATGAACGGCATCGCGATGAATAAGCGCGCCGCGCCGGCCGCGGCGTGTTGCAAAACCGTCAGCCAGCATTTGCACGACGGCGTCGAAATCGGTGCGTGCTAAATCGCGAAATGGCCAAGCGCTGCGAAACATCTCGTACAGCGCCGTTTCAGGCCAATCCTGTGCCGCGACCTCTGCCACGATCTGCTGCGCCACCACGTCGAGCGGTTGCTGCGGGATCGCGACTTGGTCGAGTTCGCCGCGACGGACGCTGTCGAGCAAGGCCGCGCATTCCACAAGGTCGTCGCGCGACAAGGGAAACAGCCGTCCTTTGGGTGTCCCGGTCACCGCGTGGCCCGAACGGCCGACCCGCTGCAGAAAGGCGGCGATGGAGCGTGGCGAGCCGAGTTGGCAGACCAGATTGACGTCGCCAATGTCGATGCCGAGTTCGAGCGAAGCGGTCGCCACTAGGGCTTTCAGCTTGCCATGCTTGAGTCTCTGCTCCGCCGATAGACGCTGATCCCTCGCCATGCTGCCGTGGTGAGCGGTAACCGCGCCGTCGCCGAGGCGCTCGGACAATTCGCGCGCCACGCGTTCGGCCATGCGGCGGGTATTAACGAACACCAGCGTGGTGCGATGTCCCTCAATAAGCCGCGTCAAACGATCATACACCTCCTGCCAGACCTCGCCGGACATCACCGCCTCAAGCGGGGAACCCGGGACCTCAATCTGAAGATCACGATCACGCTGATAGCCAATGTCGACGACCGTCAGCTGCGGCTCTCCTGCGCTTTCGGAAGGTGATCCAACGAGTAGGCGGCCGATAGCTTGGATTGGATTCTGCGTCGCCGAGAGGCCGATGCGCTGCAGTTTTTGCCCACACAAAGTGGCAAGCCGTTCGAGCGAAAGGCTTAAGTGGGCGCCGCGCTTGTTCGGTGCCACGGCGTGGATCTCGTCCACAATCACCGAGCGCGTCGTCGCCAGCATTTTCCGGCCGGACTGTGACCCAAGCAGGACATAGAGTGATTCCGGGGTCGTCACCAGAATGTGCGGTGGCCGGCGGCGCATGCGCTCGCGTTCAGATGAGGAGGTATCGCCCGTGCGCACCCAGGTACGGATCTCAACGTCGGGCAGACCGCTCCGGCGCAGTTCCGCGCGGATGCCGGCGAGTGGGGCCTCCAGGTTGCGCTGAATGTCATTGGACAGCGCCTTGAGCGGCGACACGTAGACCACCTGGGTCGCATCGGCGAGCGGGCCCTCGACACCCTGACGGACCAAATCGTCGATCGCCGCAAGAAACGCAGCGAGCGTCTTGCCGGAGCCGGTTGGTGCGGCGATCAAGGTATGACGGCTGGCTTTGATCGCGGGCCAGGCCTGCGCTTGAGCCGGGGTCGGGTGGACAAAGTGGCCGATAAACCACTTCGCGACCGCGGGATGGAACAGTTGTGAAAGGTTCATCGGTCGGGAGGACACCAGGCACTCATATATAGGAAGCCACTTTGTAGATGCACGTACGGCCGCGTTCTGGCTGCAAGCGGGCAGTGGATTATAATTCGGGATCGAAGCGAGGCTCGTCGTCTCCTAGCTCGGGTGTACCGGGAATGGCCGCACCGCAATCTAGTATTATCACCCGCGTCGCCTATGGCGTCAGTCAGTTGCCAGCCTGGCTTGGTATCTTGGACAGGGCTAGCACTGCGCCGACTTGCCGACGTCGCACGCTGGGCCTCCTTGCTCGGCCCTTATGTGCTGAAGCTCCTTATGTGCTGAGCCCTTATGTGGCCGCCATCGGGGCGTCTTCGTGCGCCATTGCCAACTCGTCTTGAATGTAGGTCTAATGAGCACCAATGGAACGGGTGCCTCATGAAAACATCACTGCGAATTCCTCTGCTGTTAGCCTCTTTGGCAGGCTGCATGCTCGCTGTTTCGTCGATGTCGTTGCGGGCGGCTGATAACGTCATCAAGATCGGTGCACTCCTTCCAATTTCCGGTCCCGGCTCCTACTTCGGTGTCCAGGACAAGCAAGGCGTCGAGCTCGCGCTGGACCAGCTCAATAAGCGCGGCGTAAGCGGTTACAAGTTCGACGTTCACTACGAAGATTCAGCCTGCAGTCCCTTGCCGGCGACGCAGGCTGCCAAACGCTTGCTCGATCAGTATCAGCCGGACGTCGTCATCGGCGAGGAATGTTCGGATGCGACGCTGGCCGTGATGCCGCTTATGGACCAAGCCAAGATCCCATTGCTTAATGCTGGCTCTTCCTCAATCAAGATCACTGACCCGGGCAACCCGTATACTTTTCGAATTATGCCCAACGAGGTCATGCAGGGAGTTGACCTTGCGACCAATGCTTATAAGCGATTAAACGCGAAAACGGCGGTCTTGCTGCATGAGAACACCAACGCCGGTATCGGCAATGCCAAGGTATTTGCCGACACCTTCGAAAAGTTGGATGGCAAGATCCTTGAGGACATCGGTTTCGGGCGCGACGTGAACGACTTCACGGCAATTGCCACGCGGATTGCCGGACTCGGCAGCATCGATGTGATTCCGACTTACACGCTGGAAGGCCAAGGCCTGAAGATCACCGAGGCGTTGGCACAGGCCGCCATCGTTAAAGGTGGCGGTGGTAAAGCAATCCAGTTGGGTGCAATTTGGCTGCCGTTTGGCTTCGAGCAAAAAGCTGGCAAGGCAGCGATTGGCTACGTTCGGATCGTTCAGTTCGATCCAACCGAACAGCGCTCGGTCGTGCGCGATTTCATCAAAGATTTTAAAACAAAGTTCAATAGCGACCCTACGCACCTTAATGCCCACGCCTATGATCAGATCATGCTGATCGCTGATGTCGTAAAACGCGGTGCTAAGGATGCGCAGTCGATCCGAGATGGGCTTTCCGCAACCAAGGACTACTCTGGTGTGACCGGAAGCGTCCAGTTCGATAAGAGCAATCAAAATATCAAAATGGATACGGTCCATTACATGGAGACCAAGCCGGATCTGTCGTGGGAATCTTTAAAATGGAACTAGTCCCGCGAAATGCTGAACGTTATCCTGCAGCAGGGGATTAATGGGATTGTTGTGGGCGGCCTCTATGTTCTGGTCGCCCTGGGCCTCACTCTCATTTATGGCGTTCTGGTTCAGATCAACTTCGCTCACGCCGACATCGTCACGCTCGGCGCTTTCGCCGCCTATTTCGTCGCCCAGCTGCTTGGTGGCAATTATTTCGTCGGCATTGCCGTGGCACTCCTTGTCGGCGGAGTACTCGGCTGGCTGATTAATGCCGCCATTTTCACGCCATTGCGGGAACAACGCAGCGAGTTGCTGCCGCTGATCGCCACGATTGGCGTTTCGATCATGCTGCAGAACGCAATGCTGCTGCTGTTTGGACCGATACCCTACGCTTTCAATACCCCCTATAGCAGCAAGGTGATCCATATCGGCGGTTTATTTTTCACGCTGCAAAACGTGCTGATCATCCTGGTGTCAACCGCGACCATTGCGTTGCTCTACGCGTTTATGAAGTTCACCTTCCTGGGCAAGGCACTGCGCGCGGTTTCGCAAGACCGCGACACGGCCGCCCTCATGGGAATTAATCCCAATTACCTGATCATGCTAACCTTCATCATTGCCTCGGCGCTTGCGGGGATGAGCGGCGCGCTGCTCGGGCCGGTGCTCGTACTAACTCCATTTGCCGGGACCTCGGTGATCGTCAAAGCGTTCGCGATCGTGATCATCGGCGGCTTCGGCAATGTCGAAGGAACCATCATTGCCGGGCTGATCGTTGGTTTGATCGAAAGCTACACGACCCAGTTTCTCGATCCCGGATTGATCGACATAGCGGTGTTCGCGCTGCTCCTCATCATGCTTGCGGTCCGGCCAACAGGGCTGATCGCCGAGAAGCGCGCTGAAAATGTCTGATCTCGCGCGCATCAAGCAACCCGGACCCACTCTCAATCAGAGGTTCATTACGTTTCGACGCCTTTGTTTTGTTGTGGCAGCATTCACCATTGCCCTTTTGCCCCTGATCTTCCCGAGCTCCTATTGGCGGACCAATTTGATTGTCTGCGCGATCAATGTTCTGCTCGCTATTGGCTTGGATTTCGTTCTTGGCTATGCGGGCCAACTCAATATCGGACAATCGGCATTTTACGGCATCGGGGCCTACGCCTCGACGCTGTTAATCATGAAGCTCGCGCTGCCGTTCTGGATTGCCTTTGTGCTCGGCGTGCTGATCTCCGGAATTGCCGGCGCGCTGCTTTCGCTGTTCGCGGTGCGTCTGCGCGGGCACTATTTGGCCATCGCCTCACTCGGTTTCGCCGTGATTACCTACCAAATCCTCTTGAATTGGATCAGCCTCACGCAAGGGCCGCTCGGTATTTATGCGATTGCCCCACCTCCGCCCATTGCCCTGCCTTGGCTACCGCGGATCGTGTTCACAAATCTTGCCAATCTGTTTTATCTGATCGCCGGCTTCGCGTTGCTGGTCTACTTCATCCTCGATCAGTTGGTCCGTTCGCCGATAGGGGAAACTCTGACTGCAATCCGCGAGGACGAGTTGTCCGCGGCTTCATTGGGCATCGACGGGCCGAAATGGAAGGCGTTCGCGTTTGCCGTCAGTTCGGCGGTTGCCGGCGCCGCCGGTTGTTTTTATGCGAGTTTTGTCGGCACGCTTGTCCCAGACGCGTTCTTTATCACGGAATCCTTTAGCATGCTGGCGATGGTCATTGTCGGGGGAATGGGCACGCTGATCGGTCCGGTATTTGGTGCCATTCTCCTTACCGTCTTGCCAGAATTGTTGCGCGGCATCGGCGATCTTCGGCTCATCGTCTATGGCGCGGCGGTGACGCTGGTTGTGCTGTTTATGCCCGGTGGGCTTGTTCAGGCCGCGCGGCTTATTGCACGTCGTGCGCTTAGGACTCGTGCGAAGTTTGAGGCTCGCCCGTGACCCCTGCAGGCCAGGCGGCTCTCACGGACGAAAGAATCGATCGTGGTACGGTGCTGTTCCGCGCCAAAGGGCTTTGCAAAGATTTTGGCGGCGTGCGTGCCGTGCGCGACATCTCGTTTGATATCGTACCGGGCGTCGTGTTCGCGGTGATCGGTCCGAACGGTGCGGGGAAATCGACACTGCTAAACCTTATAAGTGGTATCTATCAGCCCGACGCTGGCACTATGGCGCTTGACGGCATCGACCTCGTCGGCATGACAGCAGCGCTTCGCGTTCGGCATGGACTGGGCCGCACCTTTCAGAAAATTCGGTTGTTCAAACAATTATCCGCGCTGGAGAACGTTATTGCCGGCTACCACACCAGGCATTCAATCCCGGCCTGGCAGTACGTCTTTCATGGCACTGCTTTTCACGAAGATGTGCGACGCTGCAACGAGCAAGCGATGGAATTGCTCAGTTTCGTCGGATTGAAGCATCGTGCCCATATTACCGCAGGCGTGCTGGCTTATGGCGAACAGCGGCTCCTCGAAATCGCCCGGGCGCTTGCCACTGCCCCGCGCTTGCTGATGATTGATGAGCCAGCTGCCGGTCTCAATCCGACTGAAGTCGCCGCCCTGTTGCGCCGCATCATGAGTTTGCGCGACCGCGGTGTGACCGTGCTTTTGGTCGAGCACAATATGGATCTGGTGATGAATGTTGCCGATCGTATTCTCGTCATGGACTACGGTCAGCAATTGTTTGCTGGCACGCCCGCAGATGTCCAGGCCCATCCTGACGTGATCGCCGCCTATCTCGGAGCCAATGTCCTGTGACAGCGCTGCTCGTTACAGAGGGTCTGGAGCTTGCCTATGGTGAGCTGACAGCGTGCCGCGATATCTCGATCACGGTCGGAGCTGGCGAGATCGTCACGCTGATCGGATCAAATGGAGCAGGCAAGACGACGATTTTACGCGCTATTGCCGGCGCCCTTCCCCCGCGCGCCGGAGTCATCCGCTTTGACGGTCGCGAGATCACCCGCCTGCCTGCCTATGACCGCACCCAGCTCGGTATAGCCCTGGTCCCCGAGGGCCGGCACGTGTTTCCGTTTCTTACGGTACGCGAGAATCTGGAACTCGGCGGCTTCAAATACCGCAAAGACCTCGCCAAAGTCCGCAGGCTCATCGAAACCATGTTTGACATGTTTCCACCGCTTCGTAGCCGGGCTAGCCAGACTGCCGGAACGCTGAGCGGCGGTGAACAACAGATGCTGGTTCTCGGTCGCGCCATGATGTCCGAACCGCGCCTGCTTTGTCTGGATGAACCCTCGCTCGGGCTCGCACCGCGGATTGTCGATAATATTTTCCGCACGATCGTTTCAATCAACGCCAGCGGTACTAGCGTGCTACTGGTCGAACAGAATGCGCGCTACGCGCTGCAAACCGCAAGTCGCGGGTATGTTCTGCAAACCGGCGTCATCTCGGCATCCGGATCGTGCCGGTTGCTTAGAGAAGACAAACGTGTTCAGGAAGCCTACCTCGGTCGTGCCGCGGCAGACAGAGGAGCGATTTGATGAGCGCACCGATGCTCACTGGCAAGACAGCGATCGTCACCGGAGCTGGTGGGGGCATCGGACGCGCCATTTGTCTGGCGTTTGCCCGCGCAGGCGCCAAGGTTGCTTGCCTCGATATCGATCTCGCGCTAGCCGAAAAGACCGTTGCCGCCTGCGGTGCCGAAGCATTGGCGCTGCGCTGCGACGTGAGCAATGAAACTGCAACACGGGATGCCGCAGCCGCCACGATTACGCGGTTCGGGTCCGTCCACATTCTGATCAATGCTGCAGCAACCGACGACCGCAATGGCACGATTCTCGATATTACGCCGGAGGAGTGGTCACGGGTATTCGCCGTAAACGTAGCCGGTGCGTTCCTCATGAGTCGGGCGGTTCTGCCGAGCATGATTGCCGCCGGCGGCGGCAGCATTATTCACATCGCTTCCCAGTTGGGCCGCGTCGCCACCCCGAAACGTGCGGCTTATTGCACTTCGAAAGGAGCAATTATCCAACTCGCCAAAGCCATGGCGGTAGACCATGCTGCGCAGAATGTCCGTGTCAACGCGCTGTCGCCTGGCGCGGTCGAGACCCGCCGTTTGCTCTTGCGGTATGGCGACATGACAACGGCGCGGCGGGAGGCCGGACCGAAGCATCTGCTGGATCGGCTCGCTCAACCTGAGGAAATCGCGCAGGCTGCCTTGTTTCTGGCAAGCGATGCCGCCAGCTTTATGACTGGTGCGGACATGTTAGTCGACGGGGGCTACACGGCGATTTAATTTGGCTACGGGCGATGCCGCCCGCCAGCGGCCTCAGCGGCCGAGGATTGTCGACACCACTGCACGCGGATCGCGTTTGCGCCAGGCGCCAACATCCACGGTGTGGAAGAAGTCGGCGATGTGCGCATTGAAGGCAACTGGATCTTCAAGATTGATTGTATGTCCCGCATTGGGCATGACGACGAGCGCGGCGGTTGGAATGGTGCGCTTCATCAACAAACCGGGCTCGAGACATGGCCAGTCCTCGTCGCCGGTCATGATTAAAGTGGGCGCGGTGATGGTCTGCATTTGGTCGACGAGGTCGAACAGTGACGGCCGCCGGGCCTGGACCCCGCGCATTGTCCGCGCGGAGCCTTCGGCGGAGTGCTTGGCCAGCTGATCAGCAAATTCCTGCCAGCCGCGTGGATCCTTGTTCTGAAACTGAACGCGAGTCGGTCCTAGCGCGTAGGCTTCCGCCGCCTTTTCCATGCTCACTTGCTCAAACTGCTTGGCCACCGCTTCGGCCTCGGCGGTGAACTGCGCCCGTTTGTCTGGCGCCGCGCCGTAGCCGCAGCCGGCGATCACCAGCGAACGCGCCCGATCAGGATAGGTGAAGCCAAAATGCAAGGCGGCGAATCCGCCCATCGACAGCCCGACAATGTGCGCCTTGTCAATTTTGAGGGCATCGAGCACCGCGCGAATGTCATCGCGGGCACGTTCTTGTGAATAGGATTTGCCATGTTCCGGAACGTCCGAAGGCGGATAACCGCGCGCGTTAAACGCAATGCAGCGATAACGCTGGCCGAAATAACGCATCTGAATCTCATAGGAGCGAACATCGCCGGCAAATTCGTGGACAAAGACAACGGGAATACCGCTGCCGACCTGTTCGTAATAGAGCTTGACATTATCGTCAGTAGTCAGATGCGGCATGGTCGCCTCGCTCGATGTATTTAGAAATCAGAAGCTAAAGGTTCGCGCCGACAGACCGGCATCGATGGTGACGACCGAACCGCTGTTGTAGCTGCAGCGTTCCGAGGCCAGGAAGGCAATCATGGCGCCGACTTCATCGGGGGCGCAGGCGCGGCCGAACGGTAGCGGCTTAAAAAGCTCACGCCAATTATCAGCGTCGCCAGTGCGGTCCTTGGCCTTCTTTTTCATGAGATTGACCAGTCGCTCGGTTTCGACCGGACCAGGATTGAGCGAAATCACACGAATGCCGTCGCGCACGCTGACACTGCCCAGGGACTGACTGAAAGCCGTCAGCGCGGCGTTGCCGGCAACGCCACAGATATATTCCGGATCATGGGTCTGTGCGGCGTTGCCAGTGACATTGATGATGACGCCGGAGCGTCGATTCTTCATAAGCGCGTAGTAAGCGCGGCACATATTGATATAGCCGAACACCTTCAAATCCCAGGCCTTGCGCCAGGTCTGCTCGTCGACATCAAGCAAACTGCCGCCGGGAATGGCGCCCGCATTATTCACCAGAATGTCGATCATAGGAAAATCTCGTACCAGCTGAGCGACCGCACTGCTGTGAGACAGGTCGGCGGCAACGGTATCGTTTTGCACCTTGGATTTAAGGGCGATCGCTGCTTTGGCGGCGGCGAGATCGGCGGCAGTGCGCGACACCAGAACTACGTCACAGCCTTCGATGGCGAGCCGCTCGGCCGCGGCGCGGCCGATTCCTTTTGATGCGCCGGTAATCAATGCGGATTTTCCAGCAAGGTGCAAATCCATCGGTTGTCATCCTTATGTGCGCAGGCAACAGGAATCAGATGCTGATCAAGCGCACAGACCTTCGTCGGTCTCGATGAGATCATGAATAGCGTCTGGAACGCTGCCGTGCCAGTTACTCTTCTTCTGGATCGCGGCGACGAACGCAATGAGGTCGCGATCGCGCCCACGACGG
>Ga0306925_10004930_pt1 | contig 12157 bp, 7 predicted proteins | sample flu12Cox44000176_FD_203755 | JGI IMG/M metagenome (GOLD analysis project Ga0306925, IMG submission 203755) | Lab enrichment of tropical soil microbial communities from Luquillo Experimental Forest, Puerto Rico - flux8day.12C.oxic.44.000.176 (v2)... | ecosystem: Environmental > Terrestrial > Soil...
CCGGCCTGGCGATGGCCATCGGGCTCGAGCGCGTGCGCGGGCGCACCGAAAGCATCGTGCACAATGCGGCAGCGCTGATCGTGGCCGCGGTGACGCTCGTCGCGATCCTGTTCGCGCTTTTGTTCACCATCGGGCCGCGCTTTGCCGACCATCCGGTCGGCGGGCCATTCTTCAACCTCATCCTGTTGGGTTATGGCCTGCCCGCCGTGCTCGCCATCGTGCTGGCGCTGATCGCGCGCACCACGCGCCCGATGTCCTATCGCGTCGTCGCCACCATCGCCGCGATCGTGCTCGCGCTATTCTATCTGACGCTGGAAGTGCGCCGCCTGTTCCATGGCCCGATCTTGGCCGGCCCGACCGGCGACGCCGAGCAATATGCTTACTCCACCGTGTGGCTCGCCTTCGGCATCGTGCTGTTGGCCTTGGGCTTTTATCTGCGCTCGCAGCCGGCGCGGTTTTGCGCGCTCGCCGTCATCGGCCTGACCATCGCCAAGGTTTTCATCATCGACACCGCGACCATCAGCGGCATCTACCGCGCAGTGTCGGCGATCGGGCTCGGTATCGTGCTACTCGGCATCGGCTGGGTATACCAGCGCGTGCTCTATCCGCGGCCGCAGAGCGAAGACGCGCCAACGCCAGCGCCCTCATCCTGAGGACTCAGGAAATTCGTTCGACGCTAGTCTTCCGACGGCCGCGCCGTCGCCACCGTGGTGGTCGTTGAGGTCGGGCGGAAGGCGCTGCGGCCGATCATGTCGTTGCGCGGATTGCTGCGCTGAGAGAAGTCGCAATAGGCGAACGACAGCCCGGCGATCGAGCCGCGGAAACTCTTGTAGTCGATCTTCTGCACCCGGAAGCACGGCTCGATCAGCAAGCCGTTCAGATGCGCGCACATCGATGTGTTGGTGACGCGGATGGTGCCGGCCGGCAGCGCAGCAAAGCGCAACGGGCCCTGGCCGCCCGGCCGGATGGTGCCGACCACCGAGCCGTCAGGGAATACGCGGCCCACTCCGGCGGTGCCGTCGAAACACGTATAGGAGAACAGCTTGCCGACCACGAAGGCGCGGGCTTGCTCGGGCCCGAGCTCCTCGGCGACCGCCGAGGCCGCCCCCAACAGACACACACAGACGATAGCGATACGCTTCAACATCGGCAACTCCACGATCGACGTGAGTGCGACGTTAACAAAAGTTCTTAACCGTCCCCTTACCATAACGGCCCCGTCGTCCCTCAATGCTGGCCCAGCTTTGTGGCCAAATCGCGCGCCTCTTTACCCGATCTTTACCACAATCCGGCCGCGCACCTGCCCTTCGACAATGCGCTTGCCGGCATCGATGACGTCGCCGAGGCCGATCTCCGTGGTCATCGCCGCGAGCCTGTCGTCCTTGGCCAAGTCCTGATCCAACCGCCGCCAAGCCTCCTGCCGCAACGGCAATGGACACATCACCGAATCGATACCGATCAAGGACACGCCGCGAAGGATGAAGGGCGCAACCGAGGTCGGCAAGTCCATTCCGCCCGCAAGACCGCATGCGGCGATAACTCCGCCGTACCGTGTCATAGAAAGCACATTCGCGAGCGTCGTCGAGCCGACCGCATCGATGCCGCCCGCCCAACGCTCCTTTGCGAGCGGTCGCGCCGGGCCGGCAAGCTCCTTGCGGTCGATGATTTCGGAAGCACCGAGGCCGTTGAGGTAATCGGCTTCGGCCGGTCGGCCGGTCGACGCTATGACCGTGTAGCCGAGCTTGGCCAAAATCGCGACCGCGACCGAGCCGACGCCGCCGGCGGCACCGGTGACGACGATCGCGCCGCGCGCCGGCGTGATGCCGCCACGTTCCAGCGCCAGCACCGACAGCATGGCGGTGTAGCCCGCGGTGCCGATTGCCATTGCATCGCGCGCGCTCATGTTCGCGGGCAGCCGCACCAGCCAGTCGCCCCTGACGCGGGCTTTGCCCGCATAGGCGCCGAGATGGGTCTCGCCGAGCCCCCAGCCGTTGAGGATGACCTTGTCGCCCGGCTTCCAGGCCGGGTGTGACGAAGATTCAACAGTGCCGGAAAAATCGACGCCGCCGATCATCGGGAAGCGACGTACCACCGGCGCCTTGCCGGTGACGGCAAGGCCGTCCTTGTAGTTCACGGTCGAGTATTCGACCGCGACGGTGACGTCGCCGTCCATCAGGTCCTTGTCGTCGAAGTCGGCGAGCCGGACGGTCTGGCCGGCTTCGGCCTTGTCGATGACGATCGCCTTGAAGGTTGCCATGGGCACGCTCCGCCTAACCTCTCGCGTGCGAGTTTGTAAGACGTTGCTGCCCGGGACAAGGGCCTGCACGCAGCTGCAGCACTAAGCGCAGTGCGGCCCTGATCGCCTGGCTGCTGGAGTGTTCGTGTCGATGATCTGTCAGGGGCGCCAAGCGCCGCCTTTCGTGGTCAATCATCAACACGAACAGAAACGCTGTCCAAACGATCAAGGCCGCTCTTTTTGAAATGGGTCGCTACGCCGCCGCCATGGCGACGCGCGGCACCGGCTTCTCGATGATCGGCATGTTGATTAGCGCCGACAGCACGCCGAACAGGATCGCAAGCCACCACACCATGTTGTACGAGCCGGTGCGTTCGAACACCAGGCCGCCGAGCCAGACGCCAAGGAAGCCGCCAACCTGATGGCTGAAGAAGGCGAAGCCGGAAAGCGTCGCCAGCCAGCGCGTGCCGAACATCAGCATAATGATGCCGTTGGTCGGCGGCACGGTGGAGAGCCACATCAGACCCATGGTGGCGCCGAAGATGAGGCAGCTCACCGTCGTGACCGGAAACACGATGAAGGCGAGGATCGCCGCCGCCCGCACAAAATAGATGAACGCCAGCAGATAGCGCTTGGGCATGCGGTCGCCGAGCCAGCCGGCGGTGACCGAGCCGATGATATTGAACAAGCCGATGGTGGCGATGGTCCAACCGCCGATCTGCGCAGAAAGTCCCCGGTCGACCAGATAGGACGGCATGTGCACGGTGATGAACGCGAGCTGGAAGCCGCAGGTGAAGAAGCCGAGCACCAGCAGCACATAGGAGCGATGGGTAAAGGCTTCTCGCAGCGCCTGCCACAGCGATTGCTGTGACGCGGCGGCTTCCTTCGCCGAATCGGTCGGCGGCGTCGACAACGCCAGCGACAGCGGCAGCACGATGAGCAAAGTCGTTGCGAAGATCACCATCGTCTGCTGCCAGCCGAATCTATCCATCAACGCCACCGCGATCGGCGAGTAGAGGAATTGGCCGAACGACCCCGCAGCGGTACCAAAGCCGAACGCAACCGAGCGCCATTCCTTCGGCAGGATCTTGCCGAAGGCGGCGAGGACGACCGGGAACGAGCAGCCGGCGAGACCGAAGCCGAGCAGCACGCCGGCCGATACATCGAGCATCGGCGCGCTGGTGGCGCGCGACATCAGCACGAGGCCGGTGCCGTAGAGCAAAGCGCCGCCGCATACGACGCGCACCGTGCCGAAGCGGTCGGCGATCATTCCGCCAAACGGCTGGGCGGTGCCCCACAGTAGATTCTGCAATGCGAGCGCGAACGCGAACACGTCGCGACCCCAGTGATTGGCGTTCGACAGCGGCGTCAGAAAGAAACCCATCGTTGAACGCGGTCCGAACGCGATCAGCGTGATCAGGCAGCCGAAGCCGATCACAAGTGCCGGCGTGCGCCAGCCGCCGGGCGCGGCGGCGGATTGCGGTGGGTTGAATTCGCTGCTCTTAGGCTGGCTGGTCATTGTCGGCAGTCTGGGGGGCGAGATTCGAAAAAGCCGCGCACGATAAGACATAGGGGATGATCCACCAAAGAAAACTCGCCCCACGATTTGGCGAGCGCATGGCTGACCTGCGGGACGGCGCATGGGTTTGCCATATTTGGCGGTAGCCGATAAGGATTCGGCAGTCTTTGTATCAGGGTAGCGGATCGATCGATGTCGCTGTTTTGTGCGGAAGCGTTTGTCTCGCCGCTCGAGATCGAAGACGCAGTGACGCGGGCGCTGGCTGAGGATTTGGGCCGCGCCGGCGACGTCACCTCGATCGCCACCGTGCCTGAAGACACGCGCGCCCATGCCGTCATGGCGGCGCGCAAGCCGGGCGTGGTCGCCGGCCTGCCGCTGGTCGAGGCCGCCTTCCGGCGGCTTTCCCCGGATATCGCGATAGAGCCGTACAGCCGCGACGGCACTGCAATCAGCGCCGGCGCCAAGTTGATGACAATCGCAGGCAACGCGCGCGCGATCCTCGCCGCCGAGCGCACCGCGCTGAATTTCATCGGACATCTCTCCGGGATCGCCACCGCGACCGCGGCCTTCGTGCAGAAGATCGCCCACACCAAGGCGCGCATCATCTGCACGCGTAAGACCGCGCCGGGGTTGCGGGCGCTCGAGAAATACGCGGTGCGCTGCGGTGGCGGCTTCAATCACCGCTTCGGCCTCGACGACGCGGTGCTGATCAAGGACAATCACATCGCCGTGGCCGGCGGCATCCGCGCCGTGCTGACGCGCGCCAAGGCCGCCATCGGCCACCTGGTCAAGATCGAGATCGAAGTCGACTCGCTCGATCAGCTCAAGGAAGTGCTCGACACCGGCCTTGCCGACGTGGTGCTGATCGACAATTTCGAGCTCGACGCCATGCGCCAGGCGGTCGCGCTGGTGGCGGGCCGCCTCGTGATCGAGGCCTCGGGCGGCATTACGCTCGTGAGCGCCGCCGCAATCGCCGAAACCGGCGTCGATTATCTATCGTCGGGCTCGCTGACCCATTCGGTGCAGAGTCTCGACATCGGCCTCGACATTGCGATGTGAAGCGCGTCGCCGTCAGCGCTGCTGATGCTCCGGATCGGGCGGCGCCGCCGAGCGCAGATATTGCTCCGCGGGCTGTTTGGCTGGATGGGTCTTCGCCGCATGGTGATGGCGCTTGTCGCTCGCCGCGGACGCGCCTTGAGAAAGTGCGGCAGCTAGGCCAAATGTCAGCTCAATTGCGATTGCCATTCTCATTAGAATTGACGCCATCACGACCTCCGATCGCTCCACGCCATCAATGCAAACGACGATACCACATTAAAGTTTCAGCTTAGAGCTTCGCGGTCGCTTCCGGCTTCGCCGTCGCCGCCTGCGGGCCCTTCGCCGCGTCGGCCTTGTCGGCCGGCGTATCGACCTTGCTGGTGCTCGGCACCGGGCCGTAGGTCGGAGCGTCGTCGCCGTCGCCCCAGTTCTTTGGCCGGTAGAACGTGTGCACGCCGAGCCGGTAGAGCTTGGTCATCTCGTGTACCCAGCTCGGATGCACCCAGTAGGCGTGATAGTGCGTAGCGTGGCCGACCTCGGCGAGCCAGATCCTGCCGTCGAGCATGTCCTTGGCGATCCGTTTCGCCTGCTCCCACATATCGGGCTCGTCGATCTTGTCGAGGTCCTTACCCTCGCAAGCGAAGGTGAACTGGCAGGCGAGATGCCGGTTGGCGTTCTGATAGACCACGCCGCAAACGTCGTTCGGATATTTGCCGGAGAACACGCGGTTCATGATCACCTGCGCCACCGCCTGTTGTCCCTTGAAGGGCTCGCCGCGCGCTTCGAAATAGACCGCGTCGGCGAGGCACTTCTCCGCCTTGGCGCGCGGCTTGCCGTTGAGCATGAGGCGCTCCGCCGGGCTGACGAGCAAACTACCGTCGCCCTTCTTCGCCACCGTCTCGCCGCTCTCGCCGGCGGCGGCATTGCCTTGGAGTGCCGACAGCTTGATGTCGGGATCGTCGCCGCGCGCCACCAGGGTCGGTGCGGCGCCAGGCGCCCAGGCCTGCAAGCCGCTCGACGCGCCCATGGCGCCACCGCCGAAGAACGTTTGCGCGGATCGCTGCGCCGGATCGTAGTCGATGTAGGACAAAGCGAGCGACGAAGATTGCGCATCGGCGGACGTGGTCTCGCCGGCCGCGGGAACCTCCGGCGGCACATCGACGGCGACGAAATCGTCGTCATCGGCGCTGCGTGCGGCCGCGGCGGCGAAGGCCGGCACGGCGCTCGGCGCGGCATCGGCCCGAACATCGAGCTGCAGCACCGGCGCCTCGGGCGGCAAACGCGCCGGCTGCGCCAGCGGCGGTACCGCATCGACGGCGTCGGCGCTTTTCAGATGCAGCATGGGCGGCGGCAGCGGCGCGGGCACTATCGGTTGCAGCGCGGCTGGCGCCACGGCAGGCGCGGCCGACGCCGGCACGTCGATCCGCTCGAGCTGCGGCAAAGGCTCCGGCGCGGCAGCCGCTGGTGGCACGGTGTACATTTGCTGCCGATCGCCCTTCAGGCGGCGATTGACGCTCGGATATTCGACCGGCGCCGCCACCTGCACATTGAGCGGCGCATCGATGCGCCAGTCCGTGTTCGCATCGGCCGCGTCCGGATGGAAGTTGACGGTGCGATAGCCGAGCGGCGCCGGAACCGAGGTGCCGATCGGGCGGCCATAGGTGAAAGTCGCGGGCTCGATAGTGCCGAACGGCGACGCGATCAAATGATCGCGTAAGCGCTGCGACAGGCCGACGTGCTGCCTCACGAGCGCGGCGAAGTCCTGATAGCCGACCGAGGTCGGCATCGCTGCCAGAAGCAACGCACCGAACCAGAAGGGCGCCGACGAGGCGCCCATTGTCCGAACACGCGACACTGCCATTGAACCCCGAACCCCTACACGCAACGGGCACGTGATTATCGAAACATGGACGGTGTGGCGCGAATGCGACGGTTCAATCTATTGTGGGGTTAACCTTGCGATCGCGTTAATCGCGCCGGCACGGAAAGAGAACCGCGATACGCTGCGGCGGCGTGGATGGTAAATAAATTTGAACATTTCCGCTGTGTGCACACCTCATCCTGAGGAGCGCCCGGAGGGCGCGTCTCGAAGGATGCCGCTCGAAGCGCGATGGTTCGAGACGCGACGCTGACGCGTCGCTCCTCACCATGAGGGTTCCGTTGTGTCACGCCGTGCTGGCGGAACCTTTGCCAAGCGCGGCTTGTGCCGCAGCAAGCCGCGCAATCGGCACGCGGAACGGCGAGCACGATACGTAATCGAGCTTGACCTCGTGGCAGAACGCGACCGAGGCCGGATCGCCGCCGTGCTCGCCGCAAATGCCGAGCTTCAAGCCTTTGCGCGCCTTGCGGCCGCGTTCGGCGGCGATGCGCACGAGTTCGCCGACGCCGTCGCGGTCGATCGACACGAACGGATCGGCCGGCAAAATGCCCTTGGCGGTATAGATGCCGAGGAAGCTTGCTGCGTCGTCGCGGCTGATGCCGAACGCAGTCTGTGTCAGATCGTTGGTGCCGAACGAGAAGAACTCCGCGGTCGCGGCAATCTCATCGGCTTTCAAAGCCGCGCGCGGCAGCTCGATCATGGTGCCGACCTGATATTTGAGCTTCACGCCGGCTTCGGCGCCGACGGTTTGCGCCATGGCGTCGATGCGCGCCTTGACGAGATCGAGCTCGGCCTTGCTGGCGATTAGCGGCACCATGATTTCCGGCGCCACCGCGCTTTTGGTCTCGCGCTGTGCTTCGGCCGCGGCCTCGAAGATGGCGCGCGCCTGCATCTCGGCGATTTCCGGATAGGCGATGGCAAGCCGGCAGCCGCGAAAGCCGAGCATGGGATTGAACTCGTGCAGCTCGCGCGCCCGATCCGCGAGCCGCTTCGGATCGGCGCCCATGGCGGCGGCGACTTCGGCGATCTCTTCCTCGGTGTGCGGCAGGAATTCGTGCAGCGGCGGATCGAGCAGCCGGATGGTCACCGGCAGGGCGCCCATGATCTTGAACAGCTCGACGAAATCCGCGCGCTGCATCGGCAAGAGCTTCGCCAGCGCGGCGCGACGCGACTTCTCGTCCTCGGCCAGAATCATCTCGCGCACGGCGCGGATGCGGTCCTCGTCGAAAAACATATGCTCGGTGCGGCAGAGCCCGATGCCTTCGGCGCCGAACTTGATGGCGGCGCGGGCATCGGCGGGCGTGTCGGCATTGGCGCGTACTTTCAGCTGCCGCGCGCTATCGGCCCACTTCATCAGCGTGGCGAACTCGCCGGCGAGCGCCGGCTCGAGCATCGGCACGCGGCCGGCCAAGACCTGGCCGGTCGAGCCGTCGATGGTGAGGATCTCGCCCTTCTTCAAGGTGACTTGGCCCGCCGTCATGGTCTGAGTGCGGTAATCGACTCGCAGCGCGCCGGCGCCGGAGACGCACGGCTTGCCCATGCCGCGCGCGACCACGGCAGCGTGCGAGGTCATGCCACCGCGCGTGGTCAAAATGCCTTCGGCTGCGTGCATGCCGTGAATGTCCTCGGGCGACGTCTCGACCCGCACCAGGATCACCTTGCGGCCCTGGCCCTTCAGCGTTTCGGCTTCTTCAGAGGAAAATACGATCTCGCCGCAGGCGGCGCCGGGCGACGCCGGCAGGCCGGTCGCCAGCACCTTGCGCTCGGCGTTGGGATCGATGGTCGGGTGCAACAGCTGATCGAGCACTCCAGGATCGATGCGCGCCACGGCTTCGTCTTTGCTGATCAGCTTCTCGTTGGCGAGATCGACGGCGATGCGCAGCGCCGCTTGTGCGGTGCGCTTGCCGCTCCGCGTCTGCAGCATCCAGAGCTTGCCCCGCTCGACGGTGAACTCAAGATCCTGCATGTCGCGGTAGTGTTTTTCGAGCTTGGTATGGATGCGCATGAGCTCGGCGAACGCCTCCGGCAGCGCCGATTCCATCGACAGGCTGTGCGAGCCTGCCGTCGTGCGCGCCGCCTCGGTGATCTCCTGCGGCGTGCGGATACCGGCGACCACGTCCTCGCCCTGGGCATTGATCAGAAATTCGCCGTAGAGCACCTTATCGCCGGTCGACGGATTGCGCGTGAACGCGACGCCGGTCGCGGAATCCTCGCCCATATTGCCAAACACCATGGCCTGGACGTTGACCGCGGTGCCCCAGCTCTCCGGAATATTATGCAGGCGGCGGTAGGTGATGGCGCGCTGGTTCATCCACGAGCCGAACACGGCGCCGATGGCGCCCCACAATTGCTCGTGCGGATCTTGCGGGAACGGCTTGTCGCTTTCCTCGGCGACGCGCTCCTTGAAGCGCTCGATCACCTCCCGCCAGTCCTGGGCGCTAAGATCGGTGTCGAGCGAATAGCCGTTGCGATCCTTGTGATCGTCGAGGATTTCCTCGAAGTGGTGATGCTCGATACCAAGCACCACGTCGGAGTACATGGCGATGAAGCGCCGGTAGCTGTCCTGGGCAAAGCGCGCATCGCCGGACTTCTGCGCCAGCGCGTCGACGGTGAGGTCGTTGAGCCCGAGATTGAGCACGGTATCCATCATGCCCGGCATCGAGGCGCGGGCGCCGGAGCGTACCGAGACGAGCAGCGGATTTTCGGCATCGCCGAATTCTTTCCCGGTGACGCGGCCGACTTCGGCGAGCGCGGCATCGACCTGCGCCTTCAAATCCTTCGGATAGGCTTTGCCGTTGGCGTAGTAATAGGTGCAGACCTCGGTGGTGATGGTGAAGCCGGGCGGCACCGGCAGCCCCAAGTGCGCCATCTCGGCAAGGCCCGCGCCCTTGCCGCCAAGCAGATTGCGCATGTCGGCGCGACCCGCGGCCTTGCCGCCGCCGAACGCATAGACCCATTTCGCCTTGCCGGCGGCCTTGGCCGCGGGCTTTGTAGCGCCTTCGGGCTTAGCCTGAGATTTTTTTACCGCCTGGCGGGAGATTTTGGAGCGCGATTTGACCATTGTGCTGTCGTTTCGGCTTTTTGGCCCGGCAATTCACTCACATTAATGGATGAAATGGTGGACGGCATTGAGCCCAGTCAAGCCGACGATGATGAGGTAGATCGCGACGATATAGTTGAGCAGCCGCGGCATCAGCAGGATCAGAATGCCCGCGACCAGGGCGACCAGCGGCGTAATATTGGCGGTAGTGATAACCATCGGTTTTCCTATGGCTTTGTGACTGGGAATGGGCTGAGAGATGTTGGCTGCGGCAGGGCACCGATCGACGATAACGCGCGAAGCCGCTCCCGGTTCTAGGCGACCGGCGCCAACAATGCCAGCCTGTTGCGCATCGGACTGTGAATGGCCGCAGGCACCTCCTTCTCCCCGCACGCGGGCAGAAGTGATTATCCCCCGATGTTGGAAAAATCTGCCACGGCGCCGGTGGCGTCGCGGATTTCGTTGAGGAGCTTCAAGCGATTCTCGCGCAAGGCCTTATCGTCGACGTTGACCGTGACCTTATCGAAGAAGGCGTCGACGAAGGGCCGCAGCTTCGCCATGGCGTGCATAGCGGCCGCGAAGTCTTCCTTCGCGACGGCCCGCCTCGCCTCGCCCTTCGCTGCATCGATGGCGGCCGACAGCGCCTTTTCCTCGGGAAGCTGATAGCGCTTCGGGTCGGGCGCGCCGGTATACTCGCGATTGTCCTTCTTCTCCTCGATTCGGATGATGTTGGTGGCGCGCTTATAACCTGCGAGAAGATTCTTGCCGTCCTCGGTATCGAGGAATTTTCCCAGCGCTTCGACACGGCGGACGATCAGCAGCAGATCGTCCTGACCTTCGAGCGCGAATACGGCATCTACGAGGTCATGCCGCGCGCCCTGGTCGCGGAGCTGGACTTTGAGGCGGTCAGCGAAAAATGAAAGCAAATCTGGAGTGACCTTTTCCGAGCGCTTACTCACACCGGACTCGCTCATCTTATGCCCACCGTGAGCGACGTGTATCCAACGTCCAAGCGGCATTTTGAGATTGTTCGACAAAACGATCCGGATCACGCCAAGCGCAGCTCGCCGGAGAGCAAAGGGATCCTTTGATCCCGTCGGTCGCTCACCAACAGTCCAGAAGCCAACCAAAGTATCGATCTTGTCCGCCAGCGCGACCGCAATCGAGACAGGATCGCCCGGCACCAGATCGTCGGGTCCCTTCGGGCTGTAGTGATCCTCACACGCATGGGCGATAGCTCCGTCCTCGTCCTGCGCCTCGGCGTAGTATTTTCCCATCAGGCCTTGCAGCTCGGGAAACTCGCCGACCACTTCGGTGAGCAGGTCGGCCTTGCATAGCCGCGCCGCGCGCTTGGCCTTCTCCACCTCGGCGCCGACCAGCGGCGCAAGCTCGGCGGTGAGCCGCTCGATCCTTTCGATGCGCTCCCACTGCGAGCCGAGCTTCTCGTGGAACACGATGGCCTTGAATTTTTCGAGCCGGTCCTCTAGCCGCGTCTTCAGGTCGGTCTCGTAGAAGAACTTCGCGTCCGACAGCCGGGCGCGGATGACGCGCTCGTTGCCGGCGACGATGGCCTTGCCGCCGTCTTCGGCTTCGAGGTTCGACACCAGCAAAAATTTGTCGACCAGCTTGGCGTGCGCCGCGTCGCGCAGCACGAAGCATTTCTGGTTGTTGCGGATGGTGGCGCGGATCACTTCCTCGGGGATCTGCAGGAATTTCTGGTCGAACGACCCCATCAGCACCACGGGCCATTCGACGAGGCCGGTGACTTCGGCGAGCAAGCCTTCATCCTCGACCAGCTCGAGCCCTTGCGCGAACGCGAGCTCTTTGGCTTCCTCCAAGATGATGTCGCGCCGCCGCTCGGCATCGAGCATCACTTTCGCCTTTTCGAGCTTCGCTTTGTAATCGTCGAGCCGGCGCACGGTGAAAGCCGCCGGCGCAAGAAAGCGATGCCCGTGGGTCAGGTTACCCGACTTGACGCCATCGATCTCAAATTGGATTATGTCGGGTTCTTCCGTTTCCGCTCCGAACGTGGCGACGATCGAATGCAGCGGGCGAACCCAGGTGATAGATCCTGGCGTCTCTGAGCGCTTCCCCCACCTCATCGACTTGGGCCAAGGAAAGGTAACAAGCGTGGTCATCACTACATCTTTGATTACCTCGATGGCGGCGCGGCCCGGCTTCTCGATCACCGCGACATGGAAGTCGCCCTTCTTGTCGGGCTGCACCTTGGCGTCTTTGATCGATTTGAGGCCAGCGGCTTTGACAAAGCCGGCGATGGCGCTCTCCGGCGCCCCGACTCGGGGCCCCTTCTTCTCTTCGCGCACGTCGGGCTGGCGCGCCGGCACGCCGTGCACCGACAGCGCCAGCCGCCGCGGCGTCACGAAGGCTTTGGCCCCCTCATAGACGAGCCCGGCGTCGACCAGCCGGTCGGTGATGAGTTTGCGC
>Ga0306925_10004932_pt1 | contig 12156 bp, 12 predicted proteins | sample flu12Cox44000176_FD_203755 | JGI IMG/M metagenome (GOLD analysis project Ga0306925, IMG submission 203755) | Lab enrichment of tropical soil microbial communities from Luquillo Experimental Forest, Puerto Rico - flux8day.12C.oxic.44.000.176 (v2)... | ecosystem: Environmental > Terrestrial >...
TACGGCTCGCTCGGCAGCGTCCGTAACAATTCGCAGGACTGGGTCATCGACAAATTCGAAATCCCGCTGCCGATCGGGGTCGACAGCGAACGGGTACGCAAGCTGATCAAAAAGATTGGGCTGGAGATGCTGCAGGAGCCCGAGCTTGCGCCAATCATCGACATGCCGCTCAAGGCCAAGCTCTCTCGCATCGACCCGGGCGTCAAGGTATTCCGCTGCAAAGTGCAGACGCCGCCCGGTAAGCAGTTCGAGGTACGTAGCGATGCGTATCGGCGGATCGAAACGGCGCTCAAGGAGAACGGCATCGAGTTTGCCGATCCCGGTCCAAGGGTGATGGTCTATCCTGGCATGCCTTCCGGGCCGGCCGTCCGCGAAGACCGCGCCAACGCAATGTGACGGAACCTCTCACTCCGTCAGCTCACATCGGTTGCCTCCGGGGCCCTGACGCTCCGCGCGCGCCTTCGCTCGGGGCGTTGTTGCTTTCGCTGAGCTCGGCCGCGAGCAAGATCGTTCCGCAGGCGGACCATCTCCGACCGATCACCTCTCCCCGCTGCGCTCGGTTTATTATTGATAAAAGATTTTTCACAAGTGAGCCTCCGGCCTCGGCCGGCCATCTTTCTGGTGATATTGTTCTTTTTCACTGCCCTTAAACCGCAACCTGAATTTTGGCATCGCCACGCCGGGCTGGCATCGCTTATCGCCATGCCGCCGCGCCGCACCTATTACAGCAAGGGAGAGTTTCACTTCGTCGACGTCCATGTCGGCGCACGTTTGCGCCGCGAACAGCCTTGGCATCAGCCAAACGCAGCTGGCGAAAGCCGCCGGAGCAATTCCCGCTGGGCCAATGCCCACAAGTCGTGAGCGACCAAAAGGAGATCAGTAAATAACAATGATATTCCAAAGGAGGAAAACATGTGCGCCTTTCAGAGATTTTACATTGGAGAAACAAATCCACAAAGAGGGATCGTGCTCGCCCTCTGCTCGATTTGCATTCGGGCAAAAGCCTAACACAGCTCGCAAAAGCCCTAACAAAAGACAGCCGCGCCAAGCATTCCCGGTACCTAAACTGGAGCCGACCTTGCTTATCGAAGATACGCTACATGGCCGGCCGCCAATGTGCGAAGAAGCTCTGGCAGACGGTCTATGATCCCGAGCCGGCAGAGGAGCCGCTCCCTGGCACCGTCATAGCCACAGGTATCGAGGTCGGCATCAAGGCGCGGCTGCTGTGGCAGGGCGGTGTGCTGGTCGACACTATACGCGACTATCGTGAAGCCATCAGTCGCACGAAAGCGCTAATTGCCGACCCAACTGTTCCGGCGATCTTTGAAGCGGCGTTGGCGCATGACGGGGTGCTCATTCGAGTTGACGCGCTCGAACGCCTGCCCGATGGACGTTGGCGGTTGAATGAAGTCAAGTCGAGCACCAGAATAAAAAACGAACATTTAGAAGAACTGGCCCTTCAAACCCACGTGGTCGCCGGAAACGATTTAGAATTGGCTGATGCCCATCTCGTATACATCAACGTTCAATGTGTCCGAGGCGAGGAGGTCGACTGGAATGCGCTTTTCTGCCGCGAGGACGTGACCGAAAACCTAATTCCCTTTTTGCCTCACGTGCCTGAACGCATCGCCAATATGCATGAGGTGTTGTGTTCGACTGAAACACCCGAGATCAGACCCAGTCGCCATTGCTTTAGACCCTACGACTGTGAGTTCTGGAAACGCTGTACGGCACATAAACCCAAAGACTGGGTGTTCCATATCCCGCGCCTGTCGTCCGCCGACTTTGATAGCTTGGAACACTCTGGTATCGTCTCGATGAAGGACGTTCCAAATAACTTCCGGTTAAACCCGAAACAACGCCGTGTGGTCGATGCTGCCAAGTCGGGGAAGGTATATCGATCACCTCAGTTGGTGAAAATGTTGCCGCCCCTGGCACCTCCCGTCAGCTATCTTGATTTCGAGACTTTCAGCCCGGGAATCCCGATCTATGTGGGCACCAGACCATACCAACGGATTCCATTTCAATGGTCGTGGCACTACGATGATGGGAGCGGATCTCTTGTTCACGTCGATTTTCTGGCTAAGGGCGAGACCGATCCGCAGCGTGAGTTCTCGGAGACTCTATTGATCGCCGATGGTGGCGCGGCATCAGCAGCCTTTACCGGATCGTCGCCGACTCCACGCTGTCGCCCGAAGCTCGTGAAGGGCTACGGGAGTCGTTGTTGAAATATTGCGCTCGCGACACCCTCGCATTGGCGCGAGTACACCAGTGGCTTATCGATGAAAGCTGACGTAAATACGATGACTGAAGTCTGGTGAGAATTAAAAGTATGCGAATTCACGAAATCCTATTCTGGAATGACGATCCCGTCGACGCGAGTCGCCGTGACCCTTACAGCGATATACCTCAGGCCCCATCCAGTTATGATCTCACGAAGCTCGCGCACGCGTTTACACGCCGTGGCTTGGTCAAGCATCACTGGAACTTGAACGGATCGGAAGAGCAGCCCTTCGGACCAGCGCCGCCCGATACTGAAACCGAGTTGCTCCCCAACGGCACCTTGGAGCCGACTACAGCGTCCTGGCAGGCTGAGCCTGTCGAGGAGGAGCCTCTGGTGGGTCAGTATCGGCTTGTCCCTTTTCGGCGATACCAAAAGGGATTAGGCGACTGACTTCCCCACCTGATCGACACAACTGCGTGACCTCGTGTGCCGCAGCCTCGGCACCGCACCCGGTTCTTTAGGTCGAGCACCTTGTCCCGCAGGTCGAGCCCGAGCCCGAGAGGAATGCGGTGGAAAGCAGCGCCGTGTGAGAGCACGCCGCGCAATCGATTTTCACGAAGTCGCGCGACCTGAGATCCTCGATCCGGGCCAGATAGAGGGGTACCAATCTGCACGCTTTTGTTCTCTATACGTTCTGAGTACAGCACGGGTCGAGACCAGCGTCAATCGGGTAGTCCAGTCTTCAATGCACCGCTAATCTGAGGTGTTGCCTGAGAGATCCGGTTTCGCATCTCGGCGGAGAACGCCCGCGGCGGCCCCATCCTGATCGAAGACGAGGCGAATCCCTGCCGCCTCGATCGCCCGTCGCATCGACGCTAGATTGTTGGCGGTCGGCGTCCTCTGTCCTCTTTCAAAATCATGCACGGTACTCAATGAGACATTAGCTCGCCTAGCAAGCTCACCTTGCGACCAGCCCAACCATCCGCGTGCGGCTCGGCTCTGCTCGGGGGTCATATCATTGAGTGCCAAAAAATATGGTATATAAGGAATTTTGCTTGACCATACGATCCCCATGTATTATACATGATATCATGAATTTTTGATGGCACGGAAGAAGCGGTGAAAACTGACCTCAGGCCGCACCATGGCGGCGAGGCTGGCACGCAGAGGGTCGAATCTCAAAGCTGTTTCTTCTGCAAACCTGTTTCGGAAAATGACGATGAGGATGAACCATCATGAGTGCCGCAGTCGCTAAGGGCCGTGAACCCAATAACTCCAACGGCAGTGCGGAGATGCGGTGTCCCACATGCGGTAGTCCGCTGAGCCGCCCAGCCTTTGAGGCGATTATGGCCCGCCTGGATTCGGAGGAAAAAGCTCGCGTCGAGAAGGTCCAGCGGGAGGCTCAGAAAGCTGCTGAGAAGCAGGTTCGGGCGCTGCGGGCCAGCCAAGAGGAGATAATTAGCCAGCGCGTAGCATCAGCGCGGGAAACCTTAGCGAAGGAAGCTACGGAGATCATCAATGCCGAGAAGGTCAAGGCGTTCGAGGAGACAAGCAGACTCAAGCAGCAACTCGCCGACATGCAGCGGAGGCTTCAGCCCAAGCCGGCCCATCTAATCGGCGAGCCCGCCGAAATCTCGCTTCACAAGGCGCTCGTCGCGGCCCTGCCGCCCGAAGACAAAATCAAAAGGGTGGGAAGGGGTGTGAAGGGAGCGGACTTTATCATCACCGTGATGCACGGAAATCCCGGCGTGCCGACAGGCAAAATCATCATCGACTCGAAGGCGCACGCGCGATGGAGCAACAAGTTCGCGTTAAAGCTCAAAAGCGATCAAAGGGAAGCCGGGGCCTCGTTCGGAATTTTGTCATCTACCGTGATGCCAGCCGGTTGTGCAGAGCTTCACGTGCAGGATGGCGTGATCATCGCCAACCCGCTGCGGGTGCCGGCGCTGGTTCTACTTCTTCGGCAACAGATCTTAGACAGCCATCGGCTGGCGCTGACGACTGCCGATCGGGATGAGAAGGCTGACCGGCTGCTCAGCTACATTGGGTCGAGAGAATGCGCAGACCTGCTGGATAAGGTCGTTAAGCTGACGAGGGACATGGCTGACTTGGATGCGAAGGAGGCGTCCAGCCACGAAGCTGTGTGGCGGCGGCGTGCCGATCTGATCCGCGGCCTCCAGGCCGTCAATGCGGAATTTTTGGCGGAGATCAACCGCATCATTGGCGGAAATGACCCGGAGGCGTCGCCGTGAAGCGGAAATATCAGCGCCGCCTCGTTCATTCGCATCGCGGGTCCAATTCAACCCATTCTGCCGCCGAGAGGGTAGGGTTGTGAGTCGATCCGAGATACCCGTGCACCTCGGTGAAATATTCATACGACGTTTACCCACCAGAACAAAATGGCGATACGATCCGATTAACGCAAGGCTACATGTCTATGGGTCAGATCTCGTATCTGATTTGAGGACGGTCAGGAACAAGATTATAAATGGCGAAATAAGTTCGGATCTAAATTCAATAGTATACAGAGGCGTCTTTGCTATTCGAGGCCAGCATCTCAGCGATTGGCTTTCCGGAGTCGTGTCCAATGACCCCAATGACTGCTAAGAACATTTTTCGCGGTGCTGTTATGAGCGTGGCACGGATGACCAATCACCGAACGCTAATTTCACCAGCAGCACTGCCCAAGCAACGAAATGCGAGAGTTGGTCAACACCCGCTACAGTGACTTGATCGATGCCACGATACGACGCTCTTCCAGTAAACCTGCCGTCCCGTGGACTGCAACAAGAGGCGGCGGCGCAGTACATCGGGATAAGCGTTGGCAAGTTTGACGAGGCCAAGGAAGAACGCGCACATCGGACCGTCTGGAAGCGCCGCGCCGATCTCATCAAAGCCATTCAAGGAATACACGGCGAGATCTCTTCAGAGATAGATCAGATTATTGGGAGTGTGGATGCTTCGCTGAGAGTGGCGGTCCTCTCAGCATGGTCTACTCCGCTGGAACTCGCGTCGAACCGATGAATGATAATCACTTAAACAAATATATCTCGCTCCGATAAGAGATAAGAACAAATCGTGAGATCAAAACGACAACCCTGAAAACATCATTAATGATAATCACTAACATGGAACACGTCTACTCCTTACGCTATACCTATGAAGTTGGAGCTCTACCAAAAATTATCTTGTTTTTTCCGGACGAGGTAGCTGATGGTCGCGACCGAAATGGCTCGGCACTCGCTCCTACCCGCCGTCCAACATCACCCACCAGGCAGCTTCGTCGGCTGTCTGGAGGGTCTCAGGGAAGCGTCGGCATATCTGCTGTCGTCGCCAATATCGGGGTGGGAGGAGTGGGCCATTGAGCGGGCGACGGGTCCACGAGTATGCCTGATCGTCCCGTCGAGCACCCGACTGTTCGGCGCCAGGGCCTATTTCCTTGTGAGGGAGAGATCGCTCGTCGCCTTTCGCAGTCGGAAAAACGCTGGCGCCAAATCGTCCGGCAGCTCGAACGCGAGGGTTTGCCGAAAATCGACCCGATCATGGGCGGCCGCTTCTGGCCGGCGGTGGTGGTCTTCTTTCGTAATCGGCACGGGGTAGACGGTCTCATGGTCTGCCCGGAACTTGATGGTGAGGAGCATTGGGATGCAGCGTGAGAGTGACTTCCCGGGATTGGTGCGGGTATATCCGAACGATGGCTCGATCGAGCTGAACTGGGTTGCGTCGCCTGACGCGATCGCCGTCGGGTTCATGCCTGACATCGTCCGCCTGCATTACTCTGACTGGTCGGCCGAGCTTGCCGAGCGCTGTCAGAATCTTGAGGCGCAAATCTCGGCATGGCTCGCCGACTGGGAAAAGGCGGAGAAGCCGACCGCGTTCGATGGTACGATTGGCGGCCTGATCGAGATTTACTTGAGGCATCCAGACAGCCCATTTCTCGAAAAGAGAAAAAACACCCAGCAGACACATCATTATCATCTCCAAAAGCTTAATAGCACGGCTGGCGAGCGTCGGCTATGTCAGCTCAACGATATCGAATTCCATCGCTGGTATGACCGGTCAAAAGAACCAAAGCAGCAGGGAGGCCCGGAACGGCTTTCAGGCGCGCACCACCTCATCGAGATGTTGCGCATCGTGTTCAGCTTTGGCGTTGAATTGGGCCTGCCCCACCCCGAGCGCCTGCGCGATGCGTTGAGCGCGATTAGATCGAATACACGGCCGGTTCCCGCCGGTCGTAGTCGCCTTCACGATGCGCGACTCTGGTCGCCAGGCGAATTCGGTTGCTCCGCGTGGACCTGAATGCTCGTAGAGGAGGATAGCTATGCGGGAATGACAAACGAAAACGGTCGGGCAGGGGCCCGACCGCCTCGTCACCCGTCGTGCCACCGACGGAGAAACCGTCCGGACGTTACGTCCAGAGCAGCATCCGCGACGTAATCGCTCCGGTCTCTCGAGTCAAGCGCGCGCGGTCGTAAGTGGCCGCACGATAGGAGACCGATCGTGCTGAATAAGTACCAATTGGAACTGCGCCGGCGGTGCCCGCGGGGGATTACTGCTCAAATCGAGCAGCTGGCGGAGGTATATTGAGATGCCCGCTAAGAGCGATTTTCCGGGATTGCAGCGGTCGCCACGGAAGGATGGCTCGATTGCGCTGCATTGGGTTGCGTCGCGGATCGCGATTGCCGTCGACTATACGCCCAAAACAGTTCGCCTGCATTACCCTGATCTATCGCCTGAGCTTGCGCAACGGTGCCAGGATCTCGACGCGCAAATGCGGGTTTGGCTATGTGATCAGGAGAACATGGATGAGCGGATCAAATTCGATGGCACGATCGGCAGTTATGTAAAAATCTATGAGAACCACCCGGAGAGCCCCTATCACGAAAAAGATCAGGAGACGCAACGTGGCTATCATTTCAAGCTGAAACGTCTTTACGATCGGGTCGGTGAGCGTCGGGTCGACCGGCTAAACGGCATCGATTTCCGGCGATGGTACAAGCAGTTCAGGAAGCCAAAATCGGAAGGCGAGCGAGAGCATATCACGGGCGCACACGATCTGATGACCATGCTGCGCACGGTCGTCAGCTTCGCCGTTGAGCTGGGTTTGCCACACGCCAACCGTCTGCGCGATGTATTGGGAGAGATCAGGTTCCAGAATGGGCGGGGACGGAGCCATCAAGTGACGTATGAGCAAGCAGTCGCGTTCATAGCCAACGCGCATGAGCTCGGCTATCACGAGACGGCGTTCGCCCAGGCTCTTCAGTTCGAGCTTACGCTGCGCCAAACGGACGTGATCGGTAAGTGGCGAGCGAAAAAAGGCAAACGTAATGACGTGGAATGGGTGAACGGGCTGATTTGGCAAGAGATCGACGGCGACGGCATTCTCGTTCATTTCACTAGCAAGAATGGTCAGAAGGGGGTTTACGATCTCATGGCGTATCCGCTCGTCGTCGCCGAACTGGACCGCTTTCCAGCGGTGCGCCGCATCGGCCCGGTAATTATCGACAGCGCGACAGGTCGGCCATTCAAATACGAGGATTTCCGCAAACGTTGGCGCGAGATCGCCCGCCTTGCCAAGATTCCTGATGACATCTGGAACCGCGACAGCCGGGCCGGCGGGCTCACGGAGGGCGGTGATGCTGGCGCCGAGATCACGGATCTCGCACAGCACGCCTGCCATACCGATTTAGAGAGAACACGACGCTACGACCGCCACACCGTCGCGAAAACACGGCGCGTGCAGAAACTTCGCGTTCAGCACCGGAACAGATGCAAAACGGACGCGGTTCAAACGCGGTTCAAACGTGTCCAAACGGAACAGCCCTAAATAGCTGAAATGGTGTCATTCGTATCAAGGACGTTCTGCGAAAAAGTGACACGATCCTTGGCACTGCGACCACTGAGTTATAAGGCGCACGTTTGAATCTCAGCGGCTTTTAACGGAAATTGGCAGGCCGCGCGGGGGGTCGGCCTGCCAAACGCCGGCTAACCCACTGTTGGCGCACTCAACCCCCGCCCGCCGGCCGATGAACCCGACCTGAGCACAGCGGTGGGCTCGAGGGATTTTTGCGACGCACAGATGCCACGGAGAGTACCATGGATTTCGACCAGATCGACAACAGCCCAAACCAGTCGGAAATCGAGCTGCTGTACAATGAGGCGCTGACTGCCTTCGCTGAGTGCACCGGCCTCGAAGCAAAGCGTGACGACGCCATTAAGAAAGGGGTTGCCAAGACCAAGCGGCTCCACGAGATCGTCGGTCCAGACAATTGGGAACCGCTCTTGAATGCGAAGGGAATCAATCGAAAGGGTAGAGCCAAAGGGCGATTTCAGCCGTTTGTAAAACACGCTATGGCGCGCACGAGCGGATGGGTATCGAAGGTTGCTGGCGTCCTGGACGAAGCGGTCGAGAAGAACATCCCGGCGGAAGAGATAGGCGACTGGATCACCCGGACACCAAACGGCATTAATGGGATCTACGAGCGGCGGCGCCAGCGGAAGGAAACCGAGGAACGGGCCGAGAAGGGGCTGCCGCCGCTCCCGACAAAGAAACAGCAGCGCCTCGCTTACAACGAATTGCTCTCTATGGATTTCATCAGCGAGTACGAACTGCCCGAGGCGTGGCGCGATCATAAGGCTAGCGATCCGGCGAGCCGCGTCGCGGTCGATGCGTTCGAGGTGGTTCTGGCGGCGCGGTTCGAGAATAGCAAGTTTAGGGTTCGCGGGTATTTTGTCCCCCGTTCGAGCTTCTGGATTGGGAAAGCGGATGAATTCCTGAGGTCGCGCGCCGTCGATCCGAACCGAGATTCTTCTCTTAAGAAGAATACAGAGGAGCCGTGCGCTCCTGACCAGGTCACGGTAACGGTTGAGAATGTGCCGGACCGGGCCATTGAAATGGAAGTCTCGAGCCAGGAGCGGCCCACCTTGATCGAGCAGCAATACTCGGCTCCGCCGGTCCAAGGTTTTGCAGTTACGACACAGGCCGACCCGTTATATACGGCAATCGAGAAAAGGCTGCCGGGATCAACGTCAGCGGCCGCTGAGCCTCGGAAAATCGAAGCCGATGTGCCTCCAGTCTGCCGCGCGCTTCACGAGGAATGCATATACGCGACATGCACAGAAAAGGGTCACTGCTTGATGCGGGCGACGCGCGGCCACAAAGCGTGGGCCGTGCGCGTTCAGCACCAGATCCGGAGTGCTGCCAAAAACGGCGAAATTATCACCCCCCAAGAAGCGCGCAAGCGTAGCGGGGCGAGAAGGCGCCGTATCGGTCGCACTCTGGCTGTTGACGGAGAGCAGCAAACCATCCGGAGACCGACATAAGTTTATGTGACGCAGCCATTGATATGCGCGCGTTTGTATCTCGGCACCCTCCTGAGGGAAATCGGCAGACCGCGCGAGCGGTCGGTCTGCCAAAGCCGGCGTAACCAACCTACCTTGGGAAAGGCGCACGTTTGAATCCCGGCGCCTCCGCACGGAAACTTCGAGATCGGACGGGGTGCCGTCGGACAAACGCCGACGCCTTCGGACCCGTCTTGGCCGGTGTGACCATCTCCGCAGGCCATCACCACCTCAGCTTACTCGATCGTCCGCGGCTCCGCTGGCAGCATCTCTGCTGGCCGCCCTCACCATCGCCACCGACCGCGGACAGCCCGACCGCCGACAGCATCCTCTACCGCAGAGACAACGCCGTCGGCGCCGGCGAGTCACAAGAAACGGTATCGTTCTTTCAGCTTTTTTGAAGAGTTCCACTGAAAAATAAACTAACACTGCGATAGAATCTATTGACAGGAACCCCCTTAAAATCTATTTGATTATTATCGGCGTCCAATGGTGAAGCCGATTATATTAAAGGAGTTAAAGATGCCAAATTGGTGTTATATAAATTTTACTGTCTCTGGTCCGGCTGAAGAAATCAGTCGCTTTCGTGAGGCTGTCCGCAGCGTCGACGATAGCGGCGAAACCGCGGTTGATTTCAACATGTTGGTCCAAATGCCATCAGAGCTGCATGACACGACTGCCGATGGTACCGCGTACGAGGTTTACCATGGAAACCCCGAACGGATATTGGGACGCCGTTGGGTAAAGGAACTTGGGATCGAAACGGTCGAGCAGTTGCGCGAACATTTCGATGCCGACCCCCAGCGCCGAGCGATAGCCGATCAGTGGAAGGCAAATATCGAGAAATACGGTGCGCCTACGTGGTATGAATGGTCGGTCGAGCATTGGGGCACTAAGTGGAATGCTTGTCACCCCAAAGTAACCGAAAACGGGGACGGCAGCGTGCATGTCCAATTTGACACGGCATGGACTTTTCCATTCCCGATTTTCGAAAAAGTGGCGGCGGATTTTCCGACACTGATTTTTGAAGGATCGGCGCAGGAACCGAACACGGACATCTACATCAGCTTTGAGGCGCGCAATGGCGAAATCGCCTGCAAGGACGACGAAGACGCCCGTGCCGAGGCGGCTGCCGCTTCTGAGGACGAGGGTGAGAGCCTAATGGTGACCGCCTAACCAAGACGACAACGGCACTGGCATCGTACATGCCAGTGCCGTGTTTTTTGGTCGACTGACCCAGTCGCTCGCAGCTCTCTCTCTTGCCTCGCGGCACTGTTGAAGCTTTCCTCATCGCGAGACCGAACAGCGAACGGGACTCGAATTCATGCAGCAAAGAGAAACGGCGCCGTTGCCGGCGCCGCTCTTTTCGATCTCTGTGCGTCCCGTTTCCTTCAGCCGGTCGCTTCGCGCTCTGTCCCTTAAAAGCTTTCCATCTCCCGATCAAGAGTTTCACGCTCTGCTCGCCAGTCAGCTTTTATCCCAATTCTCCGGCAATACGAGAGGAACAATCATAAGATCGACACGCGGATATATTTCGCTGACCTGAAAATATCAAGACTGGTACCAGAATTTTTTCAGCCTATATAACTCCTATCACTTGATCAAAAAGGAGTCTGAGCAATGAGTTGTTGGTGGGACTACGATGTCGTCGTCTATGGAGATCGTGACAAGCTGATAGAGCTTGAAAAGGCGCTCCCTGAGTTGACCTACGACACTGTGTCGGGCGACCAAGCCAAGGTCTTTCATAGGATCCGAGAGCTGGAAAACCATTTCGGCTTCCTCGCGATACATGCCTTGCGCAATTATGGCGCAGATAGTCCGCTCTGTGGCCTCTGTCAAAGGTTCCCGATGCTGACCTTTGGCGGTACATTTTACAACTACACGGCGCCTGACATGCATTGGACCTTTGAGGGTCGCAATGGTGAGCTCGCAGTGCAGGAGCATGTCGATAACGATTTTGAGGAGCGCGCGATGACCGCCGAGGAGCTGAAGGCGCTGATCGAGAAACGCGCGACCAAGATCGAGACGCTACAGGAGGAGCTTAGCGATTTGAAATACTATCTGGTGCGCCACCACCGCGACCAGATTGGCGATGCGCTGCTCGATCACGAAATTACAGCAATCAGCGCACATATTGATGCAGAAGACAAGGAAGCCACGGCTCGGCGGACGGCCAAGGCTATCCCCGAGATCAGCCGGGCGATCGCAGAAGCAAGACGCGCGGAGGCTGCTGGCTGATTAGCTACGGCAACCCGTGATCATCTCAACCAGCCGGGGCAAAGCCCCGGCTTTTTTTTTTTGCCTTTGGGGATCGTTCAAAAATTGAAGAGGGCCGCCCTTTTCGGGCCGTCCTCGCGCGAACAAAGTTTGCGCTGCCCGGTACGGGTTCTGTCGTGGGAGCGATCTCGCCGTGCTGGCTACTACCGGCCTCCGCCACTTCGCATCAGCCATTGTGGATCCGATAGCGCAGCCAAACCGCGCCGCCCTCCAGCACCTGGCAGCTCTCCAGCGTGATGGCGCTAATCGGCGCTGCGATGCCGGCATCCTTGTCGCTCGAGTCGAAGATGCTCGGCGCGCCTCTCGCTCCATCG
>Ga0306925_10004934_pt1 | contig 12155 bp, 10 predicted proteins | sample flu12Cox44000176_FD_203755 | JGI IMG/M metagenome (GOLD analysis project Ga0306925, IMG submission 203755) | Lab enrichment of tropical soil microbial communities from Luquillo Experimental Forest, Puerto Rico - flux8day.12C.oxic.44.000.176 (v2)... | ecosystem: Environmental > Terrestrial >...
AGCGGAAGGCCAGGTTAGAGGCTCTGCTTCAGCTCGGTTGGGCCAGGTTCAGGGCGGTTCGCGCCGGATGCGACCTCCCAAATTCCTCCCAACCGGTCACGGAGGAAGAGCCCATGCCCGACTCCAGTTTCACCTGGCCCGACCTGTGTTCGATACATGCTGCTGGCGAGCAGGCAGAGCTTGCAGAAGCAGTCCGCGGCGGGCACGGTGTCGACCGCCACCCACCGGTCGGCAATCAGCCGCCCGCGCCCGTGGCGAGCGGCGTCGACCGCGCCATCCGCCTGTCCACCGCGGCGGCCGTGCTCGCCGTGGCGGGCATCGCGGCGTACGTCTCCTACTGGCACGCCTACGCTGTCGTCCGGGCACACGGCGAGACCGGGATCACCGCCCGGCTCGAGCCGACCACGATCGACGGCCTCGTCTACGCCAGCTCGATGCTCTCCGGGGGCCGACAAGGTGTCGTGTGATGTTGCGCTGACGAGGCTCGTTGCTGGTCGTGCAGCGTTTCTCCGTGACTGTGGTGCGTGTTGCTGGTAGTTGTAAGGAGGTTGCCTGGCACGGGGATCGGGGGATGGGGTGCGGGCTTTCCTGGTGAGGCTGCCGTCGGGGGCGCGGTACTGGACGGTGCTGGATGACGAGCTGGCGGTGGTCGGCGAGGCGGATGCGTTCTTGCGGCATCTGCGGTTCGGGCGTGATTGCTCGGAGCTGACGACGAGGTCGTATGCGGGCGCGATTGCGTTGTTCTTGCGCTGGTGCGGCCGGACGGGCCGTCACTGGCATGCGGGGGTGGAGCATCTGGCGTTGTTCATCATCTGGCTGCGCCATGCCCCGGCGGTGACGAGCACCGAGGCGGTCCCGGGCTGGAGTGGGGAGTTGCTGGCGGGACCGGGTGCCGCGCCGGCTCGCGGGGCGCGGCGGGTCAACCTGGTGCTGACGGCGGTGCGCGGGTTTGTGACGCACGCGGTCGCGACCGGGACGGCTCCGGCGGGCCTAGTGCCGCTGGTATATGAGGTCGCCGGTCAGCGGGATCTGCCGGCCGAGGCGCGCGGGGAAGGCGGCCCGATGGCGTGGCGGCTGCGGGCGCGGCACCGGCTGCGGGAGCCGCAGAAGCCGGTGGACCGGGCCAGCGATGAGGAAATCATCGCGTTGCTGCGGGCGTGCTGCTCGGCGAGGGACCAGCTGATCGTGCTGCTGATGGCGCGAGCGGGGCTGCGCCGCGGTGAGGTGTGCGGGCTGCGGCGCAATGACGTGCATCTGCTGGCGGACTCGGCGGCGCTGGGATGTGAGGTGCCGCGCGCTCACCTGCACGTGGTCCGCCGGGAGAACCCGAACGGGGCGCTGGCGAAATCGCGGCGCCAGCGCCCGGTACCGCTGGATTTCCTGGTCGTCCAGGCGTTCGACGCCTATGAGTTCGAGCGGATGGGCGTGCCGCAGGCGGCAGGCAGCGACTTCGTGCTGGTCAACTTGTTCCGTGAGCCGGCTGGGGCGCCGATGCCACCGGACGCGGTCAACGCCCTGGTTGCTGCCGCGTCGCGGCGGGCCGGGCTGACCCGCCGGGTGACCCCGCATCAGCTGCGCCACGCGATGGCCAGCAACCTGGCTGATTCAGGTGCCAGCATCGACGAGATCGCCGAGCTGATCGGTCATTCCTCGGTGTCCTCCACGCAGATCTACGTGCATCCCGACCCGCAGCGGCTGCGGGCAGCGGTGGAACGAGTCGGTTCACCCCGCGAGCTTGCCGGGCCGGGCCGGTGACCGCCACCGCACGGGTCGCGCTGGCGGGATCTGCGGCCTCGCAGTTTTCCTGGCCGGCCGGGGATGAGGCCGTTTCCGTGTTCGAGCGGCTGCTCGATCCGACGTTCCTGGCTGAGGCCGGCTGGGACGCGAGCAGCCGGGTGCTGTGGCCGCCGCCGGAGCACCCGCTGCTGGGGCACCCGGTCTGCCGCGCTCCCGGGTGCCAGGCGACCGCGTTCGGGCGGGCACGGGTCTGCCAGCGGTGCCAGCGGCGGCTATCCCGGGCCGGGCTCGGCCCGGATGCAGTCTTGTCGCTGCCGGAACCGTCGTGTCAGCCGCCGTCGCGGTGCGCGGTGGAGGGCTGCCCGCGGCCATGGAAGACATCGAGGGACCGGTTGTGCCTGACCCACCTGCGGCAGCAGCGTGAGGTGCTGAAGGTGCCGCTGGAGGTGTTCCTCGCGCACCCGCAGACCCGGCCGCTGCCGTCGTGCGGGCCGTGCCAGGTGCCGGCGTGCAACCGGGAGCGTATCGGAGTCAGCGGCTCCTACTGTGACGCGCACCAGCAGCGGTTCCGCACGGCCACGCGCGCGGTCCCGGGGCTGGACGAGGCGGCGTGGCGTGCCGCCCAGCCCGCCATCGCCCAGTACGGGCAGGTCAGCCTTTACGGGCTGGCACCGCTGGTGGCCGCCCAGCTACTCGTCGGTCTGCAGCAGCGCACCCGCAGCAGCGCCAGGACTAATGAGAAGGCCCTGCGGTCGGTATGCGAGAAGCTTCGCCTGCACCAGGTCACCACGATCATCCCGGCATCCGGTGAGGTGTCCGTGCCCGGCCTGGACCGCAACGCTGGCACCCTGCTGACGTCGCTGGCCCGGCACGCCCGCCGCGCCCTGCTCGACCCGGAAACCGAGAAGGTCAAGGACGAGTGGGATCTGGTCGCCTTCGGCCGGCCCGGCGGCACCTTGCCCTTCACCAGCATCTCCCAGCCCTGGCTGCGGGAAGCCGCCAAACGGTGGGCGGTCGAGGAACTGCCCCGCCGCCGCGGCCGGGGCGTCGGCGGCAGCCTCCGCACCTGCGTGCACAGCCTGGCGCGGCTGTCAGAGACGCTGCGGCTGCGCGAGGACGGCGGCCAGGTCCCCGGTGCGCTCGGCCGGGCCGACATCGAGGCGCTGCTGAACCGGCTCGCCTACCAGCAGAACGCGGGCACGCTCACCCACCCCTCGCGGGTGATGACCTGCCGCCACCTCAAGCTGATCTTGTCCCGCATCCGCGCGATGGGCCTGACCCGCCCCGGCGGCCCCGCCGCCGGGCTGCCCGATGACTTCACGGTGCCTACCAGCGACATCCCCTACCTGCCCGGCCACGCCGAGCCGTCCCGGGACCTGCCGCCGGAGATCATGCGGCAGCTGTGCGACCAGCTCCCCGCGCTGGAACGCCAGCACGGCGTCAACATCCGCACCATCGTGGAACTGGTCATTGACACCGGGCGGCGCCCCGACGAGATCTGCACGCTGGCCTGGGACTGCCTGACCCGCGACAGCGACGGCTCCCCGGTGCTCACCTACGACAACCACAAAGCGGGCCGGATGGGGCGGCGGCTGCCGGTCACCGAGGCCACCGCCACGCTGATCACCGGGCAGAAGCAGCGGACCCGGGACCGCTACCCGGCCACGCCGCTGGACGAGCTGCGGCTGTTCCCTGCCCTGCAGCGCAACCCCGGCGGCCGCAAGCCGGTCGCCGGGCCGGGCCTGGTCGGCCGGCACCGCGCCTGGGCCGATAGCCTGCCCCCGCTGCTGCTGGCCGATGGCACCGAGTTCCCCAGGGCCAAGGTCACCTTGTATGCCTACCGGCATACCTACGCCCAGCGGCACGCCGATGCCGGCGTCCCGCCTGACGTGCTGCGCGAACTACTGGACCATCTCAATTTCGACACCACACGCCAGTATTACCGGGTCGGCGAGAAACGCCGCCGCGAGGCCGTCGACCGGCTCACCGCCGTTCAGTTCGACCGGCACGGCAACCGGATCTGGCACCAGGCCAAGGCGCTACTGGACTCCGAGCATGCCCGCCGCGCCGTCGGCGAGGTCGCCGTGCCGTTCGGCGGCTGCGCCGAGCCGTCCAACGTCAAGGCCGGCGGCCACGCCTGCCCCTACCGGTTTCGCTGCGCCGGCTGCGACCACTTCCGGACCGACGCCTCCTACCTGCCTGACCTGACCGCCTACCTTGATGACCTGCTCCGCACCCGGGAACGGCTGGCCGCCGCGGCCGGCCTGGACGAGTGGGCACGCGCCGACGCCATGCCCGCAGCGGAGGAGATCACCCGCATCCGCCGGCTCATCAACCGGATCAAGACCACCCTGGACGACCTGACCCCACAGGAGCGAGCCGAGATCGGCCAGGCAGCAGCAGCCGTGCGGCGGCACCGCGCGATCAGTCTCGGCATGCCCCGCATCCGCCAGCCGCTCCCCAGCGCCATTTCCGGGCGCACCGCATGACCAGCACTAGTACGTCCGCGACGGCTATGACCGGGGGGCGCCGCGCCGGCTCCGCCCGCCGTCGGCAGCGCGTCATCGCCGCGATCAACCGTGCCGTCACTGACGGCACCGAGATCAGCGTCTCCGCGATCGCCCGCGCCGCCCTGTTGACTGAACTATGCCTGGAGTTTCAGCAGTTCAGCGGGTAAATAGCTGTTCCTGGCGATACGTTCTCCGGTCGTGATGGAAGAAGGAGATCCGGACCGGGACTTGGCGGTGCTGAGGGTGCCGCAAACAGGCCGTCTCGTGGCCACGGGGAACCGGTACGAGCCCTATCAGGTCGTCGACCCGGACGGCGTCGTGATGGACGGTGCAGCCCAGTTCTTCCGGGACTTGCTGGCGGCGGGGAAGGCGGAGTCCACTGTCCGTTCGTACGGGACCGACTTGCTGCGGTGGTTCAGGTTCTGCTGGGCGGTCCGGGTGGACTGGGACCGGGCGACGCGGACCGAGGCCCGTGATTTCAGCCGGTGGCTGCAGGTCGCGGGGAAGCAGTCCCGTCCTCACTGGCGGGCGGGGCCGCTGGCAGCAGTGTCGGCCGGCGCCGCCGGCGGCGAGGCGTACGCTCCGTCTGTCCGGGCGCATTCGGAGACGGTGCTGCGGTCGTTTTACGGCTTCCACCTCGACGCGGGCACCGGGCCGGTCATCAACCCGTTCCCGCTGGACAGGTCGAGGCGGCACGGGCGGGCGCATGCGCATCACAATCCGATGGAGCCGTACCGGAACGAGCGCAGCGGCCTCTACCGGCCGAAAGTGCCCAGCCGGGTGCCCCGCAGCATCCCGGACGGGGAGTTCAACGAGATCTTCGCCCGGCTGCCGTCGCACCGGGATCGGGCGCTCGTCGCGTTCTACGTGTCTACCGGCGCCCGGGCCTCGGAACTGCTGTCGGCGACCGTCGCCGGGACCGATCCCGGCCGGCAGGTGATCACGGTGGTCCGCAAGGGCACCCGCGAGCTGCAGGAGCTGCCCGCCTCCATCGACGCGTTCGTCTGGCTGCGGCTCTACCAGGTTGAGATGGACGGACTGGTCCCGAAGGGGCGGCGGCAGCCCTTGTGGTGGACTCTGCGGCGGCCGGTCCGGCCGCTGTCCTACCACGCCGTCCACCGGATGTTCGAGCGGGTGAACGAGCAGGCCGGGACCTCTGCCACGCTCCATTCCTTGAGGCACACTGCGGCTTACAGGATGGCGGAGGATTCCTCGCTCCCGCTGACCGATGTCCAGTTTGTCCTTGGCCATGCCCAGTTGACCACTACGCAGATTTACCTGACTCCCCGCAAGGAGGAGGTCATCCGGCGGGTGCTGGCCCATCATGCCGAGCAGACCCGGCAGGCGGCTGCGCGGAGCCGTCCGTCCCCGGCGCAAGGGTACCGGCCCGAGACGCTGGACGTGCTGTTCCGGACCGGCGCGTCGTGACCGCCACGCAGGCCCGGCCCGGCCCGGACATGAGGACGCTGCCGACACCGCGGGAGACGGGACGGGCGCGGTTCCCGGCACGCCCGGCGCTCGCTTCCTGGCCGGCGACCGCCGTGTCCCGCGGGCGGCTGGAGGACCGGCTGGTGCGGGCGCCGTTCACCGCCGGCAACGATTACACCGAGAAGATCCGGCGGCGCGGGCTGGCGTTCCTGCTGGACTGGCTGGAGGAACAGCCGGGCGCGACGTGGCAGGAACGCTGGCTGGCCAGCGGGTCCGACGCGGCCGGGACCGCATGGCGCGGCACGCCGGCCGCGTGGCTGCGGGACAGGGGCATGACGGCTGACTGGCGGCTGCACGCACTCGGCTCCTCGCTCCTGACCCTGATCAGCGGTGATGTCGTGCGCCCCGCCCTGAGCTGGCTGGCGGTGAAGCCGACCGGCCCGGGCAGCCTGGTGCGCCACATGGCCCGCGCCCGCGATCCCGGGGGGTTCGCCGCGCTCCGGGCGCTCTGCGCGGAGGACCCGCATGTGTCCGCGGTATCGGGCAGCCACACGCTCTACCGTGCCGCGGAGATCGCCGCGGCCAGGGGCGGCGGGATCGCGGACATCACCGTCGGCGACGTGCTGGAACTGCTGGATGTCGAGCTCGGGGAACTGTCCGCGATTCCCGGCGATGTCGCGGTGTTCTACCGGCTGCTGCGCGCCATGGGCATCTTCGGGCCGGGCGCTCCGGCGACATGGCGGGAGGTCCGCAGCACCGGCCAGCGCACTCCCGAGGAACTCATCGGCCGCTACCGGCTGGAGTGCCGTCCCGTCCGCGACCTGCTCGTGGACTACCTCCGCGAGCGCCAGCCGGTGCTGGACTACGGGAGCCTGACCTCCCTCGCCTGCAACCTGGGCATGCGCTTCTGGCAGGACCTGGAGCGCCACAATCCCGGCATCAGCAGCCTGAACCTGTCCCGCGAGGTCGCCGACGCGTGGAAGGAACGCCTGCGCACCAAGACCGAGACGGTCACCCGCCCGGACGGCACGACGGCCCAGGTCAAGGTGCCCCGGCTGAACTACTGGGAATGCCTCATCCCGGTGCGGGCCTTCTACCTGGACATCGCCCAGTGGGCTGCCGGTGACCCTGCCCGGTGGGGGCCGTGGGTCGCGCCCTGCCCCGTCCGCGACGAGGAGACCAGCCGGCGCAAGGAACGCCGGCACCGCAAGTCCCGCATGGACGCGCGCACCCGCGAGCGCCTGCCCGTCCTGCCGGTCCTGGTCCAGACCGTCACCCAGCGGCTGCAGGAAGCCCGGGAACTGCTGGAGGCAGCCCGCCCGGCCGGGCACGGGGAGCCCTTTACCGCCGGCGGGCAGACGCTGGCCCGCGTCGTCACCCGGCGCGGCACCGCCGTGGGCAGGATATGGGGCGCCGACCCCGTGACAGGGAAACGCCGCGACCTCACCTTCGAAGAAGAGAAGGCATTCTGGACCTGGGCGATCGTGGAAGTCCTCAGGAACACGGGCGTGCGCATTGAGGAGCTCCTGGAAATCAGCCATCACAGCCTTGTGCAGTACAAGCTGCCGACTACCGGGGAAATAATCCCGCTCTTGCAGATAGCCCCATCGAAAACTGACGCGGAAAGACTTCTCGTCGTTTCCCCGGAGCTGTCGGAAGTCCTTTCCGTCATCATAAGGCGCGTCCTTGACAGGACCGGGAAGGTGCCGTCTATTACCGCATACGATAATCACGAGAAGATTTGGAACCCGCCGCTGCCCCTGCTGTTCCAGCGCCGGATCGCCGCCGAGAACCGACGGATCAGCCCTGACGTTGCCCGGGACATGCTCGCCGACGCGCTCCACGACACCGGCCTCACCGACCCGGCCGACGGCGGCCCCCTGCGCTATACCCCCCATGATTTCCGGAGGCTCTTTATCACGGATGCCGTCATGAACGGGCTCCCGCCGCATATAGCGCAGGTCATCGTCGGCCACCGGGACATTAATGTGACAATCGGCTACAAGGCCGTCTACCCTGAAGAGGCAATCCAGTCCCACCTGGCATTCCTTGCCCGGAGGCGGGGGTTGCGGCCTACCGATGAATACCGGGTCCCCAGCGAAGAAGAATGGCAGGAGTTCCTCGGCCACTTCGAGCGTCGGAAGGTCGCCACCGGGATATGCGGCCGCGCATTCAGCACTCCCTGCATCCACGAACATGCGTGTTTGAGGTGCAGCATGCACTGGCCCGATCCCGCCCAGCGGCACCGGATCGCCGAGATCCGCGACAACATCAACGCCCGCATCGCCGAAGCCGAGCGCGAAGGCTGGCCCGGCGAGATCGAGGGACTCAAGATCAGCCTCGCCGGCGCCGACGGCAAGCTCGCCCAGATTGACCGGCGCTCCCAGGTCCAGGCCACTGTCAGCCTCGGCATGCCCGGTCTCCCCGATGCTGCCGCCCCCCGCAAGGAGCCCTCATGAGACCCGCCGCGGTCACCGATTCCCTGCTCCACGACCTCGTCATGTCCTCCCTCGCCGAAGGCAGAGACCAGTTCGCCGTCGCGGCCGCCGTCATCCTGGATGACCGCATCCTGCTCTGCGGGCGCGACACCAGTGACTTCGACCGCGAATGGGACCTCCCAGGCGGGATGGCGCTGCCCGGCGAAACCCTCACCAGAGCCCTCGACCGCATCCTGGCCTGCGACTACGGGCTGGACACCACCCAGGTCCGCGCCTACCTCGGCAGCTACGAGCGCGTGCACGGCGAAGAGGTGATCCGCGTCTTCGTCTTCACCGCCAGCTGCGCCGACCCTCTCCAGATCTGCCGGCACGCCCGCATCGCCCACTGCTGGGCCGACCCCGCGAGCCTCCCGGAACAGACCAGCCAGGAACTCGCCCGGCTGACCGACCTTGCCGTGCAGGCAGCCGAGCCCGCCGGCGCGCTGCCCGGCCGATGGCAGCTGACCGCCGCGCTCCGCGCAGGCAGCAAGGGAATGTACTGCGACCAGGCCGCCACCGAACTGCTCATCCGCCACAGATCCTGGCTGCGCAGGGACGACTTCACCGCGCGGTATATCCTCATCGGCACCAGCCAGGCCGGGGACATCACGGCGGCGATCGACTGGGAACAGGCCATCACCGCCCTGCACGCCGGTGACCTGCCGTGCTCAAGCAGCGAAGCCGCCATCCTCGGCCTAGCCGCTAGCTTCGCCACCGCCACGCCTGTCGTCCTGCGTCACGCCATCACCGGACTCGACCAGGCCAACCTCTACCTCGTCACCAACGCCATCAGAGACGCCGGCGGCCACAAATAAGCACGGACAAGGCAATTCCGCGCACAACGCCCAAGTTCAGAGAAGCCGCCGTCGACCGCACTTTCCTCTACCGGCACCGCGACCTGCTCGGCAAGATCCACGCCACGCAGGCCAGCCCGCCCGCCGGCAGCGGCGCCGGCCCGGCCGTCAGCCGGGCCTCTCTGCAAGCGGACCTGCTTGCCGCCCACGAACGCGCCCTCCGGCTCGCTGCCCGCACCCAGCAGCTCGAAAAGCGCCTGTCCGAGACGCTCGGCGAGCAGGCCTGGCGGGAATCCGGGCTCGGCGCACCCGCCGGCATCGATACTCTCAATCACACGATCACCCGCCTGGAACAGCAGGTCGCCGATCTGCGCATCCAGCTCGAAGAACGCGACAGCGAGCTCGCCGCCGCCCGCGCTGCCAACCGCGAGCTCATGACTCGGCTCAACGCTGCACACCACCGGTGACGTCGCAACCACGCACGTCGATCTCGCCGGGAAGAAGCTGCGGTCCTAACTCGTCAACGGCTGCGGTCAGCGTCTCGCGAACGCAGCCGGTCCTCGCCGGGCGGGGCAATTAACGTGGGAGCGTGGCGCAGACCCAGGCGAGGTATGACCAGTTCGCCGAGTGGTACGAGCAGTGGGTCGGCGACGCGCCGCCACTGATCGCGGCGCATGCCGGCCTGCTGCCCGCCGTGACCGGTGACCGGGTGCTGGACATCGCCTGCGGGCAAGGCCGGATGAGCCGCTATCTGGCCAGCCTGGGGGCCGACGTGACCGGCATCGACATCTCGGCCGCGATGCTCGGCAAGGCACGCGCCGCCGGACCGGGCAACATCACCTACATCCACGCCGACGTTACCCGTCACCCCGCCTGGTGGGACGGGCGGCCATTCGATGGCTGCACCTGCGAGCTGGCGCTCATGGACATCGACGACCTGGCGGGAACCCTGTCCACGGTGACGGCGGTGCTGCGTCCGGGTGGCTGGTTCGCCGCCTCGATCGTGCATCCGTGCTTTCCCGGCAATGAGCGTGGCCGCAGCAGCTGGCCGCCAGGACAGGGTTATGAGTCCGAGGGCTGGTGGACTTCACCAGACCACAATCCCGCCGGCGTCCGGATCCGGGTAGGTGCGACACACCGCAAGCTGTCCACCTTCCTGAACGCCCTGCTTGACGCCAGACTGGACGCCGAGCGCTTCGTCGAGCCGCCCGCCCCGGTTCCGGCATACCTGCTGTGGCGGTGCCGCCGCCGCTGACCGGCAACCCTGCCAGCCCGGCCACCTCCGGGCGCCGCCAGCGCGGCAGCCCCGCGCACCCGCGCCGCACCTGCAGCAGACTTGCCCCGCATCGGGCTGCCGCTGACCTGGATAAAGAAAGAAAATATCCGAATCGTCCGCTTTGTACCCCAAGAGAATCGATGGTGATGCTGTACGCAGCCCGGCACCGGGTGCCGGTACCCTCGCTCGCCCGCTGGCTGCTCGGGCTGGGAATCGCCGCTACCCTCACGGCGAACATGGCCCAGGGCTGGTCCCGCGGTCCCGTCGGGGCGGTGGTGGCTGCCTGGCCGGCGGTCAGTCTCGTGGGCTCCTATGAGCTCCTGGACTGGCTGATCCGGACGTCCGGAGCGGTAGAACGCGGGCCGTCGGCATGCCGTACTGCGATTCGTTCCTTCCCGATTTCGGCCGCTGACGGCGATCGCCCCGGCGGGAGCGAGCGCCACCCGCCAGGCCCGGCGCGGCGGCCCGCAGGCCAGGCCGCCAGGCTGCCGGCTATCCCCGCCAACGAGCAGCGTGACGGTGAAGTACCTCAAGCCGGCACCGTCAATGACGGGGCGGTGGCCGCGTACCGGCTCAGCGCGCAGGCCGGCAATCCGCTGTCGGAACGCCGGCTGGCTCAGATGTTCGGACGCACATCCCGCCGCTGGGCGCGAGCGAGAATCGCTGACGCACGACAAGCATCATCGATCCAAGAATCGCCGGGTACCCGGCCATGGCTCAACTGGGGGCGCTGGCGAGCGACCTCGGAGCCATGACCTGGCGGGCAAGGTGCTCACGCTGACCTCCGATCCGGACCTGCGCATCGCCGCCCGGCTGGTCACAGCTGTTGTCCGGCCGGCACGCGCCGCCCTGGACGCTCCCGCCGCCCTGGGCGGGCCGGTGCCGGCAGCCAAAGACCGGCCGGCCGCGCTGATGGGCACCGGATCCGGATCACGGATCAGCTCACCCTGCAGTAGCGGCGCAGCTGCGGTCAGGCCGGCCGCTCCTGACGGGCCGCCTGGGCCCGCCTCACGCGGCTGACGCCTGCTGAACCTCCGCCTGGACGCGGGCATCGCCGGCCGATAGGTCACCTGATGCAGCCTGATGCCTGAGCGCGTCCAATGCCACGGCGCGGGCGACGGCCATGGCCGCGTACCGATCTGGTGCGTAGACGGTGACGATGCCGATGATCCTGTCGGCAATGTGCGTACTGACAATACTGGCGGACCTGCGCCAGGCAGCCTCATCGGCCGCCACGGCGAACGTCACCGGGTCGGGGAGCCGGCCGCCATCGTCATGCGCCACCGTCACGATGATGTTGTACCGGCTGGGCGGTTCGTACATGCCTGGAACCATAAATCCGGTATCTGACATTTGAGGCGGGGACTTCACCCGGGGAAGCTGCACGAGTCAGATGCCGCCCCGGCTACTTCAGCGTCCATTCAGCTGCTTTGCAGTAACCGCGCTGACAGCCTCGTCGGCTCCCTGCTCGCGGGTGGCACGCGGCGGACCTCGAGCAGCTCACGTCCGGGTGCCTCGATCTGGGCCAGTACGCCGTGCAGCGCGGCCTGATCCGCGGCGCCTCGCAGCGGCGTGTCCTGACCTTGTGCCTCGGCGTACAGGGCGCGGCGCTGGCGTGGGTGCCCGCGTTCGGGTACGCGTTCTCCTGGGTGTTCGCCACCATCGGCCTGGTGACCAGGAATCCGGAGGCCGCGCAATTCGCCGCCGCCCTTCCCCTGTTCGCGCTCGTGTTCGCCAGCTCGGCGCTCGTGCCGGTGCCGGCCCTGCCTAGCTGGTTACAGGCCTTCGCCAACGCCCCGCCGCACGCGGATCAGGCCCGCATTGTCGCCCGCGGGCTTGCCGCGGCCGGGAAGCCCGTGTCACGACGAGCGTTGCGCAGCAACGGAATCAAGGGCTCGAACGAGGCGCTGAACGCCCTGACGCGCATGGTCAA
>Ga0306925_10004935_pt1 | contig 12155 bp, 10 predicted proteins | sample flu12Cox44000176_FD_203755 | JGI IMG/M metagenome (GOLD analysis project Ga0306925, IMG submission 203755) | Lab enrichment of tropical soil microbial communities from Luquillo Experimental Forest, Puerto Rico - flux8day.12C.oxic.44.000.176 (v2)... | ecosystem: Environmental > Terrestrial >...
TGAGAGCTTCTACGGGACGATGAAGCAGACCGGCGATGCTTCGCTCCGTCTCCGGGCCGGCGTTCTCGTGACGCCATGGACCCTCATCTATGCGACCGGCGGTGGTGCAGTTGGCGACATCGGTGGGAGTTTCGGTTACACGGCTCATGAACATTTCACGGCCTTTGGCTGTGCGCCCGGCACCTGCGCGTCCGTGACCGGCGGGCAATCCTGGTCCGACGCCCGGGCCGGCTGGACCGCCGGCGGCGGTATCGAGTATCTCGTCCTTCCCAACGTGACCCTGAGGGTCGAGTATCGCTATACCGATTACGGTTTCTATCAGAAGTATGTTCCCTTGAGCACCCACAACTGCTCCTTCGTCAATGGAGGGTTAGGCTGTACCGCCCCCACCAGCAACGCGGTGATCGATTTGCATCCGACCTTCAATGCGGTCAGGGCGGGGGTCGCTTTCAACTTCTAATACCCGCGGCGGCGCCGCACAAAACCTCGGCCGGCCCTGCAAGGGCCGGCCGTTTTGCTGTGCAGTCCGCCCGAGCATGCACCGGTGGCCTTGGCCGGCCTAACGCGCCTGTCGCTTTTGAAGTGTGCCTGAACACGAGCGCGGGGGGGCGGGCAACAAAAACCCAGGGACGAAAAACCGTGATGGTCCCGCAACACTCTTTGCGAAATCTCCGGGATAGCGCATTCGGCTTTTGATCGTTGGCGCGGCAGATGCGATCATGCTCGCCAACCTTCAAAAGTGTCGGGTGGGGCCGGGCATAATGAAACAGACAGTTTTGGCAACGGCAGCGATTTTCGGGGCTGTACTGACCGCGGCACCGGCGGTGGCGGACGAGGCACCTGCTGTGGCGCGGCCGGTCAGGCACAGGCAAGTCGAGCGGGCGCCCGTTCAAGAGGCGGCGCCGATGCGAACGGCGGCCGCGCAGCCGAGTTGGACCGGTGCCCAGGTCGGCGGCCAGGGCGGCGTGAGCCCCATGGCCCAGGGATTCGCCGAGCCGGGTTCGCACCTGTTTCCCGTCTGCATGTCCGGGGGCGGCACTTATCCAGACTCGTATTGTAGGGAAACGCCGTTTTCCTTCAACGGACACAAGACCAGCGCAACCGGCGGTGCATTTCTGGGATATCGCATCCAGTTCGGCAGCGTCGTGGCGGGCATCGAAGGCGACATCAACGCAAAGAGCGGTGCTGCCTCCTACGCTGCCTCCGATTCAAATCTCTATCGTATGGAGACGTTCACCGGGACCGTCAATCAGGGCGGGGACGGTTCGATCCGCGGTCGTTTGGGCTGGCTCGTGACGCCCTGGACTCTGGTTTACGGCACCGGCGGCGTTGCCTTCGGCAATGTCAGCGGGTCGTTCGGCTACACGGCCCATGAAATCGATGGCTTGTGCGGCGTCCCCTGTGCTTCCGTTTCCGGCGGTGGCTCTTGGAGCACCACCCGGACCGGCGCGACCGGCGGCGGCGGTGTCGAGACACTGATTACGCCAAATCTGACGTTGCGGCTCGAGTACCGGTACACCGACCTCGGCACGTTCTCGGAAAACGTCGGCCTGCATACCGTCTGCGCCGGCACCTGTACGTCCCCGTCGAACAATGCGCAGATCACCCTGCATCCGATCTTTCAGGCGGTCAGGGTCGGCATCGGCTACAATTTCTAATCGCACGACGTCCAAGATTTCGGGGGGGCGGCTCGCCGGCGGCGCAGCCGCCCTTTGCTTTGGACACGGGTGCCACTGTCCGGTAGCACGAACCCGGAGCACGCCTGCGGAGAACGCCTTGCCTCCCGTATCGAGATCGCCGGGACGAGCCTAGCGATTGAGGCGAACAATCCGGTTCGCCGGTGTTTACGCTCATGGCGGAACTGAGGAAGCCGGCAGCGGCCTTCGGTTCGCGTTCCCGAAGTTCCGGCGCCACGCTTTGTTTTGCAAATAGCGCTGCGCCGCCGTAGTGCGGCCGTCAAAGTGTCAAACTCCCATGGAGGATTGGTATCAGGGGACGCGCAGCGTAGAGATCGGTTGATCGCGCGTAGTGGAAAGGGGACCAGCATGAATGCGAACGTGGCGGAACGAGTCACCGATGTCGAGGGTGGCGCATTCGAAGGCGAGATTCGCGAGTTCATCCGCAAGGACATGGCGCCGGCCCGTCGGGTTCCGCCGGAGGCCAGCGAATTCGCGGTGAACAACGTCAATTCGCTGGTGCAGCGCGTGGCCGGCACATCGCTGCAGGAAATCGACAATCTGGTCGTCGAACTGCAGAACCTGCGCGACTTCCTGGTGAGCGAGGGCGAGCGCGTCCAGCGCGAGATCGCCGGTTACGGCGAACTCAGCAAGGCGACCCTGCGCTCGGCCAAACTGATCACCGACACCATACCGAGCTGGAAGTTCGCGACTGAAGGCGCCCGCCGCGATTAACGCGCGGGCTGCCACTTCAAAGTTTGCGGCGCAATGCACTTGGGGTTCTGTGCTTCGTGCTGCGCGAATTCTCATCCCTCCGTTTTCGGGGAGATCCGCGCAAATTCGCGTGGCGAATTGTGGGGGTGGGGTTTCCCTTCGATCGATGGGTGGCAACGGCCTCGCCCGGCCGAGCCTATTCTCCGTCCCTCGCCCCCGCTTGCGGGGAGAGGGTCGGAGTGAGGAGGCCTTGCCGCGAGTCTAGGCGCCCCCTCACCCGGCACGCAGGAGCGCGCTGAAAAAAAGCCCCCAGAACCAGGCCGTGGGAAACGAACCAGCCGGCCGCGGGGCCGGCTGTTTCACACCGATGCGAGCGAAGCGAGCCTACTCCGCCGCGAGTGCACGTTGCTTGAGCGGCAGGCCGAGCCGTTCCCACACATCGACGAGCGCTTCGGCGAGTCCGTCGATGAGGGCATCGCTGTGATACGGCGACGGAGTGATGCGCAGCCGCTCGGTGCCCTTCGGCACGGTCGGGTAGTTGATCGGCTGGATATAGATGCCGTGCTCTTCGAGCAGGAGGTCGCACGCCGCCTTGCACTTCTCGGCGTCGCCGACCAGCACCGGAACGATGTGGGTTTCGCTCGCCATCAGCGGCAGCCCGGCGGCGGCGAGCACCGCTTTTACCCGGCCGGCGCGGTCCTGGTGGCGCTCGCGCTCCCAGCTCGAGGACTTGAGGTGGCGGATCGCGGCGGTCGCTGCGGCGCACACCGGCGGCGGCAGGGCGGTGGTGAAGATGAAGCCCGGCGCATAGGAGCGCACCGCATCGATCAGCGCCGCGCTGCCGGTGATGTAGCCGCCGAGGCAACCGAACGCCTTGGCCAGCGTACCTTCGATCACGTCGACCCGCGCCATGACGCCGTCGCGCTCGCAAATGCCGCCGCCGCGCGGCCCGTACATGCCGACCGCGTGCACTTCGTCGCAATAGGTCATCGCGCCGTAGCGCCGGGCGAGGTCGCAGATCGCATTCACCGGGGCGATGTCGCCGTCCATGGAATAGAGGCTCTCGAACACCACCAACTTGGGCCGGTCGCCCGCCGCCTCGAGCAGCTCTTCGAGATGGCCGAGATCATTGTGGCGGAAGATCACCTTCTCGCAGCCGGACTGGCGCACGCCCTCGATCATGGAATTGTGGTTGAAGGCGTCGGAGATGATGAGGCAATTGGGAATGAGCTTCGCCAGGGTGGCGATGCCGGTCTGGTTGGAGACGTAGCCCGACGTGAAGATGAGGGCAGCGTCCTTGCGATGGAGGTCGGCGAGTTCGCGCTCCAGCTCGACCAGGGGATGGTTGGTGCCGGCGATGTTGCGGGTGCCGCCGGCGCCGGTCCCCATCCTGGTCGCGGTCTCGACCATGGCGCCGATCACCTTGGGGTGCTGCCCCATGCCGAGGTAGTCGTTGGAGCACCACACCACGACCTCGCGCTTGCCCCGGGGGGTGTGCCACACAGCATGGGGAAACCGGCCCGCGAGGCGCTCGAGATCGGCAAACACCCGATAGCGCCGCTCGCTATGCAGTTGGGCGAGGGCATCGGTGAAATACGCTGCATAGTCCATGTGCGGTGGCTCTCCCCGGCCATTAGGAGGGTTCTTTTTGAAGTATTCTTAGAGGGCTTCCAGGGTCCTTGTCGAGGCGATAAATAGCGTTGCAATGGTGCGGCGCAATTGCGCTGCATCAATCAGCGCCCCCGCAAGGCTCCAAATCATGGCTTGTGGTCGGTCCGGTGCCGCTCCGGGGGCATCGGCGGGCCGGGCACGGAAGCAGACTCCGCTTCGAAGAGTCGCACGCATTTCCCGCGCGGTCTTCAGGGGTTAGGTTGGCGGGGCCACAGGCACATTGACTTGCCAAAGCACCGCACCTCGGCCCTCCGCGAAAGCCCCCGAAGGGGGGAGGGAATTGCCATGATGCGTACGCCGGTCACTTGCAACGCGCGGGGCGCGCTGCGTTGCAGCACGCCTCACCTGCGCCCGCGGCGACGCCTGCTGCTGATGGAGTCGTTGTCGGCCTCCACCGGATCCGCGTTGCGGATGTTGCGCGCGTCCCGCATGATTTCGAGACAGGACAGCAGCTCCACATAGCTCGCCGGGCCGCCGTTTTTCGTCATGCCGACGCATTGGGTCTTGTCGGCGGCGGAATACTTGGACCAGTTTTGCTTGAGCGTGTCCTGGGCGGTGGTCTCGTCGGCCAGACAGGCCTCCTTGTTGCGCCCGAGCACGACGGCGCCGCGTCCGGCGGCCTCGCAACTCGACTCGACCTTGAGCACGGGGGGGCTGTCGGCGTGAGCCGGCGCCATTTGCGCATCGATGCCCATGGCGCCGAGGGTTACGATCGATGCGATGCAGATGACGCGAGCAATCATGGCGAACCCCGTTTCCCGTCCGGCTGTCGTGGTGTGACCCAGCATTTGGGTTCAAATGATGGGGCCAATCACCCCACCAAGTTGTTAACGTGGTGGGTCGTCGACATGGTGGGTCGCACCAAGCGGGCCGGAACCGGCTGTGGCACCGACTATACAGCGAAATGCCCGGCATGCATTAGACATTGTTTCCGATTTTCGGCGCCATGATGCTGCGCCGGCGGCCCGGTTCCACAAACACGGGCGGGGTCGCCCCAAGACGCGCGCCGCCGGCCCGCTGGGTGTGGCCGCCTTATTCCGCGACCACCGGATTGCGCAGCGTGCCAATGCCGGAAATCTCGACCTCCAATATGTCGCCCGGCTTCATCCAGACTGGTGGCGTGCGGCGGTGGCCGACGCCGGCCGGCGTTCCCGTGGCGATGATGTCGCCCGGCGCGAGGCTGGTGAAGTCCGAGACGAATTTGATGATCTGCGCAATCGAATAGATCAGGAGGTCGGTGCCGGAGCGCTGCATCTCCCGGCCGTTCAACCGCGTCACCAGCATCAAACGGGTGGGATCTCCAATCTCGTCGGCCGTGACCATGATGGGACCGAGGGGTCCGGTGGCGGGAAAATTCTTGCCGGAGGTAACTGAGAATTTCTGGTAGTCGCGCACGCTGCCGTCGACGAAGCAGGTGTATCCGGCGACATGGCCGAGCGCGTCGGCCTCCGACACGTGCCGTCCCGGCCGCCCGATCACCACCGCGAGCTCGCCCTCGAAGTCGAACTTGTCGGAGACGCGCGGACGCACCAGCGCCTGGCCGTGTCCGAGCAAGGTGTCGGCAAGGCGCAGGAACACGCTCGGCGCCGGCGAGATGTCGCGTCCGGTCTCCTCAGCATGGGAGCGGTAATTGATACCAACGCAGACGATCCGCTGCGGATCGGGCACCACCGGCAGGAACTGCAGGGTCGACAATGCACGGTCCGGCGCACGGCCGGCGGTGAGCCGTTCGATGTCGGCGAGCGCGTGCGCCGCGAGTGCCTGACGCAGGCCCGGGAACTTTCCGTCGGTGAGCGGCGGAACGTCGATGACGCCATCGCCGGCCACCACGCCGAAGCTCGGATTGCCGTCGGCTACATAACTCGCGAGCTTCACTGGTTGCGATCCCCTGTTTGGTCCGCGCGGAACTTCAGAGCATGCTCTGCGTCATTGCGCGGGCATTCGGAACTCGACGGCGACGCGGCCGCGCTCGCGGTTCGCAACGAATCAGCTGCGTACCAAGCAGGTATCTGCAATTGGATGAAAGATGTGCTTCGCGCAAATTAGCACCTCCGCTGAAGGAAAGTTCCCATTTATCGGTATTCCGATCCAGCTCAGTGTCGCAATCATATCACATATGCCCTTTGATCCTGTGTATGGCGATCGGCTGGCGCGCTTATTGCTTGAAACGGTGGCGTGAAAAACGATCATGGGATGTGTGAAGAAAATGTGAAAACGCGTCGCGTGGAACTTTGTGAAAGCGAATTCAGGAAAGGAGCAACTGTCGCATTCGGTGCTGTCTGCACTCCGGGTGGGGAAGTTGCGGTCAAACTCCGAGGATAAGAACATGCGCTACACATCAAACTTTTCACGGGGGTTGTTGATTGCTTCACTGGCCGGCCTGCCGATCGCGGCGCAGGCACTCGATAACGGCCAATATGGTGGCGTGCCCGACAATGTGCGCTCCTGGTTCAAGAGTGTGCGCAGCCCGCACGGCGTGCCATGCTGCGACATTTCCGACGGCCATCGCACCGCTTACGACATGCGATCCGATAACCACTACTGGGTGCCGATCGAAGGCGAATGGCGTCAGGTGCCTTCGGAAGCGATCGTCTATAATGCGGGGAACCCCGTGGGCGAGGCGGTGGTGTGGTATGTCCGCCAGGGTCCCGACACGGTTTACATCCGCTGCTTCGTGCCTGGCGGCGGCGTCTGACGCGTTAACCGCTTTTGGGCGGATGGGTGGGGCGTAAGAGTATCCTTCGGCAGAAGTGATCGAGCCCGCGCGCAACGCCAAGCCTCGTTGCGGTTCCGATGTTGCGCGCGGAAAACCTCGCCGTAGTTTCCGACCTGTCGAACGACTTGGGCTGTCCAGTCGTTCGTCAGCCCCGCCTGTGCGCCGAGCCCGGCGGCGCCGACCAGCTGGCACCCGCGCCAGCCTGATGGAACGCGGGGTGGCGCCGGCTGGCGACGGAACGGCTCGTCGGATGCATCCGGTACGTAACCCGACCATTCCTCGAACGGCTTGGTGATTGACGACTGCCGGAATTTTTGTGCCGGTAACGACGTAGCCCGTGCACAGACCAGCGCCATAGTGATCAATACGTGGCCAAACAAAGCTCGGCTTGCCGACGATACCCTTTGACGCCGTTGAAACGAAGGTGAGGCGACAGCGGACCAACCGCCGTTGCGGATTGGTCAAGACGGAACTTCCGGATTGGGAAGGTGCTTCTGCGCGGACAGCCCGACGGGCGGCATTACCGCGACACAGGCCATTCCTGACTTGAAGCACCCGATCCGGCGGCGCTCGCCGAGCAACCGATGCGCCGGCGCCATCTCCGGCCCCTTCCAGCCACACTGGCGAACGTGTAGTTTGGGCGTCCGCGCATGCAGGTCGGCGTCGGCAGCCGTGCCGCCGGGCATTCGAGGCAAACGTCACAACCGCGGCCCGGTGGGCCATAGGGGGGAACGGAGAATGTTTCGACAGCTTTTGACGCCTGTAGGAGACAGCCTGGGCCTTTCGTTCCTGGTCGCGGCATTGCCGATCGTGGCGATTCTGGTGCTTCTCGGTGTGCTGCGACGCCCCGCGTGGCAGGCGGCACTGACCGGCCTTGTGGTCGGCCTCCTCATCGCGGTTACCGCCTGGAAGGTGCCGGTCGGTCTGGCGCTCAACGCGGTGGCCAACGGCGCGGTCTTCGCGCTGTGGCCGGTGATGTGGATCGTCGTCAATGCGCTGCTGGTCTACAACATCGCCGTGCGCTCGGGCCGGTTCGATGCATTCCGCAATTGGGTCGCCAACCACCTGCCGAACGACCGGCGCGTCGTCCTGGTCGTGATCGGGTTCTGCTTCGGCGCTCTGTTGGAAGGCGTCGCAGGATTCGGTGCGCCGGTGGCGGTCACGAGTTCGCTGCTCATCCTGGTGGGCTTTCCGGCGCTCGAAGCCGTGGTGTTCTCACTGATCTTCAACACCGCGCCGGTCGCGTTCGGCGCGCTCGGCACCCCGGTGACCGTGCTCGGTGCGGTGACCGGACTGCCGACCACGGCGCTCGGCGCCATGATCGGACGGCAGTTGCCGGTGATCGCGATCATCCTGCCTTTCTACGTCATCGCCCTCTATGGCGGGCGCCGTTCCATCGGCGCACTGTGGCCGGTGCTGCTGGTCGCCGGCGGCAGCTTCGCCGTCGTGCAATTCGTGACCGCCAATTTCGTCGACTACCAGCTGACGGATGTCCTTTCTTCGCTCGGCTCGCTGGCCGCGACCCTGTTGTTCCTGCGGGTCTGGCGTCCGCAGCCGGAGCCGGAATTCGCGATCGCCAGTACACACGCATTGGACGATGGCGCTGCGCCTGCGGTGCCCGACTGGCAGGGCTGGCTGCCCTGGGTCATCCTCTCGGGGCTCGTGATCTTGTGGACGACGTTCAGGGTGTTCGCGATCGGGCAGCAGAACATCCCCTGGCCCGGGCTGCACCGGGCGATTTCGATCACGCTATACAATGACAAGCCGTATGACGCGATCTGGGTGTTTCAGCCGCTGGCGAGTGGGACCGCGATTCTCCTCGCCGCCATCATCACGGCTGCCGTGGTCCGCCTGCCGCTGAGCACGTTCTTCGACTGCGTCCGCGACACGTTCCGGCAGCTCTGGCTCGCGGTCATCACTGTGATGCTGATCATCGGCCTCGCCTATCTCATGAACTATTCCGGGCTCGCCTACACGCTTGGGCTGGGTGCCGCCTCCACTGGACACCTGTTCGTGCTCCTCTCGCCCTTCCTCGGCTGGGTCGCCGTCATGCTGTCGGGCAGCGACACGTCCGGCAACGCCCTGTTCGGAAATCTGCAAGTCGTCGCGGCGCGCCAACTCAATCTCAATCCCATCCTGTTCGCCGCCACCAATTCGTCCGGCGGCGTCATGGGCAAGCTGATATCGCCGCAGAATATCGCGACCGGCCTTTCGGTGACCAAGATGGTGGGCCAGGAGGGCAAGGTCTTCGCACGCACTTTCATTCACAGCATCGTGCTGACCATCTTTCTCGGCGTACTGGTCGCCATCCAGCAATTTGCCATCCCGTGGGTCATTCCCCCGGCGGGGCCGTAGCCGGGCAGGTCGTTCGGAACGGGATAGCCATGCGGCAGCGTCGTTCGACCGCTGTGGTCGCGCTTGGCTTCTGATGCCCGTCAAGAAGGATCGAACGCCGCCGGATTTGCGATGTCCCAAGCAAATCCGGGAAATAGAAGCAGCGGCTACGGGTTCTCGCGCACCGCGTCCGACAGGTTGGCGCGCAATTTCACCATCTGCTCGCGAAGATGCTGGAAGTCCGCCGCGCTGAGCCCCATCGCTTTTACGAGGTCGTGGCGAAACGCGAAGGCCCGTTCGCGCACGTTTCGACCTTGCGATGTCAGGCGCAGGCGCACCTGCCGTTCGTCCTGCGGATCGCGTTGCCGGGTCACGTGTCCCATGGTCTCCAGCCGCTTCAGTAGCGGCGTCAGCGTGCTGGAGTCGAGGAACAGCCTGTCGCCGAGGCCCCCGACGGTCTGGTCGTCCTGCTCGTACAGCGCGACCAGCACGATGTATTGCAGATAGGTCAGCCCCAGCTTGTCGAGCACGGGCTTGTTGAGGCGGTTGACGGCCAGGTTCGTCGAATAGATCGCGAAGCACAGGAAATCGTCGAGGCTCTGGGCCTCGCTGGGGTCGGCGGGGGGATCTTGCTTGGCCTGGTCCATAAGCGCCTCCAAAGGCGGGCGAATTGCCGCCGTTAGCTGCCTCACGAATAGTTGATAAGCGATATAATCGCAAGCGATTAACTTCGCAAGGGCTGCCGCGCTATTACTTATCGCGAGATCTAATCGCACGATATTCAACTGGGCGACCAGCCCCAGCCAAGGAGACCACCAATGAACGCCATCGTGATGCCTGAAGCCCTTCTCGCCACCGCAGCCCCTACCAAGGCTCCTGTCGCGGCATCCAGCGGGCGCGACGCCATCCGGCCCTTCCGCGTCGAGATTCCCGAGGAGGCTCTGGTTGACCTTCGAAATCGCTTGGCGGCGACCCGCCTGCCCGAGCACGAAATCGTCAGCGACAACTCGCAGGGCGTTCCGCTCGCGACCGTTGAGAGGCTCGTACGCTATTGGGCCAACGAGTACGACTGGCGCAAGGTCGAGGCGAAGCTGAACTCCTATCCCAACTTCATCACCGAGATCGACGGGCTGGACATTCACTTCATCCACGTCCGCTCGAAGCATGAGAATGCGTTGCCGCTCATCGTTTCGCACGGGTGGCCCGGTTCGATCATCGAGCAGCTCAAGATCATCGAGCCGCTCACCAATCCGACTGCCCACGGCGGCAGCGCATCGGATGCTTTCCACGTGGTAATCCCCTCGATGCCGGGCTACGGTTTCTCCGGCAAGCCGACCTCGACCGGCTGGGGCCCGGAGCGCATCGCGCGGGCCTGGGACGTGCTGATGAAGCGGCTCGGCTACACGCGCTACGTGGCGCAGGGCGGCGACTGGGGCGCGGTCGTCGTCGACGAGATGGGCGTGCAGGCGCCGCAGGGATTGCTCGGCATTCACACCAACATGCCCGGCGTCATTCCGCCCGCGATCAACGCCGCGGCGGCGGCCGGTGCGCCGGTGCCCGCCGGACTCTCCGCGGACGAAGAACATGCCTACGAGCAGTTGGCGGCCTTCTACAAGGATGTCTACTACGCGTTTTTCATGGGGACGCGTCCCCAGACGTTGACCGCCCTGTCGGATTCACCGGCTGGCCTCGCCACCTTCATGATCGACCACGACGCGCGCAGTCTCGCGCTCATCTCGCGCTCCTTCGACGGCGTTCCCGAAGGTCTCAGCCGGGACGATGTGCTCGACAACATCACGCTGTTCTGGCTGACGAACACCGCAGTCTCCGCGGCGAGACTCTACTGGGAGAACAAGCTCGGCTTCTTCACGCCGAAGGGCGTGAAGATCCCGGTGGCGGCGAGCGTCTTCCCCGACGAACTCTACCAGGCACCGCGGAGTTGGGCGGAGGAGGCGTATCCCAACCTGATCCACTACAACAAGCTCGACAAGGGCGGACACTTCGCGGCCTGGGAACAGCCGAAGCTGTTCTCCGAGGAGGTGTGCGCGGGCTTCAGGTCTCTCCGCAACGCGATCTGAAATTGGAACGGAATGACTCAACGCACGCCATGTTCCAGCTATCGCGGACGCGGTGCATCGCTACCACGATGCATCGCGCCCACCGCTGCGGCTTAGGGACGGGGCGTGCACGGCTGCAGCTATCAACGTCTGATGTTGATCTACTGCCGATTGGCCGGAAGCCATCACTCGGAGTGTTCGCCTTCCGGAGCGGCGCTGCGTTACTCCAGTCGAGGAATCTTTCCGATGGCATCCCAAACCCTCGCGCGCAGCGAATCCATTGCGGCCTTCATAGCCGAACGGAACGTTCGTGGCTCGGCGAGCGTAGGCCGCGGCGTCCCTCGCGCAGGCGAGAGAGACGCGATCTCGGGGATGCGCCACGGCGGTCAGTACGCAGACCCCACCGTTTAGTGGTGGAACGCCATCCAAACGATAAAGCCGAGCCACGCCGTCACAATCACCACGTCCACGAATTGCGCGCTGTGCTGGCCTCGGTATCGACGGTGCCACGCAAAGTCATGTACTTTGACCGAATGGCCCTGTTCCTCAACGTCGACGCTCACATCCCCATTGACGGCCGCCATCATACAGGCCCCCAAAATCACCCCATTGCCGTAGCGTACCTGACTTTATTCAAACCAACAGCCTATGGCTGGTATAGGCGTTGCTTCTGGCTGCCTTGATTCATGCCGGAGGCCGGCCAATCCGTCGAACAAGCTGTTAAACGCCGGCGACAACCCGCCCGAAGCGACGAAGCGGTTCATCGATTGGTACATCACGCCCGGCGAAAAGCGGCCAGCAGCGCCATCGGTGCGGCGGGGTACGTCAGCACCGCTGTAGGGCGATCGCAAAACCGATGCATGGTGACACCCCTCCATATCGCGGCGCTCATCCCGCTCATCCCCTCCACAATGATCTGAACTTTTTTTCACGTTCCAGGGAACGCCATGCCCATTTCCCGTGTTGAGTCGGAAAGTCGACACTGGA
>Ga0306925_10004939_pt1 | contig 12146 bp, 13 predicted proteins | sample flu12Cox44000176_FD_203755 | JGI IMG/M metagenome (GOLD analysis project Ga0306925, IMG submission 203755) | Lab enrichment of tropical soil microbial communities from Luquillo Experimental Forest, Puerto Rico - flux8day.12C.oxic.44.000.176 (v2)... | ecosystem: Environmental > Terrestrial >...
GCGTCACGCAGGCAATGCAACCGGGCGTCGCCGGGATCGACGCGTTGACACGATGGAGACCGTTCTACTGAGCGGTCTTCGTTGGCTCGCGACATTCAGATTTCACTATTTTTGTGAGGGAGTCTCAGATTATCGGCTCTTTTGGTCGCAAGCACGTCGTGTCAGACGTGCATCGAGCATCGACGGTCTCCTTCCACTTGGATCCTTGCTTTCCTGCGGCATCCATCAAGGATCAAGTTCTGGAACGTGACCGATCCTAGCTCGTTCGTGACGGTGTAGGAGGTCGGAGAGAGCTGAATACGGCACCGGTCTAGCATTTCTGGTTGCAGGCCCCCGCAACGCTTTGCAAATCGGATCAATACGTTTGCGCGACTCGCCTCTACCTCGAGGACTTTCTCTCCCGATGTCTCACAGAGAGGCTGTACTTGCGAAAACGGATCAGCGTCGCAAGATACACGCGGATGCATCTGCGTGCAGTTGCCAGCCGTGACGCTCAAGCTCGGGGTCGAGGTGTTCTTCCTCCGGGTAGCCGACGCACAGATACGCAACCAGTGACCAGGTGGACGGGACCTCGAGTGCCTTGACGACTTCCACCGGATCGAGAATAGACACCCACCCCACGCCCAGGCCGTGGGCCCGCGCCGCTAGCCACAGGACCTGGATCGCCGCGACCGCTGAGTAGTGAAGGGTCTCTGGCATGGTGCGCCGTCCGAGGTTGTGTCCTGCCGACGTGGCTTCATCAACAAAGACCGCGATGTGACATGGAGCCTCGACCAAGCCAGAGAGCTTGAGCCTCGCGTAGCGCAGGGCACGTTCGCCCGAGTACGCCGCCAGGGCGTCATCGTTACAGCGACGAAACGTCTCAAGGATCTGCGCACGGCGGTGAGCGTCATCCACAGTGACGAAACGCCAAGGCTGGCTGTTGCCGACAGAAGGTGCGAGGCACGCCATATGCAATAAATGGGAGACGAGCTGGGGATTGACCGGGTCGCGGCGAAACCTCCGGACGTCACGCCGCCAGAGCAACAGCTGACGGAATTGGCTCCGGAACTCATCGGAGAATTGGCCGCGGTGTGATCTCACGCCGTTACGTCACTTCGGGCAGCGGCTTTCCGTTGGTCTCGGGAAGGGAAGGCGCGGTTATCAGGCCTAGGATGAAAAACAGGCCGACGATCGTGGCCGCAGAGCCATAGCCGCCGAGGCTGACGATCAAAGTTCCGGCGATCAGCGGGCCGATGCAGGAAATGAAACGCGGTGCGTTGAAGCTGAACGCAACGGCAGTGGCGCGCATTCGCGTTGGGAAGAGCTCCGGTAACCAGATCGGTGCCCAGGCCCAGATTCCGAGGGAGAAGAAACCAAAGATGCCGACGCAGAACAACAGTACGCGTAGGTCCCGCGCCCACAGGTAAACCACCGGCGTCAGCACGACACACATCGCGTAGAAGAACATCACGGTTGGCTTGCGGCCGATGGCATCAGCGAGGAAGCCGAGACTGATAAACCCGACGACGCCGCATAGACTGGTGACCAGACCGGCCAAAGCTGACCATTCCGCGGCCGAGAAACCGCTCTTGGCGGCGACCGAGCCGACATAGGTCGGAATGAAGGTCCCGACGCCCCAAAAGGCGAAGGTCACCGACAGCATCATAAGGAACGAACCGATCAGCGGTCGACGGACCGCGCGATCGGTGAACAAATCGACCATGGTGGGGCGTGTCAGCGCTGCATTCTCCCCTTCCAGCAGCGCCCCCTGGCGACGCAGATCGTGCGCCGTGCGACGGCGCTCGTTCGCCTGCTCCCAGCGCGACGATTCGGGGATGCGGCGCCGGATCCACAAGGTCACCAGCGCCGGCAGGACACCGATCAGATACATCCACCGCCATGCGTTGGGGCCGACTCCACCGACCACCAGCCAGACGCCGGAGGCGAGGATGCCGCCGAGCCCGGCACCGCATTGCAAGAGACCGCCGCCCTTGCCGCGCGCATGGTCGGGCCACAGCTCCGAGACGATCGATGCACCGGTCGCCCACTCCGAGCCGATGGCGACCCCGACGAGAAAGCGCAGCACGGCAAAGGAGACCCAATCCCAGGCAAGCGCGCTCAACCCAGTCGTCAACGAATAGGCGAGGATCGCGAGGATCATCATCCGCTTGCGGCCGATGTAGTCGGCGATGATGCCACCGATCACCCCGCCGGCGGCCCACCCGAAGACGGTGGTGGCGAGGATGTAGCCCGCGTATCTGGGGATGGCCACGTATTGCGCCACGTCGAGTAGCTGATGCAAGGCAAAGCCAACGGTGAGAAACAGGGCATAGAGCTCGAACCCGTCGAACAGCCAGCCGAGGTTCGAGGCAACTAGCACCCTCCAGTGCGCCCGATCAAGCGAGCGATACCACGGTGAAGACACGCGGGCAGTGCTAGTGTTCATACGTCACGCCTCCCTACTGTTGCGACGTTGCCCCTCTCAGTCTCCGGCGCGCTTTGCGCATTCGTCCTGCATGTCCGCGGCTTCGCGGAGAGCCGATAGCGCAGCGATTGGGAGGCAGCTCAGGCCGGGATCCTCACTTCTTGTGCGCGGCGAGCACCGCGGCCAACACCGTGCCATCCACGAGGCCGCTCACGTCCACATGCTTGGGCACTACTTTCTCCTCGAACAAGAATGTAGCGAGGTCCGCCAGGCTCGCCTGCAGCGCGCTATCCTTGGCGGCGGAATACCGGTAGCTCGGATCGGTCTGTTTGTAGATGGCGGGCAGTCCGGCTTCCTTGAAGATGGCGCGGGCCCACTCCTCCGGAATCCCCATCTCCTGCATCACCGCGTTGATGGCCGGCGAGGGGTCCTTCGCGAGCGCGTCGTAGGCCATGACCAGCGCCTCTAGATAACGCCGGGCCGTGTCCCGGTTCGCCGCGAGCCAGGAGCTGCGGACGGCCCACACGCCAAGGCCTGTATAGAGCCCCATGTCGGCCTCGCGCGCTACGATCTTCCCGTTTGCCTGGTACACCATCTTCTGCATCCACGGCTCCCAGGTCGCGGCCACGTCGATCTGATGGTTCATCATGGCGGCGACCTGCTGTGCGGGCTCAAGCTGCAGAAGCTTGACCTGGTTGGTGGCGATGCCTTGGCGCTTCAAGACCGCCAGCACCGCGTAGTGGGAGGTGGAACCGCGGAAGAAACCGATCGTCTTGCCGGTGAGATCGGCCACCGAGTCGATCCCGCTGTCCTTGCGAGCGACGAAGCCCACGGCGCGCGGGTACTCGTTGTCAACGCCGATGTAGACCCAGTCGACGCCGGAGGCGACGCCGGCTAGAAACGGCACCGTGCCCACCATGGCCACGTCGATGCTCTGGCTCTGGGCGGCCGCGATCATGGGCGCCCCGGCCGTGAATTTCACAAACGTCGGCGCCAGCCCCGCCTTCTCGTAGAGCTTGAGACTGCGCGCGCCGAACAGCAGCCAGGAGGCGACGGCCTGGTACCCGATGTTGATGGGCAGCGGCGCCTGCTGGGCACCCGCGCGGGCGGGCGGCAGGAGAACGCTCGCGATCAGCACAAGCCCGAGAGCGAGGGCGACGAGCGTGCGGCGCATCGAGGTGTGAGGCATAAGGATTCCTCCGGTGAGACCGCGGTCTGCCGGGGCCCGAGACGGCTCGCGCCGACCCTGGGCCTCGGTGGTGAAGATCAAGCGCCGCCGCTGTCGAGGGCGAGGAAGCGAAGCGCGTTCTCGCCCAGGATCTTGCGCTGCGCGCTCTCGCCCAGTCCGCTCATGTGCTTGCGCAGCTCCTCGACGGCGCCAGGAAAGATGGCATCCCAGTGCGGGTAGTCCGACGCCCAGCACACGTAGTCCTCGCCAATATAGTCGACCACGGCCGGGATGGTGGCCTCGTCCGGGTCGCAGGAGATGATGCATTGCCGACGGAAGACGGCCACCGGGTCGTTCTTGAGCCACGGCACTTCCTGGGGGCGCTTCTCCCAGTGCTCATGCATCCGGTGGAGCCAGAAGGGCAACCATCCGCACCCAGATTCCAGGAACGCGACCTTCAGCCGCGGGAAGCGCTCGAGCACGCCGCCCGCGATCATGGAGAGTGCCGCCAGCATCTGTTCGAAGGGGTGGGAGATCATGTGGGTCATAAAGAGCCCGGCTGTGGGGAGCTGCCCGTCCGTGCCCTCGTGGAACATGACGGGCGCGCCGAGCCGCTCGGCCTCGGCCCAGAGGGGATCGTGGGCAGGATCTTCTAGGTTCCGGTCGCCGACCGGGTTCGGTCGGAGGTAGACGCCCTTGAAGCCCAGCTCGGTGATGCAGCGGCGCAGCTCTGCCACCGCGGCCTTCACGTCGCGCAGCGTCAGCATGCCGACGCCGATGAGACGCGCGCGGTCCACCGCGAGGTACTCCTCGTGCAGCCATTCGTTGTACGCGCGGCAGACAGCCGCGTTCAGCTCCGGGTCGCGCGCGTCGACCGTGTAGAGCCCGAGCGTGGGGAACGGCACCGCGACGTCGATGCTGGCCGGACGATGTCGTGCGAGCACACGCGTCCCTGGTCGTCGATGGCATACCAGGCCTCCGGCAGGCCCGGGAAGCCCTTGCCCTTGCCGTCGGGCTGCGGATAGAGGCGACCTTCCATGGCGATGCGGATGCCGCCCTGGCGATCCCTGACGAGCCGCGGCGCTTTCGCGCGCAACGAGGCGGGTAGGTAGCGCTCCCAGAGGTCGTGCGGTTCCAGCAGGTGTCCGTCGCAATCGATGACTCTGTCTCGCTTCATGACCGGCTCCTCTCGGGGATGGATCCGCGAGTCTGCGCTGTCGTTAGCTCCTCACGGATCAGGTGAAGAACACGTTCCTTGATGGCCACGAAGGTCGGGGTGGTAACGATGCCGAAGGTGCGCGGCTTGGGGAAGGGGACAGCGATCTCCTCCCTGATGCGTCCGGGCCGCCGTGTCATCACGTAGAGCCGGTCGGCGAGGAACACCGCTTCCTCCACGTCGTGGGTGATGAAAAAGATCGTGGGGTGGAACTCGTCCCAGATCTGCAGCAACAACTCCTGCATGGCAAGGCGGGTCTGGAAGTCGAGCGCCACAAACGGCTCGTCCATCAAGAGCACTTCCGGCCGGTTCACCAGGGCGCTGGCGATCTGGACACGCTGGCGCATGCCGCCGGAGAGCTGGTAGGGATAGTGTCCGGCAAAACCGTCGAGCCCCATCGCGAGCATGTAGCGGGCCGCATCATCCCGGCACTGGCGCACGGCCACCCCACGTTTGCGCGGCCCGAAGGCGATGTTGTCGCGCACGGTCATCCAGGGAAAGAGGGCTGGCGTCTGGAACACTACGATGCGATCGGGCCCGGCGCCGCGGACCTCCACGTCGCCAACCCGCACCTCCCCGTGCGTCGGCGCGTCGAAACCTGCCAGCATGTTCAGGAGCGTCGACTTGCCGCAACCGCTGGGGCCGACCAGGCACACGATCTCCTGATCGGCAATCTCGAGACTGACGTGGTCGAGCGCCTCGATCTCGGTGCCGTGGCGGCTGCCTGCCGCGAAGCGCTTGCAGACGTCACGAACAACTATCTTGGCCATTGGCCGGCGCTCACTTTCCCTGCCAGTGAAGCGTTCGCCGCTCGATGAACGAGATGGCGAGCTCCAGGCTCACCCCGATGAGGCCGATGATGATAATCCCGAAGAAAACATCGGTGATCCGGAAGAACGTGCCGGCGTCCTGGATGATAAACCCGAGTCCCTCCTGGGCCGCGATGAGCTCGGCCGCCACCACGATGGCCCAGCTCACCGCCGTCGAGGTCTTGATGCCCGTGAAGACATGCGGCATGGCTGCGGGCAACATGACGCTGGTGAACAGCTGCCAGCGCGTGAGACCAAGGTTTCGGCCCTTGCGGATGAGCTGCTCGGGCACCGCTCGCATTCCGGCCGCACTGTTCAGCACGGTGTAGTTGAACGAGGCGGCGAAGATCAGCAAGATCTTGCTGAGCTCACCGATGCCGAACCACAGGATCATGAGCGGGATAAAAGCGATGGGCGGGATGGGGCGAAAGAAGCCGAAGATCGGCACTAGGGCGGCGCTGACCGTCCGGTTGTAGCCCATGGCGAGGCCGACGGGCACGGCAAGGGCGATGCCCGCTACGAGCCCGGTGAGGCTGCGAAAAAGGCTCGCCGCGACATGGACGTAGAGGGGTTTGCCAGCGTAACCAGCCTCGAGCAAGACCGTCATCTCGTCACCCATCGCCCTCGGCGAGGGCAACACGAACGGCGAGACGCGAAACACCGTGGTCGCGACGGTCCAGGCCATGAGGATCACCAGCACTGTCACCGTGCTGACGAGCACATCCCCGGACACCCAGGGTCGACGAAGCGGACGCGTCACGACGGCCATGCTTGTTCCTTCACCGCTGCTCCGCGGCCTCGAACATCCCAGCGAAGAGCACCGCGACCTGCTTGCGTTCGCCTTCGAGGGCGGCCTTGGACGTGAGGATCTTCTCAGCGAGGTGTTTGGGGGTGTAGGACTCGGGGAAAGCTAAGTGCAATGGCCTGGTAGCGGGCAACGAAACCGCGGCCAGCGGGGCCCCGCAGCCATCGCAGAACCGGCTCCCCGCCTCAACCTTGGCGCCACAGCTTGGACAACCCGCACTGAAGGTCGTCCCGCTCTCGCGGCAGAATCGCGCCTCGTCGCGGTTCTCCGCACGGCACCGGGGATACCGCATGCGAGGGAACCTCCCTGAGCCACCAAGCCGGTTCGCTGCGTCGGACGAGTGTGGCCGAGATTAGCCGGACGCTCTGAGGTGGTCAAGCATGCTCGCGCTGCTGCCGGCGGGATCGTGAGGCTGACATGGGAGGTGGCCTCACGGGCCTTGGGGACTTCGTAAGACCTTGGTCGGCATCGGCGAAGTGGTGTTGCCCGGGTGAGCGACTCCGCCTGGAAGGCCAGCAGGCGTGTTGCTGGCATCTGGGGAAACCGACGCGGAACTCTGTCGCCACAAGCCGCTACTGCCTCCATGGTGCGCGCCGTGGTGGGCACCATGTCCTCCTCTGCGTCCGTGTCCTTTCCCGTGAGCGAGCCCCGGAAGGGCGGACATAGACAGGAGAGCAACCGAGAGCCCCGTGAACAGCGCGAACGTTGCCTTTCTGGCTCATGGCGCCGTCTTCATTTCGGTCGGAGCTTCACTGAGGTCGACTCTTGCGAGTCTCTCCTGCTTATGCCACCGTCGCAAGTAGCGTAGCCCCGAAAGGGCCGAGGGCAAAGTGGTGCGCGTCCTCAAGCCCCCCTCAGGTCGATCGTCCATATGAATCCCGGAAACGCATAGGAAACTTTAGTGCCAATCAGCGCTGCGCGACCCGCGCGGCGGACAGCAGGGCGATCAGGAAATGTCATCGTCCCCCTGGGCTGAGCCCCCGAGAGCGCGCGGACACAGCGCCGTTTGACTCCGACTCCTGCGGGATGGTGCGCTCGGAGCCCGGACCTGGTCAAGGGTGGCGGGAGTGGGGCAGACCGCGGCCCTGGCGGCTCGGTGCCGTCGGCGATCAGGCAGCCCTTTGAGCGGCTGTCGCGGCACGCAGAGGGTCTCCTCCGGGTCCGCATGAACAAGATCTGCGTCCTGGATTTCGGCGCACAGTACAGCCAGCTGATCGCCCGCCGCATCTGTGAGATGTGCGTGTACTCCGAGATCGTCCCGTGCACGGAGCCCCTCGAGACGATCCTCGCTCAGGGCTACCGTGGCATCGTGCTCTCCGGCGGGCCCTCCAGCGTCTACGACGAGGGCGCGCCGCTCCCCACCGCCGGCTATTCCAGGCGGGCATTCCCGTGCTCGGACACTCGCTGAGCCCGCCCGTATATTCCCCCTAAATACGGTAGAGAGAAGCCGGCGGTTCTCTCTCTATATACGGGGCCTGAGGGCAGGGGAACCGTCCAGGCCTGAAGAGGGCGACAGCGCATGGGCATGTGGGTGGGGGCGTGGGCGCAAGGCCCGGGCGGCGTACGGCTTCGACGACATCGCGCTGGTTCCCGGCGCACTCACCATCTCCTCGACCGTATCACCTCCGCCAGCCTCGAGAAGATCCTCGCCCAGGGTTATCGGGGCATCGTGCTCTCCGGAGGGCCATCCAGCGTCTACGACGAGTGGGCGCCGTTGCCCGATCCGCGGCTCCTCGAGGCGGGCATCCCCGTGCTCGGCATCTGCTACGGCATGCAGGCCGGCAAGCTGAGGACGAGCGCAGCGTAGGCAGTTCACCTCTAACACGCCACCGATGGGGCAGAAAAACAGGACGTGATGAGTAAGAAGCGGAAGAGTTTCAAGGACTGGTTGTACGAGCAGCAAGATCGCACCGACGGCATCGGGTCTCTCGCGAGAGATGTCTTCGGCCCACATCCACACCTAATGTGGATCTACCGGCTGCTGGGCTTCAGGAGCGCAGAAGAGCTGAGGATGCAGATTATCCGCGCCTTCGTCGAGTACAAAACTGGCGTCGCATCGAAGGGGCAGACGGCACCTCGGGACCGGCTGACAGATCCTCACCCCGAGAAGAGGAGGCCGCTGCTATGACTTCCCTCCTCGATGCTGCGCTCCAGTACGCAGCACATGGCTGGCGCGTCTTTCCGCTAGTCCCAGGTGCCAAGCAGCCGCTGACGGCGCACGGGTTTAGGGACGCCACGACCGACGAGGATCAAATTCTCTCGTGGTGGTCTTCGACTCCCGAGGCCAATATCGGCATCGCGACCGGCAGGGGCTCAGGCATCGTCGTCCTCGACATCGACATGAAGAACGCCAAGGACGGGTACACCTCAGCCAAAGAGCTCGGAATCGATCCAGCAGATACTCCGGTGCAGGTGGTAACGGCCTCACGCGGAGCTCACCTGTACTTTGCGTATGACGCTGCCATCGGAAACAGTGCAAGCAAGCTCGGTGTGGGCCTGGACACTCGAGGCGAAGGCGGGTACGTCGTCGTGCCACCGAGTCAGATCAAAGGGCAGCCCTACATGTGGCTCGGATCATTCAAGCAGCCGCCGTCGAAAGTGCCTGCCGCGATGATCGAGAAGATGCAAGCTCCGGCGTCGCTCGCTTCGAAGCGGACTACCGACGACTGGCTCCATCTCCTCGACGGCGTCGGCGAAGGATCGCGACAGGACACGCTGCCGAGGATCGTCGGGAAACTGTACGCATCGGCACCTGACTTCGCGATGGCTCGTGCGCTGGCGCACCTGTGGAACGAGCGCAATCAGCCGCCTCTTTCAGCCAAGGAGGTCGATGAATGCTGCGACAGAATCGAGAGGAAGGAAGACGCGAAGGGTAATCAGGCGGACTTCATATCGCTGGCGGACGTTGAGATGACTCCGATCCCGTGGCTGTGGCCCGGTTATCTGCCTCAGGGTGCGGTGACGCTGCTGGTCGGAGATCCCGGCAAGGGCAAGACGCTGGTGTCACTTGATCTCGCAGCTCGCGTGTCAGCTGGCAAGCCATGGCCTGACGAGACTCCGAACACGCACGGACCGGCGACAGTGATCGTTCTGACCGCGGAGGATGATCTCGGCTACACCGTGCGACCGCGGATCGAGGTAGCTGGCGGAGATGTCAGCAGAATCAAGGTCGTGAACCAATCCATTGCGAAGCCGACGCTGTCGCTGACAAAAAGTCTCGACTGGCTGAAGCAGGAGATTGAGCAAAGCGGCGTGATGCTCCTCGTCATCGATCCGCTCTCCGCGTACATGCCGGGCGTCGATTGCTTCAAGGACAACGAAGTCCGGTCGCATCTCGCTCCGTTCGTTCAGCTGACGCAGCAGCACGGCGTCACGGTACTGGCGATCGTCCACATGTCGAAGAATATCGAGCGCGGCGCCTTGCAGCGAGTACTCGGGTCGACAGCGTTCGTGGCCCTGGCTCGGGCCACCTTCATGGTGTCGCTCGACCCCGAGGATGAGGAGCAGCGGCTCTTCACGTGCCCCAAGTGCAACCTGTCGCGTTATCCGCAGGGGCTCACCTTCCACATCATGGAGCAGGGGCTCTCCGGGGGAATCATCGCACCCGTTGCAGTGTGGGACGGCACGACGGATCTGCATCCAGATGAGGTGCTGCGGAAGCTGGTCAAGGGTCGACCCGAGTCCACGCTTATCGAGTCGGACATCCTCGATGCACTGGCCCAAGGGCCGGTCCCCGTCAAGGAACTTGAGACTCACCTCGAAATGAACGAGCGGACGCGGCGCCGGTACGGGAAGAAGCTCGGCATCGAATAGGTGCGGGATCCAGCAGACCCGCTCTCTGGAGCCTACTACTGGCTGCCGAAGGACTGGAGCCCCGAGGCGCGAGCTGAATGGACGCAGGAGCGGCTAGCCCGGCGGCAGCTGGAGCTGCAGTCATGAACACCGTGCCGGCCATGAAGAGTCAAGTAGGGGATTTTTTGACCACCACTAGAGAATCAATAACATACACTGACCGGCACGATGTGACGTGTCCGGCTCGTGGTGGCCGTGGCGGTCATATTTCCCCTACTTGTCCTCGGTGTCCGGCACGACATCCCTTGGGGCTCCCGCCGCCGCGACGTAGTCACGAGCTTCGCTGCTACGGGACAGCGGTTCTTGCTGCCAGCCATTGGCGGCAGTCTTCGGCGTCGCTTCTGGGCATCGGGCTTCCGCGATTCAGGCACCAAGCTCTGGCGCCAGGCTCTGGCAGCAGGGTCTGGCGGCTCGGTGCGATGAGCCAGAGCGCGTCACCGTTGCAAAGGCGCAAGGTGCAGAACTTGCCGGTTGGCGTCACGTCGGTCTCTGAGTTGCGTAGATGCATTACCGCGCGATTCGTTGCATGAGCAGCCTCGGCACACCTCGCCCTCGCATCAAGCGCCAACCGAAGCATGGCAGGCTGCGGGCGCCCAGGAGCCACTCGAATCGGCGCCGAAGGCATGTCCCTCAAGCGTCGAGCGAACTCGCGCCTGACGCCCGCGTAAAGCCTCTGGAGCCCCTCACCGAGGCGCTGGTCGCGTATCGCAGATGCAAGCGCTGTAGCGCTGTCGTCAAGGTGCCTGCGCTGAGACGCGGGCGCTGCAGGCGCTGCGGATCGAGGCGCGTGTGAGCGGCTCCAGGCGCGTGAGCCGCTCGATTCGAAGGCTTAGTGTTCGGCAGTTATTGACAAGTCGCGAAGTCAGGCAGGTAAACCTATCATCCATCCCCCCAAGAATGGAGCTGGTGCTGTGTCGGATGTGTCGGTGTCGAATATGACGTTCCTCTCGCCAAAGCAGGTCGCAGACATGCTCGGCGTCAGCAAGGCAACGGTATCGCGCTGGGCGGCGCAGGATGCGACGTTTCCGGCGACGAGACTGCCAGGACGGCTGGTCAGGATCGAAGAGCAGGCGCTTCACCGCTGGCTGAGGCGCAAGGCAGGGCGCAAGGCCACCCAAGTAAGCGATTCCTTGACGCCAGCACCTGATCAGCAATCAGGAGTGTGTGCGTCGGAGGGCGCGACGGGTCCTGCTTTTCAGCCCGAGACAGGGTGGTACACCCCAAAGTTGAAGGCCCCCCGTGTCAAGGCGGAGTGCGCTCCCGCTATAGTACAAATTTTCCAAAACTCATTGACCGCAGAGGAACGACACGATGAAGGCTTATCGCACGATTCTGCACGGCACTTGCCTCGTAGGCGGCAGGCACCAGCCCGGCTCTGAGCTGGCTCACGAATGCCCGCTCCTGCGGGCGGGGAAGCGTCGCGGAATAGGCGACCAAGGGGTAGATACCGGGTCGCCTTCGAGCCCTGTTACGGAACCCTTAATTGGCGATGACTTAGAGAGCAAGTTCCGCGACGCTGCCTAGCCTTCAGCGCTGCCCCTTGCGAGTGCCCGACGCCGAGTTGGTCGACCAGCTTCCAAGGAGCCGTCTCGGCATGCTCGCTACCGCCGCCGTCATGCTGACTACCGTGCTCGCGAGGCTTCAAGAAAATCGAAGCAGCGATTGGCCCAGAAGCCGATGGGCTCCGTCACGCCTGTCGCCTCCGTTTCTTCTTCGCCCATCGCGCGAGGGCGGCGCGTCTCGCGAACACCCGTCGCTCTTCCTCCGTCATCTTCCCGAAGAAGGCGCGGCCCCCAGCTCCCGCGGCCTTGAGCCCGCCGAGCCGACCAAGGGCGACAGCAGCAGGGTTTTTAGGTTTCGCCATGCTGGCGAATGGTACCACGGCGGCA
>Ga0306925_10004941_pt1 | contig 12145 bp, 12 predicted proteins | sample flu12Cox44000176_FD_203755 | JGI IMG/M metagenome (GOLD analysis project Ga0306925, IMG submission 203755) | Lab enrichment of tropical soil microbial communities from Luquillo Experimental Forest, Puerto Rico - flux8day.12C.oxic.44.000.176 (v2)... | ecosystem: Environmental > Terrestrial >...
ACACGGCGCGGTCGCCGAGAGAATAGGCGAAAGCCCCCATCACTCCCGCAGCCACTGCGTTGCCGATCGCGGCATAGCGCGCATTGCGGCCGAGCCGTTCGCCAAACGCGCGCTGATCGACCAGAGCGAGGGTGATCGCGGCGACCGCCGGGCCGAGTATCGCGCTGGCAAAGGAATGGAGCACCTCAGCCGCACTGATCGCCAGAAAATTGGGCCACAGCGCGATCGCAAGTGCGCTAACGCCGATAACAGCGATTGCTATTGTGGCAGCCATGCGTTTGTTGCGCACCGCGTCGACCAGCACGCCGGCCGGAACCTGACTGGCCATGCTGGCAATTGTGCCGGTGCTGAGTGCGGCCCCGATTGCAGTCTGTGTCCAGCCCGCGCTGGTTAAATAGACGGAAATAAACGGCCCAAAACCTGTCTGAAAATTGGCGATAAAGAAGTTGAGCCAATCGAGCCCCGGAAACCCACGCGCCGCTGACGCGGCCGTTTGGCGCTCGTTGCCGACCTGCAGCAAATTCATGTCAAAGCGACTACCGGTCGGGGTCGTCGCCCTGCTTGGGCTTCACCGCAGTTACAATCGCAATGACCTCGCGCGAATCTTTGTATTCCGGTGTAGCCTTTATTTCGTTACGGTCGAGATCGGCAACGATCGCCTTTTTGGGGTCCCCTGCGTCAAATCGCAGGCTGTTCCAATCGATGGCAATCTTGCGCGTTCCGACACCAAGAAACCCACCAAAATCGATTATGGCTGCGCGCGGTTGGCCCGTCGCGTCGATGAGCAGGTCTACGACCCGCCCCATCGCTTGGTCGGAAGGGCTGTGGACCTCCTTGCCGAGGATACTGAATAAATCGGTGTGGGGGAGCTCTTGCAGGTGCGCGCCCTTGGTCGGCGCCTCGGGCGAACCATGAGCCCCCTGATCGGGCGAGTCCCCTTGCCCGGCGGACGGGCCGGCAGTCATTAAGATCGCTATCGTCAGAGCGCCGCCAATCCGAACCGCTGCCCACCGATTTTGCCGGTAACCGGCGGCCTCGCGGCGGCTCTGTCGGACTGAATCAAACCACCAGAGCATCGCTGCGTTCGCCCTTGGTTAAATTATCATGCTCGCGCTCTCGGCCGGCGATCACGCGGCGGTATAGAGAAACGTAGTCTTCCGCCATCCGCTGCGCAGTGAACCGCTCCTCAAATACGTTCCGAATTCTGCTCCTGTCGAGCTGGTGTAGTCGCCGCGCAGCCAATGCGGCTTCTGCTTCGCTCGTGACGATAAAGCCGGTGATCCCTTCGTCGACGACCTCGGGCACCGAGCCGTTCCGCCGAGCCACCACCGGGGTTCCGCAGGCCATCGCTTCGATCATGGCCAGCCCAAACGGTTCGCGCCGCGCTATCGGGAACAGCAAGCCCGCCGCGTTGCCGAGGAACTCGTGTTTCTCGGCCTCGCCGATCTCGCCGACGAACTCGACATGCGGTTGCGCGAGAAGCGGCTCGATTTGTTCTTTGAAGTACTGCTGATCGACGCGATCGATTTTAGCCGCGATCTTTAGTTTCATGCCCGCCAGTGCCGCGATCCGAATTGCCCGGTCCGGCGCCTTTTCCGGCGAGATTCGGCCGAGGAAGGCGAGGTAGCCGCCGGCGCCGCTGTCGGGCAGCAGAAGGCTTTCGGGCAGCCCGTGCAGCACCGTTCCGATATAGTGCGCCTGCGGCAGCGGAGCCCGCTGGGCGTCCGAGATCGAGACCACCGGTACCCCGGAGAATACGTCGTAAAGCCGCTTTAGCTCCGGCAGGTCCAAGCGCCCGTGTAAGGTAGCGAGGAACGGGGTCCCCGCCCTCCGCAGCGCCGAATATCCGAGATAGTCGCAGTGCAGGTGGATCACGTCGAATTCGCCTGCTCGCTGCGCGACAATCTCCAGCATCGCGATCAGCGGCGCGACGTGGTCGTGTATCGTCGGATCGAGGCGAAGCGCTTGCGGGCATGCCGAACCGTAAAATTTCGGAGGAACGGCTTCCATCAGCGGCGAAATTTGTGCGATCCGCATCCGTCCCTCCACGGTATCAACCGGGTTAACAACGCGCCGGGGAAAGTCGTTTCACCGCCGCGGCATTTCGACGCCGACCAAGCCGGAAGAGCTCAAACGCGAGGCGGCATTCTCGCGTGTCGCTGAGGCAAAATGTGGTCTCGGGAATAAGAACAGGGTGATCGCCGTTCGGGCGCGATAAAGCAAATCCAGACAGAACCACGACGTTCTTGCGCGGTGGATTTACCTCGCTTCGTGGGAGAGGAGAGGAAACGTTAGGCGAAGGAGCGTTATCAACCTAATTCTAGGACGACGCCCGATGATACTCGATAGAGCAAAACGAGTGACTCCATCATCCCTAATTCAACCTGGCCAATCCTCGATGGCTCTGTTAAGACTTGCCCACTCCGCACCCGGAGACGGCGCCGGCGGTGTCGCCGCTTTTCCTCGCCGACCGATCGCCTTTCTCTGGCACTATCCGGCGGCGGCCGCTCCTGCATTTTGGCGCTCTTGCCTCCGTTTTGTTGGTAGCCTCCTGTGCTTGCGCCGCCCAATACGGCTTGAAAATGATCGTCGATGCGATGGCTCAGGGCGTCGATCACATCGCCGTGGCATGGCGAGCGCTCGCGGTGTTCGCAGGTTTGCTCGGTGGAGAAAGCGTGCTTTGGCGTCTTGGCAGCCGGCTCGGCTATCGCGCCATACTTGTCGACAAGGCGGAGGCCAAACTCGATCTGTTCGACCACCTAGGTGGCCATTCGAGCCGCTATTTTACGGACTTATTGAGCGGCTCGCTTGCCAACTGCATCTCGTCTACCGGAGATGCGGTACAGCAGACCCTGTCGATCGTGCTGTTCAATATTGCTCCGGTGTGCGCCGATTTCTGTGCGGCGCTGGCCATTCTTGCGACTGTGGGGTGGCGTCTGGTCGCCGCCCTTGGTCTCTTTGTGCTGGTCGCGGCAGGCACCCTAGCGCTTTTCGGCCAGCGCGGCACACCGCGTCACCGCGCCTATGCCGACCGTGCGGCGGAGGTCGGCGGTGCTCTGGTCGACGTCGTCTCCAATATCTGGACCGTCAAGGCTTTCTCTGCGCATTCGCGGGAGCGTCGGCGGTTTGCGCAGCTGCTGAATACAGAGGCGACCGCGCATCGCAACAGCGTGATGTATATCGAGCGAATGCGCGTGCTGCATGATTTGGCGCTGTGGCTGATGGCTGGTGGGATGTTGATCTGGTCTCTCCATCTCTGGAGCAAGGGCAAGATCAGCCCGGGCGATGTGATTTTGTCCGTTGCGGTGTCCCTTCGGATCCTCCAGGGTTCGCGCGATCTCGCATTTGCGGCGGTCAATGCAACCCAATTCATTTCGCGCATCGCCGATGCGATCCAGGTGATCGGCGAAGACCACAAAGTAGTCGATCGGTTTGGGGCGCGGCAGCTCGTTCAGGGAGGCGGCAGCATCGCGTTTGAAAATATCGATTTCTCATATCCGGGCGGACGTGAGGTGTTGCGGGGTTTCACTCTGCGTATCGAGCCGGGACAGCGCGTCGGTCTGGTGGGTCCATCGGGCGCCGGGAAATCGACTATAATCAGTCTCGTACAGCGCCTCTTCGATATCGATGGTGGCCGGCTTCTGATCGACGGCCAAGATTTGCGCACAATGACGCAGGACAGCCTGCGCGCCGCTATCGCCGTGGTGCCGCAAGAGGTCTCACTATTTCATCGCTCGGTTCTCGAGAACATCCGTTACGCCAAGCCCGAGGCGAGCGATGAAGCGGTCTTGGCCGCCGCGAAGGCAGCGCGCTGCGACGATTTTATTCATGCTTTGCCGCAAGGCTACGCAACGATCGTCGGCGAGCGCGGCGCGAAGCTCTCCGGAGGACAGCGGCAACGTCTGGGCATCGCTCGGGCGCTGTTGAAGGACGCGCCGATCCTTGTGCTCGACGAAGCCACCTCGGCGCTCGATACGGAGGTCGAACTGGAGATCCAGCAAGCGCTCGCCGCAGTGATGAAGGGCCGCACCGTGTTGGCCATCGCCCACCGGCTATCGACCGTGGTAAAGTTCGACCAGCTCGTCGTTCTTCGCGAAGGCCGCATCGTCGAGCAGGGCACGCCAGCCGAACTGCGCCGTCGGCGCGGACTGTTCGATCGGATGTGCCGCCTGCAAGAAGAAGGTCCACTACAGTTGGCCAGTTGATTAGCGGGATTATTCCGTAGAAGACGAATCTCTTCGAGTAAGCAGACGACTTGGCTTAAACTACAGAGTGGGACGCGCGGCGCAGAGGCCTGCGGACTGCGTACCATAGCACTATCTTGTAGCGGCTTCAGCAGGTGGTGAATTTTGCTGTGTAAGCAAAGTCGTCGCCGGCGCAATTGTTGTGGAGTATGGCCCGCAATAGGTGCGATGCGGTCATATACGTCGATGAACCCGAAAGTAGGGTGGTTTCGCCCCGAAGGGATTTTCATCGGCGGCGAAACTCGGCCTCCATTCCGAATGTTGTAATCGATAGGCGTGTGCGAAGGGCAAGGCCGCCGAGAGGCAGCCGAAATTAATGGCGCGTGATGGAGGGAGGTCCTTTATGAGCGAACATAGACATATCTACGGCGAAATCCACAACAAGACCGGCATGAAGCGGGTCTTTGGGGAGATCCGGCGGGATGTCGACGGCGCTAAGTCGCGACCTGTGTTAACCGAGTTGTACAAGCGGGCGGGTTATCTGATTACCCTTACCCACGCTCCATCCTGGGCGCAGAAATTTGGCAATGACGCTGTAACGCTGCGCCGTATTGGTGAGGACGAGTTTCGCAAAACTGCGCACAAGATCAACCGGCGTGCCGTCAAAATTGGAACGGATGCCGATTACGACGAGAAATGGGGAAGTGGGCGATGACGACCGCCGCGACTAACAGGCGATATCGTTCGACCGAATCCAAGTACAAGGACGGTGCTCACGAGATGTACGTTACATATGACTTGGAGCAGAAAACCCGCGGCGGACAAAGCGCCCTATACCACAAAGTCTAGCGGGTATATATTGCCGGCGAAGGCAGGGGTTGGAAGGTGGAAGAAGACGGGGCGTGAAGCGCACGGCCTTCAGATCGAATATGAGCAGACCCGCAGGGGTTATCGTCAAAAGGGTGCGCGGCCCGGCGGGGCGAGACGAAATATCTTTGGCCCCAGGGAGCGTCGCTGCGACTGCTCAGCGCTAACGAGGCTCTGACCCGCGGATAGGCAGCGAAGGTGGCCTCGCAGCCAAAGGCGGATCATTGGCAACAAACTCGGCCGCATCTTAGTCCCTTACGAACGGACTCGTTACCGTTTGTGAGCAAAATTTATTGGCCAGAAAACGCGGATGATGCGATCATGGACGCGCCGTAATGGCTCGAGCCCATTGGGTTCGCTAAGTTTGGACCCGCGCTGCGGGAAGATCCGGGCGGATGTGAATCGGCAGATCATCCAAAAAATAGCCCATACGGCCGAGGGTGGAGTGCGTTCGAAATCCCTGTTTGGTTCCGGCTTGGCCGGCTTAGGCCTTATCGGCGCCGAGCGTGATCGGATGATTGCCGGGGCTTTCACAGGCGGGGAGCAAGGCGCCTTCATCAGCTTTGTAAGCGTCGAACGGTTATGGAAGGTGATCACGCCGAAGCGCTGGGGAGTGCTGCGAGCGATGACCGGGGGCGGCCCGCTCGCGATCGGCGAGGTTGCCCGTCCGGTCGGGCGCGACGTGAAATCGGTGCATGGAGACCTACAAGCGCTTCTGAAGGCAGGTGTTATCGACCGTGTCGATGACGGGCAGATCCTGTTTCCTTACGACGAAGTCCACGTCGATTTCGTCTTACGCGCGGCGTGAGGGAGTGTTGGCCGATTGGCCGGCGGGGGGTTACCGTTCGCCGGCAGCGCGATAAGCGTCAAAGATCAGGCGAACCGCACTAGCGCATTCGCTCGCGGGGATAGGTGGAGGATCGCCTCGGCCCCACGCCTGGAGCGCCTCCCGAACCGCACGCGGATAGCCGGCCTGCCAATCCGACGGCTGCGGGATGATCTCGTCGCGACCCGGGGCGAGGATTTGCAAGCCGCCCGGCACTTGGCGCAGCAACAGCCGCTCCCCGGCGACCTTCTGTTCGCCGTCGGTCTGGTTCGCGGACCAGGTCGGCATCGTGTAGCCAACCTCGTTGTGTATGAGGATGCCGCTCGGTGTGCGCATCGTGGCGAGGGCGTAGTCCTCGACTTCGGCGCTGTGCATCTGCCGACTGGTGACGGCGGAAACGACTTGGGGCTCCTCGCCGGTGACAAACCGCGCGATGTCGAAGCCATGTCCGCCGAGGTTTACGAGCGCGCCACCGCCGGCCTGCGACTTCTCAGCCGTCCAAGGCGAATCCCATTCGACATAGCGCCGCATGGTAGGGCGGATCCCGCGATAAACGATGTGCGAGATTCGGCCGAACTCGCCGGCTGCGATCATGCGCTTGACGGTCACCGCCCAGAACGAGTACCGGACCATGAACGGAACGCTTACCCACGCGCCCTCGTCGCCCTCGTCGGCGGCAAGGCGTGTGAGATCCGCCACGGTGTCGGGGTCTGTGCCCCACGGCTTCTCCATGATGAAGGGAATGCCGGCGCCGACCAGAAAGCGAAACGTCTCCGGCATGTCGCAATGCCGGCCGAGCGCGATGACGAATTCCGGCTTTGTCATCTCGATCATCCGACGATAGTCGGCGAAGGGTGTGCTGCCAAAACGTTCCGCGCGGTCCCTGGCGATCCTTTCCGCACGGTCGGAGACCCCGACAATGTCACATCCGAGATCCCGCAAAATGTGCAAATAGGACGCGTCGTAAGCGGAATGCCAGTGGCTGACGTCGATCGCGGCGACGCGCTTCGGTATGCTCACGGCGATCCCTCCCCTCAGAGCGTCGGCCGCCGCACAGAGCGCCGCGGTGCGCCTTGCTACTCTGCGGCGGCCCTTGCCGGCTCGATGAACCGCGACACCCACTTGTTGCGGCGCCTTAGACCCTCGCGATACATCGCCTCGAACTCGGCCGGCGGGAAAGAGTGGGTCGAATCGCGCTGGAGAAGCGCTTCCATCCATGCCTTCAGGCGCGGGAACTTTTCGATTTGGCCGAGCTTCTTGACCCGGTCGAGGAAGTAGTAGCGCTGCAGGAACGGCGCGTAGGCGGCGTCGACCAGCGAATATTTGGCGCCGTTGAAGAAAGGTCCGCTGCCCTGCTTTTCGAGCGCCTTTTCGACCCGGTCGAATGGCACCGGGATTTCGGCGGCCGCCTTGTTGTACTCGGCCTCGGTATCGGCATAGGCAGTCGCCGTGACGATGCCGGCAAAGGTCGGCACGTAGTCGGTCCAGGCGCGGTTGATCGCCCGCTCGATCGGATCCGCCGGATGCAGCCGCGGTGCGATCGTTTCATCGAGATATTCGTTGATGGCGTTCGACTCGAATAGCGAGATCTTGTCGTCGATGGTCATCGCCGGAACTTTCTTGTGCGGCGAGATCGCGAGAAACCAGTCGGGCCGATTGTCGGGCTCAATGTGCCGAAACTCGAACTCGGTGTTCTTCTCACGGAACACGATCGCCGAGCGCTGCACCCAGGGGCAGGTCTTGAAGCTGACGAGCATGTATTTCGCCATGGCGGCCTCCAATGATTTGTTCGAGAGCCGCCATGATCGCACGCTCGCCTGGCTCGGTTAAGCACAAATCGTTGAGCCCAGCCTAGCGGCGTGTTGAGAACGGGGTGAGGGGCCGGGGTTCAACCCCCTTGAGGCACGGGGCCGTAAGGACGGGTGATCAGCTCCATTAGATGCCCGTTGGGGTCGTCGAAGTAGACGCCGCGACCACCATACTGATGGTTTATCTCGCCCGGCCGCTCGCGGCGAAAATTCGCGTAATGCTTGACGCCACTGGCGCGAATGCGGGCGAGGGCCGCGTCGAACTCCGCCTCGCTGACCAGAAAGGCGAAATGCCGCGGGCCGAAGTCCGTAGAGTCGGAAAAATCGAGGGTGACCCCATTGTCGGTCTTGACCGGCACGAAGTGACCCCATTCCGGTCCGGCTTCGAGGTTCAAGATGTCGGCGAGGAACTTCGCGGAAGCCCATTTGTCCTTCGCCGGGATGATCGTGTGGTTGAGCTCGATAGTCATCTTTCCTCCCTTTCCAGCTATTGCACTCCTTCAGCGAGCCGAGACAGGTGATGGGCAGGGTCGCCAAACATGTGCTCTATGACCATAACACGGCGGAAATAGTGGCCGACCGCGTATTCTTCGGTCATGCCGATGCCGCCGTGCAATTGGATCGCGTTCTGCGCGACAAAGCGGCTTGCTTGACCGACGCCCACCTTGGCCATTGCGATGTTGTGCGCCCGCTCGGCGGGATCGGGCTCGTCGACCGTCATCGCCGCCAGCAGCGCCAGGCTGCGGCCTTGCTCCACGGCGATCAGCATCTCGGCCGCCCGGTGCTGCAGTACCTGGTTCTGGCCGATCGGCTTGCCAAATTGCTGACGGGTCTTAAGGTATTCGAGCGTCATCGCATGCATCGCTTCCATCGCGCCGATTGCTTCCGCCGAAGTCGCGGCGATCCCGGCCTCGACCACCCGCTCGATGACCGGCATCGCATTGCCGGGCTCGCCCAGCGCGTCGTCGTGGGCGACCTCGACCCCGCTTAGCGAAATCTCTGCCGCCCGGGTTCCATCGCGCATCGGGTAGGAGCGGCGCGCCAAACCATTCGCCTTTGTGTCGACCAGGAATAAGCCGATGCCGTCGGGATCGTCGCGCTCACCCGCGATGCGGGCGCTGACAATCAATCGGTGGGCGCCGTCGCCATGTGCGACGACGCTCTTGGCGCCATCGAGCACCCAGCCGTTCGTTGTCGGTTTGGCGGTCGTCAGCACGTCGGTCAGGTCGTAGCGTGCCTGCCGCTCGCCATGCGCGAAAGCAAGTGTCATGCTGCCGTCGGCGACCCGCGGCAGAATCGCCGATTTCTGCGCCTCGCTGCCGGCCAGACGCAGCGCGGTGCCGCTAAGCACCACTGTCGCGAGATAAGGTTCGAGCGCCAAGACCCGACCGAACGCCTCCATGACCAGCATGATTTCGATTGGGCCGCCGCCGAACCCGCCGTATTCCTCCGCGAAAGGCAGGCCGAGAAGCCCTTGCTCGGCATAGCGCGACCACAGCGCCGTGCTCCAGCCCTCCGGCTTAGCGAGATAGTCACGCCGCTGTGCAAAGCCGTAATGATCGGCGAGCAGCCGGTCGACCGAGTCGCGCAGCAGGCGCTGCTCGTCGGTCAGGTCGAAATCCATCAGAGCCCCAATACGGCTTTGGTCAGAATGTTCTTCTGGATCTCGTTGGTCCCGCCATAAATCGAGGCGGCGCGCAGGAACAGATAGCTCTTGGTCGCCTCGCTCGCCCAGGCGGGACCGAGCTCCGGCTCGTTGCTGAGCGCTTCCAGCTCCTGCGCCCAATCCGGCATGGCCAGCGGTCCGCCGACATCCATCGCCAGCTCGGTCGTCGCCTGCAGAAGCTCCGTCCCTTTAATCTTCAGCGCCGAGGACAACGGATCGGGCTTTCCAGCTTCCTTCTTTGCGTAGGCGGAGACGACCCGAAACTGGGTAATCTCGAGCGCTTTGATGTCGGTCTCGAGCTGAGCGACGCGCAGCCGAAAGGCCGGGTCGTCGATCAGCGGCTTGCCGTTGGCGCGCACTTCGTGCGCCCCTTCTTTGGCGAATTTGACCCGCTCCTTCGATTTGCCGAGCCGCGCGATCCCGGTGCGTTCGTGTCCGAGGAGGTACTTTGCGACGTCCCAACCGCGGTTCTCCTCGCCGACGAGCATGTCGACTGGCACCTTGACGTCGTCGAAGAACACCTCATTCAGGTGGTGGCTGCCGTCGATCGAGACGATCGGCCGAACCGTGATGCCGGGAGTTTTCATGTCGATCAGCAGGAACGAGATGCCCTCCTGCCGCTTTTTCGCCGTGGGATCAGTACGCACCAGACAAAAGCACCAATCGGCATGGTGGGCCGTCGATGTCCAGATCTTCTGGCCGTTGACGACGTAATGGTCGCCGTCACGCTTCGCGGCGGTCTTCAAGGCGGCGAGATCCGAGCCAGCGCCGGGTTCGGAGAACCCCTGGCACCACCAGTCGTCGATATTGGCAGCGCGCGGTAAAAAGCGATGCTTTTGTTCCTCGGTCCCGAATTGGATCAGCACCGGGCCGATCATCGTGATGTTGAACGATGAGACCTCCGGCGCCGGCGCCAGCTGGTTCTCCTCAAGAAAGATCATGCGCTGCACCGGCGTCCAGCCGGGGCCGCCATATTCCTTGGGCCAGTTGAACGCCGCCCAGCCGCGCTGGTTGAGGATGCGCTGCCAGCACACGGTGTCCTCCTTGCGCGGCGCATAGCCGAGCCGCATCCGCTCGCGGATGTCGTTCGGTAGGTGATCCTGGATAAAGCCGCGGAGCTCTTCGCGAAACGCCAGCTCTTCCGAGGTGAAGCGCAAATCCATGGCCAATCTCCTTCACTCTGGACCATTATGCAGCAGGGCGAGCCATTCGGACAAACAGGCAGCGCCTCGCCATGCGGACTTCGCCGCGAGGCGTCCAGTGTCCTGCCGCAAGACCGCGGGCGAAACACCAGGTACGGCAGCGAGTTCGACGGCGTGACCGACGAGCCAGCGCTCGAACCCGCCGGCCGTGATTTCGGGATGGAACTGGCAGGCGAGCGCGTGGCGTCCGAAGCTGAACGCCTGGTTTGGGCAGATCTCGGTCGAAGCGAGAAGCTCGGCCCCCTTCGGGAGGTCGAAGGTGTCGCCGTGCCAGTGTAGAACCGGCGCCTCGGCAAAATGGCGGAATGGCCCACTTCGGCCCTCTTCGGTGAGCTGTACCGCACCCCACCCGAGTTCTTTCTCCGGCGGTCAGATCCGGCGCCAACGGATCGATGCCGCCAATATCGTCGATGCAGGCGTCACAATAGCGAACGGCATACCCGTGGCGGCGCAGAACGTCGTCAAATGCCCCGAGATCCTCGAAGTGGACATGTCGGATTGCGATTACCGTCTTGGTCATTGGTTGGAGCTCACACCGCCTTCAGCGTCTTCCAGTCGACGCGGTTCTCGAACGCGGCGGCGGCGCGGTAGATCGTCTCTTCGTCAAAGGCCTTGGCCACCAGCGTCATGCCGACCGGCAGGCCGTCAACCAAGCCGCAGGGGATGCTCATTGCCGGATGATGAGTGCAATCGAACTGCGCGGTGTTCGCCAGCATCTCGAATGCGCGCTGCAGGATCTCGGCGACCGGCGCATTGGCCTCGGGTAATGGCGTCGCCACCATCGGTAGGGTCGGCATCAGCAACAAATCGTAGCGCGCCAATACGTCATCATAGGCGCGGCGCAAGCGGCGCACCAGGTTCTGCGCCTTGGCGTAATAATGGCCGCGGTAGCGCGTCACCATGTAATGGCCGAGCAGCATCGTGTTTTTGAGGCTGTCGGACAGCTCGTCGGCTCGGTTCCGCCAGGCGCTGTGGAAATCCAGCATCGAGGTGACGTAGAGGCCCTGCCAGTTGAAGCCAAAGCCGTTGCCGAGCATCATCTGCATTGTGGCGCCCTCGGCCGCCACCGGGAGCCAGATCGCCAAGCCGAGCCGGTGCATCGGGATCGATACGGTCTCGACGGCCGCGTCCAAGCCTCTGAACCGCTCGGCCGCTTCGCGAACAATCGCGTCGACCTGCGGCATCGCTTGCGGATGACCAAAGCCCTCCTCGACCACGGCGATCCTCAGCCCAGCGGCGCTCCGGCTCAATGCGTCGCGATAAGGTTTGGCGAGGGCCCCTCCGTATTGCCGCGGGTCGAGCCCGTCCGGTCCGGCGAGAACCTCCAACAGTAGCGCATTGTCCTCGACGGTGCCGGTCATTGGCCCGGTGTGATCCAAGGTCAGCTCGATCGGCATGATGCCGGTATAGGGTACCAGCCCATGCGTCGGCTTCAGCCCGTAGATCCCGCAGAACGAGGCGGGAATGCGAATCGAGCCGCCCTGATCACCGCCTAATGCCATCGGCACCTCGCCCAACGCGACGACGGTCGCACTGCCGGAAGACGAGCCGCCCGCCGAGTAGCCCATGCGATGGGTGTTGTGCACTGGGCC
>Ga0306925_10004945_pt1 | contig 12142 bp, 10 predicted proteins | sample flu12Cox44000176_FD_203755 | JGI IMG/M metagenome (GOLD analysis project Ga0306925, IMG submission 203755) | Lab enrichment of tropical soil microbial communities from Luquillo Experimental Forest, Puerto Rico - flux8day.12C.oxic.44.000.176 (v2)... | ecosystem: Environmental > Terrestrial >...
ACCGCGATCCGGCGATGTTTCCTGATGCCGACAAGGTGATCATCGACCGCAAGGAGAACCGGCATTCCGCGTTCGGCCTCGGCATCCACCGCTGCGTCGGCTCGAACCTCGCCCGCCTGGAAATGACTGTGGCGGTGGAGGAATGGCTGAAGCGCGTCCCGCGCTTTACGCTAGCCGGCGACGTCGCATGGTCGGAAGGCACCGTGCGCGGCCCGCGCCAGCTCCCGATCAAGTTCTGGCCGTAGCCAGGGCGCAACCGGAACAGCCGTCGGCCAGTTAACCCGCGAGGGAAGACGCGGATCAATTTCGCGGGGTAGCGCTGCTCCGAATGCGCGGGCGTGAACCAATCTGCGATGGCGAGCACCGGGAATTCGGGGCTGCGGGCCGCGTTGGCTGCCGCCCTTAATAACCATCTTCGCCAGCAGCTGCCGGCCAAATCACTCTAATTCCACACTCCCGATCTAGCGCTCGCCCACGTTGATGCTGTGTGGCATTGATCCAGTGGGAAGGGCACGTTCTAACCCAGAACAAGCTCGACGCGGAGCAACACGATGCTGGCCGCAGCCATACTCAATCGGGACAGGCGACTGTAGATCGCTCTCATAGGATCCGCCCGGGTAAAGCGGCGCCCTACAAACGTCGGCGCCGGGTTTCGTGCCGCTCTGCATAGCGGCCCCGGGACGATTGCCTGCGATCTAGACCAGGGGCGGCAATTTCGTGGTGAGCGGGGCGAGCCGATAAAGGCTGCTCCCGAGCGTCCGACGTTAGTTCTTAAGGAATTGAGCATTCGGGTCGAACCTCGCAGCTGCTGGGAACGTTCGGAATTTGCCCATAACCAAAGCTTGCTCGGCGGAGAGCGAGTGTCTGGTTTCAGGGGTGAAGCGGCCGTACCAAGGCGCGCCTCTCGTCTCCGGGTTTGATCCGAAGCGGCCCTTTCCAAAGCCGCTATAGATATGCGGCCAGAACAGTCGATTCATCAGATGGGCTGCCGCAGACTTTGCCGAAGCGCAGGTGAAAGAGAGAGACGCAGATTTCTGGGTGCTCGCTGTCGAACCGCGTGAGGCCCGCCGCTGATGTACCCCGGGCGAGAACGGAGGTGAGCGACATCAGGAAGATTACAAAAAATTAAGCTACCGGACAGAAATAGGACAAGTCGTCGAGCGCAGGGTGTGCCGGTCCGATTGAAAACTCGTTACCGGAGAGCAGGAGATGGGAAGGCCGAACCGACGGATTCGCGTCGCGATGCTTTGTACGATCCTCGGGTTGCCCCTGACGGCCTTAGCTTATACCGGCGAAGAGCTGGCACCCCGCGCCCACATCAGCATCGTCCAGGCACGCTCCATCGCACTGCGCACCATCCCAGGGGAAATTACCGACGAGGAACTTGAAACCGAGGACGGCGGCAGCGGACTGCGATACACCTTCAACATCAGGCGCGGCGCCAAAACCTACGAGGTCGGCATCGACGCCAGCACGGGCGCGATGCTGGAGAACACTATCGAGGGGCAAGCACAGCATTGAGGCCGATTCGGGCGCAGTTGCCCGGCATCGGCTGGCAGCGAAAATCTTGCCATTTATGACATTGCGCGCCGGAATCCCAGGTTGGATTTCTTAGGGCAAGCGCGGCAGTGGGAAGGTTCAACCGTATGCTGAATAAGGTACCGCAGGTCACTCTCCTCTTGTGGATAATCAAGGTCATGTCGACGACCGTCGGCGAGACCGGTGCAGATTATCTGGCTGTGCATGTCGGACTGGGCACAGCCATCACGGACGGGGTCATGGTGGGCCTCCTCGCAGCGGCGCTGCTATTGCAGTTGCGCACCCAGCGGTATATCCCTTGGCGGTACTGGGTAACGGTGGTTCTGGTTAGCGTCGTCGGCACGCAAATCACCGATTTCCTGTCGGACAAACTCGAGATCAGCCTCTACTTTACCACCACTGTTTTCAGCGTGATCCTCGCCGCCATTTTCGCGATCTGGTACGGCGTCGAGCGGACGCTCTCGATCCATACGATTATCACGACGCGGCGGGAGCTCTTCTATTGGGCCGCCATCCTATTCACCTTCGCGCTTGGCACGGCGGCGGGCGATTTGGCGACCGAGGCCTTGATGATGGGCTTCAATCTCGGCGTACTCGCCTTCGGCACGCTGATCGCGCTGATCGCTATCGCCTATTATCTCGGCACCAACGCGGTTCTGACGTTCTGGGTCGCGTACATTTTGACACGCCCACTGGGCGCTTCGCTCGGCGACCTGCTCTCCCAATCGCCGCTAAATGGTGGACTGGGGCTTGGTACTATCAACACAAGTGTCGCGTTTCTCGTCGTGATCGCAACTCTGGTGACGGTTCTCAGCATCGGCCCGAAAACCGAAGACAAGGCGATCGGGGAAGCCTAACAGCTATCGCCGCAGATTCCGCTGCAGTGGTCGGCGAGATGGGTCGAGCGAGGAACGTGAGGTTTCGGACCCCAGGAGAGGAGCAACATGACAAATCTGAAGGCCGCGCAGATCGTTGCGCTGCTCATGGCAATCGGCATCTTTGGTGCCAATCCCGTGCCGGAGGTAATCCGGATCGTCATCGTGCCGGCCGAGGCGGCAACTGCCGCGAAGCTCGGCGATCTCTCCGCCTATCGGGCTATCGTTGTCGACACCGCATTGCTCGTTGACAAGGGCGACCTGACAGGTGCGAAGGCGCGCATCAAGGAGCTGGAGGTGACCTGGGATGACGCGGAAGCCTCGCTAAAGCCGCGCTCGCCAGCGGAGTGGCACGTTGTTGACAAGGCTATCGATCGCGCGCTCGACGCGCTGCGCGCGAGCAAACCAGAGGCGACGGCCTGTAAGCAGGCCCTTGCTGACCTGCTCACGATAATCGATGCCAATAACGAAAAGTCGTGATCATGCTCGCGGGATGAGAATGAAGATCCTGTTGGCCGAAGACAACGAGGAAAACCCGGATGATGCTCCGATGGCGAGCTCATTCGTCGCGTTCACGGTAGCTTCGAAGCGTGCCGTCGAAACCGGGCGGATGCTCCCGATTGCATCGGGCGTCCCGCTCGCGATCGGCGCCATGCTGCTGTGGCGCGGGGCGCGCGGGCGTGGGAGGCGTCCGCGATCCGAGGATGCCGGATGATGAAGATCCTCGTCATCGAAGACGACAGCGATACCGCGAACTATATCGTCAAGGGGCTCACTCAGCAGGGCCATGTGGTCGATCGCGCGCCGGACGGTCGCGACGGTCTGTTTCTGGCGGCAGGCGAGAAATATGATGTTCTGATTGTTGACCGCATGCTACCCGGGCTCGATGGCCTGGCGATCGTGAAGACGATCCGCGGCGCCGGCGTAAAGACGCCGATCCTGTTTCTGACCGCGGTCGACGGCATTGACGACCGGGTCGAGGGACTGGAAGCCGGTGGCGACGACTACCTTGTGAAGCCCTTCGCATTTGCCGAGCTCGCCGCCCGCGTCAACGCGCTCTTCCGCCGGCCCGCACTAGCGGAAGCGGGGACCGCCCTCTGCGTAGGAGAACTTCAAATGGATCTACTGCGGCGAATTGTCCGGCGCGGCGATCAGGTGATCGAACTCCAGCCGCGCGAGTTTCGCTTGCTCGAATACTTGATGCGCCATGCAGGACAGCTCGTCACGCGAACCATGTTGCTCGAACATGTCTGGGACTTTCATTTCGACCCACAAACAACCGTCGTAGAGACGCACGTCAGTCGCCTGCGCAGCAAGCTCGATCAAAAACAAGACGACCGGAGTCTGATCGAGACAGTGCGCGGCGCCGGATACCGCCTGCGTGAAGCGCCGTCGCTGGGCTGATCTCGTCCGGACGACGAGCTTCCGGCTTGCGCGGCTATACGCCCTTCTGTTTGGCAGCTCCGCACTCGTCGTGTTTGCTGTCATATACTGGGCGGCAACCAGCGCGATGTCGGATCAGCTCGATGCCGGGCTCGATGCAGAACGTGCAGCGCTCGATGAGCGGTACCGGGCTAGTGGTATCGACGGTCTTTCCTCGGCAGTTGCCGAGCGCATGGCGCAACCCGCGCAGCCTTTCCGGTATTCGCTCGAAGACGCATCGGGACGGATGCTGGTTGGCGATTTTCCCAATACGCCCCCGCCGCGCGGCGGAAGATCTGACACTGCAATACCAATTGGGGCACCTGGCGGCGATGTCGATGAACATCGACACCTGTATCGCGCGCTCGGGGTCGCCCTCAAGGATGGCGGCTTTTTCTTCTTGGCCGAGGACGCGCATCCGCTTGAGGAACTCCGGGAGTTTCTGCTCGGCGCCTTCGGCTGGGGCGCAGGCGCGACGCTCGTCCTGGCAGTGCTTGGCAGCATGGGGATGAGCGCCGGAGTGCTACGGCGGGTCGAAGCGATCAATCGGGCGAGCGAGCGCATTATGGCCGGCGAGCTCCACCGACGGCTGCCAACAACCACCGGCGTCCGGAGCGGTAGCGGCGATGAGTTCGACCGGCTGGCCGCGAATTTGAACGTCATGCTCGACCGTATCGAAGTGCTGGTGCAGGGACTGCGCCAGGTCTCTACCGACATCGCCCACGACCTGCGCACGCCGCTGGGGCGTCTGAGACGCATATTGGAGTCGGCACGCGAGAATGCGCTTGTCCAGCCCGAATCTGCAGTGGTGCCTGTGATCGACCAGGCTATCGAGGAGGCCGACGGACTCCTGAACACCTTCGGCGCATTGTCGCGTATTGCGCAGATCGAGGCGGGCGCCTCCCGACGCGGCTTTGGCCCCGTCGACCTCTCCGCCGTACTCGAGGACGTCCTCGAAGTTTATGCTCCGGCCGCCGAAGAGAAGGACCAGACCCTGACTAGGCAAATCCCCGCCGGAGTTGCCGTTCTCGGCGACCGCGCCTTGCTCGTACAAATGCTGGCTAATCTGGTCGAGAACGCGATACAGCACTCGTCCTCCGGCGCGCATATTGAGGTCGCGCTTCGTGCCGCGGGTGATCGAGAAGGGCCCCAGGTGACGATCGGCGATGATGGCCCCGGTATTCCCGAGGCGGAGCGGGACAAGGTTTTTCGGCGTTTTTACCGCCTCGACACGAGCCGTTCGACCGCAGGTAACGGGCTGGGTCTGGCCTTGGTCGCCGCGGTCGTCGATTTGCACGGCGCCAATATTCGGCTCTCTGACAATCCGCCCCGCGGTTTATGCGTGACCCTGATTTTCGCCGAAATGATGACCGCACGGGTAGCGGCAGAGCAACCCACAGGAGGAGCGCATTGCGCTGGACTTCGCGGAATTTAATCCCAGCATTTTTCATCGCCGGGGCGGTAGGCCTATCGTTGGTCCTTGGGCGCGGCAACTCAGCACCGGCTGCCTCGGCCGTCGCGCCGGCCGTGCCGATCACCGAGGGGGCGAGCCGAGACCCGGGATGTTCCGATATGGCTGTCCGGGATCGGGTCGGTGCAGGCGCTGAACGCGGTCACGGTGAAGGTGCGGGTCGACGGCCAACTAGACCACGTGGCATTCACTGAAGGGCAGGATGTACACAAGGGTGACGTCCTCGCGCAAATCGACCCGAGACCCTTTCGCGCACAACTAAAGCAGGCGCAGGCGAACAAGGCCAAGGACGAGGCCCAACTCGCCAATGGGCGCCTCGATCTGGACCGCTCGCTGACGCTTGAAGCAAAGGGTGTGGCCACCAAGCAGACCCTTGATACGCAGCGCTCGCAGGTGGCGGCGCTCGAGGCCACTCTCGAAGGTGATCAGGCGGCGATCGAGATGTGCCAGCTGCAACTCGAATTCTCGACCGTTACCGCGCCTCTCAGTGGCCCGGCCGGACTTCGGCTCGTCGATCCTGGGACGGTTGTCCATGCCTCCGACGCAAATGGGCTTGTGACAATCACCCAGATGCAGCCGATCGCGGTGCTATTCACCGCCTCGCAAGATGAGCTTCCGGATGTGTTGGCGGCTATGTGCCGAGGCGACCCCGTTGTCGTTGCCTATACAAGGGGTGGCGATCGGCCGCTCGCTAGCGGCAAGCTGGTCTTTGTCGACAGCCAGGTCGATCAGTCGACCGGTCATATCAAGCTCAAGGCGCTGTTCGACAACGCGTCCCGTGCCTTGTGGCCGGGCGAGTTCGTCGATGCACGTGTGCAGGTCGCGACTGTCAAGGCCGCTACCGTCGTCCCGGCCAAGGCGATCGAGCGCGGCCAGAACGGCACTTATGTCTATCGAATCAAGCCCGACAATTCGGTCGAGGTTAGCTCCGTGACCGTGGGGCACGTCGCCGAAGGCATCGCCATCATCGCGAATGGCTTGGTGTCCGGCGACCGGATCGTTGTCGACGGCCAATATCGGCTGCAGCCCGGTGCGCGCGTCGAGCCCCGCCAGGCGACTGTCAGCGGTTCGTAACGGGTTGCGCCCCGCGGATGTCATGAGCTTCTCCGAGCCATTCATAAAGCGGCCCGTCGCAACCTCGCTTTTGATGCTCGGCCTGGTCCTGGTCGGGAGCGTGGCCTTCACGCTGTTACCGGTGGCGCCGTTGCCGCAAGTGGACTTCCCGACGATCCAGATTGACGCCGATCTGCCCGGCGCCAGCGCCGAAACGATGGCGTCGACGGTTGCTACGCCGCTCGAGCGCGCGCTTTCCGATATCTCGGGCATCTCGTCGATGACCTCGTCTAGTTCGCTCGGGACGACGAGCATCACGATCCAGTTCGATCTGAGCCGCAACATCGATGCGGCCGCTCAGGATGTGCAGACGGCAATAAACGCCGCCGGCGGCAAACTGCCAAAGGAGCTGCCGAGCCCACCGACCTACCACAAGGTCAATCCGGCCGACTTCACGATCTGTCTTTGGCGCTGACCTCGGACACCTTGCCGCTGCCCGAAATCGACCGCTATGCCGACGACTTCATCGCTACGCAAATCTCGCAGGTTGCGGGCGTCGGGCTGGTCGACTTCCACGGCGAGCAGAAGCCGGCAGTCCGGGTGCAATCAACCCGGACAAAGTCGCGCAGCTGGGGCTGAGCCTCGAAGACGTGCGGACGGTCCTGGGCGCCTCGACGGTCAATGGGCCCAAGGGCAATCTCGACGGTCCCAGTCGCGCCATTGTACTCGACGCCACCGACCAGCTGTTTGATGCCGACGCGTATAAGAACCTCGTCGTCGCCTACAAGAATGGCGCGCCGATCCGAATCATGGATGTCGGCACAGCAATTGCTGCCGCAGAAGATGCCAAAGAAGCTGCTTGGCTGCAGGACAAGCGGACGATCATCATCGACATCCACAAGCAGCCCGGTTTCAATGTCGTCGAGACCATCAGGCGAATAAAAGATCGCCTGCCGGCCTTGACCGCCACGCTGCCGCCGAGTGTCAAGCTCACTATCGCCGGCGATCGGACCCAGACCATCGAAGCCTCGGTCCATGACGTGCAGGTGACATTGGGTATTACTGTCTGCCTGGTCGTTCTGGTGATTTTTGTCTTCCTCCGGGATGTCCGGGCCACCGTGATTCCTGCCCTCGCGATCCCGCTGTCGCTGATCGCCACTTTCGGGGTCATGTACCTGCTGGGCTACAATCTCGATAACCTTTCGCTGATGGGGCTGACGATCGCGGTCGGCTTTGTCATCGATGATGCAATTGTCGTGATCGAAAACATTCACCGCCATGCCGAGCGCGGCGTCCCACCGCAGCAAGCTGCAGTCGAGGGCGTGCGCCAGGTCGCCTTCACCGTCGTGTCGATGACAACCTCGCTGATTGCGGTGTTCATTTCGGTTTTGTTGATGAGCGGCATCATCGGTCGCCTGTTCCGGGAATTCGCAATGACGGTCAGCACCGCCATCGTCATGTCGGGACTGATATCCTTGACGCTCACACCGACGATGTGCGCAACGCTGCTCCGGCATCACCGGCCGCACGAGCACGGGCGCATCTATCGGGTCTTCGAGTGGATGCTGCGATTTTACGATCGCGGTCTGCAGAGGGTCTTGCGCCATCCCGCGATAACCTTGCTGGTCACGCTCGCTACATTGGCGGCCACGATTTACGGCTACGTGGTCATGCCCAAGGGATTTTTCCCGACGGAGGACACCGGTCTGATCCTCGGCGTAGCCGAGGCGGCGCCCGACATCTCCTTCGCAGCAATGGCCGATCGCGTTCAACAATTGGGCCATATCGTCATGGCCGACCCGGATGTCGATAATGTCTATTACTGGATCGGTCCCAATCCGACCGTGAGCCAAGGCCGGGTGATGATCAATCTGAAGCCCCGCAGCGATCGCACGGCTTCTGCCAGTCAAATCATTGCACGCCTCAAGCCGAAGCTTGCTGGGGTCGAGGGCGTCGCTCTGTTTATGCAGGTCCGCCAAGATGTCCAGGTCGGCGGCCGACCAAGCAAAACGCAGTACCAGTATACGCTACAGGATGGCAACATCGATGATCTGGCTCATTGGGGGCCGATGTTTGAGAAGAAGCTGAAATCCCTGCCACAATTGCAGGATCTGACGTCGGATACTCAGGCTTCCGCCCCGCGAGCTACTTTACGCATCGACCGCGATACCGCGCCCCGTCTGGGGATCACGCCGCAGGCGATCGACGACACCCTGTACGATGCTTTCGGACAGCGGCAGGTCGCGACGATCTTTACGCAGCTCAATCAATATCATGTCGTGCTCGAGCTTGATCCTCGCTTCCAGCTGGACACCAGAGCGCTGCGGCACATTTATGTGCGCTCTGCAACCGGCCAGCTGGTACCGCTCAGTACTTTTACCCGGGTCGAAGAATCGGTCGCGCCGATCGCGATTAATCATCAGGGGCTGTTTCCGTCGGTGACATTGTCGTTCAACCTATCGCCGGGATATTCATTGGGCGATGCCGTAGGCGCCATCCAGGCGTTCGAACGAGGGTTGAGCGCGCCAGCCTCCCTGATCACGAACTTTCAAGGAACAGCAGAGGCGTTTCAAGCCTCATTGAGGTCGCAGCCTTACTTGATCGCGGCGGCAATTATCGCCGTCTACATCGTTCTCGGCATCCTTTACGAGAGCTATGTCCATCCGATAACGATCCTTTCGACCTTGCCTTCGGCGGGCATCGGCGCGCTGTTGGCTCTGACGCTGTTTCACCAAGACCTGTCAATCATCGGATTTATCGGAATCATCTTGTTGATCGGTATCGTCAAAAAGAACGCGATCATGATGATCGACTTCGCCCTTGATGCGGAGCGACGGCAGAGTCTGCTACCCGAGCAGTCGATCTATCAGGCGGCACTGCTGCGATTCCGGCCGATTATGATGACGACAATGGCAGCGTTGCTTGGTGGGCTCCCGCTCGCCTTTGGTACGGGGGCGGGGGCCGAGCTTCGTCAACCGCTCGGCATTACGATCGTCGGGGGTCTGATATTTTCACAGGTTCTGACACTCTATTCCACCCCTGCCGTCTATCTTTATCTCGCACGGCTCAGTCGGATGTTTCAGCGCAAACAAATGCGGACGGAATTGCCGGCAAAGGAGCGGGGCACTGCCCAAGGCAACGTCCCTTATGCGGCGAAATAGGCGGTCTACAAAGCGTCTCGCGGCAAGTGGTTCCCGCAAGATCTTCTGGTTCGCAAGAGGCGCTGGTCAGCTTCTGGCGCCAAGCGTAATTGCCTAGGGGCACACGAAGCTGGGTAGACCGGCTGTACCATCAACCTGGCGACGAAAGCCGCCCCTGACCCAGAAGAGACATTCAGTCGCCGTCGAGGTCAATGTCCCGTCGGGCGCATTAGTCTAGTCTAGTGTAGGCGCTTGCCAGTCCAGCGATCACGACCGGCCCAGAACGGGCACGCCGGACAGGTGCGCCCTTCGTAATCGATGCCTTCTTCGTGCGGACAGCCGATAATTCTGTCTGTCATCACGATGGACATAGCTCCGGCCGCGTCGATGAACGCGAGCACTTCTTCTGCTACGCCGGCATCATTGCGGATATCGGCCCCTTCGGAGAACCAGCGTCGAAGATCGGTGGCTTCGGCATCCTCTGCCGGCACGATGCCGACGGTGAGCTTGGTGGCTCTGGAATCGTTTGGGCCGTAGAGGGCGACGGTCGCAACGGGGTGGCCGCGAAGTCCTCTCTTGGCTCTCTTGCGCAGCCGCTTGCGTGCACGCTCAATCATCTGTTCGTTGTCGTGCGTCGACGACCCCCTTGCAGCTTTGGGACATCCGGTGCAGATTTTTTCCCGGTCCAGAACGGTCCCGAGACTGTTGGCGTGGACGGAGGCGATGCTGTCTCAGCCATTGGCTTGCGTTTCGGCGGTATCGTGACCTTCTGCTGCTCCTTGTCGCTATTAGCGGCAGTCCAAGGATCATCCCTCATCGTTTCTCTCCCTCGATTTGTTCGCCGCGTTGATTCGATCACAGTGTACCCCGCGACGGGAAGGGAGCGCTGGGCTGTTCCTGGCGACAAAAACCCACCAGCGCTCAGGTGCTCGGGCCGCTCTCGATGGTTGCACGGTCGGCGCGTTGTTCGTGCCTAAGGCCGAAATCTGCCTCCGGGCACCGGCACTCGGAGCAGACCAGCCACTCGTGGAAATCGGGGACCCGCGCATCAGGACCGCGCCCGCATTGCGACATCGCCCGCCGCGGCTCTCGGTAACATTTCCGTGATTGGTCAGTCCCTCGCGATCAACCACGGAAAGGACCTGGGCTCTGCGGAGGCGGCCGGGATCGGGGAGAGCGCCGGCTCGGGCAGTCAGCGCATTGCTTCCGGGGTTTGGCGGGTACGGTAGAGCCCCCGAATACCGCGCCGTAACCCTCTTTCCTGCTCAATGATTGCGATAATAAAGGTGCTGGATGCGACCGCTGTACGTTCTCAGTCCGCATCTAACAAATTTTTTATCGGAATAGAAACTGAACTGGCGAGTCTTAGTGGCCAGGACCTCGGCGCTCCTACCTCTGCGATCGCATGAGCCAGGGTTTGTCGCTGTCCACCAAAGGGAAATGGAGCAGGGATCATGCAACGACAGACAGTCAGTGGAGTACGAACCATGCGGTTCTGCTCCGCCTTGGCGCTTGCCTTTCCAGCAGTTCTAGGGGTCAGCGGTGCCAGAGCCGAACAGCCGCTGCCACCGTGTCACCCGAACCCGACCGCTGCAGCGGACGAGGCTGCGGTCCGCGCCCGCGGCGATGTTATCAATCTCCCCGGGCCCCTACAGGATCGCCTCGCCCAGCTGGCCAACCGGCCGCACACCTACTTGCCGTTGCAAGTGTTCGCCGAAGCCGATGGCGCAAGCCAATTGTTCCAGTACTACCTCCTGGATACGACGGGTTTCGAACCCAATGTCTTTACCACGATATTTCCGGGGGTAAACGACCACGTGCAGTTGACCGTGACCGGGGGAAATTGCGGATTGCCGACAGTGGGCGCTGTACGCATCGTGCTGGAGCCTAAGCCCGGCCTGCCAACTGATCCGAACAACCCGCGAGCCTTCAACGATGTCTTCACCGACATTTCGCCCTTGTTCGTGATCAACAACGAAAGCGGGTGGTATGAAGGGTGGATGATTCACGACATCACCGTCCCGAACGTCGTCGCTCCCCGCAACGACGGGCATGCCCAATTCGGAACGATCACCCAACGCGACGCCGCGATCCTTGCCCGGATGGGTACCGGCAATAATATGCCCGGCAACGTCTTTACAGTCGATGGCCGCGCCCCTCACTTTCCCAGCGCGGCCGATCATTTTCCGGACGTGCAGACGAATGTCGTGCCCTTACATGTCAGCATGGGCGCTTACAATTCCATGCAGCAGTCGGACGCCCATTCCTATTGGGAGTTCAACTATCAAGGGACGAACTGGGTCCACCCGCTCTATGAACTACCGTTCACCGGCGGCTTTCCGGACGATTTCGGGAAAGCTCCTGACGCCTTTCAGGACGGCGAGATCGGCAAGCTGCAGTCAATCGTTCCTGGCCCGGGACCGAGCGGCGAAGAGAACAAGCCACAAGACGTCGGAGACAACCCCGGCCTTCCGCGCGATCCCGACAAGTTTGACGCGGACAACGGCTTCGACGCCCGGCGCGAATTCCGTGAACGCGGTGTCCCGAGCGGTCTTGCCAATGAGATCTATCTCGACGTTTACGAACGGTTGGCCTCGTTCGAGCCGCAGGTTCGAAACCTTCAACAACGGTTGTTCGATGCC
>Ga0306925_10004946_pt1 | contig 12142 bp, 8 predicted proteins | sample flu12Cox44000176_FD_203755 | JGI IMG/M metagenome (GOLD analysis project Ga0306925, IMG submission 203755) | Lab enrichment of tropical soil microbial communities from Luquillo Experimental Forest, Puerto Rico - flux8day.12C.oxic.44.000.176 (v2)... | ecosystem: Environmental > Terrestrial > Soil...
CCCGCTATTGCCGCGGTCATTGAAGCCGTGATGGAGCGGGCCAGCGGGGGGGCGATCGGCGGGCTGGAGGATGTGCTGGCGGCCGATGCGGACAGCAGAGTGCGCGCGCGTGAGCGGATCGTTCGGCTGACAGTCACTGCCGGGGCAAGAGGCGCTCACGCATGAATTTCGTCTGGTATCTGCTCTGGTTCGTGGTCGCCGTGGGCCTGCTGGTCACGGTGCACGAGTTCGGTCATTTCTGGGTCGCGCGGCGCCTGGGGTTCAAGGTGTTGCGCTTCTCCATCGGGTTCGGCCGGCCCCTGCTCACACGCATCGCCGGCGCCGACCGCGTGGAGTATGTCGTGGCGGCAGTTCCGCTCGGCGGCTACGTGAAACTGCTCGATGAGCGCGAAGGGCCGGTCGCACCCGAGGACCTGCCGCGCTCCTTCACCCATCGGCCGCCATGGCAGCGCATCCTGGTGCTGCTCGCAGGTCCTGCGTTCAACATCCTGTTCGCGGTGCTGGTGCTGTGGGGAATGTTGTGGGTCAACGGCATCACCGAGGTGCGGCCGAGGGTGGGCGATGTGACCGCCGGCTCGATCGCGGCGCGCGCGGGCCTGAAATCGGGTGATGAGATCCGCGCCATCAACGGCGCGGGAGTGAGCGGGCAGCGCGATGTGGTGTTCGACCTGCTCGATGCCATGAGCGCCCGCGGCCAGGTGCTGCTCAGCGTGCGCAGCAGCGGCGGCGAGACGCGCGAGGCGAATCTGAGCGTGAGCGATCCGGCCGAGCGGCGCCGCCTCACCGAGCCCGCGGAGCTGTTCCGCGGCCTCGGTTTCCAGTTCTGGACGCCGCCGGTTCCGCCGCTGCTCGGACTGGTCACGCCCGATGGTCCTGCGGCGCGCGCGGGGCTCGCCGCCGGCGATCGCATCGTGGCGATCGACGGCGTAGCGATCAGCGATTTCCGTCAGATCGTCGACTACATCAGCGCCCGTCCGGGCAAGCGCGTCAGCATCGACTACCGTCGCGGCGGGGTGACGCACAGTGTGCAGGTGGAGGTAGGGAGCGAGGAGGCCGGGGGTAAGCGTATCGGCCGCATCCGCGTGGCACAGCCCGCAGGCATCAGCTACCCACCGGACATGCTGCTGCATACCGATCTCGGCGCCGGTGCGGCGCTCGCGCGTGCCGGCAGTGAAGCCTGGAACATGACGCTGCTGCAGGCGCGGCTGTTCTGGCGCATGGTGCTCGGGCGCGTGTCGCTGAAGAATCTCAGCGGACCGCTGTCGATTGCCGAGTTTGCCGGCGACTCCGCCGAAGCAGGTGTCGCCTCGTTCATGAGTTTTCTGGTTCTCATTTCCCTGTCGCTCGGATTTCTCAATCTGCTGCCGATCCCCATCCTCGATGGCGGACAGATCCTGTTCCAGCTGGTGGAGTGGCTGAAGGGGAGTCCGCTCTCGGAGCGGGCGCAGGCTCTCGGGCAGCAGGTGGGCATCGCCCTGCTCATCGTCCTGATGGGTGTCGCGCTGTACAACGATATTGCGCGCCAGTTCGGTTGAGCGTGTCTTTCCGCGGGGCGGCGTCTGCAGGCCAACCGGTCTGCGGTTCCCGAGTAATGCAACACATGAGATGAGACGCGCCGCGGGCGCTGGTTGAAAGGTACACGGTGGTCAGAACATGAAGGGGCGCGCAGCCGCGAGTCCGGATCGCGCTGGCGTCACAGGGGGGCGAGGGAGAGTTACCGCGATCGACCGTGGCGCGGCGCCAGCGCCTGTCCGCCGGGGCAGGGCGCTGGTGCTGCTCGCGGGTCTGGTGCTTGCGGTGCGCTGCGCACTTGCGCTCGCGCAGACGACCGTTGTGCCCGAGCAGACGACCGTTGTGCCCGAGCAGACGACCGTTGTGCCCGAGCAGACGACCACCTTGCCGGCGCAGACCACCACCGTGCCCGCGGACTTCACCGTCGGCGACATCAAGGTCGAAGGGCTGCAGCGCGTCTCCGAAGGCACCGTCTACAACTACCTGCCGGTGAACATCGGCGACCATCTCACCCCGCAGCGCGTGCGCGAGGCGATCCGCGCGCTCTATGCCACCGGCTTCTTCCGCGACGTGCAGCTGCGGCGCGATGGCAGCACGCTCATCGTGGTGGTGCTCGAGCGTCCTTCCATCGAGAGCTTCGAGATCACCGGCAACAAGGACATCAAGACCGAGGACCTGCAGAAATCGTTGCGTGGGGTCGGACTCGCGACCGGCAAGACCTTCGACCGCTCGGTGCTCGAGGACGTGACGCAATATCTGACCGATCAGTACTTCGCGCGCGGCAAGTATGGCGTGAGGATCAACTCCACGGTCGAGGAGGAGGCGGGCAACCGCGTCAAGATCAAGATCGACATCAAGGAAGGCTCACGCGCCAGGATCCGCCAGATCAACATCGTTGGTAACACCAAGTTTCCGCAGAAGGCGATCCTCGACACACTCGAGCTGAAAACGCCCAACTGGCTCTCCTGGTACAAACAGGATGACCGCTACTCGCGCGAGTCGCTGCAGGGCGACCTGGAGAAGATCCGCAACTACTACATGGATCGCGGCTACGCCAACTTCAACCTCGCCTCGACGCAGGTGGCGATCACCCCCGAGAAAGAGGACATATTCATCACCGTCAACATCGACGAGGGCCAGGTCTACAAGGTGGCGGACATCAAGCTCGCCGGCACCTTCGTGGTGCCGAAGCGGGAACTCGAGGCGCTGCTGCTGATTCACCCGGGAGACACCTTCAACCGCAAGCTCATCACCACCAGCCAGGAGCTGATGCAGAACCGCATGGGTCGGGATGGCTATGCGTTCTCCAAGGTCGAGCCGGTACCCACCGCCGACAACGCCAACCACACGGTGTCACTCACCTACTTCGTCGACCCGGGCAACCGCGTGTACGTGCGCAACATCACCTTCTCGGGCGCCAACCGCATCAACGACGAGGTGCTGCGCCGCGAGCTGCGTCAGCTCGAAGGCGGCTGGCTCTCCAACACCTCGCTCGAGCGCTCCAAGCAGCGCATCCAGCGCTTGCCCTATGTGAAGAGCGTGGAGTTCGAGACCACCCCGGTCGCAGGCGCCCCGGACCTGGAGGATGTGAACTTCAAGATCGAGGAGGGCCCGGCCTCGCAGCTCTCCGGCGGCATCGGCTGGTCGGAGACCTACAAATTCATGCTGAATGCCAGCTATGCCGACGCCGACTTCCTCGGCACCGGGCAACGCATCGCCATCAACCTGAACGGCGGTGCCTTCAGCAAGGTGTACAGCATCCAGCACACTAATCCGTACACCAGTATCGACAACGTACAGCGCACCATCTCGCTCACCTACAGCGATGTGACGCAATTCGTGTCCTCGTCCTCGACCTTCTCCTCGCAGACCCTCAGCATCGGACCCACCTGGGCGTACCCCATCAGCGAATTCCAGTACGTGCGCATGGGTGTCGCCTTCAACAGCTCGCACCTGCTCACCAATTCACTGAGCAGCGCCGAGCAGGCCCAGCAGTGGGTGCAGCAGAACGGCCATTCCTTCAGCCGCCTGGCGCACGATGACACGACCAACAACGAGTACGTGTTCTACGGCACCGACTTCACCACCACCGAAGCCTTGATCGGCTGGGACTGGGACACACGCAACCGCACGCTGTTCGCCGACCACGGCATGCGCCAGTCGGTTTCCCTGGCGGTCACCTTGCCCTTCAGCACGGTGCGGTACTGGATCGGCAACTACCAGTTCGTCAAATACGTACCCCTGACTCACGGGTTCTTCTTCTCGTTCTTCGAGGGCTTCGACTACGGTGCACCGCTCGGCACTACCACCGCCATCCCGCCCTACCGGCAGTTCTTCGGCGGTGGACCCGAGAACGTGCGCGCCTTCCGCGAGAGCCGCCTGGGCCCCAAGGACCAGTTCGGCAACCCGTACGGCGGAAATCTGCGCATCACCAGCCAGAACGAGCTGATCTTTCCCATGCCCTCGAAATACGCGCAGACCGCCCGTGTGAGCGCCTTTTTCGACGTCGGTGGGGTCTACGAGACCGGCAGCAAGATCAAGTTCTACGGGCCCGACAATATCAGCCCGGTCGATTACCGCTTCACCGGCTGGCCGAGCCTGAAGCGTTCGGTTGGCCTTGCCGTACAGTGGTTGGCGCCCCTGGGCCTTTTCCGTTTCAGCTTCGGAATACCGCTCAACGCCAAGCACGGCAATGGCATCACCACCTGGGGGGATGAGACCGAGGGGTTCCAGTTCTCGGTCGGCAATGCCTTCTGATGGTTTTGTGAGAGCATCGCGCTGCTGCGCGTTCTACGCGATACTAGGCGTTTGGGCCGGATCGCCACTGGGTCCGCAACGAAGTGTCTTTATACGAGGGTAGGTAGTGTCTGTGAATCTTGCGATCAAGAGCAGAGTGGGGGTGTGGATCGTGGCAGCGGGTGCGGCGCTTGCGGCGCTGCCGGCCGCGGCGGCCGAACCGAAGATCGGTGTGGTCGATTTTCAGCGGCTCGCCATCGAGTCCCCGCAGGGGAAGGCGGTGATGGAGTCGATGCGCGCAGAGTTCGCCCCGCGCGAGCGGACCCTGCAGGCGCAGGGCCAGGCGGTGAAGGCCAAGGAGGAGAAGCTGCAGAAAGATGGCGCTACCATGAGCGAGGACCAGCGCGCGCGCGCCGAGAAGGAGCTGCGTGACGGGGCACGCGATTTTGAGCGTGCCCGCGGCGAGCTGCAGGACGATGAGACTGCACGGCGCAACGAGGAGCTGTCGCGTCTGCAGCGCACCATCGTCGAGGAGGTGCGCACCTACGGCAAGGCGCAGGGCTTCGACCTGATCCTCGCGCAGGAAGGGGTGATCTACAACGCTTCCGCCTCCGACATCACGCCCGCGGTTCTCTCCGCACTGCAGGCGCGTGGCGGCAGCGCAGCGGCGGCTCCTAAGCCTGCGGCGCCCCCCGCCAAACCGCCGACGAAATAGGCGCTCATCCGCCGTGGCCGCGTGCGGTAAGGCCGCCTGACCATGTCGGTGTCGATCGGGGAGCTCGCGGTGCGCTTCGGCTGCGAGCTGCGAGGGGATCCCGACACGCGTGTCGAGCGGGTCGCGACGCTCGCGAGTGCCGATGAGCGCTCGCTCGCGTTCCTCGCAAACCCGCGCTACCGCTCCCAGCTCGCCGCGACGCGTGCCGCTGCGGTGGTGACGAGTGCGCGCGATGCCTCAGCAAGTCCCGCAGCCCTGCTGCTGTGTGCGAACCCGTACGCCACCTACGCGCGCATCGCGGCGCTGCTGCATCCGCCGCCGCCGCTCGCGCCCGGGGTGCACCCGACCGCGCTGATCGCAGCGGACACCGATATCGACCCGAGCGCCGAGGTGGGGCCCTTTACGACCATCGCGGAGCGGGTGACCATCGGCGCACGCGCCGTGATCGGCCCGCACTGCCATCTCGCCCCCGGGGTAACGGTCGCCGCGGACGCGCGGCTCGTGGCGCGCGTCACCCTCGGGGCGGGGGTGCAGATCGGTGCGCGCAGCGTGCTGCAACCTGGCGTGGTGATTGGCGCGGACGGCTTCGGCTTCGCCCCCGAGAAGGGCACCTGGCTCAAGGTGCCGCAGGTAGGCAGCGTGCGCGTCGGTGCGGACGTGGAAGTCGGAGCCAACACCACCATCGACCGCGGCGCCATCGAGGACACGGTCATCGAGGACGGGGTGAAGCTCGACAACCTCATCATGATCGCCCACAACGTGCGTATTGGTGCGCACACGGCCATCGCCGCCTGCACCGGCGTCTCGGGCAGCACCACCATCGGCAAGCGCTGCATGATCGGCGGCATGACGGGCTTCGCCGGTCACATCACCATTGCCGACGACGTGGTCCTTACCGGTCACTCGCAGGTCAGCCGCTCGATCAAGAGCGCCGGCGTATACTCCAGCACCCTCCCCATCGAGGAGGTCCACATTTGGCGGCGCCTGGTCGCGCGCTTCAAGCGCAGCGGGCTGCTCGAGCAGCGGCTGCGCAGCCTGGAGCACGCCGCGGGAGTGCAAGCCACGCCATCGGAGGCGCCCGAAGAGGATCATGACTGAAGCGGTCCAACTCGACATGCAGGCGATCCTCGAGCGTCTGCCGCACCGCTACCCTTTCCTGCTCGTGGACCGAGTACTGGAGTGCCGCCCGGGCGAGAGCATCCGGGCGCTGAAGAACGTCACCTACAACGAGCCGTTCTTCCCCGGACACTTTCCGGGAAGGCCGGTGATGCCCGGTGTCATGATCATCGAGGCGCTGGCGCAGACAGCCGGCATCCTGTGCTTCGTCACCGCCAACGTATTCCCCGATCAAGACACGCGTTTCTACTTCGTCGGCATCGACAAGGCACGCTTCCGCCGCCCGGTCGTGCCCGGCGACCAGCTGCTGCTCACGGCACAGCTCGAACGCTCGCTGCGCGGCATCTGGCGTTTTGCCACCCTGGCGCTGGTCGGCTCCCAGGAGGTGGCGCAGGCGGACATGATGGTCGCCCCGGATAGTGGCAAGTGATCGATGCACGCGCCATCGTCTCGCCCGATGCGCAGCTCGCGCCCGATGCAACGGTTGGACCATTCAGCGTCATCGGGCCGCAGGTGCGGATCGGTGCGCGTACGGTGATCGGACCACACGCGGTCATCAACGGTCCGACGACCATCGGCGCCGACAACCGCATCTTCCAGTTCGCCTCCATCGGCGATGCACCGCAGGACAAAAAGTACCGCGGCGAGCCGACGCAGCTCGTGATCGGTGACCGTAATGTCTTTCGTGAGAGCTGCACCATCAACCGCGGTACGACTCACGACAAGGGTGTCACGCACATCGGCGATGACAACCTGTTCATGGCGTACTCGCACGTCGCTCATGACTGCGTGATCGGCAACAACACGGTATTTGCCAACAGCGTCGCCCTCGGCGGCCACGTCGAGGTGGGCGACTGGGTGATCCTCGGCGGCCTCACCGCCGTGCACCAGTTCACCAAGATCGGCGCCCACGCCTTTCTCGGCGGCGGTGCCATCCTCTCGCGGGATGTGCCGCCGTACCTCATGGTCGCGGGAAATCCCGCGGTGCCGCACGGAGTGAATGCCGAGGGCTTGCGCAGGCGGGGCTTCAGCGATGAGCAGGTCCGCCATATCCGTGAGGCCTACCGGGTGCTGTACCGCTCGGACCTGAAGCTCGCCGAGGCGCTCACACAGCTCGCGCCGCTCGCAGAGCAGCACCCGGAGATCCGCACCTTCGTCGAATTCATTCACGCCTCCACTCGCAGCCTGGTGCGATGAGCGCGGTGGGTGAGCGGCCCGCGGTGGCTGCTGCGCCGCTGCGCGTCGGCATCGTGGCGGGCGAGCATTCCGGCGATCAGCTCGGTGCGGCGCTCATAGCGGCGCTGCGCGAGCGCGCCCCCGGCGTGCACTGCTTTGGAGTGGCGGGACCTAAGATGATCGCGCAGGGCTGCGAAGCGTGGGCGCGCTCCGAGGAGCTCGCCGTCATGGGACTCACCGAGGTGCTGCAGCATCTGCCACGGCTGCTGCGGCTGCGGGCGCAGCTGTGGCGGCGTTTCCGCGCCGCGCCGCCGGATGTCTTCGTCGGCATCGACGCCCCGGAGTTCAACCTGCCGCTGGCGCGCCGTCTGAAAGGCATCGATGTGCGCACCGTGCAGTACGTAAGTCCCCAGGTCTGGGCCTGGCGGCAGGGCCGCGTGCGCAGCATCGGCGCCGCCTGTGATCTCGTGCTGTGCCTGCTGCCCTTCGAGACGGACTTCTACCAACAGCACGGCGTGCCGGCGGTGTTCGTCGGCCACCCGCTCGCGGATCAGATTCCCCTCACGGTCGATCGCGAGGCCGCACGGCGCGCGCTCGGTCTCGACCCGCTCACGCCCATGATCGCGCTGCTCCCCGGCAGCCGGATCGGGGAGGTTGTGCGGCTCGCGGCACCTTTCGCTCAGGCGGCCGCGAGGATCGCTTCGCGTCACCCGCAATGGCAGTTCATCGCGCCCATGGCGTCGGCTGCGATTCGTGATGCGTTCATGAGGGAAATCGCGCAAGTGCCCGATGCCCCAGTCATTCGTGTCCTGGACGGTGAGGCACAGCGCGCCCTGGCCGCCTGCGATGCGGCCCTCGTGGCTTCCGGCACCGCCACACTCGAGACACTGCTCACCGGGCGGCCGATGGTGGTGGCCTACCGGGTGAGCGCGCCCACCGCATTCCTGTTGCGGACCCTGAAGCTGGTGAAGGTGCGATACTTTTCCCAGCCCAACCTGCTCGCCCGCCGCCGCCTCGTGCCCGAATTCTTCCAGGAGGAGGTGCAGGGGATGGCGCTCGGCGATGCACTGCTGAACGAGCTCGAGGACGGAAGTCACGTGCGTGAGCTGCTCGAGGCATTCTCTGATATCCATCGCAGCCTGCGCCATGGTGGTGCGGCGCGCGCGGCCGAGGCGATTCTCGAGTGCGCTCGCCGGGGCCGTGGACCCGCCGCGCTCGCCGAGCGCGCGGCAGGCGGATGATGCACACTGCTGCGGCATGGGACCTGGCGCGCGTCGCTGGAGTCGATGAGGCCGGACGCGGGCCGCTCGCAGGCCCGGTGGTCGCCGCCGCCGTGATCCTCGATCGCCGGCGGCGCATCCGTGGGCTCGCCGATTCCAAGGTGTTGACCCCTGCCGAGCGCGGGCGGCTTGCGCCGATCATTCGCAGCCGCGCACTCGCCTTCGGCATCGGCTGGGCCGACCGCGACGAAATCGACTCGCTCAACATCTTCCAGGCCACCATGCTCGCCATGCGGCGTGCGCTGCTCGCACTCCCGGTCGCGCCGACGCACGTGCGCGTCGATGGCAATCGCTGCCCCCAGTTGAGCGATCTGCCTTTCGCCTGCACTTTCGAAGCCATCGTCGGCGGCGACGCGCGCGTGTCGGCGATCAGTGCCGCCTCGATTCTCGCCAAGACCTGCCGCGATGCCATGATGCAGGCGCTCGATAGCTGTTACCCGGGCTTCGAGCTCGCAATTCATAAAGGCTACGGCACCCCGGCACACCTGCACGCACTGCAGGGCCGCGCACCCTCGCCACAGCATCGCCGCTCCTTCAGTCCCGTGCGCTGCTGTACCAGCGAAGCGGACGATGAGGCAGTGTTGCGGCTGCTCGACATCGAGGAAGAGGAAGCCTAGCGATGCCCTCGGGCTTCGTTCATCTGCGGCTGCATACCGAGTACTCCCTCGGCGACAGCGTAGTGCGCGTACCGGAGCTGCTCGAGGCGGTGGCAGAAGCCGCGATGCCGGCCGTGGCGGTCACCGATCAGAACAACCTGTTCGCGATGGTGAAGTTCTATCGCGAGGCGCTGCGCTGCGGCGTCAAGCCGCTCGTCGGGGTCGATCTCCTGGTGCGCGAGGAGGGCGAGCGCGCGCCGCCCTCGCGGCTGACGCTGCTCTGCCAGTCACAGGCCGGTTACCGCAACCTCGCGCGGCTGCTCACCCGCGCCTACCTCGAGGGCCAGGAGCGCGGCACACCTCGCATCGAGCGCCGCTGGCTCTCACCAGCCGCGCTCGAGGGCCTGATCGCACTTTCCTGCGCCAGCGAGGGTGATGTCGGCCGTGCCCTGGTGAATTCGCGCGAGCACGAGGCGGAGCGCGCCCTCGAGGCCTGGCTGAGTCTCTTCCCGGGGCGCTTTTATCTCGAGCTGCAGCGCCTCGGCAAGCCTTTCGAGGAAGTCTACATCGCCGGCGCCGTGGCGCTCGCTGCGCGGCGTGGCGTGCCGGTTGTCGCGACCAACGATGTGCGCTTTCTCAAGGCTGCGGAGTTCGAGTCACACGAAGCACGCGTGTGTATCCACGAAGGGGCCCTGCTCGCCGACGCCGGACGCGTGCGGCGCTACTCACGGCAGCAGTACCTGCGCACGCCGCAGGAGATGGCGGCGCTGTTTGCCGATCTGCCCGAGGCGCTCGCCAATTCAGTGGAGATCGCGCGTCGCTGCAGCCTCGTGCTCACCCTCGGTGAGGCGCGGCTGCCGCAGTACCCGTTGCCCGCGGGAGCCTCCACCGAGCAGTTCCTGCACGAGCAGAGCGCGCGCGGGCTGAGCGCGCGCTTCCCCGGGGGTGAAGTGCCGGACGGGCACCGCGAGCGCCTCGCGCGCGAGCTCGATGTCATCTGCCAGATGGGCTTTGCAGGATATTTCCTCATCGTCGCCGACTTCATCCGCTGGGCGCGGGAGAACGGAGTGCCGGTGGGACCGGGACGAGGCTCGGGAGCAGGATCGCTGGTCGCCTACAGTCTGCGGATTACCGATCTCGATCCGCTGCGCTACGACCTGCTGTTCGAGCGTTTTCTCAATCCCGAGCGTGTCTCCATGCCGGATTTCGATATCGATTTCTGCATGGATGGACGCGACCGGGTCATCGAATACGTGGCGCAGAAGTACGGCCGCGAGCGCGTCTCGCAGATCATCACCTACGGCACTATGGCGGCGAAGGCCGTGGTGCGGGATGTCGGGCGCGTGCTTGGCATGCCCTACGGATATGTCGATCGCATCGCCAAGCTCATTCCGTTCGAGCTGGGCATTACCCTCGCCGCCGCACTCGAGAAGGAGCCGGAGCTCAAGCGGCTCTACCAGGACGAGGACGAGGTACGCCACCTCATCGATCTTGCCCGCTCCCTCGAGGGCCTCACCCGCAACGCCGGCATGCACGCCGGGGGTGTGGTGATCGCGCCCTCGGTGCTCACCGACTTCGCGCCGCTTTACTGCGATGCTGCGGGAGGGAGCGTCGTCACCCAGTTCGACAAGGACGATGTGGAGGCCGCCGGGCTGGTGAAGTTCGACTTCCTCGGTCTGCGCACGCTCACGATCATCGATCGCGCCGCACAGCTCATCAACCGCGAGCGCGGAGCGGGCGAGTCGCCGCTCGAAGTGAGCGCGCTGCCCATGGACGATGCTGCGACCTACGCCCTGCTGCGCTCCTGCCGCACGACCGCGGTCTTCCAGCTGGAGTCGCGCGGCATGAAAGACCTCATCCGCCGTCTGCAGCCCGACCGCTTCGAGGAGATCGTCGCGCTGGTGGCGCTGTTTCGACCCGGGCCACTGCAGTCGGGGATGGTCGATGACTTCATCAACCGCAAGCACGGACGGAGCGATGCGCCCATCGACTATCTGCACCCGAGCCTCGAGCCGATCCTCAAGCCTACCTACGGAGTGATCCTCTACCAGGAGCAGGTCATGCAGATCGCGCAGGTGCTTGCCGGCTATACCCTCGGCGGCGCCGACCTGTTGCGCAAGGCAATGGGCAAGAAGAAGCCCGAGGAGATGGCCCAGCAGCGCTCAGTGTTCGTCGGCGGTGCGGTGAGCCGCGGCGTGTCGCCGCATTCTGCGGCGCACATCTTCGACCTGATGGAGAAATTCGCCGGCTACGGTTTCAACAAGTCGCATTCCGCCGCTTATGCGCTGCTGTCCTATCAGACCGCGTACCTCAAAGCGCACTACCCGGCGCAGTTCATGGCCGCCGTGCTGTCGGCCGACATGGACCACACCGACAAGGTGGTGACACTGATCAAGGAGTGCAGCGATATGGGGCTTGCTGTGCTCTCGCCCGATGTGAATGCTTCGCGCTACGAGTTTACCGCCTGCGGCGAGCACAGCATCCGCTACGGGCTCGGCGCGGTGCGCGGCGTCGGCCGCGGCGCGGTCGAGGCGCTGATTGCCGAGCGCGAGGCCCACGGCTCCTATCAGAGCCTCGAGGACCTCTGCCGCCGTCTCGATCTGCAGAAGGTCAACCGTCGCGTGCTGGAGGCGTTGCTGCGCTCGGGCAGTCTCGATGCTCTCGGCGCGAACCGTGCCACCCTCATGGATCGCCTGCCCGCTGCCATGCAGCTTGGCGACCAGAACAGCCGTGCGCACCAGGCCGGGCAGAACGACCTGTTCGGTCTCGCCAGCGAGGAGCGGGCCGCAGTGCCGCAGCTGCGGCGTGCGCCGCCATTGCCGGAGTGGAGCGAAGCCGTGCGGCTTGCCGGGGAGCGCGAGACTCTCGGCCTGTATCTCACCGGGCATCCGCTCGCGCGCTTCGAGTCGGCGCTGCCGCGCCTGGTCTCGCACCGCATTGGTGACCTGGTGAGCGACCGGCCGCTCGCCGGCTTCGAGCCGGGGCGCTTCGGCGGTGGCAAGCCGGTGACG
>Ga0306925_10004953_pt1 | contig 12139 bp, 8 predicted proteins | sample flu12Cox44000176_FD_203755 | JGI IMG/M metagenome (GOLD analysis project Ga0306925, IMG submission 203755) | Lab enrichment of tropical soil microbial communities from Luquillo Experimental Forest, Puerto Rico - flux8day.12C.oxic.44.000.176 (v2)... | ecosystem: Environmental > Terrestrial > Soil...
TCAAGCTCGACTTTCTTTACATTTTCACGAGCGGCACTAAGCACCCCTTTCCCGACGTTGGTGGACCCCGTGAAGGACATCATATCCACGTCCGGGTGGGAGCTTAGCCGCGCCCCGACTGGATCGCCAAAACCACTCACGATGTTAACGGCTCCGGCTGGCAAGCCTGCATCGGCCAAAATCTTTCCAAGCCGCAGCGTAGTGCCCGAAGTAAGCTCGCTGGGCTTAACCACGCAGGTGCATCCGGCGGCGAGAGCAAAAGGTAGCTTCTGGCTGATGATCAGCAGCGGAAAATTCCAGGGAGTGACCATACCGACCACGCCTATCGGCTCGCGAACGACTAGCCCGAACATGGAGTCGCCCAACGTATTATGGGTGTCCCCATGGATGTTCCGGCAGAGCGAGGCGGCGTACTGCCAGAGGTCGGCGGTCCAATCCACCTCATCGCGAGCCTGAGAAATGGGCTTGCCGCTTTCAAGGGTTTCGATCAAGGCGAGCTCTTCTTTTTGCTGCAGAATAAAATCTCTCGCTTTTAAGAGGACTTTCATGCGTTCTGCCCCAGAAGAGTGTGGCCAGGGGCCTTTGTCGAAGGCCTCCCGCGCTACTCGAACCGCAGCATCGACGTCTGCGGCATCGGCACGCGCATACTCCCCGACAAGTGTGCCGTGTGCCGGGCTTTTGCGTTCAAATTTCTTTCCAGATCCGGACGGCACTTCCTTGCCGTTGATCCACAACTGGTATTGAAAAGGTGTTTTTGGAATCATAATCGACATAATACTGGGTCACTCATCGCCCCCGATGATGTTCGGTTTTGGTAGGGCCGGATCTCCGAGCCGGCCGGTTCATGGCTTGCTCCCTCACTCTCCCCGGGCGGCTCGGAGATCCGCCCCTACCAGCAACCTTGCAACGAGTTTTGCTTTTCAACGATTCTAGCGGCCTTCAAATTTAGGGGAACGTTTCTCACGGAACGCCGCCAGCCCTTCCTTGGCATCATCGCTGAAGGCGTTAACCGCAGCGGCTAGCGACTCGAGAGTTGCCGACGAGGGGCTTGTGATCAATTGCTTGGCGGTCTGCACTGCAACGGGCGCATTGCCTGCGATCTTTTCCGCGAGTTTCGTGACGCGATCGCTTAGGGATGCTACGGGTACGACTTCATTCACCAAGCCCCAGCGCTCCGCTACGTCTGCGGCGATTGGCTCACCCGTAAAAATCATCTGTTTGGCCCGAGCGTTGCCGATCAGCTTTGGCAAGCGGTCGGTTCCGCCCCAGCCGGGGATGGTGCCGAGTTTGACTTCGGGCATGGCAAATCGGGCCGAGTCCGTGACGATCCGGATGTCGCACGCGAGCGCCAATTCAAGACCCCCTCCGTAAGCAAAGCCTTGGATCGCGCAAAGAACCGGCTGCTTTGCTCGCTCGAGCCGATCGAAAATCCGATGGCCCCGGCGTACCCACTCCGACCACATGTCGAGTGGGGAGAGTGCAGTCCAGGCGAGAATATCCGCACCGACGCAGAACGCTTTTTCTCCGGCCGCTGCCAGTACAATCACTCGAACCTGGCGCGATTGTTCTGCTTGTGTCACCGCATCCTCCAAAGCGGCTAGCATTTCTGGATCCAGCGCATTCAATTTCTCGGGTCGATCTAACATAATGCGAGCTATTGCCCCTTGAATGGCAAACTTTACCTTGATTGCTTGACTCATTGTTCTTCTCCGTTTGCCATTCGCTGAACGAGCCTTTCAGCCGCTCGGTAAACGAGAGCCAGCAGGCTAAGTGTGGGGTTGATTCCCGGGCAGGTCGGGAATGCTGCTCCGCTATAGACATAAAGGCCGGGCGTGTCGTACACCCGCAGTTCCGGATCGACCACGCTCTTTTGCGGGTCATCGCCCATTCGAGCTCCGCCAAAATCGTGGCTGCTTCCAACGCCGGTGAAGCGGTCGCCTCGCCATGTTTTCGTTGCTCCCATCTCGCGCAAGATCTCTTCAGCCCTGGTTTCCATCCAGTCAGCGAGCCGGTGTTCATTATCACGAAGGTCATAGGTTAGCCGAAGCACCGGCAGACCAAGGCCACTCCGGTCCCGATAGTCGGGATCAAGCTCGATGAAGTTGCTCGTATACGACAAGGTATCCGGCTGGATCCGCACCACGCCAAAGTTTTGCCACTTGCGCAGGTGATCCTTATAAGGTTTGCCCCATCGCTGGACATCCGGCGGGAGCGCTTCGCGGCTGATCTGGATTGGCAGGAATTGCTGTTCGGCGCCGAGCGTGGCACCACCAATAAAACCGTGCTGGAGCGAATCAAAATCGGAGGCGAAAAAGTCGTCGAGCACCAAACCCTGCGCGGCCGGTCCGGTGTGGCGATTGAAGATCACTCCTGGGACATAGCCGTCGACATGCGCAAACATTTTGGTCATGAAATGCTTGCCCAATTGACCGTTGTTGTTGCCCAGTCCGTTGGGATGGCGCGATTCACCCGAGAGGAAAAGCAGACGAAGGTTTTCAAACGCGTACGCGCTCAAAATGACGATGCGAGCCCGCTGAAAACGACGCCGGCCGGAAGGATCAACGTATTCGGCCCCGTTCGCCCGACCGTTCTCGTCGGTTCCGATCCGGATAACACGGCAATGAGTCCTCAAATCGAGATTGCCGGTGGCCAGTGCCTCAGGAATCGACGTGAGGGAAGGATCCCATTTGTCCCCGTTAAACGAGCCGAACCCGTTACTCCAGGCGCAGTAAGTCGTCGCGGGGCGACCACGATATGGGATAGTATTAACCCCGACAGCCACCGGATGAGGGTGCAGACCTATTCGTTCCGTGGCTGCTTTGTAGAATTCGCCCAGGCGGAACGGGCGCATGGGCGGCATCGGCAAAGGTTTGCTTCGCTTGATGAACGGATTCGATTCGTCGCCTGCAATCCCTATTTCGTGCTCAAGAAGAGTGTAATAAGGCTCGAGTTCTTCATAGGTGAGCGGCCAATCCGCCAAGGTGCATCCTTGCGGCAACACCGAAAGGCCCCACCGGTCCTTGACGTGGCTCAACATTTTAAAGTGGTGCGGGTGAAACCGCCGCATCCAACCGCCATAATGGATAATAGAACCGCCAACACTGTTCATCATCCGGCCAAGAGAAAATGTCGCTTCCTGAGTCGGTTCGCCTTCGTTACGCCGCCAGCGAGGTATTTCGCTCAAGAATTTAGAACCCATGTTAGCCCGGCAGTAATAGGTGGAGCCGAGTTCATCGGGTAGGTAATCGCTTTGGGTGCGGAACGGGCCCGGCTCCAGCGCGACTACTTTAAGACCCGCCTTGGCAAATAATGGGGCAACGACCGAACCTACAGTGCCGGCCCCAACGATCAAAACGTCCACGTCACGCGCGGGCTCGGCTGTCCCGCGATGTGGATCGTATCCAGCTATGACTTTCCTTTGACCCTTCGGGAGGTTCAGGTCGGCCAACGAGCGGATTTCGCCTCCCTTATCGACATGTTTGTCAGTCAAGTTTTCTTCGGTACTATTCTCGAGCCAAACACCAGGATGACCCAAAACACGCCATCCCGCTTTATCACGATTGCCCCCGTAAACAGGGTCGGAAAAGAGGCCTTCCTGCAGATGGTAACGTACCAATTCGAAAAAGGCTTTGGCCTCGACTGCTTGAAAATTTGGCGCTGCGTTTCGTTCCAGTGCTCCGATCAGTTCGCTCTGCTGAGTGCCATCCGTGTCGGCGAAAGGCTTGCCGAAACGGCGTTCGGATTCGGCGTCCAGCGCGTAAACCCCAAGCCGATAGGTTTCCAAGTGATGCGCGTATGGGCCACTGAGCGCCCGGTCGAGATATTGGACGACGCCGATTGCCGAAGCACCGGGTCCGCTTCCGTCGGCAGGGAAAAGTTGTTCAAAAAGGGCATCGAGCGTAGAGGCTTCCGCAACGCTCAGGGCCGTCAAGGCTTGGTTTTGAAGTGAAAGCTGCATCTCCATGAGAAAGGGAATCCTAGCGAGGCCGCGCCTCAGACCGGCGAGATCCAGGGATCTCAAGGTCGCGTTGGGAGCAGCGCCGATTGGTTGAGCGGCCTCGCTCTTGCGGGACCGACATTTTGTTCAGGGTACGGGCCATAGAAAAAACTTGACTCATCTGCAACCAGTTTTGCTTTTCAATGTTTCTAACTGGGCGGGTGAAGTTTCAGGCCGAACGGCTCCGGCCGGAAGATCCGCTCATCCATAGTCTTTAATGCATCGCTCACCCGGAGCGATATGTCGGCCTGGGCAAGTACGTCGCGCTTTAGATCGACTCCGGGAGCAATTTCGATGACCGTCAAACCTTCCGGCTCGAGGCGCAGTACGCAACGTTCAGTGATGTACAACACGTCCTGCTTAAGTCGTCGTGCCCTCCGCCCACTGAAGGTAACGTGTTCAACCTCCGGGACGAATTTTCGGTTCTTGCCCTCTTTTACGATCCGCAGGCGACCATCCTCCACCCGCAAGTCGAGGCCTCCAGCTGTGAAATAGCCGCAGAAAAGGAGGCTTCGGGCGGTTGCGGTGATATCTATAAAACCTCCGCAGCCCGCTGTCACATGTGGGCGCAAAGCCAGCCGCGACACGTTGACGTTACCCTCCTGATCGACTTGCAGGAAGGAGAGGCAACTGCGATCAAAACCGGCGCCTTGAAAAAAGGTGAACTGATCCGGCGAGGGAACAATGGCGTCCGCATTCGAAGCACAACCAAACGCGAAGTTTAAGAGGGGCATGCCGCCAACGGCGCCCTGTTCGATCACCCACGTCACTTCGCCATGCAACCCTTCGTCCAGCAGGATTCTTGGAACGAGCGCACAGATTCCGAAGCCAAGGTTGACCACATCTTCCTCGGAAAGCTCCAGCGCCGCGCGTCTCGCAATGATCTTATCAACTCCCCATTCAATAGGTTTAAAATCCCACAAGGGCCGAAAGACCTCGCCGCTGATGGCGGGATTATAAGGGGTTTGAGTGGTCTGCTGCTGATCTGGATCGATGACGACATAGTCCACAAGCACACCGGGCACACGAACCTGTTGCGGCCTCAAGGTGCCAAAAGCCATCAGACGTTTAACTTGAGCGATGACTATTCCGCGATTGTTACGCGCCGCCAATGCCTGATCAAAGGCGCCCAGGTAAGCGCCTTCATGCTCCATGGTCAGATTGCCGCGTTCATCGGAGGTAGTGGCGCGAATGATCGCAACATCCGGCGGGATTGACGCGAAATATAACCATTCGTCGCCTTCGAAGTTAACGAGCCGAACAATTTCCTTAGTTGTGCACTTATTCATCCGCCCGCCCTGCCGGCGGGGATCCACGAAAGTATCCATGCCCACCTTTGTCAGGACGCCTGGGCGGCCGGCAGCCGATTCGCGGTGCATGTGATAAAGGATTCCGCTCGGCAGGTTGTAAGCCTCAACCTGGTTTTCGATGATCATTTGCCAGACCTTCGGACTCGGCATGTTCGAGGGACCGCTTGGGAAAGAGCCCGCAATGACCCTTTTCAAAAGGCCGGGGTGAGCTATGTGATCCACACCCAGGATTCCGTACATGTCCCCGGCGGCGATCGGGTGGATCGCTGTGATTCCACGTGGTTTGCCTTTTTCGAGGAAATATTTTCCGATTGATCGTAGCGCGGCATCCGGGCACCCTAACCCGCTTGAGGAGCTGACGGTGACAACAGCGTTGTCGGCAATCAGTTCGCCGATCTTTTCTATTGGTATAATTTTGGATCGAAACATAATCGAGCGAGATGGCTAGCGAGACCGCGCCTCAGACCGGCGAGGTCTTGGGGGTTAGCAAGGCCGCGTGGCATCGCTTGGGTGAAGCGGCCTTACTTAAGAATCCTTGAAAAGCAACGGCCATTTGATCATCGATGCACGAAAACGGAAAGACTTGGCTCATTTGCAATCGATTTTGCTTTTCAAGGATTCTAGCGGCTGTTCTTGGCTGAAACTTGGGATGGTGTTGTTGGCATCGGGTTTTGATGGGCGTTAGCGTACTGGGCACCCGGAATCTGAGCTTTCAGGTGATCGGCTACGCGCAGGGCTTGGGCGGCGATCGTGAGGGCCGGGTTAACCGCTGCGGAAGAAGGAAAAAATGAAGAGTCGACCACGAACAGATTTGGCACGTCGTGGCTCCGGCCAAAAGGACCGAGCACCGACTTCGCCGGGTCAGTCCCAAATCTTATCGTACCGCACTGATGCGAATTGGTCTCTATCCCCATGCGTTGAATGAGAACGACAGGATAGCCTGCCTTTCTTAACATTCGGGTGGCTGCTCGAATCAGATGGTTGTGCGCGTGAAGGTTGTTCGGGCGAAAACGAACTTCGATTCTGCCGCCTGCTCCAAGAGTCACCCGGTTCTGCGGATCGGGCAGGTCTTCGGACATAACCCACCAGTCCACGCTCCGGTGGGCCAATGCGCCCAAGATAGGCTTCGGTACCCAGCGTTGATTGGCAGTGAGCATCCCAGCCTGCAGCTTCCCCAGAAGCTGCAGATTACCTAGCGGAAATCGGTAACCTTCCTCGCCGCGAAAATAGTAATCGTTGACCGCCATCGTCTTCTGGAACGTCGTCGGATTGACCCGAAAAGGGTTGACCGCCATGAGCGCGGTATTGTTATGGACCATATAGTTCCGGCCCACCAATCCGGACGAATTTGCTAAACCGTTTGGATGAAGAGAAGACGCCGAACGCAACAGCAACGCTACGGAATTGACCGCTCCGCAAGAGACCACAAATGTATCTCCAAAGATTCGCAGACTCTGGCCATCGCGCTCGATTTCGGCTTCGATCACCTTTTTGCCGGAGGTATCTGTGATGAGTCGCCGGACATAAGCGCGGGTCATCAGTTCAACGTTGCCCGATGCGAGGGCAGGTCGCACGCAAGACAGGTCGGCATCGGCTTTGGCGTCTACTTTACAGGGAAATCCGTCGCAAGTTTTGCAGCGGATGCACCTTCCGCCCTGTCGCAGATCAATTCCTAGAGGAAGGAAGAAGGGATGCAATCCTTGATGTTCGAACCTCCGCTTCAGATCCTCGATGTATGGCTCGTGCGGGACTGGTGGAAATGGGAAGGGCGCTGAACGCGGTGGTTCTGTCGGGTCGCCTCCGGTTTCGCCGTGGACGAAGAGCATCTGTTCAGCGCGACAATAGTAGGGCTCAAACTCCTCGTAGGTCACTGGCCAGGCCGGAGACACTCCCTCCTCATGTTCAAGCTCTAAGAAATCCTCTTTCCGAAACCTCGGCAGAGCCGCTCCGTATACCTTCGTATTGCCACCGACAAAATAATGAACTCCCGGTGGGAAAGTATGCCCCGAATCGTCGAACCATTGCTCTTTGGGCTTATACCTCTTTTGGTTAAAAACCGCCTCCGAACTCCAGTTTTCCGGTTCCGATGGAAGATAATCACCCCGCTCCACCAGCAGAATTTTCCGCCCGCAATCCCGAAGCGCGTAGGCCAGGGCCCCGCCCCCCATCCCTGTCCCGACGATGACTAAATCGTAAGCCTGCATAAAACATTTCGCCCAAGGCTAACCTTTCACCGATCCCGCCAAGAGGCCTCGTACGAAGAAGCGTCCGAGGAAAATGTAAACCAGAGCCGTCGGTAGCGCCGCTACCACTGCTCCGGCCATCACCACATTCCAGTCGACCGAAAATGACCCGGAGAGATTATTCAAGGCAACCGTAACCGGTTGGGCACCAGGGTTTGGCAGGATCGTGACGCCAAACAAGAAATCGTTCCAGATGTTGGTGAATTGGAAGATGCTGACGACGACGAAACCAGGCATCGAGAGCGGAAGCATCACGTTCGTATAGATTCGAACGATGCCTGCGCCATCGATGCGCGCCGCTTCCATCAATTCATCTGGAATGTTAGCATAATAATTCCGAAAAATAAGGCTGGTGATCGCAATTCCGTAAATGACATGAACGGTGATCAGGCCCGGGATTGTTCCGTAGAGTTTAACACGCTCGAGAAACTGAATCAGAGGAATAAGGATGCTTTGATACGGGATAAACATGCCGAAAACTAATATGCCGAAGAGCAGATTCGAACCGCGAAACCGCCACTTCGCGAATATATATCCATTGATCGATCCCCAAACCGCAGAGAGGATGGTCGCCGGAATCGCCAGCATAAGACTATTCCCCAGATTCGGCTCCAGACGGTGCCACGCCTCCACAAATCCCCCACCGCTCAACTGCTGCGGAAGATTCCACATCGTAGACAAGCTAACATTTTGTGCCTCCTTCAGCCCAGTCACGACCATCACATAGACCGGCATCAGGAAGAACAACATGAACCCCAGCAGCACGGCCAGAACCGCGTAGTCCCAGAACCGCTTGGGCAAACCTTGGCGAAGAGCGTAAAACGGTGATGTGGTGGCGGTTGACATAATTACCTTTTCCGGAGACTCGACCACAGATAGGGGACGATAACTAAGCTGACTAAAAAAAGCATGACGACTGACGCTGCAGCTCCGAGATTGTATCTTGTCGCTTTAAAAGTCTGGTCGAATACAAAAATGCCGGGCACATCCGTCGCAAATCCGGGGCCGGTGCCAGTCATGGCGAAGATAAGATCAAAGATCTTTAGAGAGACATGCCCCAGGATAATGGCCGTGCTTACCGAAATCGGCCGAAGCAAAGGCATGATCACAGTTGTATAAATTTGAAACTCGTTCGCTCCGTCGATCCGAGCGGCCTCTCGCAGATCGTGGGATATCGTTGCCATCCCGGCGATGTACATCGCCATTGAAAATCCCGTGAGTTGCCAGCACGCGGCAACCACCACGGGGATTAAGGCAACCGGAATGCCAAGATGAACCGACATATTCTTGACACCCGGGAAAATCATTCCGAGCCAATTATTGATCGAAAAGAGAACCGTAGGATCGGTGGTCCATCCCGGCTTGAACGGAGGGCCGCCCATTGAGGTGATCAGGTGATTGATGCCCAATCCGTCAAATAAGAGATTGATGCCTGTCTCCGGGTTAAAAATCCATCGCCAGGCGATCCCTGTCACAATGAAAGAGAGCGCATAGGGAAACAAAAAGACATTGCGCAGGATGCTGTGGCCAATAAGTTTGCGATCCAGCAGCAGGGCCAGCAGCAGCCCGATATAAATCGATCCAAGTAGAAATAAGATTGTAAAGACAAACGTGTTTCGCAGGCTGGCATGCCAACGGGGCATCGAAAACATTTGCTGGTACGTGTAGCCGAACGGCTCGCGCAGATTGAGGTCCATGCGGAGGGTGCCCCATTTCGACAATGATACCCAGACCGTGATCGCGATGAATGCGTAAACAAAAACAATGCTCGCAATCATCGCCGGGGTGAGGATCAAAGGCGGAAGCACATTATTCAGGCGCACCCGGCGCGCCGGTCTTTCCACTCCAGCCCGCGGCCGCGAGTTTATAGCTACCTTAGCTTGCATGGCGTATCTTTCAGTTGACGCTGTGAGAGGGGTGCCCGGCGCAAATGCTAACCCGTTAGGCTCTTGCAAATTACAATTTTGGAAAAGCGCTAACCATCGGAATGGGCGTACCAGTGCATCGAGTCATCAGGTGTGTGTTTAGCGAGCGCATACGTGCCAGGGATGTGGTAGGGGCGGATCTCCCCAGCCGCCCGAGGAGGGTGACGGTGCAGGCCATGAACCGGCCGGCTCGGAGATCCGGCCCTACCAACACCGAAGACCGTTGGGGACTATGAGCAATGTTGCAATGTTGCATTACCCCTCTCTGTAATTTCGCCGAAAACTCCAGGGAAGATCAGGCTAATCAGATACAGTCATCATGAGTCGATGCACCATAGTTTTACTTGGTCATCTCGGCTTCTTTAGCCGCCTGAGCCAGCGCTTTAACCAGTGCGTCTGCATTTTTATCCACGACGAACGCGGTGATCGCGTCGTTGAGGCCCTGTTGGAAGGCAGCCGGAGCAGCTTCCCCATGAACGCAACTTGGCAGGAGCTTGTCTTTGGCGAAGGACTCCATCGACCAATTGTGGTAGGGACCAAACTTGCTCTTGTCGATATCTGTCCTCGTCGGGATAGAGCCTTTAAGTGGATTAAAAGCTTCCTGAGCATCTTTACTCCCGCAGGTCTTTAACCAAGCGACACCATCTTGCTTATGTGGTGCGCCCTTGGCCAGCGTGAACCCATCTGAAACGATAATGAAGGCACCGTCCGTACCAGGATGACTGACCCATCCGAAGTCCTCGTTATCTTTCAGTTCGGCTTTTACTAACTCACCGTAGGTCCAGTCGCCCATGGATGTAAACGCACACTTACCCTCTATTACTGCCTTTACCGCCTGATCCCAGCTTAATGCCGAGTGATCGGCATTTTGGTAGCCCAACATTTTCCCGTAAGTGGTAGCAGCTTGCTTAACTTTTGGATCGTCCCAAGCCATCTTTCCGCTGAAAAGATCTTTCCATCCTTCAGGTCCCACTGTTCCGAGCAGCGTGTTTTCAAAGAGTTGCGCAGTTGCCCAAATGCCTGAATCTCCGACGGCTAGCGGAGTCACTCCCGCTCCTTTTAATTTTTCCGCCGCCGCAAAGAACTCATCAAAGGTCATTTTATCGCCTACCTTGATCCCGTTTTTCTCAAGTACTTTTTTGTTGTACCAGAGAACGTTCCCGCGGTGGACACCGACCAGTACGGCATAGGCCTCCCCGTCCTTGCTCACCAGATCAATCAGGCCCTTTGGGACTACCTTGTCCCATCCTTCGCTCTTATAGATGTCAGTGACCGGTTCGCAATAATTCGCCGCAACATACTGGCCGAGCAACTCCCAGCCTGGATGGGTTTGCCATGAATCCGGAGGATTGCCGCCGGCCAAGCGTGCCTGGAGCACTGGCCGCGCGGCCGACCCGCCGCCTCCGGCGACTGTGGCATTGATAATCTCTACACCTGGGTCTGCCGTTTTGACGGCTTGAAACAGGGCGTCAAGTGCAGCTGCCTCGCCCCCGGAGGTCCACCAGGAGAAGACTTCGAGCTTTTTATCCGCGCCAAACAAGGCGGTCGGCATCTGGACAGAGAGCAAGAGCGCTAACCCAGTCAGGGGAGAACAGATTAGTTTTTTCATTTTTGGTTTGCCTAGGTTGGGGAACATCGTGAAACGGGCGCGCAGTGCTAAAGTTTTGTCGTGCAGGCGCTGAAGATTACTCGCCGGCTCGCTACAGCGGTTTCTGCTTGGAAAGTTGACATTCTTTTGTTGCTACCGGTTTCAGGGTAGGTGAAGAGTCTTTGTGTCTTTTGAAAGAAAAAGGGGGGTCGACCGGTTTGAAATAGCGTAGGATCGATCTAAAATGCGATAGATTAATCTCGGCAGTTCTGCAAAGCATTTTTTCTTTTTTTTGTGTCCGACCGGTTTTCGGTAACGTTTCCTAAGGGGGGACGGCTTCCGTGCCGGCCCATTTTCTGCTTCCTGCGCGAATTGAAAACAATTAAATCATCGCATTGATCGAGGTGCTGCCACCTAGCACCTTACCCTGCGGATAGTGCATCCTCCGATTATTCAGTTCTGGTTGCGGCACAGTCGCAAAGTTATAATTTACCTCTGGACCTGTGAGCTTTGTAAACCCAGCCGGCATGTGAATCAGGGGAGAACGATCCGGACCACCCGCTTCAAGCAGTAACACACAAAGATCTGGATTCGCACTTAACCGATTTACCACCACACAGCCCGCGGCGCCTGCTCTTGCAACAATGTAATTGTAATTATTCTCATTCATATCAATGAACTCCTTCAGGAGTCCCTTGTTGTCGAACCGGAGTGCGCCGTCCGCTTTTGGTTGACTCCATAGCAGCAAGCGCTACCGCGAGAGACCGAAGACCATCAACTCCGGTTGCAAACGGTTGCGTGCCGGTCAGTACCGCCTGGTTGAAGTGTCGGATGGAATGCACATAGAGGTCCTCTGGCGGATCAAGTTTGATTTCGATTTCTACGTTATCCCGCCGCAGCACGACCCGACCGACGGGATCTTGCGTCATCACGTCCACGGCAAAAAGAGAGCCTTCAGTGCCATGAACTTCGAGGCCTGTCGGCGTATGTTTAATTGTGAAAGCGTCATGGAACTGCGCCAATAGGCCATCGCGAAAATACATCACTCCCATTACCGCATCTTCCATTCCGCTACT
>Ga0306925_10004956_pt1 | contig 12132 bp, 10 predicted proteins | sample flu12Cox44000176_FD_203755 | JGI IMG/M metagenome (GOLD analysis project Ga0306925, IMG submission 203755) | Lab enrichment of tropical soil microbial communities from Luquillo Experimental Forest, Puerto Rico - flux8day.12C.oxic.44.000.176 (v2)... | ecosystem: Environmental > Terrestrial >...
GATCGCCCACATGCAGTCTGTCGCGCCCGCCCTCGACGGCACGTCTCAGGAACGCGAGCTTGGGCTGTTCGACGAGTTTGGCACGCAACAGCACCCGGTAGCGGGCCATGCCGACGATGTCGCGTTCAAGGCGGCCGAGATCGGAGAGGAAGATTTCGACGGCTTGCTTCTCACCCTGTGCCCAGCCTTCGGCGACCCATTTGTTCCAATAGGCCACTTCCTGCCTCGTGCGCGGCAGGACGCCGTCGGCTGGGCGCCGCGGTGCGGCCCAGATTCTTACCAAATAGGCCCGCCAGTTGGGCGGCGTGGAGGCGAGCTGTGCCTCACGGGTGATCTGGTAAATGCACGAGGTTTCACGCGCGATCTGGCCGCCTTCGCCGAGCGCAAAGGCCATCTGGGCGGCGGAGACGATCGGTGGACGCATCAGCGTCTGGCCACGGCCGACCGGGAGTACGAGCGTGCGAAAATCATAGGCGCTGTCGAGCGCCGCTTCGTAGCGCCGCAGCATCTCGTTGAGCGCGAAGCTGCGGGCCGCGAGCCCGCCTTGTGCGCCATAGGTCAGACCGGCCGTGCGGACCATTTCGGCTCGGCCCGGCTCGAGCCCGTCGCCGCTCTCATCGCCGGGGCGGGTCGCCTGCAGCGCCTCGAGCGACGGTGGCGGTTCGGTGCCGACCACCAGCGGATCTTCGGAAGCTCCGGTGATCGGCTTGTTCAGCGGGTTGCCAAGCAGCGGCAGGTTCTGCTCGACCTGCTCCGGTGTCGGATCGGGCGGCACGCGCGGCGAAGTGAGGCTGCTCTCGGCCATGACACCCGTCGGCACGCCAGCAAAACCGGCAACTACGGTTGTCACCGCAAGCAACGCGCGCAGCCTGGACCTAGACATGGTGGATGACCTGAACCTGGTGGTGCAACGGATCGACCTGAACGGTCGCGCGGGTTCCCGCCTCAGCGCCGAGGGTTTGAAAGACCTGGTAGGCAGGCACCGAGGCCATTCGGATCGCAACGTCGAGGGGCTGCGCGTTTGCCGGCGCCGTCGTATAGAAAGTGTAGCCGATGCTGGCCGCGAGCTTGGCCACCCCCTGGTCCAGCGGCCCGCTCCACTCGAACGACACGAGGCGCTGCAAATCCGCGGACACAACCGGCTGCATCTGCCGCGCGACCGTCGGTGATAACCGGCCGAGCTCGGCCATCTCGGCGTCGACATGCTGCATGCTCTGCTGCAGCGCCTCTTCCGGGTTCGGCATGCCTGGGACAGCCACGGTTGTCGGGTTGACGCCTGCACACCCAGCGGCAAGCAATGCGGAGATCAGGGCCGGGGCGACGGCGAGGCGCAAGGCGGTCACTCTTCAGCGCTCTCGGCCGGACCGCGACGTGGCGCAGGAATGGAGGAAGACACCGCTCTCCGGACACTTGCGAGAAGACCGGGCTCTGCCGTCGCGTCCAGCCGCTGCTGCCGGATCGTGCAGGCGCGAAGCCGCCAGTTCTGGCCACCGCGCAACGGCTGGCGCCGCGCCGAACTGCAAACTGACATTCGCCATAACCGCGTCCCTCCACCATCTTGGGAAAAGGCTATCAGCACGCTTTGCGAACGGCGCGAAGGACCGCCTCACCAGGAAAACGGCGGCACGCCGATAATCGCGTCTGCCGCGAAGTTCCCGTTTCGGTGCGTCCGCCGCGGGACCGAGTTACTCCGCGGCCGTTGCGAGATCGTTGCTGGCAGTCCCCTCATGGGGTCGCAGCCCCAATCCGAGGCCGTACCCTTCGATCAGTTCGCGGGCGAGCTCGTCGACCACGCCCGCCTCGACGCGATCGGCGGCGTCGCCCTGCTTGAGACGCGCCTTGGTGCGCCGCTCGATCTCGTCCATCGCCGAGCCGTTCGGGAACACCTTGGAGAGACGGCGCAGGCCTTCGCTGAAACCGATCTTCTCATAGAGACGGTTACGCAAGCTCGTGTCTCCGGGTGTGGTGGACAGCGCCCAGAGCTCGACCGGACCCAATGAATTGACGAGAAATTGCTCATAGTGGGCCTGCTCGGCGCGGAAGATCGCCAGAAACGGCGCGCCGTCACGCCGCGGTCCGGTCAGCCGGTGCCGCACGATCTTGGCGCTTGCTTCGGTCAGCCCGAAGCGCTCGATGATCTCGTCGCGCTCGCCTGGTCATCGGCGCCGAGCACGAAGCGCCCCGTCGATTGCGCAATGATCCCGTCGCCCATATCGGAAAGGCGCTGGCTGGCAAAGCCGAGCTGGACGTTGTGCTTGCGGCCCTCGCGCACATCGAGCTCGGCTTGCGCGCGCACGAGCGGGCTGCCTTGGGTGCGGTGCCACTCGTCGTAATCGACGCGTTTGACGGTCTCGTAGACTTCAGTGAACCGCTCGCGGTGATGGGCCTTTACGTGATCCGGCACGAAGGCGAGGTATTCGGGGTGCAGGAAGAAGTTGCGCGCGAGGATGTGCCGAGCGAGCAGATACATCATCTCGGTCTGTCGGTTGGCGGCAGCCGAACCGGTGGGCGCGACGTATTGCAGGTCGAGAACAATGATCCGCGCGGGGCCGAAGTCGAGCCGGGTTGGCGCGTTGAGGGTCGGAAAACGGCGGATCAGATCGGCGATGTAGCGTTCGAAGATCTGTGAGGCCTTCTCGCTCGTCTCGGCCAGCTTCAGGCTGTCGAACATGTCGCGGACCTGATCGGTGCGCACTGCGCCGATCAGGTCCTCGAGGATAGGGACGGCGTGGCGCTGTGCACGTTCGGCGAGGCGATACTCCGCTAGGTCGCAGAGCGCGTTCACGGCGTCGCGCCAGTAGGGCAGCTCGTGGTGCAGCTTGATGCCGTACCTTTCAATCGCGCGGTCGACCTCCGGTTCATCTCCGGCGCGGTAGTACTTGGCGCTGCCGCCCGCCTCCGTGCACAGGCGGTAGGCCTCGTCGATGACGAGTGAGATCAGCTGCGCCATCCCCTCGAACGGCGTCGACTGGTCGGGCGGCAAGGTGGCAAGTGCCAGAAAGTTCTGCAGAAAGGCGCGTTCGAGGGGCAGCGGATACTCGCAGCCCACCTGCAGATCGAAAATGTTGAACTCGTGACCGGGGGCGAACTGCAATGAGGTGAAGATCGCCTCGTGCCGGCGCCGCGGCCCGAGCGCCTCCTGAATCAGTCGGACGAACCCTTCGGCACTTTTGCCGATGTCCGCCTTGCCGATCAGCGGCAGTTTTGCGCCCTGGGTGCCGAGCACGGCGGAGGAGAGGCAGAGCCCAATGTTGATCGTGTTGGCGAGCACGGATTTGCCGGCGCCCGGCGGGGCGACGAAGATGTCGACGACCAATGGGCGTTTGCGGCCCCCGGCGGGATCGTAAGGCCAGATGCCACCATCCGGCCGGCGGAACAGCACGCTGCCGCTCTCCCACGGCGAGGCGGTACGGTTCCACGGCAGCATCAGCAGCGCGTCGCCAAGCAGAGCAAGGGCCGGGTTGGCGGTCGAGGCGAGTGAGAGCCCGGGGGCTGTGCTCATCACTCCTTCAAGAGGGTCGCCGACGACGGTGGTTGTCTTGGCGTTGCCCCAGCTCTCGATCCGCTGCGCCAATGTCGAGATGCGGCGGCGCAGCTTGGCCGCCTCCTCGACCGGCGCCCAGGTCGAAAAGCTCGCCCGCAGGCGCACGCTGATGTGGTTCTCCTGTTCGCGCGCTTCCCGCAGGAACCTGAAGGCGCGGCGGAGATCGGCATTGCCGGGAAACATCGTCAGAAAGCTGGCGCCGATGTCCTTCAATTGCATCGCCGACGGTCCGCAGCCCTCGATGACAATGGCAGCCCGCCACGGTATGCGGTCGAGCCCCACTGTTGCGGACAGCTCGACAAACGGCCTGACGTCTTCGGGGCCGAGGTACATGTCGGCGCAGCCATAGGCGTTATCGCCAAAATCGACTCGTTGCCCGCCACGCGTCACTGCGTCGCAATAGAACAGCTGCTCGGAGAGCGGCGGCCATAACAGGCAGTCGGTCTTTGGCTTCGTGATGTCGTCCTCCGGGCAGCGCGCCATCACCTTGTCGCCCGGCAGGCTCGGCCGCCACTCCGAGCCTGACTTCTCGCGATACATCGCTTCGCGGCCGATCCGGAGCGCGTCGTGCGGGTTGATGATCCCGGCCGAAACGTCGTGTGCGCGCAACGCCGACAGGACCCGCTGCGTGAAGGCGGTATGACGCGCCGCCATCACCTCGCTGCGAAGGTAGAACCTCTGCGTCTCCCCGATCGGCCCGGCCTCGCGGGCATTGGCGGCATACTCCGCCCTGAGCTGCTTCCTCTCCTCCTTGGTCAGCACACTGGTGAGCGTCCAGGTGATGAAGTACGCCGCCTCCCAGCGCATCAACTGCGGCCAGAGCTGCGCCCGTTCCTCGAGGATGTCGTCGAGGTCGAGGCCAACCTCGCGCGCAACCGTGCGGCAGGAGTGGAGGTTGAGCCGCTCGATCTCGACCAGGGCCGCATCGGGGTCGGAAATGTACCAGCCGACGATGGCATGGCCGCGGGTCTCGAGTGCCCCGGAAAGATCAAGCCGCATCGCCTCCGCCATTTCGGCAAAGTCCTTGCGCTCGGCCATGCGCTGCATGCCGTCGACGCGGATCCAGGAAAGATAGTGCCCGGTCTTGGTGATTAGCGCGTCATCGTGCGCCGTTTCCAGCTCGCAGAACGCGCTGAGCGGCTGCTTGAGGGCGAGCGACAGGCTCGCAAAGCCGCGGGCAAGGAACGGGAACATACTCACGCTCCGGACAGCAGGGCGGAGCTCACCGGAACCGAAGCTGCAGCCCGCTTCGCGATCTCTCGCCAGCTATCGACGATCTCCGGGTAGACGTCCTTGTTGCCGGCATAGAAGCGGCCGTGCGGCAGTAGCCGCACACCGCCGAGAAGCTTCGCGCGATTGGCATAGGCAGTGGGTGAGAGACGGCAGAGCGCGCCGGCGAGATCGCTCGGCTTGTCGGTACCAAGCCTGCTTGCGGCGGCTGCGGCCCGCGCGCCGAGTGCAGAGCGCGCGTAACAGAGCCGCAACCGCTCCGGTGTGTTGAGGCGCAGCCGCCCCGCATCCCATAGATCCTCGCCGAGGGTCCGGAGCTGCAGATGGATCTCGCGCACCGTCACGTTGAGCGCTGGCTGGCTCATCTCCGGCAGCCAGACCAGGGCGCCTTCCTCGTCGATGCGCGGCCGCTCGAGGTGGCGGCACAGGAAACAGAGCGCGCAGGCCGCAGAGCAGTCGTGGATGGTGCACGCGGGCGCGACGAAGTTCTGCCAGCGACCGGATTTCATGCCGCAGAACGGGCAGCGGAGCCCATCGGAGTTGTTCAGGATCTCGCCGGCGGTGCCAAGGGGAATGGCAACCTCGTCGCTGAAATTTGCCGACAGAACCAAAGGCCGCAGCCGTATCGTCATGATCTCAACGGCGCAATCGGGAGCGCGTGCGGGACAGTGGCGAGCATCGTGATGCCGATCAGGCCTTGCTGCAGGCGAGAATTGATCCGGTTTAGCTGATCAGGCCGAAGCGTTCCGATGATGATCGGCCTCCTACCCGCTGAGCAGGTGAAAGATCCCAACGTGTCACCCCGGGCACAAAGCACCCAAGATAGCCAACCGCGCATGCACTGCCCGAATCGGACCTGCCGCCGGGCGTGCGAGCCGGTTGCCCGCCGCCCGGCAGCCGCCCCCCTCTCCCCCGCGGAGACTCAGCCGCCGGTGCCGAATTGCACCATCTGCGGCGTGGTATTGATCGTGGCGTTGCCGCCCGACGCGGTGATCGACGCCTTGTTGATCCACACGCCTGCCGTCGCGAACAGCCCGCACAACACGAGGCCGGCGAGACCCCGTCCGACGTGGCCCGTCTCACGGTTTTGCGGCTGGCGGCTCTGCCACAAAGCCCAGACGCCGAGGCCGAAGCACACTGCCGCAGCGAGGTAGCAGCCCATGCCGAAGGCCGTGCCGCCCGAGTTGATCGCTTCGCCCGAGATCGTGTTGAGCTGTGCGCCGATGCCGCCCGACGGCGACGTCGCCTGCGCCAACGCATGACCCGCATAAGCGAGACCGAGGGCTAAGCCGCCGGCGATTACCGCTGGGACCTTCCCCCGGAGGGACGCAAAACGGCGTTTGTTCGCGACGACCTGTGCGTCGACGGTCGAGAGTTTCACGCTTCTCACTCCTGACTGAAGAGGGAACCGCCCCTCGCGCATCAGCCTCACAGAGCACTTTGCGAACGGCTCACAGAAAACGACGAGGCTCAGAACATCAGCCGCCCGTTTGGAAGAATGACACGACGCCATTGGCGACAGTGACGATGTTGATGCACAGCACCCCGAAAACGAACTGCACGCCACATGCCGTCAGCGATCCATTGTTCCGCCCGTTGACGATCGCGCGCCAGGTCACGATCGCCCAAAACACGCAGGCCGCGCCGAACGCCTGAAAGAAATACTGAAAAAGCGTGACGACGTTGACCACGGCGGTTGTCGGCGCATTGCCGAGCACATTGGACGCGTTGGGCGGTGTCGTCGGCGCGTAGCTCGTCAGCGAGACGGTAAGGCTGGTCCCGGCACTAACGTCGGCCATCGTCAGGAACTGCGGGAAGCTGGCAAAAACACCCGACAGCCGATGCCAGTGGTAGTGATTTTGGCGGTGCGGCTGCGACCACGTCCACAGTGTCCAGGCGAAAAAGAAGAAGCATCCGCAAGCTGCAAGATAGCAGAACGCCGGCAGCAGGACGGCAATCCCGTCTGCGATCGCCGTCGTGAAGTTGACCAGACCCTGCATAACCGCGACTGCCGGAACGCGGGTTTCAAAGCTAGTTCAGAAAGCGCGCTTCGGCCTCTCCTGGTTGGGTTGCTCGAAACCGCCGGTCATTGGATGTTGCCGTGTTCCGTCGTGACCACCCAGGCCGTCCCGCGCTGCCCGATCGAGGTGATCTTGCCGTAACCGGGGACCGTATCGCCGACCAGCACCTCGAGCTGCGCGCCGTCACCGCCGCCGCGGTCGATCTCGGCCAGCAATGCAAGGCCGGGGGAGGCTGCCTGGACCCGGTAGCGCTTGGGCGGGCCCTTATCGGAACCCGGCAAAGCCGTCGCCACCGGCATCACCGCGAGGGGTGCGGCAATCACCGTCGCCGAGGTGGTCTGACCCGCGACTGGTCCGGGGACCGCGGGCGCTCCTTCTGCCGTCGCCGCAGCGACCGGATCGCCGGCGACCTGCGCCGCCGAGAGCACATGCCGGGCTTCGGCGAGCGCCAACCGGCGTTCGAAGTCGGCAAGACGCGCCGCATTGTCGGCCGCGGATTTGCCGAAGTCGGCGCGCAGCTGCGCCTGTTGCGCCCGGAGATCCCGCACCATCGCCGCCATCTGCGTCACCAGTTCGAGCACCTGGACCTGGTCCGCAGGGGTCAACGGCGCCGGCCGCAGCTCGCCGGCCGTCTCGACAGGATCACTGGTCTTCACCGACGATGCTGCGGGAGCCGGAGCAGCTGCCGCGGCGAGCGGGGCAACGGAGGACGGTGAGGGGACTGGCTGGGCCGGCTGCCCCAACGAGGCCAGAACGGCCGTGGTTGCATCGTGCGGCGGCTCGACAGCGGGAGGTGTCGGTGGAGCGACCCCTGGTAAGGCAGATGCGCCGCCGGTAGCTTCGACAGTCGGCGGGACGGGGGACGCGGCGGGAAGCGAAGCTGGGTTTGTCCCGGGCTCGCTCGGAACATAACCGGGCGGCGGTGCGTCACGATCACTTGCACTACCTTGGCCCGGAGCGGGCGCCGCCGTCGGCTCGTTGGCGGGCTGCCCGCCGCCTCGCAAGGCTTGCGGTGCCCCGTTCCGCAGCGCGAGGACCTCCTGCAGCTGCTGGTCCCGGCCTTTCGGTTGGTATTTCTCGCGGGTTACCGGTTCGGCGGGTTCGGTCGGCACGTTCGCCAGCGATGCCGCGGGCGCCAGCGGTTCCGTCCGCTTGATGCCCATTTCGGCGGCCCAATGCCGCAACGTCGACGCCACTTGCGGAATCGGCGAGGCGTGGTTGCCAGGAAAAACAACTAAGGCGGTCACCCCCGCAGCGCCGAGCGCCATGACGACGGCGCACAGAAGCAGCGACCGAGGACGGCCCCACCATGGCCGCGCCACCGCCGGCGAGCGCTCCCCCGTGTCGGGCCTGGAGATCCCCAAGCATTCCTCGAGATCCTCTCCCAGAGGAGGCCCCTCGACCTCTCCGGGGAGGCGCACGCCCGGCGCGGGGCCTTCCTTCCGGAAGCCCCGCTCGGTGGACGACTTTGCCGTGGCCGAGGGAGCGCGCCCAGTCGGCGTGGCGCTCTCCTCCTCGACCGGCAGATGGGCGGTAACGTGCGTGTCCATGGTCGGGCTCATGCAAAACGGGCGATGCCGGGAGCATCGCCCGCCGCCCTGCGAACGGCGCCAGTCTTAGGGGCTGCGATGGATCGTTACATTAGAGAGGAACATTACGCCGACGGCCACATTGGCCTCGAGCGAGACGGTCGGACCCTTCGGCGCCGCCTGGTTCAGCACCGCTCCGATTTGTCCCGCCGCCGCCCCGGCCGCGACGCCGAGTTGCTGGTTCAAGTTGAGGTGCGTCGCATAAGCCGCTCCGCCAAACGGGCTGAGGACGGCGGCCGTATTGGACGTCGTGGCGATCGCCTGGCCGAGACCCTGCACAAAGGCCGCTGCGGCTGGCAGGATGAAACGAGCGAGATAATGCTGATCGACATCCGACGCGACCCCCGCTTCCATCGTCTCTGGTGCTACCACGACAGCATCGGTGCCGATGCTTTGGCCCTGATGGATGACCGTGTTGATGCGGATGACCAGCCGGTCGTTCTGTTTCGCAAAGGTCCCGATCATCCGATCCCCGGCGATCGGCCCCGAATCGGCCTGCAACACCACCGGGCTGCTGGCATCGGAGTTCACCGTCAGGATCGGATGCGCATAAACGCCGCGGCCCGCGGGGACCAGGATCTCGACGGGGTCAGCCGCGTGGGACGCCGCGGGCACTGGAGGTGACCCCTTGCGTGACGTTGCTCCCGCCGGCGGCCGGTTCTCGCCACCATCGCCGGCGGTCCCGCTACCGTCCTCAGGTTTTGGGGTCTCCCGTTGCCGCGAGGCGGATCGGTTGCGCCTGGGGCTCCGCGGGTGCTGCAGCCGGCGGGTCCGGTGCAAGGGCTGCCGGGAAGGCGATGCGGACCGCTAAGGGTCTCGACACGGCTGCGGGACGGCCCGCGAACACCGGCCGAGGCGGGGCGGCGGCCGGGGGTGCAGCCTTCTCGACCTGAGGTACCGGTGGCAGCACCGGAACGCTCGGAGCCATCGGCGGCGTAAAGGATACTCCCTTCTCGAGCGAGGACCGGGCCTGTACATTGTCGGCTGTACGGGCGAGTGCCAGCTGCTCGGGCGTGCTGTACAGACCGCCGGGCAGCGGATCGACATGCTTCATGCGGGCATCGTCCGAGTTGGACGGAGCGTAGCGTCCCGTCGCCGCAACAACGACGATCAACGTCACCACCGCCAGCGCCGCGACAGCCAATATCATCAATCGGCGCGGACCGGCACTACCGGACGCATTGAATATCCGCCCCGAGACGAATCTCGCGAACTGCGGGCTATGAAAGTTGAGAAGCCTACCGGGCATCACGACGGATCCTTGAGCAAGGCCGATACGGTGCGGCCGTCGACAGAAAGCAGCACCACGGGGGTGGCCGGGACGGCGTAGACGGTCAGCCCGCCCTCCGCTTCGGAAGCCGTCCATTCCGGGGAGAGCAGTGTGTAACGGGTGCGCAGATAGACGTTCTTGCCGAGACGCCAGGCGCGCAGTTCGTCCGGCGAGACGCCTTCGATCGACAGCGGAACGGCATCCGCCGGCGGCACGCCCTCGAGCATCCTCTGATCCTTGAGCGCGTGGGAAGCACGGAAGACGAGAACGCGTCGCGGATTGATCGGCACTTCCTGACCAGTCTTGGGGTTACGGCCGATGCGTTGGCCCTTCTGCCTGGGTCACCTCACGCCGAGGGTGCCTTGGCCGCAGATGCAGGGGGCGTCTCACCGTCGCGGTCAAATAGGCGGCACCCGTCTCCGGGGCGTTCGGCTGGGTCATGATCGCGACCTTGGCGTGCGGGCCGCGATCGGCGACGTGTATGCTCAGATTCGCGTCGTAGCGGCCGCCGCCCGAGACCAGCAGAAAGGTGATCGGCTTCTGGGCGGCCTCAAGCGACACCACGAGCCCTCCGCGCGGGCTCAGCGACACCGGCGTGATCTCGATCACGTTGCTGCCCTTGGTCGGCGTGCAGACATAGAAGCCGATCGCTGCCACCGACGGCCCGCCGGCGTTGCTGTTCGGCGCATTGCAGTTCGTGCCGCCCGCCACCGCCGCCGGGTTGCTGTTGGTGTCCCATTGAATAGGCCAGGGCTGACCGGTGCTGTCGAAGAACGAGACCGCCGTCGGGTAGCCCTTGACGGTGTTGATGATGCTGGTGGCGGCCCCCGGCGCGAAGCTCACATTGATCTGCCGGTTGAGCGGCACCGCGAGCGGTGTCACCGCTTCCTCGCGAGCCCGCTGGGTGGCGTTGAAACGGCGGCCGAGCTCCTCGATCATTTCCGGCGTCAGCGGGATCGCGTCCTGCATCGCCTTTTGCACCGCTGCGGGGTTGCCGTTCGCAAAATTCGGTGATGCCGGCACGGGCCCGGCAGGTAAGTTTCCGAGCGTCTGGTCGGGGGTCTGGGCTCGAACACCCCCAGTGAGCCCAATGGCGGCCAGAACCGCGCATGAAAGGAGTGCTCCGCTCGCCGCAGCCGCCCGATCGTGCGGGCGCCTGCCGATAGCGTTCATGTCAGCGGCCCGAAGCATCCTGATCTCCCTCCGCGCCTTTCACCGCGGCGCCGCGACGAGCTGATCGACCGCCAGCCCATCCGGATGGTCGTCACTGTTTGTGCGAACGACGAGTGCCGTGATCATCAGATTGTTCGTAGAGGTCTGGTTGACGTTCTCGCAGGTCTGCGTAATCGGAACTTGCACCTGATAAGCAAGCGCACCCTGGCTGTAGCTGGTCTGATGGATGACCGCGGCGCGCTGCGATTGCGCATGACACAGGAGACGCGCGCGCTTCAGCTCGTCGAAATTGCCTTGGGCGATGTAGCTGTTGGCGAAGGTGTTCCAGCCCTTCACTGTGAACCGGCGGCTCGCCGTGTTGAGCTCGACCGGGTAGTTGAAATAGTCGACATTGTACGGTGCCAGGACCGCCTTGACCGTCCATTCGAGGAGCTCGGTGTCGTCGACAATCGGGCTGTCGAGCGCCACCGCAGGTCGCGGCGGATTTTTGCCGTCGACAAAGAAATATCGCGGCTCAACCGGGTTCATCCACACATAGGCGTCGTGGATCAGCGAGACGGCGAGCAGCGCGCCCATGCCCAAAGTGAGTGCAAGGCACCTGGTCACCAGCGCGCTCTGGAACTCCGGGTCCGACAGACGGCGCGTCACCGCGGCGTGGTGGTTCCTCATGCCCCGGTCCGTGATTCGTTCGTCAGGCCAGATCATCGACGGGTCTCCGCGAACGGCTTTGGCCATCTTAGCGTCACACTCAGTCCGCCGCCGAAGGGGCGCAGGCCGGCAATGACGCAAGCAAGAGCTTACGCAGCGGCAACAGGCTTGAAGCCGATTAGATCCTCGTGGCTAACCCTCGCACCCCGAGCGATGTCCTCGTGATCGGTACATTGCGGGAATGGCGCGAGATTGCGCGGGATTTGGCAAAACCTTCCGCACCGCCAGCGACGAGAAGGAAAATCAGCCCAGCGACATCAGCGCGACCTGTCTGGCTTGCACCCCGTAACCCGTTACTGTCCCTGCCACGCTGGCCTTCGGATGGCCACTCACAAGCGGCGCGGGCGTCTGCGGTCGCAGCGCCGGAAGCTCACGCGGGGTCAGCAAGTTGATCTTCGGAGACTCGCGACGACGACCGTCGCCCTCGTCGTCGTATCCCCATTTCCGACGCGTTTCCCAGCTCTGATGGACATTCCGCAAGTCCCTCGCGTTAACCCACTCGTAGTTGCCCCGCTCCTTGTTCCGCCTCAGCAAGTAACCGGACTCGAGAAGGGAATAGAGGGCACATTCCAGATTGAACGTCTTGCGGAACTTCCA
>Ga0306925_10004960_pt1 | contig 12129 bp, 10 predicted proteins | sample flu12Cox44000176_FD_203755 | JGI IMG/M metagenome (GOLD analysis project Ga0306925, IMG submission 203755) | Lab enrichment of tropical soil microbial communities from Luquillo Experimental Forest, Puerto Rico - flux8day.12C.oxic.44.000.176 (v2)... | ecosystem: Environmental > Terrestrial >...
CACCGGCACGAGCAGGAACAGGACAAAGAAGAAGAACATCGGGCCGAGAAACGCCCAGCCCGTGAGCTCACGCTGAAGCCGCGCACGCCTCCGCAGCCGACGGTGCTCCGCCGGCGAAAGGCGCATCCCAGGCAACCGGTGAGTCCCCTTCTAGCGCGTCAGCCGACTGTCACCTGCCACGCCGCGGGCCAGGCCAAAGTTGGCCGCCCCGGCGGATGGGAGCCTCACGGAGCAGCTCCCGTCTGCTGCTGGACGATCTTCGCGACGTTGGCCACGGCCTGCTGCGCCGTCTCCTTCCCGCCGTAGGCGTTCTGGATCTCGGCCTCCGCAGCGTTCTCGACATCTGCCCACTGGGGGAAGTTCTCCAACCCGACGGCGTACTTCTGGAACGACGCGAACGCCTCGCCCATCTGAGGCGCCGCCCACTTGCTGTAGCCGTAATGTGGAGCGTCGATCCGCGCCGGGTAGGTGCCCGAGTTGCCGGCCCAGTAAGCATCGTTTGGCCCGGAGGTCCACCACTTCAGCACCTCCCACATCAGATCCTGGTCCGATGACTGCGGGTTGATCATGTACAAGCTCAGGTCGTTGAAGTTGACTCGCTTGACCGGACCGGGTGGATACGGGAGCAGCTTCCAGTTGAAGGGGACCTTCGCGGGCAACGTCGTCGTCGAGGCGAGGTCGGAGGAATAGATCGCCATCTTGCCGGCGGCGAACGCCGCTGGCGCGTTGTCGTACGTGTAGGTGCCGAGCGGTGGCGCTATCCCCTTCTTGAACAGATCGACGAACTGCTGCGTCGCCAGCACGACGTCCGGATGGTTGACGTTGACGGTCTTGAGATCCGGCGTTAGATACGAGCCGCCCGCGGCGCGGAGGCGCTGGTACCACTCACCGTAACCGCCGATCTGGATGCCGATCCCGAACCCGTACGTCTTGCCCGGCTTGGTCATCTTGGTGACGGCCTCGAGGAAGGTAGGCCATGTGTCGGCGAAACTCTCGTCGTACCCGGCCGCATGCACCATGTCCATGTTCACGAACATGGCGTCCTCGACGTGCCAGCTGATGGGGAGACCGAGGATCTTCGGGCCGTAGGACTCGACCCGGTTCATGTAGAGGTACTTGGCCTTTTCCGCGGCGAAGGACGGATCGTTGACGCGTTTGCTGAGATCGACGAAGGTGTTGTGCGCCTCGTAGTCCGGATAGGAGCTCTCGGTCGTCATGTAGATGTCCTGCGCACCTTCGATCACAGACGTGTTGATCTGCTGACCGGCGGAGCCCCAGTCGTACAGGCGGAACGAGAACGTGGTCTTGGGATGCAGGGTCTGGAAGGCCTTGGCGGTGCGCTGCTGGTGGGCCACCTCCTGGTTGGACCAGGGACCGATGAGGAACCGCACGTTGCCCGACAGCGTCCCGGGCGCCGCGCTGCTACTGCCGGCGGACGGGGCCGGGTTGCCGCATGCGGTGACGACCGAGGCGACGGCTCCGGGCGCGAGGCCAAGCGCCAGCAGCCGCACCACGAACGTCCGCCGCGAGATCCCGCCTTTAAGGTACGAATCGGCCAAGTCGTTCGTCTGGCGATCAATATGAGAGCTCACGTGGAGTCCTCCTCCGGCACGACGGTTGACGGGATGCCCGGACAGGGCAGCCGAGCGGGACGTCCGGCATCCGCTCAATCGGTGCGCATCTGCTCACCGTGTTGAAGTATGAGCCTGGGCCGGTGCTGGTGCAAGACCTAAGCGGCAATTGCTGTCCGGTTGGACCGTCTCCTTGACCGTGTCGTGACCTGCCCAGCTTTGATTCAGAACGTCCAGCTCCATGTCGGCACGGCCCAGCACCGGGTTGCAGTCCGTAGAAGAGCCCACGCGCCGGGCCCAGCGAAATCCTCGTCAAGCCTTGCCACCGCCTCCGAAGCGGGCTGATACTTCTTCACGCGAGCAGATGTGCGATATGTGAGCGAATGCTCATAGCGTGATGGGAGGCTGGCTGGTGACCGTGCCACGCCTCAGCGCCGGAGTGATCACCGCAGACCTGACCAAGCTGGGCGTGGAGCTGGAGATCCTCCGTGGCAAGGCGGCCTGGGCGCACGTCGATGTGATGGATGGCAGATTCTGCCCGCAGCTGACGGTCGGCCCGGGCTTCATCGCGGCGGTGGTCTCGACAGGAATCCCGGTGGACGCCCACCTGATGGTGGAGGAGCCGCGCAGGCTGGTCACAGATGTCGCCGCCGCCGGTGCAGCCGTCATCACCGTGCACGCCGAGGCCGACCGGCATCTGCACCGCACCCTGCAGGAGATGACGCAACTCGCCGGGGAACCCCCGTCGTTCCTGCGCGGCGTCGCGATCAATCCTGGCACGCCTGTCCAGGCGGTCGAGCCGGTGCTCGAGCTGGCCGACCTGGTTCTGGTGCTTGCGGTCAATCCAGGCTGGTCAGGCCAGGCTCCGGCCGCCAATACCCACCGTCGGGTGGCCGCGGTCCGTGAGCTGGCCGCGGCCTGCCGCACCGATGTTCTGGTCGGAGTGGACGGCGGGGTCACCATCGGCAACGCAGCCGAGATCGCTGGCTGGGGGCCCGACATCATCGTGAGCGGCAGCGCGATCTTCGACCGCCGCGACCCGGCGCGCAACCTCGAACTGCTGACCCAAGCCCTGGGCCGGCCATGAGCCGTCCCGTGCCTGTCCGCGTCCTGGTGATCGGCGACCCGTACATGCCGGCGTCGGTGTACGCCCCGTTCCTGGCGGGCCTGGGCGACCGGATCGCCGTTGACTCGATGCAGATCACTGGCATCGCGAGCACGCCGCCGCGCACCGAGTCGGAACACCGACTGCGGGAGTACGTCGGCGACCCGGCCGACGTCGCCCGCGCCGCCGCGGGGCACGAAGTGCTCATCGTGCATGGCGCTGCGGTCAGTGCCGAGGTGCTGGACGCGGCGCCGATACGGCTGGTGTGCTGCGCCCGGGGCGGGCCGGTGAACGTGGACGTGGTGGCGGCGACCGATCGGGGCATCCCGGTGGTCAACACGCCGGGCAAGAACGCAGCCGCTGTCGCGGAGCTGACGATCGCCTTCGCGCTGTTGCTGCTGCGGGCTGTCCCGCGGGCCAGCCGTTACCTGGCCGAGCGGGGGAGCTTGGCGGAGTCGGTGTTCGGGGGCAGTGAGTTTTTCGGCCGCGAGGCCGCGAGCGTCATCCTCGGGCTGGTCGGCTTTGGCCGGGTCGGCCGCGAGGTGGCGGCTCGGGCGCGGGCGCTCGGTTTCGCCCTGCTGGCCTGCGACCCACTGATACCGGCGGCGGCAGCCGACGGCGTCGATATGGTGCCGCTGGAGGCCCTGCTGGAGCGGTCCGACATCGTGTCCCTGCACGCGCGGGCCACGCCGGACAACCGGCACATGATCTCCCACGCCGAGTTCGCGCGCATGCGGCCCGGTGCCGTTTTCATCAACACTGCCCGCGAGTCGCTGGTAGACGAGCCCGCGCTGCAGGCGGCGCTGGACCAAGGCAGGCTCGCAGGGGCAGGGCTGGACGTGCTGGAACGGCCGCCGTCCGGAACGCGGCATCCCTTGCTGGCCGCGCCCAACGTGATCATCACGCCGCACATCGGCGGCGCTACCGCGGAGACCTTGGCCCGCGGCGCACAGCGCGCCGTCGCCGCCGTCGCCAGCCTGCTGGCCGGGCAGGTACCGGACGACGTGATGAACCCCCAGGTCCTCAACGCACGAAAGGCAATGACATGACAGCTGCGAGCCTTGCTGGAGGTTCCGTGACCGATGGGGGCGATCCGGTCGGCCAGATGATGGCGGCCACGCGGCCGAATGTGAGATGACTTACGATCTGCTGATCCAGGGCGGCCGGGTCATCGACCCCGCCGAGTCGAGGGACGCCGTGCTCGACGTGGCGATCTCCAAGGGGCGGATCGCGTCGGTGGCCGACCATATCCCGGCGGCGAGGTCGGCGCAGGTGGTGGACGCCGTCGGCCTGCTGGTGCTCCCGGGATTGATCGACCTGCACACTCACGTCTTCCACGACTTCGGCTACTGGGGCGTGGACCCAGACCTGATAGCCCCGGGCAGCGGCGTCACCACCTGGGTGGACGCCGGCTCGGCCGGCGCCCTGACGCTCCGTGGCTTCCGGCGGCAGGTGGTGCGGCGCACCGAGGCGCGCATCAAGGCCTTCGTCAACATCTCGTCGATCGGCCTGGTCGCGCCCGACTTCGAACTCAGCCAGCCGAGCTACCTCGACGTGGATCTGCTGGGCCGCGCGCTGGCGGGAAACCTCGATTTCGTAGTGGGCATCAAGGCCCGGATGGCGAGCCCGACCGTAGGGTCCACCGGCCTGCTGGCACTGCATCGCGCGCTCCAAGTGGCCACCGAGCACGAGCTGCCGGTCATGGTGCACATCGCGGACGCGCCACCGGAAATCGGCGACGTGCTGGCCCTGCTGCGGCCCGGTGACATCGTCACCCACAGCTGCACCGGTGGCTCGATGAAGCTCGTCGACGCCGCGGGTGCTCCGCTGGACGTAACGCGCGCCGCCCTCGACCGGGGGATCATCCTCGACGTCGGCCACGGCGCGGGCAGCCTCAACTTCGCCAGCGCCGCCGGCCTCCTCTCGGCGGGGATCATGCCGCACGTCATCTCCACCGATCTGCACCAGATGAGCCTGCATGTGGGCTCCCTGGTGTCGAGCGACGCGGTGGAGTCCCCGGTCATCCAGCTCAGGGAGGGCACGGACGACCGGCTGGACCTGCCGCTGTGCATGAGCAAGTTCCTCGCCCTCGGTGTGCCGCTCACCGACGTCGTCGCGGCGGCCACGAGCCACCCGGCCGCGGCCCTCGGTCTGGGCGGCCAGATCGGGAGCCTGCGCGCGGGGGTACCCGCCGACATCGGGCTCTTCCGCCTGGTGGACGGCCCCATCAGCTTCACCGATGTGTCGGGCAACGTCCGCTCCGGGAACCAGCAGCTGGTGAACGTCGCGACCTTCATCGACGGCTGCCGGCTGGCCGATCCCGGCTCGGCGGACATGGCACCGTGGGTGGAGCGGATCCCGTCGGAGGCTACCGGCGGCTGAACTGCGCCTGGAGGGCGGCGATGACGACGGATGTGCCCGCTGGGCAGCCGGGACAGCTGCCGTCCGAAAACCGGATCCTCCGCGGGTCCGGCCAGCCCCCGGAGCACGCCCCGCAGGTCCGCGCGGGTGACCTGAGCGCTGAGTTCGCCGCGGGCGGCCTGCGGTACCTGCGGATGGGCGACATCGAGGTGGCCAGGCGCATCGTCGTCGCGGTCCGGGATCAGGCCTGGAACACCGTGCCGGGCGCCCTGTCCGACGTTCGCATCCACCAGACCGGCGACGAGTTCCGGATTACCTTCTCCTCCCGCCACGAGGCGGACGAGCTGTGTTTCATCTGGAAGGGCACGATTGGCGGTACGGCGGACGGGTCGTGCTCGTTCAGCATGGACGGCAGCGCCGTCACGTCGTTTCCGTACCGCCGGATAGGAATCTGCGTACTGCACCCGCCCGGAGAGTTCGCCGGCCGGCCCTTTTCGGCGACCGGGGGCGGCGCGGCGATCTCCGGCCAGCTGCCGGTTCTGGTGGCACCACCCGGCCCGAGCGCAGGCATCGATGAGCCCCTCATTCCGGCCTTCGCGCGGCTTGTGCTCTCGGGCCGCCACGTCTCCGCCGAGTTCAGCTTCAGCGGAGATCACTTCGAGATCGAGGACCAGCGCAACTGGACGGATGCCTCGTTCAAGTCCTACAGCCGCCTCCCCGTCGTCAGCGCCGAGCCGGAGCATCTCGCCGCCGGAACGCGGCTCCAGCAGGCCGTCTCCGTATCGGCCACCCTGCGGGGCCGCGCACCGCGGACCAGGCCCCCGGCCGTGCCGCAGATCGTCATCGGTGACGAGATAGCCGCTGCCCCCATGCCCGAGGTGGGCCTGGCCCACGCCGGCGATCTGCCACCCCCGGCCCGGCGGACGATGGAGCTGCTGGCACGTTTGGCGCTGGCTCACCTGAGGGCCGACGTACACCTGCAGCGGGAAGGCTGGGCGGAGCGCCTGGGCCGCGCACGGCTACAAGCGCGAGCGATGGGGTGCCCGCTCGAGATCGCCATCTTCCTGGACAATGGCGCCTCCTCCGGTCTGGAGCAGCTGGCCCCGATGCTCGGGCAGGTCCCGGTCCGCCGGGTGCTGGTCTACCGGGTGGATGCCGAAAGCACACCGGGCGCCGATGTCGCCGCGGCGCGAGCAGCGCTGGTGGCGCTGCCATCGGCCACCCCGTTCGGCGGCGGCACCGACCTTAACTTCGCCGAGCTCAACCGGTCCCGGCCTTACGTGGCGGCGATGGACGCGATCGCGTTTCCCATCAACCCGCAAGTCCATGCGTCCGATGAAGAGTCGATGGTGGAGACCGCCGAAGGCGTGCGGGCCGTCATCCGAACCGCCCTGTCGTTCGCTGCCGGACGGCCGGTGGTGGTATCGCCGATCTCGCTTCGCCCCCGCTTCAATCCCGGCGAGCCGGACGTGCCAGACGGTCCAGCCGCGACCCTGCCGGGCAACGCCGACCCTCGCCAGATGTCCTTGTTCGGTGCGTGCTGGGCCCTGGCGACGATGAAGGCCCTGGCCGAAGAGGGGACGCACGCCACGACCTGGTTCGAGACCACCGGGCCGAGGGGCGTCATCGACGGCGACACGGCGCAGCCTGCCCGCAGCCTGTTCCGCGCGCACCCAGGCCTGGTTTTCCCCATTTATCACATGCTCAGGGACGTGTGCGAGTTTGGCGGGGCACCGTTGCTCGCCTGCTCTGGCGACCCACTGCGGGCCGCGGCCATCGCGGTCCGGCGAGGTGACCGCGCGGCGATCCTCGTCGCCAATCTCCGCCCGGAGTCATCGGCAGTCGAGGTCCGGCTGCCACGGCAGCTGCCGCGGGCGGGCGTGACGATCCGCAGGCTGAACGCCATGACTGCAGCGGCCGCGATGCTCAGCCCGGAGAGCTTCCGCAGCCACGTACAAGCGCAGCCGGTGCACAACTCCACGCTGCGCCTGGACCTGCTCCCCTACGAGTACAGCCGCCTTGACCTCGGGCCGGGCGGCGAACAGGACGGTTAGCGTGAGCCCGAACGCGGGAGACCTCAGCGGCGCGGTGGGCCTGGTCACCGGCGGCGTCAGCGGCATCGGCGCCGCGATCACGGCCGAATTGCGCGGCCACGGTGCGATCGTTGTCGCCGTCGACCGGAGCGCGCATCCCGGGGCGGCGCCGGCCTCATCGAAGACTGCGCCGGCCCAGTCCGGCTGGGAGGCCGCCGGGGACGTCCGCGACTTCGCGACGATGTGCGGCATCAGTGGCAAGGTCCGCGACGAGTTCGGGCGGCTGGACTTCGTGGTCGCAAACGCAGGGATCACGGACTGGGGCTCGATGTCGGACGGTGATCCTCAGCGGTGGCGCGACGTCATTGACACCAACGTGCTCGGCGTCGCGCAGACGATCCGGGCCACGATGCCCGTCCTCGTCGCGCAGGGCCGGGGGCACATTGTCATCACCGCGTCGATATCCGGGCGCACGGCTTACGTGGGCGAGCCGGTCTACATCGCCACCAAGTGGGCTCTGGTCGGGCTCAGTAAGGCCCTGCGGAAGGAGGCCCGGCCAGCGGGCGTGCGAGTCAGCGTGATCGAGCCGGGCATCGTCGACACGCCGCTGGTGCGGCAGACCCCGGAGGGCGCCGCGGAACTGGCGGCGGTGCGGGCGCTGGATCCGCAAGACGTCGCCCGCATGGTCACATTCGTGCTGGAACAGCCCGCCCACGTCAACATCGACGAGATCATGGTCTCGCCGCTCGAGCAGGACTTTTAACCCGCGGGGGCGGCACCCGGCCGGCGGTGGCCTCAGCCCGCGATGAACTGGCGGGAGCGCACCTCGAGCTGGGCGAGCTCGTCCGGTGAGGTGCCGATGCGTTTCTCGCCCATGAACTCCGCGCTGAACCGGCCGTCGGCGCCGAGCTCGATCGGGATGACCGCCTTGCCCGCCATGTCACCGCCGAGGATGGCCGCGTCGGCGCCGTAGAAGTGACCGGCGCCGACGAACTTCCGCCAGCACGGGCCGGCGCCGTGGATGTCCGCCGCGTGAAAGAGCGTGAGGACCGGGCCGTCCTTCGACCCGCCACGCCGCTTCAGCAGTCCCATGCCAACCCGTTATGCATCAATATCCGGTCATGGGTAAACGGCCTCGGGGGTCATGAAGTCGATCGCGTGCCCGCTGCCCGACTCGATGACGCACTTGAAGGTCGGCTGGGTGTCGAGGTAGTACCACTCGATGTGGTCACCGATCCGGCCGGACGCGGTCACGCCCATTCCGGCCTGCGCGAACTCCCGCTTAACGGCCTCCGATTCCTCGCTGGTCTTGAACATCACCGCGATCGAGCCGATCCCCTCGCCGTGCTGGTCGAGCATGCGCTGCCAGGGGTTGTCGCCTGCGATCGGCTCGATCAGCTCGAAGTTCAGGTCGCCGACCATGACCTCCGCCCAGCGGATGTTGAAGTAGTCGACAGGTTTGCCGTCGAGGGTGCAGTCGTGCATGACGACCTTGCCGTCCGACCTGAAGATCTTCCACGGGCCCCAGCCAAACGCCTCGTGCCAGGCCCGCATCTTGGCGTCGAGGTCGCGGACGACGAGCGAGACCTGGGTGATCTGGCTGGGCCGGTGCTGCGCCGACGCGGCCTGCCCGTTGTCGGCCGGGTATATCTCGGCCGCCGACACGAAATCGATGGCGTGACCGCTGCCGGACTCGATCAGGCAGCCAAACCGGTCCTGCGTGTCCAGGTAGTAGTACTCGATGTGGTCGCCGATCAGGGCGCGCATCGTAACGTCGATGCCGAGTTTGGCAAACCCCGCCTTGACGGCCGCCGACTCCTCGTGGGTGTCGAACATGACGGCGATCGAGGCGATGCCCTCGCCGCGCGCCTCGAGGAACTCCCGCCACAGGCTCGGACCCTCGAGCGGCTCGAGCAGTTCGAAGTTCAAGTCGCCGACCATGACCTCGGCGCCCCGCAGGCTGTAGGGGACGGGCTTCCCGCGAAGCTCGGTGCCATGGTGCACCGGCTCCACGTGGTCGAAGACACGCCAGCCCGTCCACCCGAACGCCTCGTAGTAGCGCTCCATCGCGGGTTGCAGGTCATTGACGACCAGTGACACCTGGCTGACCGGATACTTCAGGCCGCCCATGCCGGCCGGAAGGTTCTCGTTGGCGGACGTCATGACGCCTCCTCCGGCCGTGCCGGCGCAATCGCGCTACTCGGGTGGAATCTCAGCGTAGACGAGTTCAAGTTTGACCCCTCTGCGTGCTCGGAGGATCCAGCGGACGAGGTAGTAGAAGATAAGAGCCGCCGCCACCACGCCAAAAGACGCCCGCCGACAGCACAAAGGCGGGATGCGCCGGGATGAAGTTGAAAATGACCGAGGCGCGCTGGGGCACGGCCCGCACGAGCCCGGTCGCCTGCCGGGCGAAAAGCTTCGGCGTGGTCTTTGCCGGTGTCTGGCCCGTGTCCATGCCATCAGCTCCTTTTCTGAGGAGACCTCGCCGCGGTGAGCCGGATTAGATCATGGGCCCTTAGACCCTTCCCGCGCTGCGGGCGCCCCGATGGCTCGAACTAGCGAGCCGGGCCTTGTCCGGGGCATACGCGCCCTCCTGTCACAGCGTTGCGCTCAGCGGGGCGAGCAGTCCGCTGCCGCACCTGAACCGCGGGGTGAACCCCAAAGTTCCATCGGGTTGCGCATATGTCAAGACCCTGAGCGTCCGCTCAACACCGCTCCGGCGAGCACAGCTGGCGGTGCCTGAAGGTGCCCAGCCCAGCGCCGAAACGGCGGGCGCCTGACGTGACTCGGCCGTGCCCCAAGATTCCCGGGCCCACAGTCACAATACGGAGAAGAAAATCCGCGATCCTGGGCACCTCGCAGCCGGGCTCGGGCAGAAGAGCCGCTCATCAAATACCGTCGAACACTCCGGCCGAGGCCGGCCAGTGCTCTCCTCGCGGTCATTCACGTTCCACCGAGCGCGTGCCAATGGGGTCTGTTGGGCACGCCTCCAATCTCAGCAGCCGCACACAGTCAGCCGTGCCGCGCACGCGCCGCGGCTAGAGGGGTGGCGGCCGCGGCGCCGCCGCCGGATTGAGCCCGCGGGGCCCGAGAATCCCAGTGAGGGCCATGACCTGAGCCGGGATGCTCAATGAGGATCGTCCTTTGCCTCTCTGGTCCCGGGCAGGCTCTGGTCTAGTTCAGATCCGTCATCTTTCCGCCGGGAGGCATCCGGGCGGCGTCGTGATGGAGCGGGAGGCCTTGCCGACGAGGCTGAGATGGCGCAGCGCCTGGGCGTAGGAGCCAGCCAAGCTCGCCTCGCAGTAGGGCAGCCCGTGCCGCTGGCAGTATTCCCTGATCAGGGCCTGGGAACGCCGCAGGTTGGGCCGCGGCATGGAGGGAAACAGGTGGTGTTCGATCTGATGGTTCAGGCCTCCGAGGGCGATGTCGGTCAGCCAGCCGCCACGGACGTTGCGGGAGGTGAGCACCTGCCGCCGCAGGAAGTCAGTCCGGTCGGCCGCGTCCAGGATCGGCATCCCCTTGTGGTTGGGGGCGAACGAAGCGCCCAGGTACAGGCCGAACAGGCCCTGCTGGACCAGGATGAACACGGCGGCCTTCACCGGTGGCAGGACCAGGAACACGACCGTGAGGTAGCCCACGAGGTGCACGGCGAGCAGGGCCGCCTCCGCGGGCCGGCCGCGGGACCGCCTGCCGGCTAGGGCGCGGATGCTCGCCATGTGCAGGCTGACCGCTTCGCCGAGCAGCAGTGGGAAAAACAGGTAGGCCTGGTAGCGGAAGATCATCCGGGACAGGCCCCGGCTGGCGTGCGTCTGGGCCGCGGTGAAAGCCAGCACGCTCATCGCGATGTCGGGATCTGCGCCTTCGGTGTTGGGGTGGGCGTGATGGCGGCTGTGCTTAGCGACCCACCAGCCGTAGCTGAGCCCGATGCCGAGATTGCCGTGCAGGATGCCGAGGATGTAGCTGACCCGCCGGGAGCCGGAGATCTGCCGATGCCCGGCGTCGTGACCCAGGAACCCGGCCTGAGCGAACATGACGGCCAGGAACGTAGCCACGGCCAGCTGCCACCATGAGTCGCCTACCAGGACGAAGACGGTCCATCCGGCGGCCAGCAGCGTGGCGGTGGCCGTGATCCTCCAGACGTAGGGCCAGCGTCGCCGCTCCAGCAACCCTGCCTGCCTGACCAAGCGGGACAACTCGGCGTAGTTGCCCCCGTGCACCGGCGCCGGAGGTAATGGCGCCGCGGGGGCCGGCCGGTCCGCGGAGGGCGGCCGATCGGCGGGGGGCGGCCGGTCCGCGGCCGCGGCCCGTTCCGGGGATCGCATCGCGGGCGGCTCCTGGGACGCGCTTCGTGGCTGGGCTGATGGTGTGCCGCCAGAGTCCTGCAGTGGCGACCAGCCGGGTAGCGCCCGTGCCAGGAATGCGCCGCTGGCCCTGGTAGGTGAATGTTCCTGACAGTCTGCTTGCGCTGGCTGACGGCGGGCTTAACGGACTCCGCCTGGGACGCAGCCGTAGCGTGCACAATGCCGGGCGTGGCAGTCATGGAGCCGCTGCGATGAGGAGTCAGCCGCCGTGGTCGGCCAGACGCTGGTAGATGGGGGCGAGCACGTCGGCCAGGTCCCGCCCGCGGACGGCGATCGTCGGCGGCTCAAATGAGCGGAGCAGCAGGTCGGGGGCGGTCACCGGAGCGGTGGGCATGGCCCGCAGCCGGGCCGGGCTCAGTCCGGGCGACCAGAAGTCGTCCAGGCACTCGGCCAGCGGCCGACCGGTCACGTTGATCACCGGGCCTGCCGGCTCGGGCTGTCCGGCACTGATTCGGCGCAGCGAGGCGAGCAGCTTCTCCCGGCCCCGCCCACGCCAGGCCAGCATGGCGAATGGGTCGTCGTCGAACGCCTCGGCCAGGACGTAGCAGACCGCTGCCAGGTGCTTGCACGGCACTTCCCAGTCCGGGCAGGAACAGGACATCTCCATGTCCCTGGCTGACCGCGGAAACAGCGGCGTGCCGCATTCCGCGAACACGTCCTCGATCTCGTGCGGCATCTCGCCGGCCAGCAGCTTGGCC
>Ga0306925_10004961_pt1 | contig 12129 bp, 9 predicted proteins | sample flu12Cox44000176_FD_203755 | JGI IMG/M metagenome (GOLD analysis project Ga0306925, IMG submission 203755) | Lab enrichment of tropical soil microbial communities from Luquillo Experimental Forest, Puerto Rico - flux8day.12C.oxic.44.000.176 (v2)... | ecosystem: Environmental > Terrestrial > Soil...
GAGTTCCTCACACGAATCCCGATGAATCGCTTCGGCAACGTCAACGAGCTTTGCGGGGTGGCTGTATTCCTCGCTTCGGATGCAGCCAGCTATGTGAACGGGGAAGTCATCGTCGTCGATGGCGGCTTCCTTGCGAGTGGCGTCAATCAGTGAAAATCTTAGACTGCCGGTTACGCGTGCTCGATTGCAATCGGCCTGATCTGGGGAGCCAGTACCTGCACCAGCCCGAAGGCGAGTAGATAAGCCGAGCCCGCGATGAAGAACACTATTACGTAAGAACCGGTCCACTGCAGGATGTATCCCACCGCCTTGGCGGCGAACATAGCACCGATCGCTCCTGCCATACTTGCGAATCCAACCACGCTCGCAACCGCGGCTCGCGGGAACATGTCAGACACCAGCGTGTACAGGTTGGCTGACCAGCCCTGGTGCGCGCCAGCAGCAATCGCTACGGCTGTGACCGCGAACCAAAGGTGTGTTGTTGAGGAGGCAAACACGACCGGCGTGACGGCAAGCGCGCAGATCAGCAACGCGGCCTTACGGCTCCTGTTAAGAGTCCATCCATGCTTAAGTAAAGTCGACGAGATCCAACCGCCGCCGATGCTGCCGACCGAGGCGCCGCTGTAGACAAGAAACAGCGGCAGCGCCATGGCGCGCAGGTCGAGTCCGAACCGGCGACTGAGAAAATCCGGTGCCCAAAACAGGTAGATGTACCAGATCGGATCGGTGAACAATCGTCCGAGTGCGATTGCCCAGGTTTCACGATGATCGACCAAGTCTCGCAAGGGTATTTTCCGCGTCTCCTCTTCTGGCGGGTCGCTGCGGATGTGCAACAGCTCTTCGGGAGAAACGCCACGATGATCCTCAGGGCGGCGATAGAGGGCCCACCAAGCGACGACCCAAAGCAAGCCAAGGGCGCCGATGCCAATGAACGCCATCTGCCAGCCGAAGCGGTATGTAATCCAGGGAACCACCAGCGGTGTGAGGATTGCCCCGATATTCGCACCGGAGTTGAATATCCCGGTCGCGAGTGCTCGTTCTCGCCTGGGGAACCACTCAGCGACCGTTTTGATCGAGGCAGGAAAGTTTCCCGACTCTCCCAACCCGAGCGCGAAACGAACCACTGCGAACTGAAGCACGGATCGCGCAGCGGCATGTGCCATTGCCGCGCCGCTCCAGAGGAGGACTGCAAGGGAGAAGCCCTTCCGCGTGCCGAGCCGATCGATTAGCCGACCCATGGCGAGTAAACCAGCTGCATAAGCAAGCTGGAATGCGAGCACGATGTTGCTGTAGCCGATCTCCGTCCAATCCAATTGGCTTTGCAGCGTCGGCTTCAGCAGTGCGATGACTTGCCGGTCCATATAGTTAATGGTCGCGGCGAAGAACAATAGCGCGCAGATGGACCAACGCTGATTGGTTGTGGCCGCGCGGAGTGTGGTCATCTAGGAGCCGGCGTGCTCTTCAGTCGGTAGAGAATTTCTCCAGCACGCGGAATCAGCTTGACGCCCTCATGCTCGCGGTCGCGCCATTCGTCCAGATTTATGCTGCTCGGATCAAGGTAGTTCAGATTAAGGTTCCGGCAGCGTTCCTCCGCAATGCCGGTAGCGAGCGTGACGGTGACGCGGGGAGTTTCCAAGCCGTTTTCAGCATCGAATTCTCCCTTGCCCTTAAGGTGTGTGGAGTGCGCCACCACACAGCGCGGAGCGTTCTTGAATTTCTCCCACTGCTTCACGAAATAGTCGCGACAGTGATAACCAACCTTGTCGATGTCGGCACCATGAGTGTAGCTGACCTCTGCGATGTGGGGTGCGTAAATGATGACCTCGCCGCCATCCGCTACCGCTGGCTCGACCTTGTACATACCTTTCGCGGCGGTCCAGAGATCATCATAGAGGCTGGGCATAACGGAGAGGACTCGCCTTAACGGCTGGTCGACCCAGACGATGTGCTTCTTGGCGGAGAGTTCGGCAGCCGCCCGCCATGCTTCTTTGGCGGCACCAAAATACAGGCCCGCCACGCCATCTGGTGTGACCACCAACGAAAGACAGGCGACTGGAACTTTCACCAGCTCTGCTGCCATGTCAATGAGTTCGCGGACCGGTGTGGAATACGTACCGATCAGTTCGTAACTCCCTAACAATGCCCCGAGCCAGTGCGTCAACCCGATAATTTCTGGACCACCAATACCAGGGAACAGGTACTTGTTGCCGCCAGAGAAGCCGACTACCTCGTGCGGGAAGACGGGACCGCAGATCAGAATCTGGTCGTATTCGAAGATCACCCGGTTAATTCGAACCAGAATGGCCTCCTCCAGCAATCCGCACGAAGTGCGGACAACTTCATCCGTGGAAATTCTCCCCAGTTCAGAAAAGGTGTCAGGCAAGTCCCAGCGGTGATTCAGAATCTTAGCAACGCCGCACGCTCCGTTGACCACTGGCTGGCCCAACAGGGAGGAGAGCTGGGCATCGCGCATAAGGGGATGGGTTCCCAGCGCGACGAGATAGTCGCAGGCCGCCGCCCGTGCCCCAACTTGTTTTCGCAAGAGGTCGAACATAAGCGGCATGGGCATGGTTCGGGTGCCGTCGGGAATAATCACCAGAACGCGTTTGCCGTCAACCTGCAATTCGTCGGCGGCAGAGCTTACAATCTGACGGATCTCATCCAGAGTCAGAGACCGATCGGCGATTCCTTTGCCCGTTACCATCTGTTATTGTCCTACCCATCTACGGTTATGTTCGCGCAGAGCCTTATTGTCGCATTCCGCGGGGCCTATGCCACTGTTTCGTTGTTGCGTGGACCGTGGAAAGTGGAGAGCATATTCGAATGACCCCCTTTCTGAGCGAAGACTTCCTGCTCACCAGTGAGAGGGCGCGGCGTCTCTATCGCGACCACGCGGAGCCGCAATCCATCTTCGACTATCACTGTCATCTTAGCCCACGCGATATCGCTGAGGATCGACGATTCGCCAACCTGACTGAGATCTGGCTCGAAGGTGACCACTATAAATGGCGCGCCATGCGTGCCAATGGAGCTGCCGAGCGTTTCTGTACAGGAGATGCATCGCCGTACGAAAAATTCGTCGCTTGGGCGAAAACCCTTCCCTACACCCTGCGCAATCCGCTCTATCACTGGTCGCATCTGGAGTTGCAGCGCTGTTTCGGAATCACCGATCTGCTCGATGAAAGCTCCGCGCCCTCGATTTGGGAGCGCGCCAATACCATCCTGCAGGATGAGCTTACCGCGCGCGCGATCCTTCGCAAGTTTCGCGTTGCCGTGGTCTGTACAACGGATGACCCGGTTGACGATCTTCGATACCACCGCACGATCGCCGAGTCGGATTTGGTGACGCGAGTTTTTCCGACGTTTCGTCCTGATCGTGCACTCGCGATCCGCACTCCTGACCTGTTTCGGCCCTGGACTGAGCAACTATCCAAGGCGACGAATGTGGACATCGCGACACTGAGCGATTTCTTGACCGCGCTGAAAAAACGGCATGATGCTTTTCACGAACATGGCTGTCGATTGTCAGATCACGGGCTTGACCACTGTTACGCTGATCCCTGTTCGGAAAAAGTAGCTGCTGAGATATTCGCAAAAGGTCTGAGGGGTTCTCCCATTACCGACGAGGAACACGGGAAGTTTGCTTCCTTCATGATGCTCTACTTTGGCAATCTCGACGCGCAGAAGGGCTGGACAAAACAGCTGCACTTGGGCGCAAGCCGGAATGTCAACCGCCGCGCCTTTCTAGCTCTGGGCCCAGATACCGGCTTCGACGGCATAGGGGCCTATCCGCAAGCAGAATCGTTGATCGCCTACCTCGATTTGCTGGCGAGGGAGAACGCTCTACCGCAGATGGTCTTATACAACTCCAATCCGGCTGATACGTATTGCTTTGCGTCGATTATCGGTAGCTTTCAGGATGGTTCTACTCCCGGAAAACTCCAGTACGGCAGTGCGTGGTGGTTCCTTGACCAGAAGCAGGGAATCACTGCCCAGATCGACGCGCTCTCCAACCTGGGCCTGCTCTCCCGCTTTGTTGGGATGTTAACCGACTCGCGGTCATTCATGTCGTTTCCGAGGCATGAGTATTTCCGCCGGGTGCTCTGCAACATTATCGGACGGGACCTCGTCGCCGGCGAATTGCCGGACGAGGACCGCCTGATCGCCCGGATGATCGAAGATATTTGTTACAAGAACGCAGGGCGCTATTTCAGGCTTCCTGATCTACAAACCGGCGCGAAGTGAGTGGGCTGGGATGTGGGCATCGTGGGCGTATACTTTTTAGGGTCTGGCGTGAGTGGTCGCGGAGGTTCAGTTTATACGCTCGGGAGTCTCCTTCCCGATGAAAGGTGGCTCATGATTTCCGATAACCCTGAGAAATCCTCCAACAAGAATCGCCGGGAGTTCCTGAAGGCGAGCGGCGCCATCACTGCAGGTCTGGTGGCACAGGCGGCACTGCCGGCCTCGGGTATTGCTTTGCCGGCGCTGCCTTCGAATCCGGCGACCCCGAATGCCATGCCCACGCGCAATTTGGGCAAAACCGGCTACCGGGTCAGCATCTTCAGCCTTGGTGGACAAGCCGCCCTTGAGCGTGCTGACAACGAAGCCGCCGCGGTGCCACTCATCGAGAAGGCACTCGATCTTAGCGTGAATTACATCGACACGTCATCCATTTATGGCGGGCCCGAGCGCTGGAGCGAACAGTACGTCGGAAAAGTGATGAAACACCGGCGCTCTGAGGCCTTTCTCGCCAGCAAGACTCGGGAACGCACCAAGACTGCCTCGATGCAGATGCTTGAGAAGTCATTGAAGCTGCTCAACACCGATCATCTTGACCTCTGGCAGTTGCACGATATCGGCTCAAGTAACGAGGTTGAACAGATCTTCGCCAAAGGCGGCGCGATGGAAGCGTTGCTTGAGGCGCGCGAGCAAAAGATGGTGCGGTTCCTGGGTATCACCGGCCACTTCCGCCCGGAGCCGTTGATCGAATGCATCCACCGTTACCCGTTCGACGCCATCCTCATGTCAGTCAACGCGGCCGATCCTCATCACTTCAGCTTCTCTGATCAACTACTACCGCTAGCGGTCGAAAAGCAAATGGGCATCATCGGCATGAAGGTTCCCGCCCGCGGTCGCATCCTGTCTTCGTGGACGCCTCCGCCGATGGAACAGCAGAAGCACTCCTGGGAGGGCATGGTGCTGGCACCGACACCGGGGACGCTCGACATGCGCCAGGCGATGTACTACGCGTTGTCGTTACCGATCTCGACCGTGATTATCGGGTGCGATTCCGTTGCGCAGTTGGAGCACAATGTTCAGCTGGCGCGGGAGTTCACGCCGTTTAACGAGAAACAGATGGCGAGCCTAGTGCAGAAAGCCGAACCCGTTTCCAAACAGGCCTTGTTCTTCCGCTTCTACGATCACGCGTAGGAGTGGTCGAAAAATTTCCGTTTTCGAGCCAAGGCGGCGGCTCCTGTGCGCCGCCTTTCTCGCGGTGCCGGTGGTTTGCGAAAATTCCGCCTAACTGGTCGGCCTTTCTCGCGGCGGTTGCGAGGCAAAAAAATCCTGCCGGAACCTCACTGCATAGTCCGCAACCAACTGCTCAATCCTCTCCGAATGGCTGGACTTCAGAATGAGTCCCACGTGATGGTGCTTTTGCATGCGCCAGACGATTTCGGGGTCCTGATAGGCCGAGGTATCCGGATGCTCTTGCCTCGCCAAAGAAATCAGTAGTCCAGCGTAGTCGTGCCGCACCGGAGGCACTCGGTAAGGCGACCTTCCGCCCGCAATTTCAACTTTCGCCCATTCCGCCCAAAGGTTGATACCGGTTGCAGCCTCGACCAAATCGGCAATGTGCGCTCCGCCAACGCGCGCGGCTGTCTCCAGGAAGTACAACTTTCCATCGCGACCTTTAATGAACTCGCTGTGCGATACTCCCCGCACCATACCAAATGCTCTGAGCACCTGCTGGTTAAGCGCGCGCAAGGCCGGTTCGTCGCCGGATCCCTCGGGCAAGGTTCGAGTCGTGAAGATGTCGCCTTCGTGAGAAACGTCCATGGGCGGACGTCCGTACTTGCTGGCGATTGAGAACAACAATTCCTTCTCGTAGGTGATCGTGTCGACGTGGAAAATATCACCGGGCACATACCGTTCCAGCAGATAGAACGACTGCTGGTCACCCAGTTGATCAACAGCCCACCAGAACTCCTCTGCATTGGAGATCTTCTTAACTCCGATAGATCCTGCCAAAGACCGTGGTTTGAGCACCCATGGCGCAGGAACGCGCTGCAGGAATTCATTCAGCTTCTGGTGATTCAACACATGAATGAACTCGGGGACGAAAAGGCCTTCGTCGCGGGCTTTGGTTCGCATGGCCAACTTGTCGCGAAAGTAGCGGGCGGTCGTATCGCCCATACCGGGGACGCGAAGGTGTTCGCGCAGGGTTGCCGCAGTTTCCACATCGAAGTCGTCGAGAGGAACGATGCGATCGATGACCTCGGTCTTTGCGAGGTGGCTGATGCCCAGCAAGACGTCCTGGAGTTTCCAAGTCTTGTTTTCGTCAGGGACGTAGAAGATGTTGTCGAGTGACTCTCGCGGCCAGTCCGCATCTCCGAGGCTCTGGGAAGTCAGCAGAAGCGTGCGGCACCCCTGGTGCTTGCACGCCAGCAGGAACTCAACTCCCTTGAAGTAACTCGCGAGACACAAGACTGTCAGCGGTCCCGCGGGCGTACTGGGTGGTGCCGGAGAACCCGTCACAGCAGCCTCCTTTAATGGTTGGTCAATAAGGTAACAGAGCCGTCACCTTTCGTCTCCGGCAGAAATGCCGCAGCCAAAGAAGCCAGAGACCGCCTCCCCCGCGACGTTCTGCCACCAACCCGTAGAACCATCTCCGTGTCACCCGGACCTTTCAGGTCAAAGAAAGCTGGCAGATCATGCCTTTCGTGGCGTTCTTCAATCTGTTCAACCGCAACCATCCGGGCGCAAACTATGTCACCAACGTCTCCGCATTGCCGACGCCAGTGAACAACCTGTATAACGCTACAGCGTTGTGCCCGACGCCAGCATGCAACGTCCCGATTACCACCCAAACCAGTTGCTGGTACCGGCCGGCGCGCTAGGCGATTTCTTCCGCCCCGGAACTACCGTGGGCATCCCGTTTGCTGCACAAATCGGCGTTAGAGTGAATTTTAACGCTGCTTTGGCCCTCCAGTAGTTAGCGCCTTGGCGCCACTGGAATCTGCCACGGTGTCATGGAGCCGTAAGCGACGCGCCAACCTGCGTTGACCTGCACAGCAGTCGGCTTGCGGACGCAAGCGCTTGCGTGTAGACTTAGAACGAACGTTCGTCTAATCAGGTCTCGCCTGTTACCCTTCGCGGGAGCCCCCATGGCCTCGACCCTTAGCTCGCAACCGCAACAACGTTTCGACGGGCAGGATAACCGCTTCGACCGCCGGTTTTCCGAGATTCTCGACTATGCCACCGAGGTTTTTGCCGAAAAAGGGTACGAAGGCGCATCGATGCGTGACTTGTCGCGCCTCAGCGGAATGTCGCTGGCCGGACTTTATTACTATTTTGATTCCAAGGAAAGACTGCTCTACCTCATTCAGAAGCACACCCTTACCACGATCGTCGATCGCCTGCGGGCGCGACTTAAGGTGAGTAACGATCCTGAGGAACGCATCCGCATATTTGTGCACAATCATGTGGACTATGCCGTGGCCAAACCGAAGGCGATGAAGGTCCTCTCCCACGAAGATGAAGTTCTGAAGGATGAACACGCTGCTGAACTGTCGGCGATCAAGCGCGAGTATTACCGAATCTGCATCGCTATGGTGGAAGACCTTGCCAAAGCTGAGCAGCTGAAGCGATTGGCGCAGAATGCCACAAACGGTGGAGTTTCGACACGCACTGCAGTTATGGGGCTGTTCGGAATGATGAACTGGCTCTACACCTGGTACAAGCCGCGCGTAGACCCTGACGCAGACACGATTGCGCGGCAGATCAGCGACATTTTTCTGCGGGGCGTGCGCGGCGAAATTGCTTCAAACTGGCGGCCGCCAAAACTGACCAACGGCAACGTGGACGAAGCGTCGCAGGCGCAAGCCAGGAAACGCTCGCGCAAACGGTCTTGACACCATGAGGACACTGGCTGCTAAACCCGCTTTCCATCGCATCGTCGTCGACCTTCAGGCTCCAGTTGTTCGCATCACGCTGAATAACCCACCCCTGAACGTGATCGATCGAGAGATGATGGGCGAGTTGCTGGCCGCATTGGAGCAGATCGAGGCAATCGCAGACATCAGCACGATCGTCTTCTCGGGCTCGGAGCGGGCCTTCTCCAGCGGAGTCGACATCGCGGCGCACACTGCAGAAACTGTGCGCAATATGCTGACGGCGTTTCACGGCGTGATAAAGGCCGTAGCCGCGACGAATAAGCTGACCATTGCGTCTGTACGTCGTCATTGCCTCGGCGGTGGCGCCGAACTGGCACTGCTGTGCGACATTGTGTACGCATCGGCGGACTCGGTGTGGGGCTTCCCAGAAATCAAACTAGCGTGCTTCCCCCCCGTGGCCAGCGTGGCCTTGGCGTCGATCGTGGGACAGAAGTTGGCCGCCGAGATGGTCCTGACCGGGCGCACGATTACGGGGCAGGAAGCACTAGCCGCCGGATTGGTCAACGGCGTTGCCGAGGATCCAGAGACCCTGGTCTCCGAGTGCATTTCGCGGGTGACACAGCTCAGTCCCGCGGCGTTGACCAAGGCTAAGAAAGCGTTTTATGCGTGGGACTCAATCCACTTTGACAAGGGTCTCGCCCGCGCAGAGCAGATCTACCTTGACGAATTAATGAAAACGGCTGACGCACAGGAAGGTATCAAAGCTTTTGTGGAGCGTCGACGTCCGCAGTGGACAGGAAAGTAAGTTCACCGCTGACTGATTAGGAATCTCGATGGACTACGAAATTACGGCTGGCGAACTGAAGGGCATGCGCGACTCTGGGAACAACTTCACTTTGCTGGATGTGCGTGAGCCGTGGGAGTTCGACGTGGCGCGCATAGCAGGCAGCAAGCACATCCCCATGGGAGACGTTCCGGCGCGCTTTCAGCAGGAACTTGATCTGGAAGATCATATTGTTGTGGTCTGCCACCACGGGGTGCGTTCGATGAATGTCACGGCATGGTTGCGGCAACAAGGCTTCGAATGGGTGCAGTCGTTAAGGGGAGGAATCGACTGCTGGTCGCGGGAGATCGATCCGTCGGTGCCGCTTTATTAGGAATTAGCCATGAAGAAAGAACTCATTGAACTGCGAGTGAACGGCCGAACCCATGAATTGGCGGTGCAGCCCAACAGTGTTCTGCTGGATGTGCTGCGGCAGGAGCTGAACCTGACCGGCTCGAAGCGCGGATGTGACGATTCCTCTTGCGGAGCCTGCACGGTGCAGGTCGATGGGGTGCCGATGCTCTCCTGCACCATGCTGGCCGCGAGCTTTCAAGGCTACGAAATCATGACCGTCGAAGGCATCTCTGATGGCGCTGGCCTCGCTGCTTTACAAAAAGCGTATGGCGATTTCGGCGGCTCCCAGTGCGGCTACTGCACGCCAGGATTCATGATAACGGTGCGCTGGCTACTGGCGAACAATCCCGACCCTACCGAGGAAGAAATTCGCCAGGCATTGAGCAGCAATTTGTGCCGATGCACGGGATACTCGCAGATGTACCAGGCGATCCGCGCGGTGATTGAAGCCGAGCGGACAGACAGCAAGCCGGAACTGGCGGGAGCAAAGCTGTAATGATTACGTTTTCTGTTATTGGCAAGTCGGTCGCCATGGTGGATGCCGCGGGCAAAACTACCGGCGCGGGCAAGTACACCGACGATTTCAGCCTTCCGGGAATGCTGGTGGGCAAGATTCTACATTCGCCCTATCCGCACGCGCTCATCAAACGCATCGATACAAGCCGGGCGCGCGCGTTGGATGGTGTGATTGCAATCGTTACCGGGGAAGATGCTCCCAACCGGTATGGAATCCTTCCGGTAGGCCACGACGAGACAGCCCTCGCCGTGGGCAAGGTGCGCTACGTGGGTGACAATGTCGCCTGTGTAGCGGCCGTCAACGAAGAAATCGCCGACCAGGCGCTGGAGTTGATCGAGGTTGACTACGAGCCGCTGCCGGCATACTTCGACGCGGAAGAGTCGATGAAGGCCGATAGCGACCTGATTCACGAGAACCGGCCCAACAATATCGAGAAAGACTACCACCATGTCTTCGGCAATCCGGAGAAGGGCTTCGCTGAAGCGGATTACGTGACCGAGGCGCGCTACCTGGCCAACGAAGTTACCCATGCGGCGATGGAGCCGCACTCCACACTGGCCAGCTTCGAGATCGATCCGCACACCGGAAAGCGGGGTCGGCTGACCGTGTGGTCGTCCACGCAGGTGCCGTACTACCTGCAGCATAAGCTTTCGCTGGTGCTCGAACTGCCGATGTCCCAGCTTCGAGTGATCAAACCCCTGGTTGGCGGAGGCTTTGGTGGCAAGAGCGAGATCATTCCGCTGGAAATCATCACAGCGGTCGCGGCGCGCGCGGCCAATGCTCCCGTGAAAATCACGTACACAAGGGAAGAAGTGTTCTGGGCACATCGCGGACGTCCGCGCACCATCATCGACCTCAAGACGGGGGTGAAGAACGACGGCCGCATCACGTCAGTTGACTGCAAGGTGATCCAGGATGGCGGCGCCTACTGCTCGTATGGCGTTGTGACCATCCTATACTCGGGCGCGCTGCTGGGCGCTCTGTACGATATTCCAAACATCCGCTATGACGGATACCGCGCACTGACCAACAAGCCGGCTTGCGGCGCCATGCGCGGTCACGGCACCGTGAACGTTCGTTTCGCATTTGAGTCGCAGATGGACGAGATTGCGGCAACACTCAATCTCGATCCAGCCGAGATGCGCCGCCTCAACTTGCTGAAGCCCCCAACGGTCACGGCGAACGGACTGCGGGTTCTGAGTTACGGTTTGCCGGAATGCATCGATCAGGTCGTCACGCGATCAGGTTGGAAAGAGCGCCGGGGCAAGCTGCCGAAGGGCCGCGGGCTGGGAATGGCGTGCAGCCACTACGTGAGTGGAGCGGCCAACAGCATCATTCGATCCGATATGCCGCACTCGACGGTGAACATCAAGATCGACCGCGATGGCGGAGTCGTGGTTTATACCGGCGCTTCCGAGATTGGGCAGGGCTCCGACACCATGACGGCGCAGGTCGTTGCGGAGGTCTTGGGGTGCAGTCTGTCGCGGATCAAGGTAATAGCCGCCGATACCGATCTCACTCCCATCGACCTGGGGTCGTATTCCAGTCGCGTCACGTTCATGGCGGGCAACGCCGCTTTGCGGGCTGCTGAAGACGTGAAGAAGGACATCGTAACCGCGGCAGCGCGGCGCATGAACTGCACTCCGGAGGACGTAGTTATGCGGGATGATCGCGTTTGGAAACGAGGCGCGGCTTCGACTCGAATGGGTGCAATTTCGTCGCCAGCCGAGGTCTCCAGCGGCCATGTGGATGGTCAGATCCTGCGCGGATCGGTACTGCAAACTCGCAAGCAAGAAGGCTCGAAGAACAACATGAGTTTTGAAGAGGCCGTGGTCTCAGCCATCGACTTTCACGGAGGGCTGACGGGCACCGGTTCCTACGCGCCTCCAGTCGAGGCCCGCGGTGGTAAGCACAAGGGGGCCGGAGTTGGTCCATCGCCGGCATATTCCTATTCGGCGCAAGTGGCTGAGGTGAGCGTGGATGAGGAAACTGGCGAGGTGATGGTTCACAAGGTTTGGGCGGCCCACGACTGCGGGCGCGCCTTGAACCCCGTCGCCGTCGAAGGACAGGTGATCGGGTCAGTTTGGATGGGGCTTGGCCAGGCATTGCAGGAAGAGATGATTTGGAAACACGGGCTACTGATGAATCCTGGGCTGCTGGAATATCGTAGTCCGTCGTCGGTCGAGTCGCCAGAGATCGAGTGTGTAATCGTCGAGAGTGTGGATCCGGAAGGCCCGTTTGGAGCGAAGGAAGCAGGAGAAGGATCTCTGGCCGCAACGATTCCTGCGATCTCCAATGCAATCTACGACGCTGTGGGAGTA
>Ga0306925_10004966_pt1 | contig 12121 bp, 16 predicted proteins | sample flu12Cox44000176_FD_203755 | JGI IMG/M metagenome (GOLD analysis project Ga0306925, IMG submission 203755) | Lab enrichment of tropical soil microbial communities from Luquillo Experimental Forest, Puerto Rico - flux8day.12C.oxic.44.000.176 (v2)... | ecosystem: Environmental > Terrestrial >...
CCTGACATCCCAACCGCGCATCGGACGTCCCCCACATCTCGCCACGCGACATGACTTATAACCCAATATCTGGACCAATAGGCCGACTTTTTCCGAATCCTGTTAGGCTAACGACCAGGCTGCAGTGGTTGCTCCGCTATCCCGAAGAGCTGGGTGTGGGTAGCCGCCCAGCGTTTCGCTAGGCTTCTGCGATTTCTGGTTCCAGGCTGAGGGCGAAGGAAACCGCTTCGCCGCGTTCGATTTCGGGCAGTTGGAACTTATCGAGAGTGAGCGACAAACACTGCATGAACGCCGCGTAGTCGGTCTTGCTGATGCCCATGCCCGCGTGCGCCAGCTTCATGTCGCGTCCGAGATAGATCGTCGGCCCTCCGGCGGCTGCGGCGATAAAATCGATTGCCAGCTGGCGTTCCCGGTTGTTCGTATCGACGCTGCGGGGGCTCGTCCAGAACCGGCCCAGCCGCGAATCCTCACGAAGCCGTGGAAGCAAATCGTCGACAACGGCGGCCGTCGCGTCGTATCCGCCCAATCGCGAGTAAAGAGATGCCGTTTTCTCTGGCAAGGCGAGCCCCTCCTGTCCGTACTGTTAGGCAACCGGCTGCAAAGCATGTGTAAAGTGAACCCGTTCCAAGGGCTCACCCGATATGCGCCGCGATAGGCCCGCACGATCAGACTAAGCCCACTCTGCTCAGTTACAAGGCGTCATAGCGTTTATGATATGCTGCGGCAATGAGCGATCCTTCAGCTCCCGGGCTCGGTCCGGGCTATCGGCTGACGGTGGAAGATGCACCCGCCGATATCGACGTCGATGTCCTGGCATATGGCTTGGAAGCCTACAACGAAGGCCGATGGCCGCAGCACCCGCCGTGGCAGCCGCTCACCATTTTTCTCCGAAACGAGGCACAGATTGTCGCCGGGCTCGCGGGCGAAACCTATTGCGGGTGGCTCTTCGTAAAATATCTCTGGGTGTCCGATGGGCTGCGTGGCCGCGGCGTCGGGCGCGAGCTGATGACTCGGGCGGAAGTCCTCGCCCGCGAGCGCGGTTGTCACTCGGCTCACCTGGACACGTTCAGCTTTCAGGCGCTCGGCTTCTACGAAAAGCTCGGTTACCAGGAGTTCGCGCGTCTCGACTATCCGCCCGACCACCACAAGCATTTCATGCGCAAGCGGCTGACTCCGCCGGAATAGCGGTTGGTAAGTTGATGCCGTGAGGGCCCAGATCAACGGTCAGCAAAATTTGGCCTTTGTCCTTGCGGCGAAGTTTTTAAAGGTGCATAGGCAGCGCCGCTGCGAGGCCGCGCCGGGCGAACTCGCGAGGTTGGACTTCGATGGGAGACAGAGTGGTGAAGCTTCGACAGATCGCGATTCTCGGTGGATTGCTCGCCAGCACCAGCTTTGTTTCGGTCCCCCTGATCGCGGCGGAGCCCGCCAAGCAGGCGCAACCGGCGATCAGCGCGGATGCGAGTGCGGCACTCCAGCGCATGGGTCAGACCTTACGCGCCGAGCAGATGTCGTTTCAGGCGCGAACCATCCGGGTCTACGCGGATCCCAACGGCGAGCCGCTGCACATCTTCCACACCTTGAAGGTCACGATGCACCGGCCGAACCGGCTGTTGGCCGAGGTAAGCGGCGACGACGGGTCGAACAAGCTCGTCTTTGACGGCAAGACCGCGATTATCTATTCGGCCGCGCAAAACAAATATGCCAGCATTGCCGTGCCTGAGGGCACGATCGCCGGCATGCTGAAAGAGGCGGTCGGGCGTCTAGGCGTCGATTTTCCGCTCGCCGATTTCCTGTCCGACGAGCCGGGCAAGGCGTTTTTGACCGGCGTCACGTCGGGCCGCCTCGTCAACACCGTGACGATCGACGGCGCTCCCTATGATCATCTGTTCTTTTTTCAGCCGCCCGGCATCGAGCTAGAGCTGTGGGTGGCGAAGAACGAGCAATCGCTGCCGCGCCGGCTGATCGTGACCTACCGCACGCTGCCCGGCCAACCGAATTTCATCGCCGAGTTCTCCGACTGGAACTTCAACGTCCAGGCGCCCGATGCTGATTTCGCCTTTCAGCCGCCGGCCGGAGCAACCCAGGTCGAGCTGAAGCCGGTCGCAGCGGCCTCGCCGTCGGGCAAAAAGAAAGGAAGCAAGTGATGAACCGGTTGTCGATCTTGGCTCTCGGTGCGGTGTTGGCGGTGTCGGCCGCGCCGAACGCCTTCGCTTGGGGGGCCTATCACGGTGGCTTTGGCGGCGCTTCCTATAACAGATCGTTTAGCGCGAGCGGCCCTCGCGGCGGCTCGGTCTCCGGGAGCTCCAGCGGGTATCGCTACGGCGGCTATGCCGGCGGCGCCGCCGGCGGCTATCACGGCGGCTATTACGGCGGCGGCGCCTATGGGTATCACGGCGGCTACTATGGCGGCGGATACCATTACGGTGGTTATGGCTACGGTGCCGGCGCCGCCGCCGGTGCGGCGGTGGCCGGTGCCGCAGTCGGCGCCGCGGCCACCTCGGCGGCCGTTGCAGCGTCATCGCCCTACTATTACCCGCCGCCCTATTACCGGCCCTACCCGTATTGGTAGCCGTTTCCCTGGTGCTTCCCTGATAAGTCTGAAGACAGCCAAAACCTTCCCTAATCGGCCAAAATACTTCCCTGTTTGGGAGAGAAAATTCCCTGTTCGCTAACCTAGGGAAATTTGGTCGCAACGCATTGATTTGGGGGGATACTGAACCTGCAATCCGTCGCTCCGACGGGGACGTTTTGAGTTTACCCTGTATCGCGACTGCGCGCCCGGGCTGAGCGACTCGGGGCGGTCAATAGCCGCGCGCCGGATCGATCCTGTTGAGGAGCGGCCGGCCTTCCTCGAAGCGGCGGATATTGTCGAGGATGATAGGTGCCGCGGTCGCGGGATTGGTGAAAGCGGCGACGTGCGGCGTCATGACGATGCGCGGGTGGTGCCAGAACGGGTGATCGGCCGGCAGCGGCTCCTGGCGAAAGACGTCAAGAACCGCCGCCGAGATCTGCCCCGAGGCAAGAGCCGCGAGCAGGTCCTCTTCGACGAGATGGGCGCCGCGAGCGGCGTTGACGAGCGCCGCACCCTTCGGCAACTGCGCCAAGGTGCGCGCATTCAATATGCCTTCGGTCTCGGCGGTCAGCGGCAACAGGCAGACAAGGATCTCGCTGCGACCGAGGAGCGGCGGCAGGCCGGGCGCACCGGCATGGCACCTAACACCCGCAATGGTCCTTTCGCCGCGGCTCCAGCCGGCGACATCGAACCCGAGCGCCTTCAGCTTTTTTGCGGCATCCTGCCCGAGCTCGCCGAGGCCGAGGATCCCGACTCGCCGATCGACGGCGTTCTGCTGATCGAATTCATGCCAAAGCCCGGCCTCCTGCTGGGCGCAGTAGTCGAGGTCCCGGCGATGCAGACGCAATACCTGCAGGACGACGTATTCGCTCATCGCGTCCGTCATATGCGGGTCGACGAGCCGGACGATCGGCAAATGGCGCGGCAATTGCGGGTCGTCGAGTAGGTGATCGACCCCGGCGCCGAGCGAAAGGATCAGCTTGAGGTTCGGCAAAGACGCCAGGAAACCGGGCTCCGGCCGCCACACCAGCGCATAATCGATTTCCGCCGGGTTGCCGATTTCCGGCCAGACGCGGACCTCGAGTTCTTGGGTCAGCCGGGTGAGTTGCGCCCGCCAGCGCGCCGCGGAATCGACCGTGGAACGAAACAGCAATGCCATCGGTCGGTCATAGCACACTCGGGCGAGGCCGCCACATTGCGGTCCAGCGCTGCAGGCCACTATCTTTGCCGAGCGAGATCAGGAGATCGACACATGAGCTACAAAGACCTGCTCGTCGTCCTCGATTCCGAGACGGCATCGCGCGGGCGCATGAACCTCGCGGCGGCGCTTGCCGAGCGTTTTGCCGCGCATCTCGTCGGGCTCTACCCGCTCCCGGTTCCCGAGGCGCCGAGGCACTTCGGTTATTACGACCCGGCACAGCTCGACCCGTTTTTTCGCGAGCTGCGTGAGCAATCGCGAGAGCGATCTGACAGGGAGCGCGAAGCCTTCGAGTACGCCGCGAGCCTGCGTGGCCTGTCGGCCGAGTGGCGCGCGGTTGACGCAGGCGCGGAATCCGACCCGGCCCTGCACGCTCGTTATGTCGATCTGACGATCCTCGGTCAGCTTGATCCGGACCGCGGCGATGCGGATTTGATCCGGCCGCGGCCGGAACACGTGACCCTGGCCTCGGGGCGGCCGATCCTCGTCGTACCCTACGCCGGGCATTTCGAAACGATAGGGCGCCGCGTACTTATCGGGTGGAATGCGACCCGCGAGGCCACCCGCGCTGTCAATGATGCGATGCCGCTACTGACGGCGGCAGACGTCGTGACCGTGCTGACAATCGATGCGCGCGAGGGACCGGATGCGCACGGCGAGCTTCCCGGCGCCGACATCTCGCTGCATCTGGCGCGCCACGGCGTCAAGGCCACGATCGAGCGGACCGTCTCGGCCGGCATTCCGGCCGGCGACGTGCTGCTGTCGCGCGCCGCCGATCTAGGCGCCGATCTGCTGGTGATCGGCGCCTATGGGCACTCGCGGGTGCGCGAATTATTGCTCGGCGGCGCCACCCGCTCGATCCTGCGCAGCATGACGTTGCCGGTGCTGATGTCGCACTGAGTGGACCGAACGACGCCGCTAGGCTCATTTCCGCCTGGTGGATTTAGCGCGTTATACCCGATGCCCCGGCCGGCACGTCGTAAAAGGCGAGCGTCATCGAGACACTGGTGTAATACCCCATCAACGTGATCACGTCGGTGATGCCGACATGGCCGAGCGCCTTGACCGCGCGGTCGTAGAGCCCCTGCGGGACCCAGCGCGAATTGGCCAGCGCCATCGCCATCTCGTAGACGACCTGCTCGCGCTCGTCGGTAAATGACGTCTGCAGTCCCGCGATCAGTGCCTCGACCTTGTCGGCGGGCAGCCCGACCTCCTTGCCGCGCCGCTCATGCGCGTTTGTCGGGTAGGCCGAATGCCATTTGGTGTTGATGATGCAAACCGCGATCTCGCGCTCGCGTTCGGTAAGCGAGTAATGACCGGGATGGAAATGAGCGCCGAGGGGAGCCGCGGCCTTCACCAGCTTGGGGTTGTGCACCCAGATCTTGCTCGGCCCACCAACTTGACCGCGGATCTCTTTCAGAAAGCGATAGCCCTCCTGTTGCTCTTGTGTCATCTGCTCATAGGGGATTTCGGCATAACGGCCAAAAGTCGGTGTGTCGGGCATTTCAGGTTTCCTTCCGAGAGCGGATTGATGAAGTCATCGCTGCCGCAGATTGCTAATTTCGCCGCGGCGGCTCGATCGGCATGGTCGCTATCTCGGTCCACGCGACCGGAGCGCCGGCTTTTGCGGCGGCTTCTTCAGGCGGCAAGCTTGGGTCCCAATGCACCGCAAGAAACCGCCGCCCGGTCACGCTGCCTCCCGCATCCGAGACGAGCCAGTTGAGCGGCGGTGCCATCACCGCCGGCTGGATCATCTCAGCCCGGTCATAGCCCGCCTCGACCGGCACCATGCCGGTATTGGTGACCCCACCCGGCACCAATACGTTGACCGTGACTCCGGTACCGGCGAGATCCTTCGCCATGATCGCCGAAAAGGCCTCCAATGCCGCCTTCGAGGGACCGTAGGCCGGCGAGCCGTCACGGATCATTGTCCCGAGGCTCGTCGTGACGTTGACGATGCGGCCCCATTTCTGGCCCATCATGTCGTGGACGACGGCGCGCGACAGCGCCATCGGCGCATTGTTGTGGACGGCGACAAAGAGCTTCCACTGCTCGGGGGTCACCTCCCAGAACTTGATCGGGCGCTGCCGGTTGTCGCTGCGGATCGTGGCTTGGCCGACGCCGGCGTTGTTGACCAGGATGTCGATCAGCCCGAAACGGGCGCGCGCTTTGGCAACAATCTCGTCGATCGCCTCGTCGCGGGAGAGATCGGCCTCGATCGTCATCAAATTGGCGCCGTGCTGCCGCTCCTGCGCCGCCTGGGCGAGTTCGGCAAGCCCCTGGGCGGTGCGGTCGACAGCCGCAACCTTGAGCCCCTTGCCGAGCAATCCGATTACCAGCTCTCGGCCGATGCCGCCCGCAGCACCGGTCACGATTGCCGTGCGCCGTTGTTCGCTCATCGTCTCCTCCTACCACTATAGGGCTTTTACAGAAGGCTGCCGCCGTCGACCGGGATGACTGTGCCGTTGACAAAGGTCATCGTCGTCGCCAACCCGAGAATCACCGCCGCCACCTCCTCGGGCTGGCCGATCCGCTTGAGCGGGTTGCTGGCGATCCTTTGGGCGCGCTGCTGCGGCGTCCACATGTCTGTCATCGGCGTCTCCATCAAGCTCGGAGCGATGGCAACCACGCGGATCGTCGGCGCCAAAGCCCGCGCCAGGGACATTGTCATCGCGTGGAGCCCGGCCTTGCCCGCGGCATAGGCGATGTTGCTGCCGCCGCCGCGCATGCCCGACACCGAGCCGACATTGACGACGAGGCCATGCCCGCTCGCCTCGAGCAACGGCTGGCAGGCGCGCACCGTGGCGAAAGGGCCGCGCAGATTGACCGCCAGCACGAAGTCGAAGAAATCGTCGTCGAGAGCCCGCAGATCGGCATGCGGGATCACCCGGGTGCTGCCGGCATTGTTCACCAGGATGTCGAGCCGGCCCTCGGTTTTGCCGATCGCGTCGGCGAGAGCTTCGATCGCGCGCGTGTCCTGCGCCGGGGTGCGGCAAGCGCGATGGCCCCCGCCCGGCAGGCTCGCAATCAGCCGGTCGGCGGCCTCGGCGTCATTGCCGAAAGTGACGACGACACGCGCCCCGGCTTCCGCGAACAGGCGAGCAGTCGCAGCCCCCAGGCCTTTGCTGCCGCCCGTAACCAGCGCCACCTTTCCGTCGAGCAAACCCATGCTGGATGGCGCCCGGTCAATCGGCTGCGGCCACGAGCGGCGGGTCCAACGTCTTGATGAACTCGATCAGATAGGGCTTCCACAGCTCGGCATAGAAATGGCTGAAATGCCCGTGGGTGTTGGGTCCGGCCGGGATCAGCACATAACGGCCGTGCTTGACCCGCTTCATCGCGCGTTCGACGGTGCCGAGCTCGGGCGGGTTCGCGTGATCCTCGGCGTCGTTGATCAGCATCACCTTGGCCGTGATCTTGTCGAGATCGGGCTCAGGGTTGTAGTCCTGGATCGCCTCGATCGCCCAGAGCTGGTTGTTGGCGTCGCCCTTCGCTGCGTCGGCCAGCCGGCGCTCGTAGAGCGCATTGGCGGCGGCGAGAGTCGGCGCCATTTCCTGAATGCGGGTCGGGCTCTCGGTGCCGAAATTCCCGGCGGCAGCGTAGATGTAGTGGCGCGGGTTGGTTTCGTAAAAGCCGTTGTTCCAGTCCGGGTCGTGCCGGATCGCTTCGGCCTGGGCGCGGCGGCCGAGCCAGTTGCGGCCGCTGATCTCAACCGGCTGGCAGGAGATCGGCACCACCCCGTCCATCAGGTCGGGATACATCTCGGCCCACATCCAGGCGTGCATGCCACCCATCGAGCTGCCGATGACCAACCGCAAATGAGCGACATCGAGGCCTTCGGTGATCAGCCGATAGCCGGACTCGACCATGTCATGATAGCGGTAATGCGGGAATTTCCCCTTGAGCCCGTCGGAGGGCTTGCTCGATCCGCCACGCCCGAGCGCGTCCGGCATGATCATAAAATACTGCGTCGCATCGAGCGGCTGGCCCGGTCCAAAGAGCTCGTCGGCGAGGCTCGGGCGCAGCCAATTGGCACCCGTGCCGGTGTTGCCCTGCAACAGCAGCACGCCGTTGACGATCTTGCCCGCTCGATTGCGTTTCGCCGTCCCGAGGGCGCGGTAGTGAAGCTTCAGCTCGGGTAATGTCTCGCCGCTTCGGAACACATAGTTCCTGATGACGAAGTCACTCTCCTGATAATTTGGCCAGTGAGTTCGCTCGCCAGGCGCGGCGGCGGCAGCGGCATGAGCAGGCATTCGTGGATCCTCCGGTTCGCTTCGGGTGATGATAGAGGCTACCGGTACCCGGAGAAAGCGGCAGCACGCGATCGATCGTCGGGTCGCAGGGCCTGATGGCCGAATAAGTCAGCCGGGATCGGCTTCCCTGGTCGCGGGAAGATACTGCGAAAAAACCCGATTCCGGGCCGTCCAGCGACCACGCATGCGCCGTCAAGCCATTGATATTTCAAGACGCTGGAGTGCAAATTCCCTACATGGTCGAACAGGGAAATAAATCGGACGAACAGGGAGATTAAAACCGACGATCAGGGAATTAAATCGGCCGAGCACGGAATGGCCCCGACAGGGGAGCTCGGGACGCTTGAGCCGACCCACTGGATCACTTTGCCGTCGGATCGCCGGGAGATGTGCCGGCGAGATGGGTGTCGAGAAATGCGCGCGTCTTTTTCTCTGCGTCCTTTGCCGCCGGCTCGTTGTATTCGAGCCAATGACCGAGAGCGCTCCGCCAGGGCTGCAACCAAGCAACATCAAAGGCGTGATGGGCACCCGGATACACGGTCAGCGCGATCGGCGCGCCGTCCGGGCGTGCTTTCGCAATCATCTCACGACATCGATCAGCTGGCGTCCAATCGTCGGCCTCGCCGATCAGGATCATCGTCGGAGCCGTCATCATTCTGCCGGGTAAAGCGCAGACCGGGTAATAAGCGACCGCCGCGCGGAAACGCTCGGTAAGGTATTGGGCAAACATGTCGTGGTCGACGGCGTTCAGCACCGATGACCCGCCCATCGATTGGCCAAGCACGGCGATCCGCGCGGGATCGACCTCCTCCAGCCCCGCCAGGTACTGCAATGCCGCATAGGCGTCGAATGCCTGAACGGCCAATCCACGGCCGCAGGCGCTGGCGATGCCGCGCGGACCGAAGCTGTCGACAGTCAACGCGACATAACCCCAGGAGCCGAGCCGATCGGCGATCGCGGCGGAATGGCTGGAGAAGCCGCTGCAGCCATGCAGCACGACCACCGCCGGATGGCGTGATAAGTCGGCGGAACCGCTGCCGAGGATCAGCGATAAACCGGTATCGGGCCGCGCCAGATAGCCGACCAGCTTTGCCGGCGTTTGCCCCGGCAGGTTGGGAAACTGGACCAGGGTGCCGGCCGCAGCGACTCCGGCACCGAGCAATGAGGCAAACCCGATCGCCAGCGGAAAGAACCCGGGCCTCATCGGGCCACGCCCAGATCGTTTAACGCCAGTTTCCCGCGTCGTACTTTCTTGATGATAGCGTCGCGATCGGCGGCCCAGGTGAAGGGCTTGGCGAATAGCGTTGTCGTGCCATGGCGTTTGTAGTGGTGGGTCATCATGGCGCAACGGCCCCTCTTCATCGGCAACCCGGCTGGGTACGGTCGAGCGCTTGGATTTGCGGTTTCTCATCAACTGGCGGCACCACCGCGTGCTCGGGCGGATCGATATGGAGCCCGACGGCATGCTGTAGCTTGGCAGCGAATTTCGGGGTCGGTCGACAACTTGAAGGTCTTGATCCGGTGCGGCTGCAAACCGTGCGCGGCCCAGATCCGCTGCACGCTGCGATGGCTGATCCCGGCAGCCTTGGCCATCGCCCGGCAGCCGCCGCCCCGGCCCGCAGAAGCGACACGAGCGCCAAAAGGAGGGCGAAAGCTTGTTCGGCGAGCGGGGTCAGCACGCGCAGGCCGCACCCTCTATGCACCGCTGAAGCTCGGTGAGGCCCGCGGTCAACGCCGCCGGGCCCGGTTGCAGAATCAAGGGCGATTTGATTTCGTGAACGGCGTTGTTCCGGACAGCCGGAATCTGAGCGAAGCCCGGCCTCGCCACGACCTTCTCCGGCCGGAACTTCTTGCCGCACCAGGAGCCGATGATGACGTCGGGCATGCGCGCGATGATTTCGGCCTCGGTGACGATTCGGTCCTGCGCGGATTTTCCGCAGGCGCGGTCGAAGAAGATGTCGATGCCACCGGCTATCTCGATCAGCTCCGACACCCAGGCGATGCCCGAGATCATCGGCTCGTTCCATTCCTCGAAATACACGCGTGGCCGATACGGCAACCGGGCGGCCCGACGGCGTGCCTCGGCGAGACCGTCAGTGAGCTCGGCGACGAGCCGGTCGGCACGGTCGGTCGCTCGAACCATGGCACCCAGCATGCGGATCATGTCGAAGATTTCGGCGATGCTGCGCTGGTTAAAGGCGTGAACCGCAACGCCCCGACGGATCAGCGCGGCGACGATATCGGCCTGGAGATCGGAAAAGCTCAGGACCAGATCGGGCTTCAGGTCGAGGATTTTCGAGATGTCGGCAGATGTAAAGGCCGAGACGCGCGGCTTTTCACGCCGGGCCTCGGGCGGCCGCACACAATAACCCGAGATGCCAACGATGCGATCTTGCTCGCCGAGCAAATAGAGGGTCTCGACGGTCTCCTCGGTCAAACAGACGATGCGCTCGGCTGGAAACATCCCGTCGCCCTTCCCGATCAGCTGGCCTGTCGAATGGTGCTCGGAGTGTTCATTGGTTGAAAAAGGGATCCAGCCCGGCCGATTGCCGATCCGTTTTCTTAGCTATTCGAGCGGGCGTGGGCGGCAGCCGCATCCTGAAATCTCGACCGGTGTGTGTAGGCAGATTGCACTGCTGCTGGCTATTGCCGACCAAAGTCCACATTTGGATTTTGTTCGCTAATTAAATCAATCTCTTATCGCCACCATACCGCATTTGCATGTCGCGGGTGTGTCGCGAGGCGTGTTGAGATATATCAACTGATTACGAACGGTGTCGAAATAGTCGTCACGACAGGACGTGCGACATAACGAGCTTATCTGCGGCATGTTAAAAACCCTTGCATTGGTGCAAAAGGCGTGGTAATCGACTAGATGTAGACGAAGAGTTCGCCCGGCAGCCGAGCACGGCCGGGGGAATGGCGGTTCTTCCTTCTCGAGTAGGGGAGTTCTCTGCAAACCGTGCTCGGAATTTTCGCGACCACCTCGCGTGCTGCGATAGGTCTGCAGAGGAGGTGGATTTTGCACAATCACGACACCCGAACACTCGCCGACGACTTGCTGCGCGGCGGCGAGGCCATCAAGGAGTTTATCTTTGGTGCCGGCGGCAAACGCAGCGAGGTCTACTACTACACCAGCGGCAACCGAGCGGCTGAAGAGAACCGCATTCCGACGTTCAAGATCGGCAAAGTGGTTTGCGCCCGGAAGTCGAGCATCCTCAAGTGGGTCGAGGACCAAGAGCGGGCCTCTCTGACCCGGCGCAGAAAGCCCGTAGCGAAGCCTGCGGTGGTGCTGCCGGCCGAGCCGGTCGAGAACCCAGCGCGCGGGCGCAAGCGCAAAACGCGGCCCGAGACCGAGACGCACTTATCCGCCACATAAGAACGGCCCCCAGGGAATGGATCCCCGAGAGCCGCTCGACACCCAGATCTCATGTGCTGTGAGACACCCATAGCTAAACGCTGTCCGCGGCTTTTTTTCAAGGAAATTTCCTGGGAGCCGGTTCCATCCAATAAGAGGAACCGAGCATGCAAAAACCCAGACGCATTCGGTCGACGCGTCCCGAGCTGCGGAAATTGCCGCTTCCGCGGCGGGCTTCCCCCCGGCTCACCCGCTTTCTCGATCTGGTCAAGGCCCAGGTGCGTCGAGGCCGGGCGAGGCCGGCCCAATGAAGCTCGTCCGCCCAGGGGGGGCGGCGTGCGAATCGCGCGCTGGCATCATTCGCCGAATGCGGCCGGCACGATCATCGGTTTTCTTGACATCGAATTACCCTCGGGGCTGGTGATCCACGGCTGCAAATTGCTGCGCGGCGTCAAAGGCGGCGTGTGGCTCAAGTTGACCGATGCCAAGCGCCGCGATCGTGATGAAGGGTGATAACAGACGGCAACGACAAGCCGATCTGGGATCCGGCGGTCGAGATCCCCGACCCGGTGATCAAGCGGCGGTTCGACGAGCTGGTGTTCGAGGCACTGCGGGCCGCACATCCCGAGGCGCTGAGGGATGCGCCGTGAGCGCCTTCGATAGCCCTGGCTCCCCGGGGAGCCACCCTCACTCCCATCGCCGAAACTGGCAACCAGCCACTACGATCGATGAATACGTAC
>Ga0306925_10004967_pt1 | contig 12121 bp, 12 predicted proteins | sample flu12Cox44000176_FD_203755 | JGI IMG/M metagenome (GOLD analysis project Ga0306925, IMG submission 203755) | Lab enrichment of tropical soil microbial communities from Luquillo Experimental Forest, Puerto Rico - flux8day.12C.oxic.44.000.176 (v2)... | ecosystem: Environmental > Terrestrial >...
TTGCCGTTGCCGCGCTGAGCCATGAAATCCTTCAAGCTTTCAAGCGAGTATCGGCGCGGCGTCGGCGATGATGGCAGTGGCTTGGCCGACGGCACTGCCGCCGCCCGTGCCGTCTGCACGGGGCTCGACTGCACGGGTTGACCGGCGGCGCCCAAGTGCCAACACTTTGCTCAATCGCGCGGCACCGGCACGAGATCGGCGTACCAGTCGTAAATCTGCTGGCCGGTCCAGTGCACGACGTCGTGGCGGTTGATGTAGTCGTACAGCTGTTCGAAATATTTGATGCGGTGCGCGGCACCGGTGACGTAGGGGTGGACGCCGATGGCGAGCACACGCGTCGACTCGGCGCTCTCGATATAGAGCCGGTCGAAGGCGTCGATGGTGCGCTTGAGCAGCACGTCGGATTCGTGGTGGTGCGAGACCATTAGCGCAATGTCGTTTATCTCGGCGCTGTAGGGGATCGACAGGATCGGACCGTTGGTGGTCTTCACCCACAGCGGCTGGTCGTCGAGGATCCAGTCGCCGAACCAGGTCAGGCCGCATTCGGTCACATAGTCCAGCGTGTGAAACGTCTGGCCGCGGCCCGGGCCGAGCCAGCCGGTCGGCCGCTTGCCGGTGAATTTTTCGATCACGTCGCAGGACTGGCGGATGACTGCGCGCTGATCCTCGATCTGCTGGATCGGCATCTGCACGTAGGCGTGCGCCATGAACTCCCAGGCCGCGTCGCGCGCGGCGGCGGCCACTTCCGGATAGGTCTCGCAGACCTTGGCGTTGATCGACATGGTCGGCGTGACGTTGGCGCCTTTGAGCGCGCGCAGGAGCCGCCAGAAACCGACCCGCATGCCGTATTCGTACCAGGTCCAGTTCGGCATATCGGGAATCGGCGTCTGCCCCATGGGCGGCTGCGACAGTTGCCTTGCCATCGGCCGCGTGATCTCCCATTCCTCGATATTGACCACCGACCAGACGATCATGCGCGCCCTGCCCGGCAGCTTCAGCGGCGGCCGGGTAAACGGGGACGAATAGGACAGGCGCTCACGCGGCAATGTCATGATGCGCTCCGCCGTCCGAGCCTTGGTGGCCTGCTGCTGCTCTGCAGTCAGCCTCCCATAGCCGCGTTGACTTTCCAACCCGACCTCCAAATACTGCCGCTCTCACCGTAGCAAAACCGGCAAAAGAACCGGAAAACCAGGGAGGAACGCGCCATGGCGACCTCACGCCGATCGCTGCTAAAGAATACTGCCGCAACCGCCGCCACCTTGAGCCTCGGCGGCCGGCTGGCCGGCGCCGCCGCCGAAGAGGTGCGGATCGGCGTCATCTACGACCTGTCCGGCCCGTTCGCCGCCGGCGGCTCGGTCGCCTGCTCGATCGGCTGCCAGATCGCCATCGACCTCGTCAACGAGCGCGGCGGCGTCGGCGGCAAGTACAAGGTGGTGCCGATCAACGCGGATTCGCAAAGCAAGGCCGACGTCGCCATCAACGAGGTCGAACGCCTGATCGGCCAGGAGAAAGTCGAGATCGTCAACGGCGTCTATGCCAGCGCCCACGCGGTGCCGCTCTCGGCGCGCGTCGAAGCGCAGAAGAAGATCCTCTGGATCACGACGGCGATCGCCACCGCCGTGTTCAAGGACAAGAACCTGCAATACGTGTTCCGCGCGCAGATCCATTCCGACCAGTACGGCGAGGCGTTCGCGTCGTTTCTCTCCGAAAACGCCAAGGCCAAGCTCGGCGTCGAGCCGAAGAACGTCAAGGTCGCGATCATCCACGAGGACGGCCCGTACGGCGTCGGGGTCGCCGACGCCAGCGAGCGGTTCGGCAAGGAGAAGGGCCTGCAGCTCGTCATGCGCGAAGGCTACTCGGCCACCGCGCCCGATCTGTCGTCGCTCGTCACCAAGCTCAAGCGCGCCGGCGCTGACGTCATTTCCCAGGTCGGCTACAATCCCGACATCACGCTGTTCCTGCGCCAGGCGCGCGAGAGCGGGTTGAAATTCAAGATGCTGGTCGGCAACGGCGCCGGCTATAGCCAGCTTGACAAGCTGCGCGCCACCTTCGGCCCCGACATCGACAATTTCTGCAACATCGATCCGGTACCGGCACAGCTCATCAATCCGGCGTCGTTGGCACCCGGCCTCGGCGACCTGACCAAGACCATGGTCGAGCGCTACAAGGCCAAGACTGGCGCCACCGACGTGCCGCCGCATTGCTCGATGGGCTTCAACCAGACCTGGGTGCTGCTCAACAACGTGCTGCCGGTCGCCAAAGAGAAATACGGTGGCTTCGATGCGGAGGCGGTGCGCAAGGCAGCCCTCGACGTCGACATTCCGCCGGGCGGCACCATCCAGGGCTACGGCGTGAAGTTCTACCGGCCTGGTACGCAACTCGCCGGCCAGAACGAGCGCTCGACGCCGGTGGTCATGCAAAACGCCGGCGAGCACATTTCGGTGGTGTGGCCGGGCAACATCAAGACCCAGGAGCCGGTGTTGCCGCTGCCGTCGTCATCGGTCTACGCGATGCGCTGAGACTGCCCGGCAGATGCTCGCAGTCGACGGACTGACCAAGCGCTTCGGCGGATTTCTGGCGGTCAACCAGGTCTCCTTCGAAGCGCGCCAAGGCGAAATTCTCGGCCTGATCGGTCCAAACGGCTCGGGCAAGTCGACAACGTTCAATCTGATTGCCGGCAATTTGCGCCCGAGCGCGGGATCAATCCGCTTCGAAGGCGAAAATATCGGCGGGCTCGCCGCCCACGCGATCTGCCGTCGCGGCATCGCGCGCACGTTCCAGATCCCGCGGCCGTTCCGCAGGCTGTCGCTGATCGAGAACGTCACGCTGGCGGCCTATTACGGCGACGCCTCTGGCGTGTCGCGCGCCGAGGCGCGGCACCGCGCCGAGGAAGCGCTCGCGCTGGTCGGGCTGCCGGTCGAGGACGCTGTGACGACCGACGGCCTCGGCGCCGCCGCGCTGAAGAAGCTCGAGCTCGCCCGCGCGCTGGCGACCCGGCCGCGGCTTCTGCTCGCCGACGAGAGCCTTGGCGGGCTCGACTCCAGCGAAATGGAGCACGCCGCCGATCTGCTCGAGCGCATCCGCAGCCGCATGGGCATCACCATCATCTGGGTCGAGCACATCATGGGCGTGCTGATGCGCATCGTCGACCGCGTCATCGTGCTCGATCACGGCGAGAAAATCTTCGACGGCGCGCCCAAGGCGGCGGCCGTCGATCCGCGCGTCACCGAAGTCTATCTCGGCAAGGGACGAGCATAACGCGATGCTGTCGCTCGCCGCAGTCTCCGCCGGCTACGGCTCCTTCCGCGCCCTGTTCGATGTGTCGCTCGACGTGCCACAAGGCGAGGCGGTCGGCGTCATCGGACCGAACGGCGCCGGCAAGACGACCCTGCTGCGCGTCATCTCCGGCCTCGTGCCGCTCGCTTCGGGTGCGATGACGCTCGAAGGCCGTTCGGTCGGCGGACTGCCCGCGCACCGCATGGTCGAGCAAGGTATTGCCCACGTTCCGGAAAACCGGCGGCTGTTTCCACGCCTGACGGTCGAGGACAATCTGCGCATTGGCGCTTTCATCCCGCAGGCGCGGCAGCGGTACGCCGAGCAGCTCGGCCGCGTCTATGGGCTGTTTCCGCGGCTCAAGGAGCGCCGCCACCAGCTCGCCGGCACGCTGTCGGGCGGCGAGCAGCAGATGTGCGCCATCGGCCGCGCGCTGATGTCGGGGCCGAAGCTTCTCCTGATGGACGAGCCGTCGGCCGGCCTCGCGCCGCTCATCGTGCAGCAGGTGTTCGAGCTTGTGCACCGCATCCGCGCCGACGGGCTCACCGTGCTGATCGTCGAGCAGAACGTGCAGCAGGTGCTCGACGTCGTCGACCGCGCCTACCTCCTCGAAGTCGGCTGCATCAAGCTCGCCGGGACGTCGGCCGCGCTGAAAGACAACGACTTCATTCGCAAGAGCTATATGGGGCTGTAGCGGAATGGACATCTACCTCGTCGAGGCCATGATCAACGGCGTCCTACTCGGCGGCGTGCTGGCGCTGCTCGCGCTCGGCCTCAACCTGATCTTCGGCGTCATCGACGTGGTGTGGATCGCCTATGCCGACATCGTGATGTGCGGCATGTATCTCATTTATCTGCTCTATGCCGGGCTCGGCTGGCCGCTGCTCGCGGCTTGCGCCGTCGCCATTATCGCCTCGGCGGCGTTCGGCATTCTGGTGCATCTGCTCATCATCGAGCCGATCCTCGGCTCGGCGCCGATCAATCAGCTCCTGGCCACCGGTGGCTTGCTGTTCTTCCTGCAGAGCTTTGCTACACTGCTGTTCGGCACCGACTTCCGCAACCTCGGCATCCGCCTGCCGATCATCGAGCTCGGCGATATCTATATCAGCTACGCGCGGCTCATGGCATTCGCGGTGGCGCTGATCGGCGCGGTGGCGCTTTACCTCTTCCTCAAGCGCACCTTCATCGGCACCGCGATCCGCGCCATCGCCCAGGACCGCGACATCATCGGCCTGATGGGCGCCGACCAGCGCCGCATCTATCTGTTCACCTCGATGATCGGCGGCGGGCTCGCCGGCCTCGCCGCCTGCCTGCTCGCGCTGCAATATGACGTGCATCCCTTCATCGGCAACACCTTCGGGCCGCTCATCTTCATGATCTGCGTGCTCGGCGGCCTCGGCGACATGATTGGCGGCTTCGTCGCCGCTTTCGTCATCAGCCAGATCATCGCCATCGGCGGCTACTACGCCAACACCGAATTGTCCTACGTGCTGGCGTTCACGTTCTTCATCGTGCTGATGTTCGTGCGGCCGCGAGGAATTTTGTCGCGATGACGATGCACCCAGCCCTCCTCGCCGCAGGCCTGGCTTTTCTCGTGGCCCCGCTTTTCGCGGCAGGGCCGTACGTCATGCATCTGCTCATCCAGATCTTGCTCTGGGGCTTCGTCTACACCGCCTGGTCGATGATGGGGCGGTTCGGCTTCGTCTCCCTCGGCCACGGCGCCTTCATGGGCCTGGGCGCCTATGTGCCGGCGCTGCTTTGGAACTATTACGGCGTCACGCCGTGGCTCGGCATTCCGCTCGGCGTTGCGCTCGCGGTGCTGCTCGGCGTCGTCATCGGCTATCCGTGCTTCCGCCTCAAGGTGATCGGGCATTACTTTGCGCTGGTCACGCTCGCCTTGAGCCAGGTGGTGCTGCTCACCATCGTGGCGGCGCGCGACATCACCGGCGGCTCGCTCGGGCTGACGCAAAGGGCCGCCGGCTTTTCTTGGTACGCGCTGCAATTCCCAGACAAGCGTTACTTCTACGTCATCGCGCTCGTGATGTGGCTCGGCGGGCTCGCGATCTGGCGCGCGATCGACCGCGGCATCGGCCGCCAGGTGCTCGACGCGGTCTCCGAGGACGAAGAGGCTGCCGCCGCCATCGGCATCGACGTGTTGCGCGAGAAGCTGCGCGTTACCGTGGTCAGCGCGGCGTTGACCGCGCTCGGCGGCGCGATCTTCGGCCAGTACCTGATGTATCTGAACCCCGAGACTGTCTCCGGCATCGCGGTGTCCCTGCAGATCGTGTTCGCCGCGATCGTCGGCGGCATGTACGCGATGCTCGGCCCGACCGTCGGCGGGCTTTTGACGATTTCGCTGAACGAAGGCTTGCGCGTCGCGTTCGGCACCAACTTCATCGGCGCTGCCAACACCATTTACGGCATCCTGCTTGTTCTGTGTATCATCTTCATGCCGCGCGGCATTCTTGGCCTGGCCGAGCGTTTGGCGCCGCGCCGCCCGCGAACCAAAACAGTGGCGGCGGAGTGAAAAGCGATAAGGCCCTCACAACTCCGCTGACGGCTGACGCGCAGGGACTTCGTCTTGCGACGCGATTGGCGGTCTGAGACACTGACAGAAATTGCCGGTTACGGTTTCGGGCGGAGAGCGTTCATGGCCGTCGAAGTGCAGAAGAAACATGCGACCGTAGTGGGCTTGCGGACCTACTACTGGCAGGCCGGCGACGGGCCGGTTCTGCTGATGCTGCACGGTCAACTCCCGGGTTCCTGTGTCGGCGTCGAATGGGGAGATCAGGTGCGGCGCTGCGCCGAAGCCGGCTTTTCAGTTTATGCGCCCGACGTGCCCGGCTTCGGACAGACCGACAATCCCGCCGACTTCTCCATCGACACACGTATCGCTCATGCGCGCGCCTTCGCCGATTATTTCGGTTTCGACCGCTATTCGATCTGGGGCTCTTCGATGGGCAGCTACATGGCTTGCGCCATGGCGCTCGACGATCGGCGCATTCACAAGCTCATTCTCAACCCGTCGACCCTGCTGCCGCCTCAACTGCCCGGCGTGACACCGTCCGCGACGCCTATGCCGGGCACCGTGTCGGCGGCCGTTCACGATTTTGCGCCCTCGCTGGAAAATTCCCGAACCATGCTCAAGCTCGTCCTGAAAAACCCCGCGGCGTACAGCGATGAGCTGGTGCAGCTCTTCGCCAAGAGTTGGAACGAAAAAAATCAAGCCGCCAATCGCGGACGCATCGCGCTTGGCACGCCGAAGCCCATTCATTCCGAATTGCCTCGCCTGCGAAATCCTGCACTGCTGCTGTGGGGCGCGGACGATCGCAGCTCCGTCACCGAGCGCGCCGTGCTGATGCAGCGACTGATCGCGGGCAGCGAGCTGCACGTGTTGTCCGCTTGCGGGCACTGGCCGCAAGTCGATCAGCGCGATCGCTCGCGGCAAATCGTTACGCAGTTTCTGCAAGCCCAGACGCGGGAGTGACGACGATGAAGCAAGCGCCAGCTTCACCTGACACGCGCGATGCAAAACAAGGAGACCATGCGGCAAGGATCAGCTACGCGGACATCCTGCGCGTCGGACCCGGTACGATCGCCGGGCGCTATCTTCGCCGCTTCTGGCAGCCGGTCTTCGTCAGTGCCGACCTTGCGCCCGGCCAGATCAAGCCGATCCGCATTCTCGGCGAAGATCTGACGCTCTATCGCGGCGAGTCCGGCGTCGCCCACATCGTCGGCGGGCGATGCGCGCATCGCGGCGTGCAACTGGTGCTCGGATTTGTCCATGGCGAGGACATCGAATGCCCATATCACGGCTGGACCTACGACGCGTCCGGGCAATGCGTCGCGCAGCCCGCTGAACCGCGCCCGTTCTGCGATCGCGTGAAGATCAAAGGTTATCCGGTCCGGGAATATCTCGGCCTTGTCTTCGTCTATCTGGGAGAGGGCGAAGCCGCGCCGCTGCCGCGCTTGGCCGATTTCGAGGACGATGACCTCTATATTCGGCGGATTACGACCGAGATCTGGCCATGCAGCTATTTCGATCTGCTCGAGAATGCAACGGACCTCGTGCACACGGAGTATCTGCACTGGCACTTCGGCTACAAAACTTCGGGCAAGCTCGACTGGCGCGAAAGCGACTGGGGCATGACCGGCCGCTTCGATCGCTCGATCGGCACCGGCGACGAAGCGATCTACAATCGCAGCTACTTTCACATGCCGACCGCCGCCGAATTCGCGCAGATCGGCCGGCCGGGCTTTCCGGGAAAATTTACGCGGGCCTGGCGGGTTCCGCGCGACGACGACTCGGCAATCCGCTTCAATCTCGACGCGCTGCCGCGCCACGACGCGGAGCGCTTTGCCGCGCGGATCAAGGCCGGAACCGCGGGACCGCGCGATGAATCGGACGCCTTTCGCCCGCCGCGAGCGGTGGCGGACGCGGCGGCCGACTTGATCGCCGGCCGCGAGAACATGCGCGACCTCAAGGCGCGCTCGGAGACGATGAATCACTTCTATCTCACCAACATCCAGGATTGCGCGGTCTTGGCCAGCCTAGGCCCGCCCGCACAGCGCACATTCGACGAGTTGCTCGGCGGCACCGACTTAAGCGTCGCCCTGATGCGCCGGCTGTGGCTGCGAGAGCTGAAAGCCTTCGCCGAGGGCCGGCCGCTGAAAGAATGGCAGCGGCCGGATTACCTCTGGGCCGATATTTCCGATCTGCATCGCGAAACCGCCAAGACAGCGGCCACAGCCCCATGAGAACGATGTATGGGCGCACCTTGAGCCTCTCGCTTGCGCTCGCGGTGGCGGCGTTTGCCCTATCGGCGGAAGCGCAGAACTATCCCACGCGACCGATCACCATGATCGTGCCCGTCACCGCGGGATCGCTGTCGGATGTGGTGTCGCGTCGCATCGCCGTCGATGCCGGCGCCATCATGGGTCAACCGTGGGTTACCGATAATCGTCCGGGCGCCAATTTCGTGCGCGGCTCGCTCGCCTGCAAGGACGCGCGTGGCGACGGCTATACCGTGTGCTCGTTGTCGACCTCGTCAATCACGTTCAACCCATATTTGATCGATGACCTGCCCTATGACCCCATGCATGATCTCAAAAGCGTCATCATGCTCGGCAAATTCACCGTTGGGCTGGTCGCATCGCCGACCATCCCGGTTAGGACCATCGACGAGCTGAAGACCTACGCGCAAGCCAATCCCAGCAAGCTGAACTTCGGCACCTATGGGCCCGCGAGCACAGCCAACGTTTTCCGGCATTTCCTCAACGACCGCTGGAAAACCGACATCCTGGAGGTGGCGTACAAAGGCGCGAGCGAACTCGTCCTCGCCCTAATCAAAGGCGAAATTCAAATGACGTGGACGGCGCTCGGCAACTGGGTGGACAATCCGAACGAAAGCAAAGGACGTATCCTGGTTCAGGGCAGCGACCCGCGCGCGCCGCTATTCCCGAACATCCCGAACTATCGCGAGGCGGGTCTCGGCAGCTTTCCGCTTTCGACCTGGCTCGGCCTGTTCGCACCGGGCGAAACGCCCAAGACAATCGTCACGCAGCTCAATGGCACGGTCGCCAAGGCGATCAACGAGCCCAAGGTCACAGAATTCCTGCTGAACCAAGGCATGGAACCGAACGTCACCAGCGCCGGCGAATTTTCGCAAACAATCGCTCGGGAGCTTGAAGAGTCAGGTCAGCTCATTCGCAAGTACAAGATCCCCAAGATGCAATAGTCGATGCTTTCGCGAGCTGTAGGATCAGTGGGCCGTGTGCGCTAACGCAACGCGATCGAATAGCGCGTAGGATTACCATTGCGCGACATGAGTGCGAAGCCCCATTTCGCCGGCCTAGAATATTTGCTGTAATCTACCGACTGCAAGCCATCGGCCGATGTGGGGCGCAATGCGACGGCGTGACTTAATCAAAGCAATTGCCGGCTCGCCAGTCTTATGGCCCCTCACGGCGCTTGGCCAGCAGGGCGAGCCGATGCGGCGGGTCGCGCTGTTGATCCCCTATAGCGAAGGCGACGCCGAGGGCAAGGCCGTGATCGCCACGTTTCAGCGCGGGCTTGAAGAATTAGGTTGGACGGAGGGGCGCAACATCCAATTCATCATCCGCTGGGGCAGTGGCGATCCCGACAAGGCGCGCACCCTCGCAAGAGAATTGATCGGCGTGACACCCGACGTGATCGTGCCGAGCTCAAACCAGATCACCACGATCGTGCAACAGGAAACACGCACCATCCCGGTCGTATTCATCCTCGTCGGCGATCCGGTGGGCAGCGGCTATGTCGCGAGCATGGCGCAGCCCGGCGGCAACCTCACCGGTTACGCCGTTTTGGAGAATGCCATCGCCGGCAAGTGGGTGGAGATTTTGCAGGAGGTCGCGCCCACGGTCAGCCGCGTCGGCTTCCTCCTGCACCCGGAAACGTCGGCCAATGTCGGTTTGCTGCGCGCCGCCGAGGCCGGCGCACCGTCGACGGTCAAAGTGATCGCGCTTCCGGTGCACAGCACCGCCGAGATCGAGCGCGCGGTGACCTCGTTTGCCGCGGAGGGCAATGGCGGTTTGATCGTTGCGCCGCACGCCATCACCTTCGCAAATCGCGACCCGATCATCGATCTGGCGGCACGCTTTCGCCTCCCTGCCGTTTATGCGTTTCGCACCTTCGCTGCGAGCGGTGGCCTGATCTCCTACGGCACCAATCCGCTTCTGGTCTGGCGCGAGGGCGCGTCGTCTGTCGATCGCATCCTGAGGGGCGCGAAGCCCGCCGATGTGCCGGCCCAATTTCCAACCAGGTATGAGCTGGTCATTAACGTGAAGACTGCAAAGACGCTGGGTCTTGCCGTACCGCCACTGATGCTCGGGCGCGCCGACGACGTGATAGAATAAGGCATTATTTCGCTGCGCCGCACGCAATCGGCAGCGACAACGAGGGAGGAAGCCGATGATCGATTCGAGCCGACGCGCCGTTCTGACCACCGGTGCCGCTGCCGCCGCGGCGACCAGCGCCCCGCAAGTGTTCGCCCAAACGCCGCAGGCCGGAGCGCCGCCGGCCTTGCCGGCGGGCGTCAAGATCGGCTTCTACGAGAAGGGCAATGTTCGCATCCGCTACGCCGAAATCGGCGCGGGCTTCCCGCTGCTGGCGACGCCCGGCGGCGGCCTGAACTCGCGCATCAGCAACTGGCCGACCGCCGTGATCAACATCATGGAGGAGTTCAAGAACGACTTCCGCGTGATCACCATGGACCAGCGCAACGCCAGCAACGGCGAGTCGACCGGCCCGGTTCCGGTCGACAATCCGTGGGAAGCCTTCGCCGACGACCAGCTCGGCGTGATGGACCATCTCGGCATTCGCCAGTTCTTTTTCTTCGGCAATTGCATCGGCGGCCCATTCGGAATGAAGCTGATGGAGCGCGCGCCGCAGCGCGTCGTCGCGGCAATCCTGAGTCAGCCGGTCGGGCACCGGCCGGATAAGCCGGATTACATGTACGAGTCCGGCAGGGACGTCTGGGCTAAGGAGTTTCGCGAGCGCCAGCCCAACGTGTCGATGGCGATCATCGAGCAGTATCTGCACAACCTTTACCGCGTGCAGCCCGACTTCGTGTACAGCGTGTCGCGCGATTTTGCGAAGTCCTGCCAGACGCCGATGCTAGTGCTACCCGACGACGTCGTCGCGCATCCGCTCCAGGTCTCCATCGACATCGCTTCGCTCGTACCCAATGCCGAGATAACGGTGTTTCCCTGGAAGGAGCAGCCGGAGCTCAAGGCCCGCACCATCAACCGCGCGCGCACGTTCCTAAAGCGCTATCAGACAGCGTAGCGGCGGGCTATTGCGACGCGGCTATCGAGCGGCCGCGCCGCCACGTCGGCCACCGTGCCGCCAGCCACCAGTACAGCCCTGCCGTGATCAGTCCGGACACCGGAAAGATCAGGTTGAAGGGATCGGCGGCCCAGCGCACGAGGAACGAGAAAAAGCTCTCCTCCGGCGGGCCGGAATCGGGACCGCTGCCTTTCCAGTCCATCACCGTCAGCGGCACGAATACCAGCGCGCCCAGCACCAGTCCGAGCAGGCAGACCTTGAAGCCCGTCATCGGCCGAAACAACGAGAGCACAAGCAGGCAGGGCAGGAACAAAAATATCGTAGTGCCGTAGGAAATGAAGGAACTCGGCACCAGCAGGATCAGAAACCCCAGCAGCGGCGCGCTCCCGGGTGAGGAGCTCACAAACGCCACGCTGAACAGCACCGGCACCGCCAACGGCGCCAGGATCAGTGCGGGCCAACTGAATCGCATCGCCGTCCCTCGCGAGATGATCGATGCGTCCAAGATTAGGAGGCGCGCGGTCAAATCGCCAGCGCCGATCCGAAATAAAAAAGTCGCGATCCAAAACAAAAAGTTTCGCGCGGTCGATCCAAACGACGTTAACCCGCGGCTACCGCAACGCCGTCATTCCGAGCTTGATGCGGGCGAACTTGATCACCTTGGCCCACTTGTCGGTCTCGTCGACGATCATTTTGCCAACCGCAGTGGCGGCCGCGCGGCAGCTTGATCGATTTGTCTAATCGATCTGCGGGATGTGAGCCTTAGTGATGATATCGCGATATTTCGCGATCTCATCGGCCATGAAGGCCTTCGACTGTTCGAGCGACAGATAGATCGGCTCGGCGCCCTGCTGCTGGAAGCGGCGGTGCACCTCGGGATCCTTGAGTGCGGCGCCGACTTCGCTGTTGAGCTTTTTCACGATCGCGTCGGGCGTGCCCTTCGGCACCAGAAGCGCAAACCAGCCGGACACGATGTATTCGGGCAGGCCCGCTTCCTTTGTGGTCGGAACGTCCGGCAGCGCC
>Ga0306925_10004973_pt1 | contig 12114 bp, 9 predicted proteins | sample flu12Cox44000176_FD_203755 | JGI IMG/M metagenome (GOLD analysis project Ga0306925, IMG submission 203755) | Lab enrichment of tropical soil microbial communities from Luquillo Experimental Forest, Puerto Rico - flux8day.12C.oxic.44.000.176 (v2)... | ecosystem: Environmental > Terrestrial > Soil...
GCTCTATGGGCCGTTGCCCACCATCCGTGGGTTTAAGCTGCCTCCGGAGCTGGAGAAAGTGCGACGCGAGCGCGCGCGCACAATCGTCTACCAGGCCGAGGAGGCGCGCATCCTGAGGGCCCTGTTAAGTGGACGACAGCTGCAGGAGGTCATGGTCGACTTCTGGTTCAACCATTTCAACGTCTATGCCGGAAAGGATTTGGATCATCTGTGGATCGGCGACTACGAGGAGCGGGTGATCCGTCCCTTCGCGCTGGGCCGATTTCGTGATCTGCTTTTTGCCGTGACAAAGCATCCGGCGATGCTCGTCTATCTCGATAATACACTGAACACAGCCCCCGGCAGCCCAGCTGCGCGGGGTAACCGAAAGGGACTCAACGAGAACTTTGCGCGCGAGGTGATGGAGCTGCACACGCTCGGCGTCGATGGCGGCTATACCCAGGAGGACGTGAACACTTTGGCGCGCATTTTGACGGGATGGAGCATCAATCGGCCCGACGCCCGCGAATTTCCTGACCATGCTGCCGTATTCGAGGGTGCCCGTCACGACTTCAGCTCCAAGGTCTTTCTCGGGCATACGCTGCAATCGCGAGGGAAGGCCGAAGGGGAGGAAGCACTGGACATTCTCGCGAAGAGCCCGGCAACCGCCCATCATATCGCCTTTGAGCTGGCACAATATTTTGTCACTGACGAACCACCAAGGCCGCTCGTCGAGCAGCTCGCCGAGCGGTTTTTAGCGACCGATGGCAATATCCGAGAAATGTTGCGCTCACTTTTCGCTAGTCGAGATTTCTGGGACAGCTATCGTCAAAAGTACAAGACGCCTTATCACTTCGTGATCTCGGCAGTGCGCGCGGCTGGCGCCCCGGTGGACAACATCCGCCCGCTATTGGTTATGATGCGGGAACTCGGCATGCCGTTGTTTGGCTGTCTGACCCCAGACGGCTACAAGAACACGGAGAGCGCTTGGCTGAGCCCGGATGCGACCGCCCGTAGGATCAACTTTGCGACGGCGCTCGCCCGAAGCAGCATGCCGACAGGTGGCCTGGCAACCAGTGCTGTGCTCGATCGTTATTCGGACCCGTTGCAAGCGCGCGCAGCGAACCCGACTGAGGCCGCGCGTCTGGAGCAAATCTTCGACTCGACCATGAGTACTGCGACACGCGAGGCGGTCGCTGAGGCTCCGCCGGGGCTGCGTGCCGCTCTGATCCTCGGCAGTCCCGAGTTTATGCGCCGCTGATGCTGCTAAGGTATTCGACCGATTTCCCGAGCGTCACGTGCGGCCGGCGGCCTTGCGCCCGATTTCCAGCGCCGGGAAGGAATAGGTGGGCCCGGGCATTAGGTAGCGGAATCCTTTCTCTAGCAATGCCTCGACATTCTTGCTGTCGACATGCGGGTGACCACACGCGACATTGTGTTGCTTGCAGATCGACAATATCTCGTCGATGGCAGCGGCCACCGTCGGATGATCATATTGCCGGGGATAGCCCAGATCCTGCGATAGATCTCCCTCACCGATTATCACCACGCCGATACCAGGCACCTGTTCGAGCATGTGCGGCAAGTTTTTGATCGCCCGCACCTCCTCGCACATGACCGCTACCAAAATCTCGCCTTGTGGGTTGAGCGGCCAAACATCAGCGCGCGTGTAATAGTCCTGCTGAGTCAGCCCCCAATAGCGTGCCGCCGCGGCCGGCGCATCGCCGCGCTGACCCGGCGGGTCGAAATAGGCGGCTGAGCGCGGGCGCGGGTATCGGCATGCGGTAACCGCGTTGCGTGCTTCTTCGACGGTGCTCACATGCGGCCACACAATTCCGTAAACACCTTGATCGAGTACCTGCTTGGCGACCCATTGGCTAATCTCTCCGCCGTTTGGCGGGATCCTCACAAAAGGGGTCACTGCCGGCGCTAGGCTGCCGGCGCGCAGTATCTGCCGGCGATCCAACATGAATTGCAAACAGTCCCGCAACGCACGGATATCGTAGGGCCGGTGCTCCATCTCAAAGACCACACCGTCATAGGGTGCGGCATTAATCGCCTGAGCTGCCCCGATCTCCGCCGGCGCGAATGTTACGAAGGTGGGCTGGCCCTGCTCCAAGGCGCGGATCACGCCGTTCAGTCGAGGAATTTCGGCCACTATTTGTCTCCTTCGCCAAGATGATCCTAGCGTACGAATTCGCCCATCACCTCGTCAACCTCTCGACTGCTGATGATACCCTCCGTCGCGATATTTAGGATAACTGCTCAAGATAATCGCGCACGCCATCCTCGAGGGAATAGAACGGACGGTGGAAGCCGGCGCGCCGCAACTTCGTGACGTCTGCGCAGGTAAAATATTGATATTGCGCTCGCAGATCATCCGGGGTGTCGATAAATTGGATATTCGGCGCGCACCCGACTACCGCGCCGACCGCGCGAACGAGATCGAGAAACGACCGCGGGGTGCCGGTTCCGACATTGAACAATCCGCTCGTCTCAGGATGCCTCAGGAGCCAGCTGACGACCGCAACACAATCTTTGACATAGATGAAATCGCGCAGCTGACCGCCGTCGGGGTATCTCGGATCGTGCGATTTGAACAGAGCCACCGCCTCGCTCGCTTTGACGGCCGGAAAAATTTTGCTGACGAGGGACTGCATGGCGCCCTTATGGGTCTCGTTGGGACCGTAGACATTAAAAAACTTAAGCCCAGCCCATTGCCGCGGCGTTGCACGACCGCTAGCCACGTCGTCGACCACGCGACGGTCCACCACGTGCTTACTCCAGCCATAAGCATTGAGAGGGCGCAATGTCGCAAGTGCAGCACGTCTCTGGTCATCGCTGAAGCCGGCTTTGCCGTCGCCGTATGTGGCAGCAGATGAGGCGTAAATCAGCCTTACCGCGTGCGCGGCGCACCAGTCCCACAGATCCAAAGTGAGGCGAATATTGGATTCTACGAATTTGTCGACATCTTTCTCCATCGTCGACGAGATCGCCGCCATATGCACGATCGCGTTCACTTTGTCGCGGTGGCGAGCCAGCCACGCGGGCAAGTCGTTTGGACGAATAATGTCATATAGCCAAGCCGCAGCGACATTGCGCCATTTTTCGCCGGACCGGAAGCGATCGCAGACAACGACACGTTCTCCGGCCTCTGCTAGGTGGAGCGCGATGTTAGACCCGATGAACCCGGCGCCTCCTGTCACGACGATCAAATCGTCGCCAGAAAGTTTCAGGCTTGCCGGCATGATTTATTCTCTCAAATAGAGACTCCGATCTCGGCGATCCCGCGTCATGGCGACGAGTTTACCGAGCCTTTTACAACAATTCCGGTGATCACCGGGCCGGTGATCGTGTTCAACAGAGTGAAGAACTTTTGCAGCTCATTCAGTCTCGCGTTGGCAACATAAATAATATCCTTGTCCTCTACGGGAAAACGTTGGGCAAAAAAATAAGAGTTCGCGTCGCTGAGGTCGAGCCGGTAGACGATGGGTGAGCTGCCGCCAGGCCCGGTTGCTAAAGCCGGCGCCTTCAGAGCGCCGACGACATCCGGCGGCTCGAATCGAAAAAGGAACACTCCTGCGGGATCTGCGCGCAAATCCTGCAGTCCTCCGGCTTTGGCCAGCGCCTCGGCCAAGGTGACCTTCTCGGCGTTGAAGCTCACCTGGGTGTTCTGGCCTGTCGCCCCGAACACAGAAAAGGTTTGCGGTATGCGAACCAAAGTCAGTACGTCCCCGGGCCAAGCATAGATGTTCTCCAAGGGGTCCGAAACGAGCACCTCCATCGGGATCGTCACGGTAACGCCATCGCGCGTAAGCCTAACAAAAGTTTCGTAAACTGGAGATTTCGCCCCGCCGGCGAGGGCAATCAGATCGAGGAGACGATCACCGTTAAGTGACAGCGGCACTCTGGCACCGTTGACGACCTCACCTGATACCGTGGCGGCGTTGGTGACGCTCTTCGTAATAACGACGATCACCTGCGGTTCAATCGCTTTGTCGGCAAGGCGCTGCTCGATCGTGAGCTGAACTTCAAGTGGCGACTTTCCGGCGACAGGGATGCGGTCGGCGAAGGGCACACTGATCGCACCGTCACGGGCGACCACCTGCTCGGGAATGGTCACACTCCGCGAACCGGGGGTAACACCAGTGGTTACCGCCGAACCAAAGAGCCCCCCGGCCGCGGCTTCCCAGATCGTGACCGTGATCGTGTCACCGATTCCGATCTTTGGATCGGGAGGTTTGCCGTATTTCCGAAATCGCGTGCGGAAGCTTTCGCCTGACCGCGCCAGTAGTGTCGAGACAACATTGTCGTCGACGTCAACGATATCAAAGCGCGTCTGGTTGTCCTTGACCGACTGGTCCACGACTTGGCCCGTGGTCGGCCCTGCGGTCGGCAATGTCGAGCATCCGCCTAGCACGGCACCGACTGAGCAAGCGAGGACGGCGGCAACCCTCATTGTACGGTGCAGCACGGTTTCGCAATCAACTCATATTTTCTATCGGAAACCGGGGGAGGGACAAGAGGGCCGCGGCAGTTGTGCTGCCTACGTCATACGTCGGATTACGATCTCGGCCGGGGGAGGTCTTGGCGAATCGAAACATGGACCGCTGGCTCGCGACGGTGCTCGGTTTCCGATCCTCCCTAAACGACCTGCAGCTGTGTCGCGATCAAACGCGCCGCATAGACGCCCATCCAGCCGGCTGGATCGAGCCAACCCTTTTCGTCGCGCGGCGGGCGAATCGCCCGAATATGGGCATCGGTTATCTCGGAGAGGCCGCCGATCGGACGCGGCGGGTCGAACTCGGTTGACCAGAAAAAGTGTGCGGAACCTCCGACTTCATGCTTGGCAACCAGACAGTTCGGCGCGCCGCCCGCTTGATTGTACAGCCCAACGGCTGAATAGTTTTCCTGATGGTTCACCATCATCACGCCTTCTGTCCCCGGAAAGGCATATTTCATCGCAGAGAACCACCGGCACAGCGCTGCGAGTTCCTGCTCGGTAAATTCGTATTTGGTTGGTGCCGGGTCGGCTCGCGGCGGAGCGCCTCGCACCGTTAATGGGAAAGGCACAATATTAGTTTGCTCGGACACTTCGTCCCGTTCGCCCCCGATTCTGGCCGCATCGTGAACGGCCGTAGTCCCCGCTTTCCCCGCTCCTGCGCGCCTTCGACTCTATCGCCTCGCTCCCGAAACCGGGCCACCGCAAGCGAGAGAAGCCGAGCTTTTGCCAACTACTTATCAATCGGCGGTCGATACAGCGCGCAGATCACTTTCGACTCTGAAAATACTATCGGAGGGCGCTTCTGAGTCAATCGAGCCCATGGGCGTGGCGCGGCTTTTCTGCTTAGTGTGATCGAACGGCAACAGTGGCAGATAGGCGACAGTCTATTAAACTGCAAGTTGGTCGGCCGGCGCGGCGTGAGTAAGCTACCCTAGCCATTTGGGTTTCCCACCGGCCGCGACCACATGTGCGATGGCCGCGCAAGCATGACTCATATCGCCTGCGGCCTCAGAGACGCGGCAAAATTCGGCGCTAAGTGAGCTTGCGCTGTCGAATTGACGCGCTTGACCCATCGACGGGGTTCTGTTACAGAGCCTCGCGATGCTGACCGAGCGCTTCGAACCTCGACTTACCTGCTCGGCGCCCTGACGGGCGCCGACATCTTTGCTGTTTCCTGTCTGGGGAACTCTCTTGCGCTCGGTAGTGCTGATGTCTGCAACACCTTCGATCGACCAATTCGCCCCTCGCCTGACGTCGTCGGCGGGCGATACGCGGACTCTGTGGCTGCGACTTAGCGGCGGCCGGCGGCGCTAGCGCCGACTGGCGGCGATACCCCTTCGACCATAGAGCCGCCGCGTCGGCGGTGTTCCCCCAAGTAGGAGTGTCCGATGCCTGCTATGCCCATCCATAAATATCGCCCCTTCGCGCCGATCGATCTGCCCGATCGGCGCTGGCCGATGCAGGTCATCGATCGGGCACCGCAATGGTGCAGCGTCGATCTGCGCGACGGCAACCAGGCGCTCGTCGAGCCGATGGGACCCGACCGCAAACGTCGGATGTTCGATCTCCTGGTCAAGCTCGGGTTCAAGGAGATCGAGGTCGGATTTCCCTCGGCATCGGAGACCGATTTCGCCTTTGTGCGCGAGCTTGTCGAGCACCGGCTCGTCCCCGACGACGTCACGATCCAGGTCTTGACGCAAGCGCGGCCCGAGCTGATCGAGCGCAGCTTCGAGGCGATTCGGGGAGCGCGGCGCGCTATCATGCACTTCTACAATTCGACATCGACATTGCAGCGCCGCGTCGTCTTCGGTCTCGACAAGCCGGGGATCGTCGACATCGCGGTGTCGGGCGCCAGGCTAATTCGCGACCTCGCCGCAGCGATGCCGGAGACCGAGGTCATCTATCAATATTCGCCCGAGAGCTTTACCGGGACCGAGCTCGACTTCGCGGTCGAGATTTGCACGGCGGTGATGGATGTCTGGCGGCCGACCCCGGCGAAGAAGGTTATTCTCAACCTTCCCGCCACCGTCGAAATGGCCACCCCCAACATCTACGCCGATCAGATCGAATGGTTTGGCCGCAACATCCGCGGCCGCGATTGCATCACACTGAGCCTGCACCCGCACAACGACCGCGGCACCGCGGTGGCGGCCGCCGAGCTCGCGATCATGGCGGGGGCGGACCGCGTCGAAGGCACGCTCTTTGGCAACGGCGAGCGCACCGGCAATGTCGACATCATGACCTTGGCGTTGAACCTGTTTAGCCAAGGCATCGACCCCGGCCTGGTGATCACCGACATCGACGAGATCGTCCGCACCGTCGAGCACTGCAATCAGCTGCCGGTCCATCCCCGCCACCCCTATGCCGGGGAGCTCGTCTATACGGCGTTCTCGGGCTCGCACCAGGATGCGATCAAAAAGGGTTTCGACGCCCTCGCCAAGCGCAACGACACATTGTGGGAGGTGCCCTATCTGCCGATCGACCCGAAGGATCTCGGCCGCACTTACGAGGCGGTGATTCGGGTCAACAGCCAGTCCGGCAAGGGCGGTGTCGCCTATGTGATGAAGACTGATTACGGTCTCGATCTGCCGCGCGGGCTGCAGATCGAGTTTTCAAAGCGCGTGCAGGAGGTTGCCGACCGCACCGGGAAAGAGCTCAGCAGCGCCGACATCTGGTCGCTCTTCGAAGAGACGTATCTGCGGCGCGACGGCGTCGTTCTTTGTGACTACGGCCTCCTGCCGGAGCCGCGCGCCGGCGAGCGGCGCATCGCCGCGCGGATTGCCGTCGACGGCATCGAGCGGCGCATCGAAGGTGTCGGCAATGGCCCAATCGCCGCCTTTGTCGACGCGCTGCGGCGCGATTGCGATATCGCGCTGAACGTTCTCGACTACCATGAGGACGCCGTGAGCGCCGGGGCCGATGCTCAGGCGGCCGCCTATGTCCAGATCCGCGACGTCGGTGATGCGACGCTCTACGGCGTCGGCATGGACAGCGACATCGTCACCGCCTCGTTGCGTGCGGTCGCCAGTGCGGCGACCCGCGTTCTCCAGCACGATCGAGAAAAGTAGCGGCGGCCTCAGGCGACGCGGTCGCCCTGCCTGATCTCGACAGTGCGGTTGTCGACCGCCGGCAGCATGCGGGCGGGGTCGCGGGTCACCACGATGTCGAGCACGGTCGGACGCGAGCGCTCGGCAAGGCCTTCGCGCAATGCGGCGCCGAGGCGCCCGGGGTCGTCGACGCGGATACCCGCGCAGCCCATCGCGCGGGCGATCGCCGCGTAATCCATCTCGACCAGGTCGGAGGACTGGTAGCGCCCGCGGAACATCGCGTGCTGCAACGCCTTGACATAGCCCGATGCGGCGTTGTTGACGACGACGATCGTCAGCCCGATCCCGGCCCGTCGCGCGGTCTCGATCTCGCCCAGCATCATGTTGAACCCGCCATCGCCGGTGATCGCGACGACTGGCATTTGCGGAGCCGCGAGGGCGGCGCCGATCCCGCCGGGCAGCCCGTAACCGATCGAGGCCAGACCGCGATCCGGGATGAAGCGCCGCCCGGGCACCTTTGTGTCGTAGAGGAGCCCGGTCCAATGGCCTGCAAACCCGCCATCGGCGACCAGAATGCTGTCTGCTGGCAGGGCATTGTTGAGCTCGCGGCAGAGCCGCGCCATGTGGATCGGCCTTTCGCCCGAATCGAGCCGTGCTGCGGCCTCCTGCCGCCAAGATGTCATCCGCGCAGGAATCTCGCCGATGTAATCGGCGCGCGCCGCGCGGGCTTGCCGAGCGTCATCGGCGAGCGCTTCGGTCAGATCCTCGAGCCCGGCTCGCGCGTCGCCCCACAGTGCCACCGCCGCAGGGCTACAGCGCCCGATCTCCTCGGCGAGTATGTCGAGGTGCACCAGCGGGATATTCCCGGGCGGCAGGACGTAGCGCTTGGTCGCGATCTCGCCAAGCTTGCAGCCGACAACCAGCAGGCAGTCCGCGGGCTCGATCAGCTCGTTGGCGATGCGCGAATAACGGCCGAACAAGCCGACCGAGAGCGGATGGGTGCAGGCGATGCCGCCTTTGCCACTCATCGTGTGGGCGACCGGGATCGACTGCGCCTCGGCGAGCGCCAGCAGCGCCTCGTATCCGGCTGAGAGATGGATGCCGCCGCCGACCAGGATCAATGGGCGCTTGGCGCGGGCGAGCAGCGCCGCGGCGCTTGTGATGTCGGCCTTATCCGGCCGGATGCGGCGCGCCGGCGCGCTCAGGGTCGTCGGGTCGATCGCGAAATCTTCGGCAGCAAAATCGTGCTCGCCGTGGCAGACATCCTCGGGGACATCGAGCAAGACCGGACCCGGCCGGCCCGAGGTCGCCACCGCAAAGGCGCGGCGCAGCAGCTCGGGCACGCGGCTCGTCAGCTCGACCCGGATCAGCTCCTTGACCGCCGGCCGCAAGATCTCGGCCTGCCGGCATTCCTGCGTCATGTTCTTCCAGGAATGCGCGCGGTTGGTGTCGCCGGCGAGCGCGATCATCGGGGTTCCGGCGTTCAGCGCTTCGATCAGCCCGGTCACAAGGTTGGTGGCGCCGGGCCCGAGCGTGCCGTCGCAGACCCCTGGTCGGTTGGTGACCCGGGCGTAGGCCTCGGCGGCAAAGGCGCCGCAGCGTTCGTCGTTGATCAGGAAGTGGCGCATGCCGAGCTGCGAGAGCGCGTCGTAAAACGGCAAGAGCTGAAAACCGCCCATCCCAAACATCGGCCCGACCCCGGCGAGCCGCAGCATCTCGGCAAGCGCGTGGCCGCCGTTCATGCGGCCGGCGGGCCGGTTGCTCGTCCGCACGGCGTCGGTCATGCACGTCCCTCCCGATCAGCGGCACCCCGGCGGGTGATCGCGACAAAGTCGCGCGCCGTCATCCCCGGCGCGATGCCGAGTGCGGCGGCGCGACGGTTGACCCGGCTCAGTATGCCATCCTCATAGGTCGAACGTGCGTCGCCGATACGTGCGCTCGCCGCCGCGACGGTGGCGGCGGCGATGCCGCGAGCGTCGAGTGCCGGAAGGCGGGTCACGCCCGCCTCGTCGATCCCGATCCCGGCGTCGTTGAACAATGCCGCGAGCGCGTCGTATTTGAGCGCGGTATCCGGCTTGCCGCCCAAGAGGCCGCCATGCGATCCGGTCACGACCACGGCGCCGACATGCTCGGCGCCGACCAGCGAGGCCGAATCGAGCGCCCAGGCCGCCGGCGCAGCCGGAACAAGGAGAAAAGCGCCTTCGCGTTCGGCCGGCGGCTCGCGCCCGCCAAGCGTAGCCCGTTGCAGCAAGCCCGCTGCGTCTCGGCACGCCATGCCGGCGCGACAGCCCAACCCCCGCGCCGCGGTATTGGCGTGGGTCACGAGCCCGCGCGCCATCATATCGGCGCCGTCGCCGATGCGCGCGGTGCCGTGGCCGACGGCCGCGGCGGCGATACCGAACTCTTCGAGGTAGTCGAGCCCGGCGATCCCGGCCTCGTCGCGGCCAACCCCGGCATCGTTGAAGATCGCCGCGGCGACGCGGAGCTTGCCTGCGAGGTAGGCGGCATAAATGCCGCCATGAGAGCCGTTGACGACGACAGCAGCCGCCGCCTCGGGCCCGACGCGGGTGATGCTGTCGGCGGTCAGGATCGGCGCAAGCTCCGGCAACGCTACCTCCCGGGCAACGGGCGATCCGACCATCATGCCGAGCGAGGCGGGTGGAGAACAAGCAGGAACGAGGCCTGCTCAGGGTGCTCCTTTCCCTGCCGTAGGGGAAAACTCAGGGAAGAATTTTTTCTTCTGCAAAATACCTCTCTTTATCAGCGACTTACGGCCTAAATAGGCACTCCGGCAGGGAAACGGCAGGGTAACTCGGCGAGCGACGCCACGCTGCGCCTAATGTTGCCCGCCGGCGGGCTGGGCACGGGCGGCGGCTTGTTGCCGATAATTCTCGCGTTGCTTCTCGCGCCAGGCCGCACGCTCCTGCAGGTCCAGCGTGCCATCGTGATTGGTGTCGATCTGGTCGAATCGCTCGCGGTAGAGCCTGTCGCGTTCAGCTTCCGGCATCGCCGCGAGCTGATCGTAATAGGCTTTGCGGCTCTCGAGGCTCGTCTTCTCGGATGCCGTGAGGCCGGGGGTGGCGAGTTGGCGCGCCAGCCGCGCCTGCCGCTGCGCCAGATCGTGCAGCCGGAAATCGCGGTATTGCTCGAAGGTGATCAATTCGTTGGCGGCGGGTTGCGGTGTCGCGCGCTGTGCTGCCGCCGGCAAATGCCACCAAGCGGCGGTAACGAGGGCGGCCACCGCGGCTGCAAAGGTCCATGGTCTCATCAATGATCTCCTTACTCGGGTCCCCGCAACATCTAAAGAACACAACGTGAACGAACTTGCCAAGCACTTTCTTTAGGGGTACCGGTAAAAATCGTTACAGCGGAGGGTTGTGCGGGGCGGACGGAAAAATGACGTCGGCGGTAAAAGTCAAATCCGGGTTTAAGCTTGCCGAGCTCGATCTCGAGCGCCGGCTCGCCGACGAGGCGACCTATCAGCAGAAGCTGCGCAAATTGCAGATCGCGATGCTCGAGCTCGAGCAGATCTACCGGGTGGAGCGGCGGCGCGGCATCATCGCCCTCGAAGGCTGGGATGCCTCCGGCAAGAGCGGCGCGATCCAGCGCCTGATCGAAAAGCTCGATCCTCGCTGGGTGCAGGTCTGGTCGATCAGCCGGCCGAGCCCCGAGGAGCAGGGGCGCCATTATCTCTGGCGCTTTTGGCAAAGGCTGCCACCGCCGGGCCAGATCGCTATCTTCGACCGAACCTGGTATGGGCGGGTCCTGGTCGAACGGGTCGAAGGCCTGGCCCGGCCAAAAGAGTGGCGGCGCGCCTACGACGAAATCAACGGATTCGAGAAGATGCTCGTCGATGACGGTGTCCGGCTCGTCAAACTGTTTTTGCACACTTCCGATGCCGAGCAGCTCCGGCGCTTCCAGGAGCGTATCGCGACACCGACCAAGCGTTGGAAGATGAGTGCCGAGGACATCCGCAACCGGGCTCGCCGGCGCGACTACCTCGCCGCACTCGACGACATGTTTGCCCTGACCTCTACCGCGACCGCACCCTGGCACGCCGTCCCGGCCGAATACAAATGGTTCGCCCGCGTTGCGGTAGCAAAAACGGTAGTCAAGGCGCTCGGCAAGGGTATCGCTGTCGGGCCCCCTCCCCTTGACCCCGCAGTCGTTCAAGCAGCCGCAGAAATCTTGAGCCGCAAGGAGATGGCGGCGCTCGGCCTGGCTGGGCCTGCGTGCGCGAAAGACTGAGAACCTGACTCAAAAGCTTGCCGCGCCTAATCATAGACATTGACAGACTGCTTTTGGAACCGGCAACGGCGCCCCAGCCTTCGTGGCGAAAACTGCTCCTCTGCCCCATTGCCGTGATTTGCCCCGAGCCAGTCGCGGGGTCTCAGTCGGTGGAAAGCCGACCTTCGGGAGTCGCCGCCCTGGTTCGGTTGTTGACCCATGAGAGACGATCCACCGCAACACATAGGATGACCGCTGCAGGTGGCAAGCGAGCCTTCAGCGATGCCGGGACCAACGGCAACCTCGCGCCATTCCCGCTATGTGACGTATAATGCGGTATTGCCGCGGTCTTCGGCG
>Ga0306925_10004974_pt1 | contig 12113 bp, 9 predicted proteins | sample flu12Cox44000176_FD_203755 | JGI IMG/M metagenome (GOLD analysis project Ga0306925, IMG submission 203755) | Lab enrichment of tropical soil microbial communities from Luquillo Experimental Forest, Puerto Rico - flux8day.12C.oxic.44.000.176 (v2)... | ecosystem: Environmental > Terrestrial > Soil...
TTGGAGGGGCGAGCTCCTGCGAGCCCAGCGTCGCGGGAGCTCCGCCCTAAAATGATCTCGACTTCGCTCGGAATGACTGTGTTCATCACGCTCCGATCGCGGTTTGAATCGCATCCGCGATCCGGTCTGCTTGTTTGTCGATCATTTCAAACTCGCGCCCTTCAATGAGTAGACGAATTTTTGGCTCGGTGCCGGAATAACGCAGGAGCACGCGGCCTTTGCCGGACAACTCTTTCTCGGCCTCTGTCACCAACTTCATCACAGAATCCAGTTCCGCCAGAGGACGCTTTTCTTTTACCGCCAGATTGCGCTGAGCCTGCGGATATTTTTGCAAACACGACTTGAGCTTGCTCAGTGACTGGCCGGTCTTGTGCATGACCCGCAAAATCTGGAGCGCGGTGATGATGCCGTCGCCGGTCGTGGTGAAATCACGGAAAATGACGTGACCGCTTTGTTCGCCACCGAGATTGAGCTTTTGCCGCACCATTTCTTCGATGACATAACGATCGCCGACTTTCGTTCGCAGGACTTTGCCGCCGCGCGCCGCGAGCGCCTCATCCAGACCAAAATTGCTCATGACGGTTGCCACCACAGTGTTTTGCTCCAGCCGGCCCGCTTCCAAAAGATCCAACGCCGCAATGGCGAGAACTTCATCGCCATCGACAATCTCGCCGTCCTCGTCGCAAAGAAGAACGCGATCAGCGTCCCCGTCATGACTAATGCCAACATCGGCGCCGCTGACTTCGACAATCCGCTGAATTTCCTCTGGATGCATGCTGCCGCAGCCGTCGTTAATGTTGATCCCGTTCGGCTCATTGTGGGCCACGGCGACCTCCGCGCCTAACTCGCGCAAAACGCACGGCGTCGATTTGTAAGCGGCGCCATTTGCTACATCCACTGCGACACGCATTTCTTCGAGCGAAATTCCCTTTGGAAAACTCGCTTTCGCGAATTCCACGTAACGTCCGAGCGCGTCATCAATTCGTGTGGCTCGACCAATATTGTTCGCAGTCGGCCGGATTGAATCGATCTCGCCAGTAAAAACGAGGTTTTCGATTTTTTCCTCGATCTGGTCATCCAGCTTGTAACCGTCGTGCCGGAAAAACTTGATGCCATTGTCCTGATAAGCATTATGCGACGCGGAAAGGACGATGCCCGCATCAGCGCGCAGCGATCGGGTGATGTACGCAACGCCCGGCGTAGGCAAGGGCCCGATCACCAGAACATCCACGCCAAGCGAAGTGATTCCAGCTACCAGCGCGTTTTCCAGCATGTAACCGGAAAGACGCGTATCTTTCCCGAGCACGATTTTCGGCCGGGCGCCATCAGGCGTTCTGCGCGGATTCATTTGCAAGAACACAAACGCAGCAGCGCGCCCAAGTTTCAGTGCCGTCTCGGCGGTAACCGGTTCAACGTTGGCAACTCCGCGCACCCCGTCTGTGCCAAAGATTTTCTTCTGCTCAGTCACGGCCTTAATTGAAACGCTCAAAGCGCGATTCGTAAACGCGAAATTTTTTGCACGATCAAGGCCGACGGCTGCCTATTGGTAGGGGCGATTGACCTCAATCGCCCGGAGCGGTTCAGGTGAACCGCCCCTACCTTTCCCAAATGCCTTGATATTCGAACGAGTTTTTGATCCGATCATGGCGTGTCCCCCACTGAGGATGAGGCGACTTCACTGACCGCGATTGGCGGAAATGCTCATCACGGTGCTGCGTTTACTACAACACACTGGAGCGTGGTGCTTCAGGCTCAAGGCGACTCGCCGGCGGCACAGGAAGCACTTGAGAAACTTTGCCGGACATACTGGTGGCCGCTCTACGGTTTTGTGAGACGTGATGGCTACAGTCCGGACGAAGCGCAGGATCTTACGCAGGGTTTTTTTGCGCTGATACTCGAGAGGAGAGACTTGGACGCAGTTCGCCAGGAGAAGGGGCGTTTGCGTTCATATCTGCTTACATCGCTGAAACATTTTCTGGCGAAGGCCAGGCGTCGCGAACTCGCAGTCAAACGTGGCGCGGGTCAAACGTTAGTTACCGGTTTTTTCCGCACTCTCTTTCGCCGAATTCATTTCGTTAATTTTTCGATGCAGCGTGCGGCGGCTGATGCCGAGTTTTTTTGCGGCGGCGGTGACGTTGCCATTCGTGGCGGCAAGCGCCTGGGCAATCAATCTTCTTTCGGTCTCATGCAGATCGAGCGGGCTGGTTTTTTCGCCGAACGCCTCTGTTGGTGAAACGCCGCCGGGCAATGTCGCTGCTGCGGACTGGCGCACGGTCATCGGTAGATCGCGTAACGTGATTTGTTTGCCCGTCGCCATCACGACGCCATGCTCGATTGCAGTGCGCAGCTCGCGGATGTTGCCGGGCCAATCGTAAGCAAGCAGTGCGTCCATCGCGTCGGGCGCGAGTTCCAGAAGCGGCTTGTCATTTAGTTTGCAGAAGTGGCGCAGAAATCCGCGGACCAGAATCGGGATGTCTTCTTTTCGCTCGCGCAACGGCGGCATAACGATGCGCACGACGTTGAGGCGAAAATAAAGGTCATCGCGGAATTTTCCTTCGCGCACGAGTTGTTCGAGATTTTTGTTTGTAGCCGCAATCAGACGCACATCGGCGTGTAATGTTTGATTGCCGCCGACGCGCTCGAAAGCCCGCTGTTCGCCGATGACGCGAAGCAATTTTACCTGCGTGCTCGGATCGATCTCCGCGATTTCGTCCAGGAAAATTGTGCCGCCGTTGGCTTGCTCGAATCGGCCGATGCGCCGTTCATGCGCACCGGTAAACGCGCCTTTCTCGTGTCCGAACAACTCGCTCTCGAGCAGCTGCGGCGAAAGCGCGGCACAATGTACAACCACAAATTTCGCTTGGTTACGCCGGCTCAAATTGTGAATGGCATGCGCGGCCAACTCTTTGCCAGTCCCACTTTCGCCTTCGATCAACACATTGGCCGATGAAGGAGCGACTTGTTTGATTGTGTCCAGCACTTCATGCAGTGCCGGGGAGTCGCCCCAGATATTTTCGAGTCCGTAGCGTTCATCCACCTGCTCGCGCAGCGCGCGATTTTCCTGCTCGAGCTTGCGGCTTTGCACCGCACGCGCGATGAGCAACTCGACTTTGTCGAGGTTTAGCGGCTTGGTGACAAAATCGTAGGCGCCGCGTTTCATCGCCTCCACTGCGACATCGACCGAGCCGTAAGCGGTCATCATGATGCCGATCGGCGGACGCGACATTTTCAGCGCGCGATCGATCAGCACCATTCCATCTTCATTGCCAAGGCGGAGGTCAGTAAGAACCACATCGACCTGCTCGCGCTCGAGCACATCCATTGCGCCACCAATGTCCCCGGCGACGTACACGTCGTAATCGTTCTCGAGCAAACGTCGGAGCCCGTCGCGCGTATGCTTCTCATCATCAACGATCAGGACAGTAGGTTGAACATTCATGGCGGCGGTGAGTCTCAGATGCTAGATGCAAGATTTTTGCTCAGTATCAAGTCTTCGCCAATGACGAAGCACGAATGACCAATGACGAAGGAAGAACGAAGACTCGAATAACAGAGACGCAGGCCACCAATGTTCGTGATTTGTAATTCGTCATTGTTTCGAGGTTCGTCATTCGGATTTCGGCATTTGAGCAGTCGCTAGTCTCACGGCGCACGTAGCCGAAAGATGCTGAAACACTGATAGCCATGCTGGGGAAAACGTGTATCATCGCGCGATGCTTTGGCGAGTCCTGCCCGCCTTGGGGTCGATTCTAGTCGTCTCCGGCTCGAACACATTTGCCGCCGAGTTCACCAGCGCTGTTAATCCGAAAGATGGCTGGAAGCTGGCCACCGATGCCAAAGTGGTCGTCATCTACTGCCGGCCACATGCAAATTCGAATTTGAAAGAGTTCAAGGCGATCGGCGACATCGACGCTCCCGTTTATGCCGTGCGTGCAGTGATCGATGACTTCGAAAATTATCCAAAGTTCATGCCTTACGTAATGGAGTGTCGGCTGATAAAACGCGACGGGGACTCAATGATCGGCTACCAGCGTCTTTCACCAAAGATTTGCGAGGATCGCGATTACACGCTGCGCGTGTGGAAGAAATCTTCGTCGGGTCCCAAAGGACTCACGTATCTCAGCCAATGGGAAGCCGCTAACGATCTTGGACCTGCAGAGCAGAAAGGCGTCGTGCGCGTAAAAGTTTGTAATGGCACATGGCTGCTTGAGCCGGATGGTCCGGCAAAAACGCGTGCTACTTATGCCATCTACTCCGATAGCGGCGGTTTTGTCCCGGCGTTTATCGCCAATCACGCCAGTTTGACGGCGATAAAGAAGTTGTACGAGGCTATCCGGAAGCAGGTAAAGGAGCCCAAGTACGCGGCGACGTCTCCGGCTTCACCGGCACCCGCCAAGCCGTAGCGAAATCTTTTTCGCGAGTATTGTCTCTCCGCATGAGAGCGAATTTCTTCCTGTCTGTAGTTGTAACCGCCGCTGTGTTCGCGCTGAGCCACGCTCCGTTGGCTGAGAGCGCGCCTGACACTCCAAAGAAACCTGTTGCCACCGAATACCATGGAGTAACGGTGGAAGATCCGTACCAGTGGCTCGAAGGTGACGACGACTCGCAGGTGAAAGCGTGGTCGGACGCACTGAACCAGCAAACACGCAAATATCTCGACAGCTTGCCCGATCGGGCGGCGATCGAAAAACAGTTACAGGAGTGGTACGCGAAAACTTCGCCGCACTATTTCTCGCTCATCTCTCGGCCCGCTACAGGACGGATTCGCGGTGGCGAACCCGGAATTTTGTTTGCGATGAAATTCCAGCCGCCAAAACAACAGCCGTTGTTGGTGACGCTCGCGTCGGCAGACGATCTCAAGTCTGAGAAAGTAGTGCTCGATCCAAGCGTCCTCGACACGAAAGGCACGACTGCCATCGACTGGTTTGTGCCGTCGTTGGACGGCAAATATGTCGCCATCTCACTTTCCAAAGGCGGTAGCGAAGACGGCACGCTTCACTTTTACGAAACCGCGACGGGCAAAGCGCTCCCGGACACGATTGCGCATGTCCAATATCCCACGGCAGGCGGCAGTGCGGCTTGGAACGCGGATGGCACCGGAGTTTTTTACACACGCTTTCCACGGAAAGGCGAGCGGCCAGATACTGATCTCAACTTTTATCAGCAGATTTACTTTCATAAGCTCGGCACACCCGACGCAGCGGATAAGTATTCGATCGGCAAAGAGTTCCCACGCATCGCGGAGATTACTCTGGCGGCATCCCACGACGGCAAATACATTCTCGCAACTGTAGCCAACGGCGATGGCGGGGAATTCGCGCATTATCTGCTCGGGCCAGATGAAAGCTGGAAGCAGATCACGCAGTTCAGCGATCAAATAAAGCTCGCCCGTCTCGGCCGCGATAATGCGCTTTACCTACTTTCGCGTGCGGACGCGCCGCGCGGAAAAATTCTGCGCCTGCCGCTCGAGGTGCCAGAATTGAAGAACGGGGCCGAAATTGTTTCGGCTGGGGAAGCGGTGATCGAGAAGATTGTGCCGAGCAACGAGGCGCTTTATGTGGGCGATCTGCTCGGTGGTCCATCACAAATTCGGCGCTTCGATTTGAACGGCAAAAACGAAACGACGATTCCGATTCCACAGATCTCATCGGTGCAGGAGATGCTCGCGCTCGAAGACGGATCGCTCCTGTTCTGCGCCGTGAGTTACACCGAGCCGGCGGCATGGTTCCATTGTGCGAATGAAAAAACAGAGCCCGTGAAGACTGCGCTGCGGAGCACGTCGCCAGTGTCGTTTGCTGATATTGAGGTGCGCCGCGAGTTCGCCACTTCAAAGGACGGCACAAAAGTCCCGCTTAACATTCTTTTCCGAAAAGGAATGAAGCGCGACGGGCAGAATCCGACGCTGCTTTATTCGTACGGAGGTTACGGGATCAGCATGTCGCCGAATTTCGATTTTACACGGCGGCTTTGGTTCGACCGCGGCGGCGTTTATGTAGTGGCGAATATCCGCGGTGGCGGCGAGTTCGGCGAAGAATGGCACAAGGCCGGCAACCTCACTAAAAAGCAAAACGTCTTCGATGATTTCGCGGCTGCTGCCGCGTACCTGATCAAAGAAAAATATACGCGCCCCGAAAGGCTGGCCATACAAGGTGGAAGCAACGGCGGCCTGTTGATGGGCGCAATGATAACGCAGCATCCTGATTTGTTCCGGGCGGTAGTTTCGTCGGTGGGTATTTACGACATGCTGCGCGTGGAACTGGCGCCGAACGGCGCATTCAATGTTACCGAGTTCGGCACAGTCAAAAATCCCGAACAATTCAAAGCGCTTTACGCGTACTCTCCGTATCACCACGTGGTCGATGGCACGAAATATCCAGCCGTCTTAATGATGACCGGCGCTAACGATGGACGTGTCGCGCCTTATCACTCCCGCAAGATGATTGCGCGCCTCCATGCCGCGAATAAATCCGAGAACCCGATTCTTTTGCGAACCAGCTCCAGTGCGGGTCACGGCATCGGCACTGCATTGAGCGAGCGCATCAAACAGTCGGCCGACATTTACGCGTTTCTCTTTGCGCAACTCGGGATGAACAGAATGACGAAATCCGAATGACCAATGACGAAGGAAGCCCAAAGCGTGAATCGAAGAAAACCAGAAATCCACTCACAAGTGTCATTCTGAGCAGCGAAGAATCTCTGATTAATTCGGAACGTGGAAATAGTCAGAGATGTTTGAAAGCCTGGCCTCATGCTTCGCATTTCGTTGCAGCGCTCCGTTCAACATGACAGTGCCATCTGAGAGCAGTTGTTGCTTCAGGCTTTTGTCATTGATTCGGATTTCGTCATTCGACATTCGTCATTAGATCCGTTCTTATCTTGAGAAGGAAATTGCTGATCTTTGCCACCGCGATTGGAATTTTCTTTCTCCTCGCATTCGCGGCTGGCGTGGCGGTCTTCTTCAGTCCGCTGCTCACTCACTACGTCGAGAGTGATGCCTTCCGTATAGCGGTGGAGGAGGAAACGGCGAAGGGTTTGCATTTTCTTCAGGCGCATTATGCACCGATTCGACGCGCCGGCGCGCTCACGGCCCAGAGCGATAGTTTCGAAGCGGACAACGGACGGAAAGCGATGAAGTCACTCGATGCTCACGGTATCACCGCCAAGTTCGATCCTTGGGGCGTGTTTTTGCGGCAATGGCGCTTCACCGACGTGCGTGTGCAATCTGGCGAAGTAGAGATTCAAATCTACCAGGCGAATCCTGAAGCGGTACCAACCAAGCCGTGGTTCGCAATTTTTTTGCCGAACAGAGTTTATCTGGCAAAGATCGAATCGGAACAGGCCAACATTACCTGGCGCTTTCGCGGCGAAGAAGCGGGCTTCTTCGGAACTCAACTGCTTATCACACCGAACGGCTGGGATTTCGAGTACGTTGCGACAGGCGGCCGACTGAAGATGGCGCCGGTTCCCGACCTCGAGCTTCGCCGGACAAACGTCCTGATCACGAAAACGCTTTTGACCCTTTATGATCTCGATCTCGCATCCGATTCACACAGCGACGAAAGCATTCGGGCTCAGGGATACGCCGGCCTCGGCCAGGACAGAAGCGTCGATGTAAAAGCGAACTTCAATGCGGTGCCGATTCGCCAGTGGTTGCCGGCGGAATGGAAACGCCGCCTCAAAGGCAGCGCATTCGGCGATGTTCACTGGGCGGCAAAAGATCCAAAGCTGGAAAGTTCATCTGGCGAAGGTTCGTTGCGCATTGATAAAGGGCGAATCGATGAGGTTCCGCTTTTGAACAAGCTCGCAGAGCTCGCCCAGAAGAAGTCCTTTGAGCGTTTGGACCTAAACGAATGTTCGCTCGGTTTTGCGTGGCGCTATCCGGAGATCCACATCAACGACATCACTATCGAGGAGAAGGGCAAATTCAGAATCGAAGGAGAAATTTCCGTCAAGCGCCAGCTCTTGCGGGGCACGATCAGACTCGGGCTTACGCGCGAATATCTGGATTGGCTGCCGAATCCTGAAAAAGTATTTAACCGACGCTCCAGTGGGTACCTATGGACTGACGTACATCTATCCGGCACAATTGATGAACCACGGCAGGACCTCAGCCAGCGCATCATCGAACTTTTCAAGGAATCGCCCGGCGCGTATCTCAGCCTCTTGTTTCGTCAGTTCGGCGATTGGCTGAAGAAAACATTCGGAGGCGATTGAAGCTGCAAAAATGGAGGGGCGAGCTCCTGCGAGCCCTTATACGCTAATCATGCCAGGTGAGAACATTTAGTTCTCCTTGGAAAGGCCACTCCTCAGCCTGCGCGACATAGCCGTGTCGAACTGGGTTGTTCACTACGTAGTTCCATTTCTCGGCATATGATTCGTGGCGTCGCAATTGCCGATCCCAATACTCCCGCTGCCAAATGGGAACTTGATTACGGTGCGGCCATGCTCGCGTCACATTATTTCGCCAGAAACTAACCCAGCTTTTGAGCGGTTGTGGAGGGAATGTATTGGGCGCGCAGAACAAGTGAATGTGATCCGGCATGATTACCCACCGGCCGACCCGCCAGAAATCTGCCGCCTGCCATGCCGTTACGATCAGTCTCGCTGCTTCGTCGTTCGCGAGCAGAGATCTTCGCCGATGCGTGCACACGGTGAGAAAGATAATGATGGATCGGAATCCAGACTCAACTGTCGGAAAATGCGCCGGTTTCTTTCGTTCAGGGCGGCCCGCAACGTTCGGCGGCGTCGCAGAGCTCCGCCCTCCGCTTGCTTCTAGCTTCATCCCTGCAGTTTCTGATTCCCTGCTTCCAGCATGCGAATGCGTTTGTCGATAAATGGCAAACGGATCGTCAGAGTAAGCCCTTTGCCCTGGCTGCTCTCGATGGAGAGCTCGCCCCCGTGCTCGCGAACGATGCGGCGTACAATAAATAATCCAAGGCCACTACCGGATGGTTTGGTTGTGAAATAAGGCTCAAATACGTGGCTCAGGTTTTCCGCCGACATGCCACCGCCGGTGTCGACAAATCGGACGATCACATGCGTATCGGCCAGATCGGTCCGAATGCGCAACGTGCCGTGGCGGTGCATGGCTTCGAGACTGTTTTTGATCACATTGTAAAACGCCTGCTTCATCTGATCGCGATCGAGCTGAAGCAATGGCAGATCCGAGCGCAACTCTTGTTCAACCACTATCTCGCGGTCCTGAAGCTCAGGCGCGAAAAAGCGAACCGCTTCTTCGACAATTGTGTTTACATTCTCCGGCCGCAGTTGCGGACGTGACGGCCGGATGGCTTTCAGGAATTGCGTGACGATGGAATCCAGTCTGTTGACTTCAGAACGAGCGACATCGATCGATTGTTCAAGCTCCGCTTTTTCGCCGTCGTGCAGCTTTTGCACGCTGCGTTGCATCAATTGCAAATGAATGTGCAATGAGTTGAGCGGATTCCCGATCTCGTGTGCAACACCTGCAGCCAGCAGCCTCAATGCATTCAAACGCTCCGACTCAATTGTTTGCTGAGCAGTGCGGCGGCTCTCAGTGATATCGCGGAGAATCATCACGTGTCCAACCTCTTTCGGTGATCCTGTGGCCAAAGGCCTCTGGCTAGTCTCCTGTTCAAGGCCCCGTCGAGGCGTGGTCACAGCTCCACTTTCGCGAGGCTCCATCACGAGTGGTACCACGTAAAAATTGATGAAGCGATTTTGTGGATAAAAAATTTCAACGTCGTGACTGACCGGTCCGCCGCTTTGAGTCAGCGATCCCCGGTCGAGGCCGCCAATGCGTTCATCAAGCCGTTTGCCGATTGCTTCGCCCACCTCGAGTCCAAATAAGCCGCACGCGGCATCATTCAGGTAAGTGATTCGACCTTTCGAGTCAGTCACGACGATGCCTTCCTGAATGGCGTTGAAAACGGTTTCCAGGAAACCTTTCTCCTGCGCAAGGCGCAGAAAATAATTCTGGACGTCTTCTGGCCCGATGCGGCCGAGACGCTCAATGAGTTTTTCAAGAAAGCCCGCTTTCATGACTTACGTCAGCGGTTGAATGCGAGAAGCATTGAAACGTTGCAACGATGCGTTGCGCGGATTTAACTGTTCAACGATTCAACACTTCAACTTCAACTTCTTCCTGTCGAGCCGACACTTCCACCGTTAGCATTTCCACGCGCAAATAATTCAGTACCACCGGCGCGAGGATCAGACCAGGGATGCCCATGAGTCGTTCGCCAAGGATGAGCGCAATTAGCGTCAACCAAACCGGATTGCGGATCCGGTCGCCGATGATCTTGCTGTTCAGCAAATACTCGAGCTTGTGGATGACAACGAGAAAGACGAGCGCGGAAATCGCCAGCTTCAGGGAAACGGTCAACGCGACAAAGACGATGATTGTATTGCTGATAAGATTGCCGACAATCGGCACGAGGCCGCAAAGAAATGTGACCACAATGAGCAATGGCGCGTGCGGCATACGAACCGCCATGAGAAAGATCGCAGTCAACGTGGTGTTGATGAGAGAAATGGTGATCTGTGCGCCCATAACCGTGGCGAAGCTTCGGTAAAAATCGCGGAACCTCCTTGCGACTTGCTCGCAGCAAATGGAGTAAAGATTGTTTTTCACCCGATGCGTGCCCCGGTACGGGTCGAGTCCGGTTTTGAAAAAGAGGCTCGCGGCGGCGACGATTCCAAGGATGCTGAAAACCAGGTTAGTGGTCGTGGCTTTAGCAACGTTTGCAACGTTGCGCAGATAGTTCGCTTCCTCCCCGAGCGCGGCGATCACGACCTGCCTGAGACTTTCAAAATCACTAAAGGGCAAATCTATTTGCCTCTTCTGAGCCCATGCACTCGCCGAAGGTATGGAGGAATCCGCCACATCTGGCAGCGCTAAAATGGCTGCGCGCGTAAAGTAAACTCCGGCGGCGGCGAGCCCGGTCACAGCGATAATGAATAACGCCAGTGCCAGCCATTTTCTTCGGGTGAGAAAGTAGAGTTGGCGCAACGCAAAATACGAAAACAAGACTATCAGTAACGGAACACCAAGATGAAGAAACCCCGCCAGAATAATCGTTGCGGCGAGCACTGCATAAGAGACTCGCGTGGGGGTAATCATGATTCACTCACCTCTCTTTAACTCCATCCGCGCCGGATATTGTCAACTAAGGCGTACCCTGCTGTAGAGTGCGCTGTCCTCAGCGCACCGGGTTTGCACAACACAAAAATCGAAAATCGCCGCCGGGCGATCACAGAAGGATCTTTTGAGACCTCTCGCTCCGGTCGGGAAAACGCCCGGTTACAAAGCCTGGCCTGTTTCTTTTTCAGCGCGTTCTTTCAGCGCCGCCTTGCGCGAAAGTTTTACGCGGCCTTTGTCGTCGATGCCGATGCATTTGACCCAAATCATGTCGCCAACTTTGACCACATCCTCGGTACGTTTCACTCGAAAATCGGCAAGCTCGGAAATGTGGACCAAGCCGTCTTTGCCTGGGAAAACTTCAACAAACGCCCCGAACTCCTTCGTCGTGACGACGCGGCCCTGATAGGTTTGTCCGATCTCAATTTCGCGGGTCATTCCGCCGATAATTTCTTTCGCGCGCGCCATGCTCTCGCCAGTCGTTGCGTAGATGTGCACTGAACCGTCGTCCTCGATGTTAATTTCCGCGCCAGTTTCGGCGACGATGCCCTTGATGGTTTTGCCGCCCGGCCCGATGAGCGCGCCGATCTTCTCAGGATTGATCTTAATTGTCTCGATCCGCGGCGCGTATTTCGACAACTCCGTCCGCGGTTTGTCCATTGTGCGACGCATAATCTCGAGGATCTTTGTGCGCGCTTCCTTGGCACGTTGGATTGCTTCGCCCATGATGTTGTGACCGATACCTGGAAGTTTCAAATCAAGTTGAAAACCCGTCACGCCTGCGTCCGTTCCGCAAAGCTTGAAATCCATATCGCCATAGTGATCTTCGGACCCAATGATGTCGGTGAGCAATTCGTAGCGCTTCCATTGTCCGTCATCGCCGGTCTCAGTGACGAGGCCGATTGAGATTCCGGCAACCATGCCCTTGATCGGCACACCTGCATCCATGAGCGCGAGCATTCCGCCGCACACGCTGGCCATGGAGGTGGAGCCG
>Ga0306925_10004975_pt1 | contig 12110 bp, 13 predicted proteins | sample flu12Cox44000176_FD_203755 | JGI IMG/M metagenome (GOLD analysis project Ga0306925, IMG submission 203755) | Lab enrichment of tropical soil microbial communities from Luquillo Experimental Forest, Puerto Rico - flux8day.12C.oxic.44.000.176 (v2)... | ecosystem: Environmental > Terrestrial >...
CATCCCTTTGCGGAAGTCCACGGGTTTCGTCGCCATCAGCACCCGGATCGGTCCGGGCGGGATCAGCATTCCGCCACTCATGCGTTCGAGCGCCAAACCGCGCGCAACACTGCTTCCACGTCTCGCGAGTCGACTGTCACGCCCGCCGAGCAGCCCACCTTTCCCATCACGGCTTCCCCCTACGTGAAGCCGCCGCGTTCGAGTTGCAGCACGCAGACTTACAAGGTTCCGTCGAAAGATGGCGGTCAGGCTTCCATCAACGTGGTGCGCTGCTGATGGCCGTCCGCAATGTCGGGAGCGCATCTATCGGACGCTGCTCTTTGGCGAATCGACCAGCGGATTAAAGCGCATGACCGCCGAACAGCAGGCGAAACTGTTCCAGGACTTCACCCAGGCGGATTCCCTGACCGCGCGCCGCTACGGCGAGACGGGCTGGGCCTTGCCCTCTCGCGCAAGCTCGCGCGCATGATGGGTGGCGATGTGACGGTGACGAGCGAGCCGGGCAAGGGGCTCAATCGGGCTCGTGCGTCTTCTCGCCAACGCTGGCCGATGTACTCCAAGACGTCGTGCGAGAACCACTGAGCCGTCTCGGAGCGGGCGACTGTACTACGGGGCCTATCCACGCATCCTCCGAGGCCCATTTGTGCATTTGACCGCAGGCCGGGCAACGCACCGGAATCGGGACACGAGGAAGGCTTTTGAGTAGAACCCACTCAGTCCAGAGACCAGTTGAAATTGGTGTACCCGTGCGCGGGCACTTAACGAATATGTCAGCCACCTGCGACCCCCCTGGTGATAGGACAAACCTTCGCCGGTCGGTCGCCGGCGCGCATCTGCGTCGCATACAACATTGCCTTGGGCACAATCGTGCGCCCCGAATACGGGCGCCGACACGGCGGTATTCGGCGTGCGAAATTTTCCGACTGATTCGATTTTAGGGCGCCGAAAGAGTCCAGTGAATTCTTGAGGCAGTGGATAACTCACGCAAACTTCCGCCGCCGCGGTGGATAACGAAGATTGTCTGTTGCCGGCGATCTCTTTGAAGCGTGACCATAAATTTCTGTGCCACCTTTCACTGTCATCGCGCCGACATCGAACCATCATAAGAGGACCTTTTGTGTCGTGTGCCGCGGCTTGGATTGATCCCCCCACAATGGCTCATTCTAGACATACCACCAAAGTCTTCGACTCCGACCTTCAGGAACTCGCGCGGGTGGTCGCAGAGATGGGTGGGCTGGCCGAAAGGCAGATTGCCGAGGCGATCGAGGCGCTAACAACGCGCGATAGCGGTCGCGCCCTGCGGATAGTCGCCGCCGACGCGACAATCGATGCCATGCAACGCAACATTGAGGCAAGGGCAGTTGAGACCATTGCACGTCGGCAGCCGGTAGCCGGTGACCTTCGGCAGATTATCGGCATCTTGCGGATCGCCAATGAGATCGAGCGCATAGGCGATCTTGCGAAGAATATCGGCAAGCGCATCGTTGCCATGAATGGTGAAGACATGCCGCGGAGGTCAATGCGCGGGGTCAACCACATGGCTGCTCTCATGCTGACTCAGTTGCGGGATGTCCTTGACAGTTTCGCGTGCCGCGATGTCGCGAAGGCGGTCGAGGTTTGGACGCGGGACCAAGACATTGACCGGCTGTGCACAAGTTTATCGCAGGAGTTTCTCGCGTACATGATGGACAAGTCCGTTGCGATGTCCTTCGGCGCTCACCTGATGTTTTGTGCAAAGAATCTTGAGCGCATGGGCGATCATGCGACCAATATCGCGGAAGCCGTTCACTACATGGTGAAGGGCGAGACGCTTTTGAGAGAGCGACCAAAAGCAGATTTCACCAGCATGCTCACCGTGGCGATGGGGCGGGACATAACAGCTCTGGCTCCTGTGTGTACCGAGAGCTCCGTCCTTTCGTAGCCCGGACGCTAACAACCCCGCACCGAGTGTGAGAAAATACGGCCCATCGCTCGACCCCACGATCGCGGCCAGAGCAACGACCAGCTAGGCGCCTCCACGCCAACAGGAGGAGCCCATGACCAGCCATCCCATCCGCGCCATCACTCTGACGGCCGCTTTCGCAATCACAAGCGCCTCTGCCGCTGCGCCCACACATGCGGCGCCGTTTGACGGAGATTGGAGCGTACTCGTCCACACCACCGACGGCCATTGCGGAACTACGCGCTGGGGCCTCGCGATCCGCGGCGGCCAAGTCTACTATGCGGGCGGCTATGCCTATGGCCACCTCGTGGGCCTCGCAGGTCCCCCTCCGGTCATATCCGGGTCAACATCCTGGCCGGCCCACGCAGCGCCCATGGCGCCGGACGGCTTTGGAAAGGTCAGGGCAGCGGAAGTTGGGCGGGTCGCGGTCCGTCGGGAACCTGCGCGGGCGTCTGGAGCGCCGCTCGAGGTTAACTGCCGCTCGGCAGGCGCACAGTAAACACCGAGCCGTAATCGGCGATCCAAGCGAACGATTGCTCGAAACGGCTCGACGTTGTGCGCAGCGGGCAGAGCCGCAGCCGTCACGAGTATCCAGGTCTCACGGCCCCCCTAGAAATTGCGGGCGAAATCGGCAATTATATTGAATAGATACCCATTTCAGCTGATTTTCCCATGTCGCCTGCGCGTGAAATCGAGCTCAAGCTCGAAGTGCCGGCCCATAGCCTCTATCGGCTGGCTCGCAGCCCGTTGCTAAGGGCGGCGCGGAAGAAGTCGTCTAAGCCAGCAACGCTCGTGTCGGTCTATTTCGACACCGACAAGTTGAAGCTGCGCAACAAGGGTTTATCGCTGCGAGTGCGGCGCATCGGCCGCCGCCACATTCAAACCATCAAGCAGGAAAGCGGCGAAAGCGCCGCGCTATTTACCCGCGACGAATGGGAGCACCAGATCGGCAGCAGGCAGCCCGACCTCGACGTCGCGCAGGACGCCGCGCTCGGACCCGTGTTCGGCAAGAAGGTGCGGCGCAGCTTGAAGCCGATATTCGAGACGCGCGTGCGCCGCACGGTCTATCCGATCCAAAGTGGAGTTAGCGAGATCGAACTCACCGTCGACAAGGGGAAGGTCGAGGCGGGTCGCCAGTCTTCGCCCCTTTGCGAGGTGGAATTGGAACTCAAGCGGGGCGAAGCTGCTGAGCTTTTCAAACTCGCGCGCATGCTGGCCGAGGAAGTGCCAGTTCAGCTTGCGGTCAAGAGCAAGGCCGAGCGCGGGTACACGCTCATCGCCGGCGAGGCGCCCCAGGCGGTAAAGGCGGCACCGGTCGCGCTCACGCCCGACTGCAGCCGGCAAGCCGCATTTCAAGCCATTGCCAGGGCGTGTCTGCGCCAACTCGTCGCCAATCAACCCGCCACGCTCGGCGGAGACCCCGAGGGATTGCACCAAATGCGGGTTTCTCTTCGGCGTTTGCGGGCGGCGGTCTCGCTGTTTGCCGACATGCTTGTTGATCCGCAGACGGAGGAGATGAAGACCCAGTTCAAGTGGATCACTCAGGAACTAGGCCCGGCGCGCGAACTTGACGTGTTCATCAAGCGCGTTGTGAGGCCGGTCACGGATGGTAAGCCGAATGGACCGGGAGTGGCGGTTCTTGCCAAGGACCTCCAGCGAAGACGTGAGGAGGCGTTTGCCCGCGCCTGCGCGGCCGTCGAATCCACACGCTTTCGTGGTCTTGTTCTGGACGTTGCGGGCTGGATCGAGGCCGGCGACTGGACGCGCAGCACTGACGATTTCGCCCGCTTGCTGCGAGAGCAGCCGATTGTGCCTGCTGCCGCCGACGAGTTGAGGCGGCGCTGGAAGAAGATTTTGAAAGCTGGCGCGCAGCTCGACGAGCTCGACCCACAGCGTCGACATAAGATGCGCATTCAAGCCAAGAAACTGCGGTACGCCTCGGAGTTCTTTGGCGGCGCGTTCCCCGGCAAGAAGGCTATGCGGCGACGGAAGGGTTTCGTGGCCGGATTGGCGAAATTGCAGGACGCCCTCGGTGACCTCAACGACATCGCGGTGCATGAGGGACTGAGCGAACGGATCGTTGATGCGCAGGACGCCAGCGGCAAGCAGCGCGAGGGCCGTGCCAAGAAGGCATTCGCTGCCGGTCGTCTTTCTGGCCGTGAGGAGGCGCGCATCGCATCCGTGCTCAAGGATGCGCAGCTTGCCTACCGGGCCTTCACTAAGGCGAAGCCATTTTGGTCGTGATTTCGAGGCCAAGCTTGCTGCCGCCGCGTCGAGACGGTGACGACCCTCGTTCGCGGAGAGGATATGATTGAGGCGGGAGCGACACCGCCTTGTTCATCCACAGCGCGCCGACGAGGGGTTATCTGGCGCCGGTTTATTTTTGAGGGCGACAGCGGTCCCGTAGAGACCGATATTATCTTAGAACCTGATCGAGATAGGCCGAAGCTGCCGCGAAGGAGGCGATTGAGCGCCTCAGACGAATGCCGCCAAGAGCGCATTTCCCTAAAATGGTCCCCGGAGCAGTTGGCCACAACGACCACGAGGACCACGCGGCCTCCTAAGGGGTTCCTTTGCTAGGCAAAAATCGCGATACGTCCGGCAATCGCTGTCTGATTGCCTCTCTGTGGCACTGGTTGGCGCAGCAGTTCATCAGGATGGCGAAGGACACCCTCGATCCGCGCCTGGCGTTTTCCTTGGTCATGGAACCCGCGATCATGATGTCGAAGGTCGATCCGAAGAGCATTCCACAGACGCGCCCGTCGGATGGCTGAGATCAGGCGCGCCGAGCAATACGACCGTCTACGTGAGGCCATGGAGGCCAATGCCGCTATCACCGTCGTTCGAGCCGAAGCCGTACGGCACGCGATATTATCCACGCCAAGCCAATGCGCCTCGGGGACGCTTGTCCGTCCCTCGGGCGCCGATTCGAGGCCTGTCAGGCCTTTGACAAGCAGGGCGCTCGAAGCCTTCTGGTCGCCGTCGGCGTTGCTCAACAGCACCTTCGTGCGTGGCGAGTGTCCCGATTGTTTTGGCGACATGGGCAAACATCTCGCGGACATCGGGCATGTCCTTTTCCGGCATCCCGGCCTGAAGCGCCGCTGCGGCGATAAATCCCCACAGCGGATAGGCGTATTCACCAGACTGCTGCACCAGGTAACCGTTGATGCGATCGCCGAAGTAGTAACGTTCGCCGCCCGCCTCGGCCACCACGATTGCGCCGTTTGGTATTGGCGTCCCAGGAGGACCGATCGAGCGAAACGCTGCATTCTGCGCCGCAAAGCCGCGCAGAAGATCCGCGCGCCCGACACATGCGCGCCGGGGTGGAGAAGCTGTCGAAGGAGATGGGCGAGCCGCGCTGGTACGAAATCCTGCAGGCGGTCGTGCGGGCAATGGCGCCGTACGCGCGCCACGGCGTCAACGTGAATGTCGATTTCTATTCCGGCGTCGTCTACCACCTGCTCGGCATCAAACGGGATCTGTTCGTGCCGATCTTCGCCGTTGGCCGCGTGCCGGGCTGGGTGATGCAGGTGTTGGAGCAGATGGAGAACAACATTCTGATCCGGCCGCTCACGCTCTATTGTGGCCCGCAGCCGCGCAGCTACCGGCCGATCAGCGCGCGCTAGCTTGGTGCGGTATCTCGCTGGCTGAGAAGCTGCGTCGCATTGCGCGTTGCGGGCTTGTCCCGTTCTGCTTAAAGCTTTGCAAAAGACAGTCTCGTGGAACAACAAGTGGCCACCGCCACAGAATTCGGCGGTCCAGGGAGGATAACATGCACGTTGTGCGCAAACTTGCTCTGCTGAGTGTCGTCGCTTGCGCCGGGTCGGCGCTTGCAGCGGTCCCGGTACGCGCAGCATATCCTGAACGCCCTATCGAATTGATTGTCCCCTGGGGTCCTGGCGGCGGTGCGGATCAACTTGCGCGCCTGGTCAGCAAGCTGGCCGAGCCGCTGCTCAGCCAGGGCATTCCGGTCGTGAACGTGCCGGGCGCGACCGGCGGGACCGGCATGGCCAAGCTCCTGGCGGCTCCGGCCGACGGGTATTCCGCCGCGATCTATATTGCCGACAGCCACGTGCTGCTCGCCGGCAAGAACCCACGCTGGAGCATGAGCGACATCGTACCCGTCGCCGTCATGATCGAAGGCCCCTCATTCATCTTTGTCGCCCAGGACAGCCGCTTCAAGACGTGGCAGGACTTCGAGAACGAAGCGAAGGCCAATCCCGGCAAGCTGAAGATTGCAACGCTCGGCTTTGGCAGCGTCGACGACTTGTCCATCAGCGTGATTGAACGCAGCAAAGGGTTGAAGTTCGTCCAGGTGCCCTTTTCCAAGCCGAGTGAACGCTATGTCTCAATTCTCGGCGGGCACGCCGACGCGCTCTACGAGCAGGCGGGCGATGTCGCCTCCTTTCTCAACAACAAGCAAATGCGGCCGCTGCTCATATTCGGCAAGCAGCGCTTGCCTGCTTTCAAGGACACGCCATCCTCGTACGAGCTGGGCATTCCGGTCGCCTTGCCGCAGTTCCGCGCGATTGTTGTGCGCGCCGGCACGCCGGCGGACATTATCGAGAGGTTGTCCAAAACGTTGGCCGATATTGCGCACACCGACGAATACAAGAAGTTCCTGGAGGAGCAATTCGCCGTTCCGACCAGCTTCAAAGATGCCTCCATGGCTCCGGCGTACGTGAGCCAGCAACTCGAGGAGATGAAAAAGGCGATGGCGGCCCAATAAGGTGCGGATCGAGCAAGCAGGCATGGACAAGGCGCTGTTTCGCTCAATCGCTCCCTATGTGGTCGGCCTGGCCGTCGCCGGCGCCCTCTACATTTACTCAGGAACGTTCGAATACACGCCGCGGCCGGGCGCGCTCGGCCCCGAGGTGTGGCCGCGCCTTGCCATTCTCCTGATCGCTGCGTCCTGCCTGTTCGAGCTGACGCGGCGCCTGATCATCGGCGGCAAGGAGGCGACCGGCTTCATGGAAGCATTCGACCGAGAGCCACAAACGGAGCAAGCACAGCCCGTCTATCCTCGCTTGGTCATAGGCGGTGTCGTGCTGATGGCATTTTATGCGGTGCTCGTTCCAATTCTCGGCTTCATCCTGGCAACCTTCCTCTTCCTCGCCGCCTTCATGTACGTCGGCGGTTATCGCGCGCATGGCGCCGTTTGGGGCGCCAGCGCCGCAGTGACGATCTTCTGCGGCATTCTGTTCCTGCGCATTGCCTATGTGTCGCTGCCGCGCGGCATAGAGCCATTCGATCGCCTCACCGACGCGTTCTTTGCAGTCCCCAGCCTGTGGTGACCGCATGATCGACATCGTCAGCCAACTCGCGGCCGGGTTCGTCCACTGCCTGACGCCGCTGAACATGGCAATGCTGCTCATCGGCATCGTCATCGGCCTGCTGATCGGCGTGCTGCCCGGCTTGACGCTGGTGATGGGCGTCACGCTGGCGCTGCCTTTCACCTACAAGATGGACGTCACCGCCTCGATTGTCCTGCTGACGGCGATGTATGTCTCCGGCACCTATGGTGGCGCCTTCACCGCCATCCTCTTCCGCATTCCGGGCGAGCCGATCGACGTGCCCATGCTGTGGGACGGCTACACCATGGGCCGCAAAGGCAGGCCGGCGAAGGCGCTGGGCTGGACGCTGGTTGCCGCGCTGGGCGGCGGCTTGTTGTCGGCAGTGGTTATGGTCGCATTAACACAGCCGCTCGCCAGGTTCGCGCTGCGCTTTTCCTCTCCGGAATATTTCGTCATCGTCATGTTCGGCTTGCTCAGCGTGGTGGCCATCGGCAGAGGTTCGCTGGCCAACGCCTTCATCAGCATGAGCGTCGGCATCCTGATCTCGTCGGTGGGCGTTGATCCGGTCTACGGCACCTATCGTTTCACCTTCGGCTCGCCGATCCTCGCCGACGGCATCGAATTCCTCGTGGTCATGGTCGGCGCCTACGGCGTCGGCGAAGTGCTCACGCGGCTGGAGACCGGATTTGCCGCCAAGCCCCTCGACAAGATCTCCAACGCGCGCACCGAGTTGCCCACTCTGAAGGAGTTGAAGGAGATCAAGGGCATGTTCCTGCGCTCTTCGGTGATCGGCGATCTCATCGGGCTGCTGCCCGGTGCCGGCGCCACCATCGCTTCGTTCGTGAGCTACGGCATCGAGGCGAGGTTCGGCAAGCGACGGGATCAGATGGGCACCGGCGTGGCGGAGGGCATCGTCGCGCCGCAGTCGGCGGCAACGGCTTCCGTCGGCGGGGCCATGGTTCACCTCCTGGCGCTCGGCATTCCGGGCAGCGGCGCGACCGCGGTCATCCTCGGCGCCTTCATGCTGCACGGCATTCAGCCCGGACCGCAGGTGCTGGTGAAGTCGGCTGATATGGTCTACACCGTGTTCGCCTCGCTTTTCCTCGGTCTCGCGCTGATGTGCGCGATCGGCTATTTCGCCATTCGCCCGCTGGTGAAGATTCTCGATTTTCCCGAGGCTGTCGTATCCGCCTATGTGCTTATCCTCTGCTTCATCGGCGCCTTGTCGATCCGCAACAACGTCACCGATTTGTGGCTGATCATCGGCTTCGGCATCCTCGGCTACGGCTTCGAGCGGTTGAAGTTTCCGATCTCCCCGCTGGTGCTTGGCGCGATTCTCGGACCAATCGCCGAAGAAGCCTTCATGAACACGATGATCAGCTTCTCGAACGATTGGACCGTATTTTTCACGCGGCCGATCTCCGGGACGATCGTGGCTTTGACCGTGATTGTGCTGTTGCTCCCCTTTGTACAGCGCCTGATGCGGGGGCGTTTGGCGAGGACTTGAAGGTGGCGGAAAGCGCCGGTATTGACCCCGTCCGGGGATGATGTCTTTTGAAATTCCCAGTCTTATAAAATGAGAATTTTGCCGCGCTAAGCCTTCGCTAAGTCTGTAGAACGCGGCGCGTCCACGAGCCTGCACCAGCCTCGACGCGAGGCGTCAGCGATCATCTATGCTAGCGGTCCAGAAAATCGATTTGTGCGAAAATCCCGAATTGATTGGCCGGCCACCGTCAATGAAAATGGGTACTATTGCCTCGCCGTGGCGATATGATGCAGGGGCTGGCGCTATGATGCAGGGGGCCCGCCAGGGTCATGTTGTCGACGGCTTGGGTCCAGCGACCCATCCAAAAACGAGACGCCAAAAAGTGGCCCTGGAGCGGCATTCTGCATATGGCGGGCTTCTTTCCGTCGGTGCCCACACAGGTGAATTTCGAACTGGCCTATGCGCCGGTCGGCGGGCGCTGGCGGTTGTTCGCGCTCTCGGTCTCGTTCGGCCAGGCGGCGCCGGCCGCGCCGCAACCGCCGCCCTCCGCCCCGCAGGCGGCGGCATCCGCCGCGCCGCACCCGCCCGCCGCGCCGGCAAAGACGAATCCTGCGCCAAAGCCTTGACATGCGGTACGCCGCACCGCTCAACCGCTCTGGCACCACGACGAGGCGACCATCCCATGCTGCCCGTGTCAGCTCTGAAATCGATGCGCGTGATGTTCGCGACCCCCTGCTACATCTCGGCGGTCAGCATGAACTATGTCGCGAGCATATTCAGCCTGAGTCTCGATTGCGCGCATGTGGGCCTTCCTTGCATCCTGCATCTCCACAGCGAGAGCCTGATCACGCGCGGCCGAAACAAGATGGTGATCAAGTTCCTGTCCGAGGACTTTACCCACCTGTTCTGGATCGATTCGGACATCGTATTCGGCTCGCAGTCGGTCTTTCGCTTGTTGCTTGCAGACAGAGACGTCGCCGCCGGCGTTTATCCGATGAAGAATTTCAAGTGGCCGGCCGAAGGTCTCCCCGCCGGCATGACGCAGAAGCAATTCGAAAACACCTATGGCGAATACCCGTTCAATCCGATCGATCACGGAGCGAGCCGCGTCGGTCGATATGTCGATAGTGAGGGCTTCATCGAGGTCGCCGAAGCGCCGACCGGTTTCATGGTGATCAAGCGCCAGGTGTTCCCGATGATGATGAAGCACTATCCGGAGCTCAACTACGTGCCGGACGGCCCCCCGAACCATCCGCAGGCGCACCTGCACTGGCGGTTCTACGACTGCATGGTCGATCCGGAGTCGGGCAGATACCTGTCCGAGGACTATACCTTCTGCCGTCGATGGCGCGACATGGGCGGGAAGATCTGGGTCGATCTCGACTGCAAGCTCATGCATCTCGGGCAGCATCTGTTCCGCGGCGATCTCGCCGAAAGCCTGCGCGTGCAGGGTCGTTGGTGAGAAGCCGGCCGACCTGCCGGTGCAGGCGGCGACCAAGTACGAGCTGGTGATCAACCTAAAGACCGCTAAGTCGCTCGGCCTCGAAATCCCAGCTACTGTGCTCGCCCGCGCCGACGAGGTGCTCGAGTGATGGGGTGGATGGCCCCCTTGCGGCATCTGAGTGCCAAACTGCTGTCTGATCGAATCAGCAGCGAATGGGAGCCATCCATGGGCGAGGTTACTACGATCGGATTGGACTTGGCGAAGCATGTTTTTCAGGTGCACGGGGTCGATTCACGGTCGCTGTTCGATGCGGTCGCAGTCATGACCGGCCTGACGCCGCTGGTAAGCGAGCTCGAGGCCCGACTCGCGGCCGATGTAGAGTTCAAGGGCGTCGACGCGTAGCATCACGCAGGCGCGGGGCCGGCGACCCACGCCGTTTTCCTCGAGGCATCATCTTTCAGGACAGGAGCCAGACTATGCTCGGACCCAACAAAGAAATGGCGAGGGTGGCACGTAACTTAATAAAGATGTTCGACTAACCGTGCAGGCGCTTGAGGCGCGCGGGGTGCTGAGACGCAAAGCAGAACTAGAGATCGGGAGTGCGTTTCTCGGATGTCTTTGGGAGGCACGGAATGGAATGCCCGATCGGTGGCCCGCGGTGCTTCGAGGGTTGCGCGAAGGGAAATCTAGCGCTGAATTATTCCCCGATGAGCTATACGACGGAAAGGCCCTCGGTTCCTCATAATGCGACGCTCTCCCCGTGCCACCGCCCGGCGTTCCGGCGCGTTGGGTCGGGCGGCACCGACGCGCACGTGCGGGATGACGGACGGCATTGTCCGATGCACGTCGATGCAGCGCCCGAGGCGCGCAGCATGGCAGCGCAACGGTTGGCAAACGGTTAAAGGGGCCATTTGCTTGCAGCGCGTAGATGAACAGCGTAGCGTTGAAAGCGCCCTCGGGGCGTACCTCCCACACCCCCCAACCAAGGTCCCCCGAGGGATTTCGGAACCCCGCTCAGTCGGCCGCGAACCCATGCCTGGGCGGGGTTCTCGTTCGCGCGCCTTCCAGACACGAGGGCGACTGCTCGGGCCCTCTTTCATACTGTGATCCACAGAATGGCAGCGGTGCTTAATCACCGAGACGACCGCGGGTGTCCCGAAATCCAGATGTGCACAACTCGGTTGCCGCGTTGGCGGCCCGGCTGCCGATGAGAATAATATCACCCGATCGTCAGTTGGGAGATCGACAATGGCGCGCGGCATGGTGAAATGGTTCAATCCGACCAAGGGCTATGGGTTCATTCAGCCGCAGGCGGGCGGCAGAGACGTGTTCGTCCACATGTCCGCGGTCGAGCGCGCTGGACTGAGCACGCTCAATGAAGGGCAGCACATCGAGTATGAGATCGAAGAGAACCGTGGCAAAACATCTGCGGTGAATCTCAAGGTCAAATGACCTATCCGTGAGTTTCGGGCGATCGCTGCGGTGACGCAGTAGGCTTTTCACTCTCCACAAGGCGGCGATGCAAAGGGCGCCGACAAGCCGAAAGAGCGGGAGTAACGCCCCGCATCGCCCGACGCATTTTGATACCGGTTGATGGCGAGCGACTCCGCCGACGCCGCCTCGAAGGCATGGACACCGGCTATACGCTCGCCGCTCTATTCGGTCTTACCGTGTGGACGGACTCGCACAGCGCTCGTACAGCAATGCCAAGCAGAGCGCCCCCCACTTCAATTCGCGGAACGGTGAGGTTTCTATGAGGTCGCTCGGCGGAGACGAGCCTCGAACACGCAGATGAGCGCGACCTTATAGAAACCTTCGTTGAACGAAGCCGCTGGCACTGTCGAACAGCGAGGGAGACTTTCAGCACGGACGAATTTCGACCCGTGACGACGGTGCTCGCGAGTACAACTTGAGCGTTACGGCACGAATGTTGCTAATAGGGGA
>Ga0306925_10004979_pt1 | contig 12108 bp, 8 predicted proteins | sample flu12Cox44000176_FD_203755 | JGI IMG/M metagenome (GOLD analysis project Ga0306925, IMG submission 203755) | Lab enrichment of tropical soil microbial communities from Luquillo Experimental Forest, Puerto Rico - flux8day.12C.oxic.44.000.176 (v2)... | ecosystem: Environmental > Terrestrial > Soil...
GTGTCTAGACGTACATTCGTGAAGACTGGGCTGGCGGGTGTCATAGGACTCTCCGCCTTCGGCTTCGATGCAGAGCCGTTATACGCCCAAACTCAAGGGCTCAAGATTTCCCGCACCACGGAAACACGCAGCACCTGCCCCTATTGTTCGGTGAGTTGCGGAGTGATCATCCACACCATAGGAGACAAGGCGAAGAATGTCACGCCGCAAGTGGTCCACGTTGAAGGCGACCCCGATCATCCTATTAACCGCGGCACGCTTTGTCCCAAGGGATCCTCGCTGGAACAGGACATCATCAACGATCGCAGGCTGCTGAAGCCGCAGGTGCGGCGTCCCGGCTCCGACCACTGGGAAGACATTTCGTGGAACCAAGCCATCGATGAAATCGCCCAGTGGACCAAGAAGACGCGCGACGCGACCTTCATCGAGAAGGACGCTCAGGGCCGCACAGTGAACCGTTGCGAATCTATCGCTTTCACCGGGGGCTGCACAGACACTAACGAGTTCAACTACCTCGTGGTCAAGACCATGCGCAGCATGGGGGTCGTGAGTCTGGAAAACCAGGCAAGAGTTTGACACGGCCCCACGGTCTCAAGTTTGGGACCAACTTTCGGACGCGGTGCGATGACCAATGGCTGGATCGACATCAAGAACACCGACATGATGTTGATCATGGGCGGGAATCCGGCCGAGAACCACCCCTGCGGCTTCAAGTGGGCAGTTGAGGCGAAGCGGAACCGCAATGCCAAGACGATCGTGGTCGATCCGCGCTTCACCCGTACGGCGACCCAGGCCGACCTCTTCCTGCAGATTCGCGCCGGCTCGGACATTGCTTTCCTGGGCGGCGTAATTAATTACGCTCTGCAAAATGATCGCATCGCGAAGGAGTACCTGGTCAACTACACGAACGCCGCCTTCATCGTCAAAGACGGGTTCAAATTGCCCGAAGACGGCCTGTATTCCGGCTTCGATCCGGCGACAAACACCTACGACAAGGAATCGTGGAACTATGAGGCGGGAGGCAACCTGACGGGAAAGAGCGCCGCCACCAGCGCGGCCACGATGAATGCGAGCGCCCACGGGTCCTCCGCTGCAGCAGGCGTTGCACCTGCTTCGCCATCACTGCCGCCAAATGTTGCGTACGACCTTGACTTGCAGCATCCACGCTCTGTGTATCAACTGCTCAAGCAACAATATTCCCGCTACACGCCGCAGATGGTGGAGCGCATCACAGGCATCCCCAAGGAAGACTTTGTAAAGGCCGCCGACTTGTACACCTCCATTCGGAAAGATGGCGACATGAAGAAGGCGGGAACAGTCATCTACGCTGTTGGCTGGACGCAGCATAGTTCTGGAACTCAGATTATCCGGACCGCGGCCATACTGCAGTTGCTGTTGGGTAATATTGGCCGCGCCGGAGGTGGGATCAACGCATTGCGCGGGCACTCGAATATTCAGGGAGCGACCGACATGGCGGGCATCTTCGATGTCCTCCCCGGCTACCTGAAGATGCCCAACCCCAACGACACGGATCTGAAGACGTACCTTGATCGTGTGACCGTGAAAGCGGCCAAGCCGTACGAGTGGGATTCGCTTAATTACTATTCGAACACCCCCAAATTCATGGTTTCGCTTCTAAAAGCGTTTTACGGCGACGCCGCCAACAAGGACAATGATTTCGCTTTTAATTACCTTCCCAAAATTGACCGCCGGTACTCATGGACGGAGATCTGGGACGACATGTACAGGGGCACCATCAAGGGCTTCTATGCATTCGGGATGAACGGCGTGATGATCGGTCCTGATACGCAGAAAAACATTGACGCCCTCAAGAAAGCTGATTTCGTTGTTGTCTGTGAGATCTATCCCGACGAAACCAGCGGGTTCTGGCAGGCACCGGGCATTACCGCCGACGATGTGAAGCAGATCAACACCACGGTTTATCGCCTGCCGGGCGCGGGCTTCGCTGAAAAGGATGGCACATTCGTCAATTCCGCTCGCTGGCTGCAATGGAAGCAAGCCGCCCTCCCGCCACCCGGCGACTGCCGTCTTGACCAGGACATCCTGGCGCAGATCTATCTGAAGATTCGTGAGCTGTACAAGAAAGAAGGCGGAAAATTTCCCGACCCAATTCTGCACTCCTCGTGGAGTTACACCCTACCCGCGCATCCATCGCTGAGCGAGGTAGCGAAGGAGCTGAATGGGAAGGCACTGGCGGACATCAGTGATGAAAAGAGCGGAGTCTCGCTGAAGGCCGGACAGCAGCTTCCCGGTTTCGCCATGCTGCGCGACGACGGCACCACGATGTGTGGCAACTGGATTTATTCCGGGTCGTGGACCGAAGCCGGAGCAATGTTGCAGCGGCGTGGCACCGACGACCCTTCGGGATTGGGTATTTATCCCAACTGGGCCTGGTCGTGGCCGGCAAATCGCCGCGTGCTTTACAACCGGGCATCGTGCGATGGGTCCGGCAAGCCATGGGATCCGGAGCGAAGGCAGATCTGGTGGAATGAAACAGCGCAGAGATGGGTGGGCAATGACGTTCCCGATTTCAAGCCTGATTCCAAGCCCCAGGACCACATGGGACCGTTCATCATGCTGCCGGAAGGGGTCGGAAGGCTGTTCGTGCCTTTAGGCGGAATGGCTGACGGGCCGTTCCCCGAGCATTACGAGCCGGTCGAGAGTCCGATCGCGAATCCCCTCCACCCCAACCAGTCCAACAACCCGGTAGCTAAAAAATTCAAGACTCCGCTGGACAAGTACGGCACGACCCAGGAAGGTTACACGCTGGTTTGCACCACGTATCGCCTCACCGAACATTACCACTACTGGACGAAGAACAACCCCATGAATGTTCAGCTCGTGCCCGAGCCGTTCGTTGAGATCCCGGCCGAACTCGCTGACCAAATGGGAATTCGCGGCGGCGAAAAGGTGAAAGTCACCAGCATCCGCAGCTATTACATCGCCAGAGCCATGGTAACCAAGCGTATCAAGCCAATGAACGTGGACGGCAAGAAGACGTATCAGATCGGTATTCCAATTCACTGGGGCTTTCTTGGAATTGCCGAAGACGCCGGAAAAACGGCCAAGACCCCCGTGAATCGGTTAACACCAACCGTTACCGATCCCAATGCGTACACGCCGGAATTCAAGGGCTTCCTGGTGAAGCTCGAGAAAGTATAGGGAGGGCGAGATGGCCGATCGAAAGACTCTGCAAATCCAACAAATCTCGGCCCACCCCGGACCAATCGCCGGCGAAGGTACGCAGCGGCAGGAGCAGGTCTGCAAATTGATCGACACGACCACGTGCATCGGCTGCAAGGCGTGCGAAGTGGCCTGCGTGGAATGGAACGACATGCCATTCCAGCCCACGATGTTCGACAACACCTACCAGACCATGCCCGACACGGACTGGAACTACTGGAACCTGATCAAGTTCAACGAAGATCAGCACGCCGACGGCAGCTTCGCCTGGCTCATGCGCAAGCATCAGTGCATGCATTGCGCCGATCCGGGATGCCTGCGGGCCTGTCCCGCCGATGGTGCCATTGTGCAGTACGCGAACGGAATCGTGGATTTTCAGCAGGAGAACTGTATTGGCTGCCAGTTCTGCGTCTCCGGTTGCCCGTTCAACATCCCCAAGTTCAACGCGAACACCAAGAAGGTCTACAAGTGCACGCTGTGTTCGGATCGCGTGAGTGCTGGTCTCGAGCCTGCTTGCATCAAGGCATGTCCGACCGGATGTCTACATTTCGGTACCAAGGACGACATGAAGTTTCTCGCCGAAAAGCGTGCAACCCAGCTCCGCGAGGTTTCAGGATTTGCCGAAGCGGGCGTTTACGATCCAGATACCATCGGCGGCACGCATGTCATCTACGTTCTGCATGACCTCACAAAGCCGGAGAAGTACGGCAATCTTCCCGCGAAGCCGCGAATCCCTCTCAGTTTCACCGTGTGGAAGAACATCTTCAAACCGATTGGCCTGTTTGGTGCAATGCTGGGGTTCGTTGGTGTGGTCATGCACTATGTCTTCGAGGGACCGCGCAGGGAGCAACCTGCTCCGCCGATCAAACGGATCGATCCACCTCAACCTCCCGCAGGGAAGGAGAACTAGATGGCGACTTCGGCTAATCGCTTCGAACATCGCACCAATGCCATCGATCGCATGGGTCGGACCGTGGTTTACGAGGGCGAGTTGTTGCGTCATCCAGTGTACACGCGTTTCCTTCATTGGATGGTCGGGATCTTCTTCTTCCTTGCGTTGCTGTCTGGGTTCGGTATTTACCTGCCCTGGATCTTCCGTTTCTTCACCCCGCTTTTCGGCGGCGGAGCTATGACCCGTTTTCTGCATCCCTGGTTCGGATTGGGCTTTGTCATCTTTTTTGGGCTGCAGGTGGTGAACTGGTTCGACGTCATGCGCTGGACGCCCTCTGACACCCGTTGGATGAAGCGCATCAAGAGCTACATCCGCAATGAAGACGCCATGGAGCCTGCCGACGTCGGATTCTTCAATGCCGGGCAAAAACTTCAGTTCTGGGAGATCTTCACCGGCTGTATCGCGTTCGGCATTACCGGCTTCATCATGTGGTTTCCTGAGATCTTCGGCAGAGGTCTCGTCGCAATCTCATACGTCATCCACGATATCTCGGCGTTGGTCATGCTATTCGGTATCTTCTTCCACATCTACCTCAGCACGTTTGGCGAGCCCCACACCATTCAGGCCATGACGCGCGGGACGGTGAGCGAGGCATGGGCTTGGACGCACCATCCAGCGTGGTATCGAGAAATCACCGGTCGTGATCCGCACGAAGCGATGGAGAATTCGCGCAAGCGGCAGGCGAACCGCGAGAACGTGGACTAATCTCCGACGGAACTGACTCTCGGTCGTTACTGCGTGTTTCAAAATCATTCGTTACGTGCCGGCGATCGCCTTAAGTACCTTGAAATCAGGCCGCAGAGGGACCAAGGAATCAAGGTCGCCAATATCTGGAACACGCTCTAGATCGGTTCCTGAGTTGCTGTATCCTGCAAGTAATGCTGGCAGAGCGGCGCTTCAGCGCTGCGTCCCGCTCGGATCTTCTGGGTTGGAGCCGGGCTTCAGCCCGGCGGCGCTCTCCACTTGCGCGGGGTCTCATCACTCATGAGTCACCGGACGGGATACAGCAACCCTGAATCTGCTTTAGCTGCGTGGCCAACTCCCACCCACCACATTGGTGGCAACAACTCTTCGCCCGTTACACTGCAACCACTTTATTTTTGTTTCTCTTAGACTACAAGAATCTGCGGTCGCTCCTAGTGATTTCTGTATGGCCATCAGTAGTTTCGCTAATGATCGTTTGTAGACGTTAACATTAAGGCCAAAGATCTCGTCTCCAGCAAGCAACGGCTTGTCCTTGGCAAACCACCTTCAGGCTATAAAACGTTCACTGCGGAATTGGTTGCGCTCTTGCGTTCTGGGCATTACTCCACGACTTCCCTCGCCAACCTATTGTTTTCATAAAGTTGACAGTATGATCACAAGGCACTGACAAACCTTAACTACACGGAGAGGTAATTTGGACTCTATCACGTGCGCTGCGCAATTACAGTGGAGAGAAAGCCATGCACAATTTTCTGCGAATTGATGAGAAGTCCAAAAAACTATCCTTTATTTGCGCCACATCAATACAGCACGGAGCCAAGCAGACATACACTGCACGCTCAACAGGTAAGAAATGTCACCGAACGAAAGCGGCCATGCGTGCTTCAGTACAAGTTGTTCGGCAAGGCGGGCTAGCTGCAGCGCTGGCGACACTCCTCTTGTTGCCCTTCCGGGGCCTCGCTCAGGCGCCAAGTACGAAGGACAATGTCGTAATCGCGGTTAGTGGGGAGAGCTGGCTCACCCACCTGGGGCGCCCTTTCAACGAAACCAGTATGGGCAAGACAGGACGCTTGGGCCCGCGTGAGCCCGTGCCGATAGAGGACGGCTCTCGCTGGAATACAGGCCTGTCGCCCATCTCGCCACAACAGTCTGTTGTACTCCACGGCTCGGACCTGTACCGAGTCAATTGTCAGGGGTGCCACGGTGAATCTGGACTGGGTGCGCCGCCGGAAATCAACTCTGTCATAAACCCAGTGCGCTCAACGTCAGCGCAGTTGGTGATCCAACGGATGAAGCAGGTTGGCATGGAAATAAGTTCGTCCAGCGCGGTGGAGATGGCCCAGCAGTCTAGGAACGCCCTGGTGCAGAGACTGCACAACGGTGGTCAGAACATGCCGCCATTCGACCATTTGGACGAGCCAGAAATTCGTGCCCTTATCGGCTATCTGAACCAACTTGCTGGTGTTCCCGGCGCAGAGGGGCAACGTGCAGGGGTAACTGAATCGCGCGTCCGCGTCGGCGAGCACATTGTCATGTCAACATGCCACACCTGTCACGACGCGACTGGATCGAACCCCACCCCGCAGCAACTCATGGAAGGCGTGATACCTCCCCTGAGCACGCTCACTACGCGGACCACGTTGTCTCAGTTTGTGCGCAAAGTAACTATTGGCGCCCCCATCACGATGGGAACGCCTCCAGAGCCGCTCCGCGGAAGAATGTCGGTATTCAGCTACCTGAGCGAAGACGAGGCTGCGGACGCGTATCTCTATCTGGCACTCTACCCGCCAGGGACGATGTCGGCTGCACCAGCCGGTACCATCCAGCCGGCCCCTCCTGCAGGCCCTACGCTCGGCAGCAATACTTCCGTCAGACTGGCCGATGACCCGACAAATCCACAGACTGTCTCGTTGGCACGACTGGCAGTATTCCCCGTAGTCATCTTTCTCTTCCTGGGGTCAGTGGCGCTGAAAGGCATGCCACGAATAGCGGCTCACGCGCTCAGGAGGCGAGCCAGCTCCCAGGTAGCCTCGGCTCGCATTTCAACGCGCCAATCTCAGGAAAGCGGTGAATCCCGCGGGCCTTTGGGCGAAGTCTTGCCAAAAGCCGAGGGCATTTGACGACCCAGGAGACACAAGACATGGTATTGCGCCCAAACAGCGCTCTAAAACCTGCTTTGTTGTTGATGGCAACTGTGATGTTCTTGCTTTTTCCGGCACAGCCTTGCCGTGCCATCCCGGCGTTTGCAAGGATGTACGGCACCAGTTGCAGCACCTGCCATATTGATTTCCCGAAGTTGAATGACTTCGGCAAGGCATTCAAAGATGCCGGCTTCAAGTTTCCCAAGGACGACGAATCGATGCTCAAGATTCCGCCGGTCATGCTGGGCGCTCCCGCTAATGCGGAACTCTGGCCTAAGGCTATCTGGCCGGGCACGATACCTGGGCAGCCACCCATCGGCCTGCGCTACAACAACTATCTCCAGTTTACGGGCAATCGCAACAAATTCAATTCACTAACGCCTCCCGGGACCATTGCGCCTTTTGTTCCAACCGCCGACTTTCAAACTGGTCTGTTCAGCATCTTTACCGCCGGCAACTTCGGTAGCGACATTGCCTTCTGGGTCGATGACGACATCAGCGTGTCGGGAGCAAACGCCAACGGTGGACTGGGCGAGGCTTACCTTAAGTTCGTCAACATTTCCCGGCTGATGAAGTTGCCGGAACATTCCCTGAACCTGCGCATAGGTCAGATCGAGTTGGACATTCCGTTCACCCAATCCAAGTCCATCTGGGTGAGCCCATATGACATCTACACGCAGGCCAATGTTGGTGTGGTGAACCCGGCCTTCAATCAGCAGTTTGTGAACAATGCATTTACCTTCGCGGGATCCGCACAAGGCATCGAATTCAGCGGCGGACTGCACACAGGTGGCTACAACTATTCCATTGCATTCGTGAACCAAAATACCAGCGGCGTGGGACAGGACTCGAACCCAGGTAGCCCTTACCTACCACAGGCCACAGGCAGCAACAACGGTGGCTTGGGAGTGGCCTCTGATGCCAACTTCAAAGACATCTACGCCAGCTTCAACTACCGCATAAACTTGGAAAAAGACAAGGAGAGCCGCAACGCTATCCAGGCAGCCGGACCCAGCGGTCCGCGTGACCACACCTATATGAATTTTGGGACCTATTATTTCTACGGACGCTCGGTGCAACGCCTGACCGGCACCACGCTGGAAGGTACTTCCGCCACTGTTACCGCTCGGCAACCTTTCTACCGTGTCGGCGGAAACTTCACCTATAACTATCGCTGCTGTTTGCAATTCAATGCACTGTATATGTACGGACACGACTACAACCTGCTGCCTGTCGACTCCACCGGCGTGTTGGTTCCATTGCCTGTGAGCGAGACGACGGCTGTGGGATTCGTACACGGTTCGCCGTCGACGTTCAGCGGCGGCTTCGCGGATGTCGAATGGCTGGCGTATCCCTGGATGTACGTCATGTTTCGTTATGACGGGGTCAACTCCAACTCCGACTACCACAACGCGCTGGTACCGGGGGGATTCACCGGCTCGCCCTTCAACGGGGCGGCAAGCGTCACCCGCAATCGGTTCACGCCGGCGGTGCAATTCCTTATCCACGCCAACATCAAAGCGGTTGCCGAATACCAAATCAGGCCGTCGCAATCGGTCGAATTCGCAGTCAACCCGATTACCGGCTTGCCGATGGCTATCAACTCATTCCGTGCTAACACACTGGTTTTGGGATTTGAGTTCGTCTATTAGTAAGCCTGCAATGAATCAGTTCTGAAGAAAGGGATCTGATGAAACGACCTCTCGCACTCTTGATAATTTCGCTTCTGGTTTTCGCAACCGCTGCCTTCGCCGGCACCATCGAGGGCAAGGTTTCGTCAGGAAACTCGGTCGTCTATGTGGACTCAATTCCGGGCAAAACATTTCCCGCCCCCACAAAAGATCCCTTGATCGACCAGAAAGGGCTGAAGTTTAACCCCACCGTTCTGGTGGTGCAGCAAGGGACGACGGTTGACTTTCAGAACGATGACACGGTGCAACACAATGTCTTTTGGCCGTCGATCAGCGGGAACAAAAAGGAAGGCCACAATCTCGGTACCTGGCCCAAGGGCGAAAAGCGCTCGTTCAAATTCGACCAACCGGGCGTGGTGCCACTGCTGTGCAATGTGCACCCCGAAATGGCGGGCTACATCATCGTCAGTCCCACGCCGTATTTTGCACAGACCGACGCCAGCGGCAATTACAGAATCGAGAACGTGCCGGATGGGAAGTACAATGTGGTCGCCTGGCACGAAGGCACCAAGCCGTTGACCAAGTCGGTTGATGTCTCGGGTATTGGAAAGGCCGACTTCACTCTCTCCAAGTAATTGGATCAATCGGCGGCCGCACCCGCGCCGCCCGATTGAATCGGATCAGCCTACGACCCTGTTGCGTTCCAGCCCTTTCCTCCGGGCGTGCCCCCGGACTCATGGTCCCACTGTTATCCTAGGTACAAACCATTTGCAGAAACACAGAACCCGTGATGACCAATCCAAATCCTTCCGAAGACCAGCCTGTCGACAATTCCGACGAGTCATTCAACGATCTGCTGTCTCAGTACGAAAAGAGCCATGCGCGCCTGGCCGAAGATGGTGCTAAACAACTGGAAGGCACCGTGGTTGCCGTTACGGCTGGCTCGGTGCTCCTTGATATCGGATTCAAGTGTGAGGGCATCCTGCCGTTGACTGCGTTCCAGAGTGCCAGTGAAACCGTCAACCCTGGCGACAAATTACTGGTCTCCGTGAAGGGCCGCGATCCTGATGGATATTACGAACTATCCCGCTCCAAGATATGGCGACCGAAAGACTGGTCCGCGCTGGAGCGGGCCTTCGCCGAAAAAGCGACCATCGTCGGCACGGTCACGGGCGTGGTGAAGGGCGGCTTGAGCGTGGACGTTGGAGTGCGCGCCTTCATGCCCGCGTCGCGCAGCGGAGTGCGTGACGCTGCCGAGATGGAGAAATTGGTGGGCCAGGAAATTCGTTGCCGCATCACCAAGCTCGACGTCACCGGCGAAGACGTCGTGGTAGACCGTCGTGCGCTGGCTGAGGAGGAAGCGCGCTCCGAAAGGGGGCGACGTTACGCCGAGATTCAAGAGGGAGAGACCGTGCACGGCACAGTCCGCAGCCTGACCGAGTATGGCGCATTCGTCGATCTCGGAGGACTGGACGGCTTGCTGCACGTCAGCGACATCGCCTGGAGCCGTATTAACAGGGCTGAGGATGTGTTGACGGTAGGACAGGAGGTCGAAGCCAAGGTTCTCAAGATTGATTCCGGGAAGCAACGCATTTCCCTCGGCATGAAGCAGCTGCAGCCTCACCCTTGGGATTCCGTACCCGAGAAGTACAAGACTGGCGATCGCGTGCGCGGTGCCGTGACTCGCATCGCGGACTTCGGAGCTTTTGTGGAACTGGAACCCGGTGTGGAAGGCCTGGTGCACATTTCGGAGATGTCGTGGGCCAGGAAGGTAAGGACACCCGGCGACCTGGTAAAACCCGGGGAAATCGTCGAAGCCATAATTCTTGGAATTAGCCCTGGTGAGCGTCGCGTCTCTCTGGGTCTCAAGCAAGCGTTAGGCGATCCGTGGGCCGATGTGGCACAGAAGTTCCCGGTTGGATCTGCGATCGAGGGAACCGTCACAAGCCTTCCCAGGTTCGGTGCCTTCGTACAGCTTTCCGAAGGGGTCGAGGGCTTGGTCCACATCAGCGAAATCAGCGCCGAAAAGCGCATCAACCATCCGCAGGAAGTGCTGAAGGTCGGCCAAAGGGTGAAGGCCCAGGTGCTGGCTGTTGACCTGGAAAAGCGAGTTATACGGCTAAGTATGAAGCAACTCGTTCCGACCAGCCTGGATGAATACCTCTCGGAGCACAAGGAAGGCGATCTCGTCACCGGTCGCCTGGCTGAGGTCACAAGCGGGACTGCCCGCGTGGAGTTAGGCGAGGGGGTATTCGCTGTGTGCCCACTCGCAACAGAAGTGACGACAAAAATTGAAACCAATGCCGACTCGAAGACCGATTTGTCAGCTCTCAGTTCCATGCTGTCGGCGCGTTGGAAAGGCGGCTTCAGTGCTGCGCCGTCCTCGCCGGCAGCTGCCCGGGCCGGACAGATTCGCAGTTTTCGAATCACCAGGTTGAACCCTGAAACCAAACAGATTGAGCTCAGGCTGGCTTGAGCCGAGGATGATTTCCAGGCGCCCTCACCTGCATTTTGTAGATGAGTTTTGTCGGTGTAGCGAGTAAGCTGTAGGCCATCTGGCGTGTAGCGTAAATTTTAGCCGTCAAATTGTTGTAAAGGAGACGGGTGCTTCGTTACGCTGGTGGAAGTGAATCGGTTTTGCAAACTGGTGGTGCGGTTCGGATGGAATTGCGGACCGCGGTCCGAAAAACGAAGTTAGAGTGTGACCGGGGCGGAGAATTCTGGTTCGGTCAGCAGCACAAGATGGCCCATAGGGCCCACATGGAGGATTACATGAAGAATTTACGGAGGGTGATCGTCCTTGCAGGATTGGTGGCGATGGTAGCGGTGATTCCTGCCGCGGCACAGAACACGTGGAACGATCAACGGCTCGACGTGGCTTTTACTGCTCCGACGGCATTTTACGTCGGCGATGCCAAGATGCCGGCCGGTTCCTACCATATCACTCAAGGTGGAGTCGGACAGGAAAACATGCTGCTGGTCAGGGCCGACAAAGGTAAGCATGAGGCGCTGGTTCAATTCGATCCTGTCAGCACTCCCAAGCCTCTTACGAAGACCGAGGTTACCTTTAACAAATATGGTGGTAATGAATACCTGAATTCGGTCGCGTTTGGCAGCCTCTCTGACACCCAAAGCAGCTGGGTTTTGAAGATTAATCCCAGCGCGGGTGAGCAGGCAGCCGCTAAGGCGGCACAGGCGGAACAGCACACCGTTGCAGCAACAAAAAAGTAACGTAGGAGCTGACCAGGACGGACCATTGCTGCGTCTTGGTGGTGCCTCTCGGTATGATGTCCCAGAAGTCGCGCACAGAAGGGTAGCGCAGTCGCGCTACCTTCCCCTTGAGCCGACCAAGACAATTCGTAATGGAATTCTGAATTGATTCAGACTTTGCAATTCCGGCACAACTGAGCGGACGACGACACACATTGATCCACGGGTCAGGAACATCGCACCTGGAGAGAACTGTATGCTACGT
>Ga0306925_10004981_pt1 | contig 12106 bp, 7 predicted proteins | sample flu12Cox44000176_FD_203755 | JGI IMG/M metagenome (GOLD analysis project Ga0306925, IMG submission 203755) | Lab enrichment of tropical soil microbial communities from Luquillo Experimental Forest, Puerto Rico - flux8day.12C.oxic.44.000.176 (v2)... | ecosystem: Environmental > Terrestrial > Soil...
TACGTCATCCGGTTCGTTGAGAAGGTGGACAACCTCTCCTTCCCCGAGGCGGTGGAGCGGCTCGCCGCCCGGGCGGGCTTCGAGCTCACCTACGAGCAGGGCGGTCACGTCCCCGGTCACGAGCAGAGCCGGCGGCGCCGGTTGCTCGCCGCACACCAGGCAGCGGCCGAGTTCTATGCAGAACGGCTCCGCGCACCGGTGGCTGCCCCTGCGCGGGAGTTTCTCTCCGAGCGGGGATTTGAGCTCGCCGACGCTGAGGGGTTCGGCTGTGGCTACGCACCTGCCGAGTGGGAGGCGCTGACCCGCCATCTGCGCGGCCGTGGGTTCACCGACTCCGAACTGCTGCTTTCGGGGCTGGCCAGCCAGGGCCGGCGCGGCCCGGTGGACCGGTTCCGCGGCCGCCTGGTGTGGCCGATCAGGGACCTGACCGGCGACGTGATCGCGTTCGGTGCGCGGAAGCTGGATCCCGATGACAACGGGCCCAAGTACCTGAACACGCCGGAAACGCCGCTGTTCAAGAAGAGTTCCGTGCTCTACGGGGCAGACCTTGCAAAGCGGGAGATCGCCCACCGGCGGCAGGCGGTGATCGTCGAGGGCTACACCGACGTGATGGCCTGTCACCTGTCCGGCGTACCCACCGCGGTCGCCACCAGCGGCACCTCGTTCGGTGACGGCCATGTCAAGGTGCTGCGGCGGCTGCTGATGGACGCCGACCAGTTCCTCGGCGAGGTCGTGTTCACCTTCGACGGGGACGCGGCCGGGCAGCGGGCCGTGCTGCGCGCCTTCGACCTGGAGGAGCGGTTCGTCACGCAGACGTTCGTGGCGGTCCAGGCCGACGGCCTGGACCCGTGCGACCTGCGGGTCAAGCACGGGCCGGAAGCCGTGCGGGATCTGGTGGCCAGGCGCGTCCCGGTGTTCGAGTTCGCCATCCGCAGCGAACTGGCCAAGCACAACCTGGAGACCAACGAGGGCCGGATCGCCGCGCTGGACGCGTCCGCCCGGATCATCGCCCGGATCAAGGACCGCGGACTGCGCGACCGGTACGCGGTCAGCCTGGACCGGTGGCTCGGCATGCTCAACGAGGAGTTCGTGCTCGCCCGGGTCCGTGAGGCTGCGGCCAGGGCGCAGGCCAGGCCGGGCGCAGGCGGGTCCGGGCCGGGCCGTAACCCCTCAGGCCCGGCTGGTGTCGGCCCGGGGCGGATGCGTGGCGGGCCGGGAGGCCAGGTGCGGCCCGGCAGCCCGGCCAGCCCCGGTTCCGGTGCGGCCGGGGGCCCTGGCATGCCAGGCGGTCCCGGGATGGTGGGCGGCCCAGGTGCGCGCGGGGCCCGGGGCGGGCCCGGTGCGCCGCCGATGGCAGGTGGTACCGCAGGCGGCGCCGCGTGGGACGGCGGGCTCTCCGCGGCTGGCGGTGCGGCCGGAGCCAATGGCCCGGCCGAGCCGGTGCCCTATGACCTCGCCGACCCGGTGATCCAGGTGGAACGCGAGGCGCTCAAGCTCGCCGTGCAGCGCCCGGCGCTGTGCGGGCCCGCGTTCGACGTCCTCGGCCCGGCCGCGTTCACCGCACCGCCGCACGCCGCGGTGCGCGAACTGATCGACGGCTGCGGCGGCGCCAGGGGAGCGGCTGGCGTGCAGGAATGGGTTACCCGGCTGCGGGACGCGGCCCCCGATGACCAGATCCGCGGCTTTGTCACCCGGCTGGCCGTGGAGGCGCTCCGGGTGCCGCGAGCGGACGGCGAGCCGGACACGCGTTACGCGGATGCGGTACTCGCGCGGGTCGAGGAACTAGCGGTCAGCCGCAGGATCGCAGAGGTGAAGTCGCGGCTGCAACGGCTGAACCCGGTGGACGCCAGGCCCGAGTACAACCGGACGTTCGGTGACCTGGTCGCGCTGGAGCAGCGCCGCAAGGCGCTGGTGGAGAAGGCGGCCGGGGCCTTCTAGCCGGCACCCGCCGCCTGACTGCCCTGGTTCGCGGCAAAGACGTGGTTCGGCACACCTATCTGACTTCGGGCTGTCAGCGTTACGTGTCTGCAGGTGACAAAATTAAGCCCACCACTACCAGGGCTCCCTGGCGCACACTGGGTTCCGTGACTTTTACGTTACTTTCCCCGACGCGACCGCCCGGCGATCCCATGGCAGACCTGATAGCACGGGCCAAAGAACAGGGGACCGTGGCTGTCGGGGACATCGCGGTCGCCATCGACTCCAGCGACCTGCCGGCCCAGGAACTCGACCGCGTTGTGCGGATGCTCACGGCCGAGGGCGTCGAGGTGGTGGACGCCGCCCACGAGGACGCGGAGCCGCCGCCAGGAGCCGAGCAGGCCGAGGAGGCGCGCCGCCCGGTCACCGGGGATCTCGTCCGCATCTACCTGCGCGAGATCGGGCGGGTGCCGCTGCTGACCGCCGAGGACGAGGTCGAACTGGCCAAGGCCATCGAGGCCGGCCTTTTCGCCGAAGAGAAGCTGCACGGCGGCTTCCCGCTCGGCGGCGCCGAGCGAGCCGACCTGGCCCTGCTCGCCCACGAGGGGCTCCGCGCCAAACAGCGGCTGATCGAGGCCAACCTGCGCCTGGTGGTGTCCATCGCCAAGCGGTACATCGGCCGCGGCCTTGGCTTCCTTGACCTGATCCAGGAGGGGAACCTGGGCCTGATCCGCGCGGTGGAGAAGTTCGACTACACCAAGGGCTACAAGTTCTCCACCTACGCCACCTGGTGGATCCGGCAGGCGATCACCCGCGCGATCGCCGACCAGGCGCGCACGATCCGGATCCCGGTGCACATGGTGGAAACGATCAACAAGATGGCCCGGGTGCAGCGCCAACTCCATCAGGCCCTGGGCCGGGAAGCAACACCGGACGAGATCGCCGCCGAGATGGGGCTGCCGGTCGAACGGGTCGCCGAGATCCAGCGGATCGCGCAGGAACCCGTCTCGCTGCAGGCGCCGATCGGTGAGGAAGACTCCGACCTCGGGGACTTCATCGAGGACACCGACGCCGTGGTGCCCATGGAGGCGGCGGCGTTCATCATGCTCCAAGATCAGCTCACCGAGATCCTGGACGCCCTTTCCGGGCGGGAGCAGAAGATCATTCAGCTCCGGTTCGGCCTGACCGACGGTCACCCGCGGACCCTGGAGGAGGTGGGCAGGGAGTTCGGCGTCACCAGGGAACGGATCCGGCAGATCGAGTCCAAGACGCTGGCCAAGCTACGCCATCCCAGCCGCGCCCAGTTGCTCCGGGGCTACCTGGGTTAACCCCGACGGGTCAGCGTGATGCGCCACGCTAACCCCGTACTCAGATAAGTGGGACCAGGGTTGCCGTGGTAATAGGCTGACCCGGCTCATGGTTGGGCGATTCCCTTGCGGTGTGCGTAGCCGATGGCGGCGGCCCGGTCCCTGGACCCGGTCTTGGCGAAGATCCGGTTGATGTGGGTCTTGATCGTGTGGTTGCTGAGGAACAGCTTCGCGGCGATCTCCGGGTTGGTCATCCCGCGGGCGATGAGCCCGAGGATCTCGACCTCGCGCTCGGTCAGGCCGTCGGGGGCGGGCGCCACGGGGGTTTCCGGCCTGGCCGGCGCCGCCATGGCGGCGAGCAGCGTGGCGTGCGCACGCGGGTCGAAGACCGTCAGGCCGCCTGCCGCGGCGCGCAGCGCCTGGGCGATGTGCGTGCGGTCTGCATCCTTGGTCAGGTAGCTGCGGGCCCCGGCGTGCAGGGCCTCCAGGACCGAAGAGTCGTCTGCGTACGTGGTGAGCACCACGATGGCGACGTCCGGATGCGCGGCGGTCAGCCGGCGGGTGGCGCCGATGCCGTCCAGGACCGGCATGTGCAGGTCGAGCAGGATCGCGTCGGGATGGTGCTCGGCCACCAGGACCAGTGCCTGCTCCCCGTCCGCGGCGGCTCCGACCACCTCGATGCCGGGCAGCCCGCCGAGCAGCAGGACCAGGCCCTCGCGCACGCTGGCCTGGTCGTCGGCGATGACGATGCGCAGCGGGGGGCCTTCGGAGGTGCCTGGGGTCGTCACGGCGTCCCGTTCCCGTTCCCAGGCTGGGGCCGGGGTAGTTCCGCGGTCACGATCCACTGGCCGTCCCGGCGCCCCGCCTGCAGCGTGCCGTTCAGCAGCCGGAGCCGTTCCCGCATCCCGGTCAGGCCGTAGCCGCCGTTGACGGTGCTCATGCCTGGCCCGTTCTCCGTGCCGGTGCCTGGAGGCAGGTCGTTGCGGACGGTGAGCCGGACATCGGCGTCGGAGTAGTCGAGGCGGACCTGGACGCCCTGTCCTGCCGCGTGCTTGGCGGCGTTGACCAGGGATTCCTGCGCGACGCGCAGCAGCGCGACGGTGGCGTCAGGGGGCAGCGGCGCCGGGGAGCCGCCGACGTCGAAGCTGGCCGCGACGTGGTATCGCTGTGCGTACGTGTCGCTGACCCGGGCAAGTTCCTCATCGAGCGGCAGGGTATCGGCGCGCAGGGCGTGGACCGCCCGGCGCGTCTCCACCATCCCCTCCGCGGCCATCCGCTGGGCCGCGGCGAGGATCTCGTCGGCCCGGTCGATGTCCCCGTGGTCGGACAGCACCGCGCGGGCCGCCTGGATCTGGATCCCCAGTCCGCCGAGGGAATGGGCGAGCACGTCGTGGATCTCCCTGGCGATCCGGGCCCGCTCGTCCAGGAGGTCGGCGCGGCGCTGCTCGGCTTGCAGTTCGTCGCGCTGGGCGAGCAGCGCCGCCGCCTGCTCGGCCTGGATTCGGTAGGCGCCCCTGTTGCGCCCGATCACCAGGCCGGCGAGCAGGATCGTCGGCAGGCCAAGCAGAATGCCGTAGTTGGCGCCAAAAAAGGCCAGCCCGCTGATCTCGATTGCCAGGATGCCGGCCCCCGTCACCGCCAGGGCCGCCGCCAAACTGTCTTCACTGCCGGCCATCATCGCCGCGACGAACCCGAAGGCCACCATGGCGGTGCCGCCGTATCCGGCGCCACAGGCGAAGCCCGTGGCGACCGCGATCACACCGCGAACCACGGCGGGCGCCCAGTCATATCGCGCCGCGGCCGGATGCGCTTCGATCAGCGCCCACGCCACCAGGGCCAGGCCGAGCAGGCAGTAGCCCGCGACCTGAACCAGCAGGGCGGCCTGCCCAGGCGGCGGCGCGAGCCAAAACGCCAGCAGGCCGAGCCAGGCAAAGCCGAGGATGCGGGTCAGCCAGTTGACCGCGGGTAGCCAGTTGACCGAGCGCTGCATAGCTCCAGTATCAGGGCGGGCGTGGTACCAGGGCGCCGGCCCGTGGGCTGATTGCCGGCGGCCGTGCCTGGTACCGCCTGGTACCAGGGGTGTGCCTGCCGTCTGGCACCGAACGCCGGCCTGTGCTCCGATTCGCAACACGGCGGCCAGCGGGATGGTGAGTCCGTCAGCGAATAACGACTCACCAGGAGCACAAGATGTTGTCCGAACTCACCGAAGCCATGATCGTCAATGGCGTTGTTCTCGCCACGGTGCTGGCCACCGACCTTGGCCCGGCGCGGAAGATCGGCCCCATGCGGCTGCTGCGGCCCGTGATCGCTGCCGCGGTGATCGTCCCGCTCTTCGTGCAGCGGCCGGTGACGCACGGAACCGGCCTTGCCGTGGAGGTCGCCGGCGTCCTCGCTGGTCTGCTTGGCGGACTGGCCGCCACGGCCCTGATGGGCGTCTACCGCAGCCCCGACACGGGCAAGCCGGTCACCCGGGCCGGATGGCCATACGCGCTCTTCTGGACCGTTGTCATCGGCGCCCGGGCTGCGTTCTCCTGGGGTGCGGCGCACTGGTTCACGGGCTCGCTGGTCAGCTGGGCCATCGCTAACCAGGTCAGCGTTGCGGCCATCACCGACGGGCTGATCTTCATGGCGCTTGCCATGGTGCTCATGCGCACCGCCGGGATCGGCTTCCGCGCATCCCGGCTGCCCGCCACCCGGTCGCTGGCCACACAGAGCGCCTAGCCACGCAGGGGCGCTTGACCCGGGCGGGCGCCCGAACTGCAAGCACGCAACCCCTCCGAGCCGCAGGGCCCGGAGGGGTTGTGCTGTTCCTGGCCCGCGGCAAGCGGAGATTGCTCTTCGCCTGGGCTGGCGGGCATGGTCTGCAACACCACGATGACCACGGTGAGGAAGTACGGCACGAAAGAGATGGCGAAGAAGTGGGGCGAAGGCGGCCGAGGCCCACGCTTCGGCCAGCACGGCGGTCTACGGGTTCAAATTGTGATCATAACACTACTTTAAGTAATAGAATTGGGTCAGAGGCGCTCTTAGCGGTGCTGACCAGATGCCGGTGAACCCGCGCGCTCGGGGTGGATCGCCCGGCCCGCACTCACACCAGTGGCTGGCGTGTCAGCTTCCCGGTGGCCCCTCGGCTGTTTCCGGCGTCTGCGCATAGTTGCCCTGTCCGCCGCTGGCCTGGTGCCCGTTGGATTCCCTGGCCCGCATTCCCGGCACGTGGTCGTGGAGTGCTCCGCCTACTTTGGCCCGCGCCACGCCCGCGCCGTCGGCCACCTTGCCGCCGGCTGCCTTCGCATAGGTCGTCGCCTGCGCTTGGAGCGCGCCGGCCGCCTGCTGTACGGCCGGGCTGTCCCATGCCTTGCGGGCTGCTTTCTGCAATTGCTCGTAGCGCTCCCGCCCTGCCTTTGCCCCGAGCACGAAACCGATGCCAAGGCCGGTGAAGAAAACCAGCTTGTACCGCATCTGGCACCTCTCTTCCGCCTGCGTTCGCCGAATGGACCTGCGGGGTTGACTTCCCCGCAAGGTGGGGCCCTACTCCCCATGGCGGAATCTATCCGCTGCGCGGGCCCCGGCACCGTCCTCGCGGCGACGTGTCTCCCCGGGGCACCGTCCAGCCCAGATCCCCCAGATCCGGCGGGTGCATCAGGCCGTTCCCAGGTGCGCTACCCTTATCTGCGCAACCCCGTCAGGGCGGGAGCGGGCCAATAGGCACCGCCCCTCGCGCTGGCCTATCCCGCGTAGCTCAATCGGCAGAGCGTCCGGCTGTTAACCGGCAGGTTCTTGGTTCGAGTCCAAGCGCGGGAGCCATACCTGGGATTCGGCGCGCTTCGAGAGCCTAGATGATCTTGAAGTTACCGCGAATGCACTGCTTGCTTCGGCTTCAGGTTGCCCCGCGTAGCTCGTGCGACGTTCAACACATGTCGGGCCCGCTGTGCAGCGCTCTTGCGAGCGTTGGCTGCCCTGCATACCTCACACCGACAGCCGTAGTGATCATGCTGCCCGTGGCGCGGGAGGCGCGCTGGGCGAAGCCGCGTTCGCCGCCGAGTCCCGGTACGGCCGCCGACCCATACCTCGGCAAACATCCTCCCTGTAATTGGAAAAATTCCCTGGCAGTTGAGGCGTATCATCGGCGCGATCTGGGTGCTCAGTTGTAGTGAGGCGCCTCCTGCCAGTTGGGCGCCCGATGGCGGAGACCGGCGCCAGATAGGCGGCCGGAGCGACAAGGGGGGTTGACGTTGTCATCTATTCCAGAACTCGGGCTGACGCCGGACCACGATCTCGGGGCGGTTCACACGCTGCCGGACTTCCGGGCCATCATCGAGGCCAGTCCGATGACCCTGGCCGACCGCGAGATGCTCGCCGAGCAGGCGGAGGCCATGATCGACGGCCTGTATGTGCACCTGCTGCAGAAGCGTGCCATGTACGGGATCGACCCGGCCCAGCGGCTGCGCCTGCTGCGGCGCAGGCTCCCTCAGATGAGCGACGCGCAGTTCCACGCGGAGCTCCTGCGGATCTTCACCGAACTTCGCGACCTGCACACCAACTACATCCTCCCCCAGCCCTACCAGGGGCCGTTCGCCTTCCTGGGCATCCTGATCGAACAGCACTGGGAGAACGGCGAGCCGCGCTGGGCGGTGTCGAAGGTCTTCAATGCCCTGACCGGGGATCCTCATCTCGTCGTCGGCGCGGAGGTGACGCACTGGAACGGATCGCCCATCGCGCTGGCCGTCGCACGCCACGCCGACCTGGAGGCGGGCAGCAACCCCGCCGCCCGGATGGCGCGCGGCCTGGAGAACATGACGCTGCGGACCATCGCCCTGTCGCCGCCGCCGGACGAGGACTGGGTCAACCTCAGCTACAGCGTCGATGGCTCGGACTTCGAGACACGCATCCCCTGGCGCGTGTTCGACACCATCGACGACTTCAAGCACGCGATCAGCGTTGGCAGCGGCAGTGCGGTGGCGGGCGTCGAAGCGCCCGCCTCGCACCTGATCGGCCTGGACCTGCGCACCGAACTGGTCCGGGCGGTCAAGAAGAGGATGTTCGCGCCCGGCGTCGTCGCGGCCGAACGCCAGAGGGCAGCGGGTGCGGCGCCGCCGGCACCAGCCGCCCCAGGGGAGATCGAAGTAACGCGACCCGAGATCACGGCCCGCAAGGTCCCGACGACGCACGGCACATTCGGGTATCTGCGCATCTTCACCTTCAACCTGACGCTGCAGGACCCGAACGATCCCGCGCAGGACTTCGATGAGTTCTTCGCCGAGGTGAAGCGGGTCCTGTCGCTCCTGCCCCAAGAGGGCCTGATCGTGGACGTACGCGGCAACGGCGGAGGCTTCGTCTACGTCGCCGAGTCTCTGCTGCAGTACCTCACCCCGCACCGTATCCAGCCGGAACCGACGCAGCTCGTCAGCACCCCGACGACCGCGGAGCTGTGCGGGAAGGCCAAGGACCTGAACGCCTGGAGCGACTCGATCAACGCGTCGATCGAGACCGGCGCGCAGTACTCCAGCGCGATCCCGCTGTACGGCGAGAATTCCGACGAGGTGGTGAACGAGACCGGCCAGCTGTACCACGGCCCGGTCGTGCTCGTCACCGACGCGCTGTGCTACAGCGCCACCGACACCTTCGCGGCCGGATTCCAGGACCACGAGATCGGCAAGGTACTCGGCGTCGACGACAACACCGGCGCCGGCGGCGCGAACGTGTGGGAGTTCAAGGACATCATGGCCGACTGGCCCGACGGGCCGTTCAAGCCGCTGCCCGGAGGGGCCCAGTTCCGCGTGGCACTGCGCCGTACGCTGCGGGTCGGGAAGCGCTGGGGCGGCCAGCCGGTCGAGGACCTCGGCGTCATCCCCGATGTCCGCTACCAGATGACCAAGCGCGACCTGCTCAAGGGCAACGCCGACCTGATGGAGAAGGCCGGCGAGCTGCTCGCCCAGGGCACACCGAGAACCCTGGACGTCACGGTGACCTCGCGGGACGATTCGGCCATCCAGCTTGCGGTGACGACGGGCGCGCTGACCAGCCTGGACGTCTACGTCGACGGCCGGCCGGCCACGACGGCCCGGGTGCTCGACGGCATCAACACGGTCACGGTGCCGCTCAGCGGCCCCGGCGCCGTGGCGCTGCACCTCGACGGCTTCGACGGCGGGAACCTGGTCGCCGCGGCCACCGTGCCGCTGGGCTAGCGGCCTGATCACGGCGGTATCCCCGGTGCACCTGTGGCCGGGGATACCGCCGTGCCGCTCGATGGGCCAGGAGCGTGAGCGTAACGTCACGCGCTCCGAGCTTGCATGTGGTCGTCAGACATATCCGATGCTAGGCCCGCTAGCCGGGGATCGAGCCGTAGCCGGGTTACGGCACGCCGCCGGGTTGGCCCGATACTGCCCACCGGGAGGCCAAGGCGTTGGGAGAGATCGAGATAGCTTTGGCCCTCTTGCCTCAGCAGTTCGATCAGCAGCATCTTCTGCCGCGCTGGCAAGGCCGAGATGGCATGGTAGAGACGATTGTGCTGGTCACGGACTGCAACCTTTACGTATGGGTCGCCGTCGGCGCGGTTGTCATCGATAAGCCGTCCCAGGTCCGGCTCGCTGAGCGGGAGCTCCCGCCGTCCCTTGGTAGCCAGCCGGATGCACTCTCGGCGGCAAATGGTTGCCAGCCATCCGCTGAGCCTGCCTGGGTCAATGAGCTGGTCGAAGTGTTCCAGGCAGCGTAGCCAGGTGAGTTGGACGATGTCATCGGTGTCTTCGGGCGACAGGCGGTACTGACGGGCGATGCCGCGCAGCAGTGGCTCGTATTGATTGCTCATGTCGCGCCAGACTGATTCGTCTCCCGCCCGGATTCGGCTAACAAGTTCTGCCGACTTACGAGTGAGCGCGGATTCGGCGGCCGCCTCCGATTTTATTGCAGGCCACTCCATAGGCGCTGTCACTGCAGGATCGTTGAGGTCAAATCGCCGGGCTTCCGCCGTCGAGTGCCCTTCACGATCTGAGTCACCGGCAATCGCGCTTCTTTGTCGTCCCAGGTCCGAGGCTTGTTTTCCTTGCTGCATGGCTCGACAATGGGCTCTGGGTGCTGACAGTCCGCTGACACCTTGGGGGGAGGCGGACGATGCAGGTACGGATCCTTGGTCCGTTCCAGCTTGACGACAGCGGGCGGCGGATAATTATCGGCGGCGTCCGGCAGCGTGCTGTGCTTGCTGACCTGCTGCTATACGCCAACGAGGTCGTGCCGAGCGAGCAGCTCCTGGTTGACCTGTGGGGCGAAGATGCCCCGCCCAGTGCGGCGAACGCCCTTCAGGCTGCGGTCTCACGGCTGCGAAGGTTGCTTCCATCCGGCCGCCTCGTCACCACGGGGCCTGGCTACATGCTGCGAATCTTTCCGGCAGAGCTCGACGCCGCCCGGTTCGAGCAGCTCATCTTCGAGGGCCGGGATGTGCTCGCTGCGGGTAGCGCAGCAGAGGCCGTGCGACTGTTCGACCAGGCGATGACGCTCTGGCGTGGTCCGCCGCTGGCCGATTTCCGTTACGAACCCTTTGCGCAGGCCGAGATCGCCAGGCTGGAAGAACTCCAGCTCGCTTGCCTGGAGGAGCGCAACGAGGCTCACCTGGCTCTCGGATCGACAAGTGCACTCGCGGCCGAGCTAGCCCGAATGGTCAATGACCATCCATTGCGGGAGCGGCTTCGCGGCCAGCTCATGCTGGCTCTCTATCGTGATGGCCGCCAGGCCGAAGCTCTTGAGACCTACCGCGAGTTCCGGAGCACGCTGGGCGAAGAACTGGGCTTGGAACCGTCGCTGGCACTGCGTGAACTCCAGGCGGCGATCCTGCGCCATGACCCGGTTCTCGCACCTGGTTCGCCCACCACCGGGACGCCGCTGGCGCGCAGGCCGGTGACGGTGCTCTGCGTCGCCTGGCAAACAGAGTCCCGCCTGGGCATGGCGCTGGACCCAGAGGCACACGGCGTTGTGACGGAGCACGCGGTTTCCGGTCTGACGGCGGTTCTCGAGCGGTACGGCGGAAAGCTGGCGGCCAGCGATAGCGAGCGCCTGATGGGCGTGTTCGGCGTGACCACCTTGCACGAAGACGACGCGCTCCGGGCGGTCCGGGCGAGCTTGGAGGCGCGGGAGACACTGACCGGCGAGGCGGGCGTTCTGCCGCGCCGCCACGGTGCAAACCTGGTGTACCGCTTCGGCGTTGCGACGGGTGAAGTCCTGGTCGGCGGCTCTGGCCCGCTCGGGTTCGCGGGGGACGTGGACGCCCGGGCGGCGATGCTCGCGGAGGCCGCCGGGCCCGGCCAGATCCTCATCGGCCAGCAGACTCAGCAGCTCGCTGCTGCGGCCATCGAGACGGACAGTGCTGGGCCTGGCCGGTTCCTCCTGCGATCGGCGCACGCTGGCGTGCGTCCGCTGGCGGTCCGCCTCGATGCGCCGTTGGTGGGCCGCGACGAGGAGATCCGCCGCCTCGAGTCCGCCTGCGCCCGGGCCGCCCGTGACGGGGTGACGATGACGGTCACCGTGCTGGGCGAGGCGGGACTAGGCAAGACACGGCTGGTCCAGGAGCTTGCCCAGCGACTCGGCCACGAGGCACAGGTTCTTACCGGCCGGTGCCTCCACTACGGCGAGGGCATCACGTTCTGGCCGCTACGCGAGGTGGTTCGCCAAGCCGGCGGGGGCGACGACTCGCCGGAGACGATCCGGGCCCTCCTGGATGGTGAGACGGACGCTGCGGAGATCGCCGAGCAGCTGCACCGCGCTTTGGGGCCGGGTAACCAGGGCAGGGCGGCCGCCGCAGAGATCTTCTGGGCGGCCCGCCGCTTTCTCGAAGCGCGTGCGCGGCATCAGCCCTTGCTGGTCGTCTTCGAGGACTTGCACTGGGCCGAACCGAC
>Ga0306925_10004984_pt1 | contig 12104 bp, 23 predicted proteins | sample flu12Cox44000176_FD_203755 | JGI IMG/M metagenome (GOLD analysis project Ga0306925, IMG submission 203755) | Lab enrichment of tropical soil microbial communities from Luquillo Experimental Forest, Puerto Rico - flux8day.12C.oxic.44.000.176 (v2)... | ecosystem: Environmental > Terrestrial >...
TTCGCAGCCATCCGAGTGGTGATCCGATGGCCGAGAACTTCGATGACTATAGCCCGGATGGCTGTCGCGGGTTTAGCTTACTCCGCACCTGGTATCTCTACATCCTCGACGAGTTGACGCACTCAAAGGACCAAGCTGACATCATTGTGCAGCGGTTTTTCCAAGACGGCGAATACGACTTGTTCACTCCCGATCGCAAGCGCTTTCGGCTTTGGCATGTCGACGTCGTGCCAGGAGGAGTGGCGCCCAGCCTATTCAGGGGGGAGTTTTGGCAATCGCACCCTGCGTGCGGCATCGAGTGCAAGATCAATGGTCTCAACAGTTCGGCGCTATGGACAGGACCGGCCTCGGCGTGGTGGCGCGCTCACGGACGTCAGTTTTCTGAATACCGAATCGGTTTGATCTGGGTCAACGATGCCGCGATGGTGGATTTTCTGCGGGGAGTCGGATTTCCGCTGACGCAATTCGATGCGGCACAACCAGAGCTGCCACTTGCCGAACCAATACACAACAGCCCGCCGATGTCAGGGGATGCTGACACCCCACCTGCTCCAACCTCCACACAAGCAGCATCGTTGGAGTTAGAGCCGGAGCCGAGGCCGGAGCCGGAGCCGCCGCCATCCCCCGTAGAAGAAGAGACAGCGTCGTCACCGGATTCGCCCGACGAGCCGGGATGGGACCCAAACACTGATTCGTTAGACGAAGCGTTCACGCGCAACCTCGGAGTAAGTGGGCCGAAACAAAGGCTGATATTCAACGCCGTTCGTGCGCTGCGGAAGCGTAGCGGGAAAAGCATGATCGAGACACTGAACAACACCAAGCCGTCAGCCTTGCGGGATTACATCGGAATCACAAAAATAAGCTCGGATGCCTGCGAGGACTTCGTGTGCGCGTGGAAAGTATGGTGGGCGAAGCACCTCCCTCCCGATAACTGACTTGCAAAGCCGTAAATAGAATCCGCTTGGCACGAGCGGAATCCGCTTAGCGGAAAGCGGAATCCGCTTCATTTTCCGCTTTTCCGCTTGCGGTGCAGATTCCGCCGCTTTGCTGGCCGATTCCGCACCCGCGCCTGCTTGTATTTGTTTCTAAACGCGGCTCACGCGCCTAAGCTAGCGCAGAAATCAACAAGGGAGGTCTTCTGCAACGATGAAGGATACAGATCGGGCGCCGAGCTGGATTGAACTGGAATCCGTCCAGCCGATGCCGCGAGTGGAAGAGATCACTAGCCTCAGCGCCGATACCATCCGACGACGGTACTCGCGTTACGTGGTGAAACTCTCTCCCAGGCGAGATGGGCTCAAGCTCAGGGACTGTCTCGCGATTGCAGCCGGAACGGCGCAGCGGACCTAAGCCTACAACTTCAAACTTTGCGTGCAGTGCACGCGCCGGCGGCGTGCTGTTGCCGGCGAACGGGAGAAAAGTGTCGACGAAATGGAGCCTCACGTTACGCCGCTCCGGCGATGAGGCGAGACGACGAAGGACGGTAGGACCGGCGACTCGGAGTGGTTGAGTCTCAAGAGGTGGAGCGGGTTGAACTCGCAACCGATGTGGCTCTCGGTCTCGTCACCGTCACCCCCTCCATCACGCAAGCTGCCGCCCTCGTCGGCGCGCCGCTCTATCGCGTAGAGGCGCGAATCAAGCAGGCGGAGGTCGAGGCGGCGGCGCGCGTGGCGCTCATCGAGGAGGCCGAGGAGATGGACCGCCAGATCGATGCGGCCACCACCGCGGTCGACAACATCGTGGTGGACGTCGAGTCCTTCGCCAAGCCTCGCATCACCAAGAGGGCGTTCAAGCTGCACGAGCGTGTCAAGAACGGGATCGTGATGGCCTACTCTGCCATCGAGTACTGCGACGCGTTCGACGAGACGGTGACCTTGCCGAGCGGCCATCCGCTCTTCAACGAGTTCGACCGCCAAATCATCCAAGTCCTTCGGGATCGGATTGAGGCAGAGCGCGCGTACTGGGCTGCGTTGGAGGCGGAGATCGGGTGCACCGACGAGGAGGCCGCCGACTAGGTGCTTCGGCGCGACGGTGGCGCGCGCGCCCATGAGCACCACCAACAACAAGGCGGCGGGCCGACCCTTGGGAAGACCCGCCGCCTATCCAAACCTAAACGCCAACGGGTCCTTGCCCGGACCCAATCGGAGATAGCTCAATGCCCCACCTCAGACCTGAAATCAACCGACGCGCAGCGCGCGGGCTCCAACTGCACGAACTTGAGCGGGAAATCTTGGAGTTTCAGCGAGCGGCCGTTCATCACCATTTCGATGCCCGAGAATGGGCCGACCTTGACTACCTCCGGAAGCTCCGCACGGCACGGCGGAAGGAAGGCGGGCTATGACCTCCGCTCTCATCCGCGATCGCCAGCTGTGCGAGCTCATCGATGGGCTCGACGGAGCAGTCGAGGTTCTCGAGACGATCGGGTTCCGGGGACCCGGAGACGACGATCTCTCGCTGCCCCTTCGGGAGTCCTTCGCCATCAAGCATGCGATAGAGCGGGCAGCCGATTTCCTCTACGCGCTTCGATATGACGGCGGAGGGCGGTCGTGATGCGCGCGCCTCCCACCTCGCTGACTGCCGTTCGCCACGAGCTGTATTACGGACAGGCACAGACTCCCCTGGTGCGAGTCGAGCCGGACAGCGTGTATTCGGGCATGTGGCGGATGGTCTGGCCGGACGGGCGCGTGTCCGACATGGTCAACCTCGCCCGCGCCAAGGACGCAGCCCTCGTGCTCGCCCAGCGGGGTCCGCCGGCGCACGACCTCGTCCGGCTCCACTGGCGAATAAGTCCATTGGACAGCCCTAGCGGAGCCTGTACGCGCGTTTTGCCCGCTGGCCCGGCTCACCGAGCTCATCGCTCAAACATCCCCGCCATCCCCGTCCGCATGGAGCACCCCAATGTTGAGCGTTTTTGACTGCCTCGATGCGCGTCTGCACACGCTGCCGGACGCGCCGACCTTCCGGGAAGCGAACTCCGAACAGCTGCGCGCGCACCATGAGCGCTTCGAGGCGTTGAACGCCGACAAGATCATGCCGCGCTTCGGCACCGAACCAGATGACGAGTACGGCTTCTTCCCGTCCGCTGCCAGCGGGATGATGGAGCAGGAGGACCGTTGGCAGCAGTGCCATCTAGTCTGGTCGTGGATCGACGAGCGTCCAGTGTGGCTATCGCCAGTTGATTGGCACGCCAGCATCCTCCCCAATCCTCAGCGCGAGATGAATCGGCGCTTCCGTTTCACGCTGCTGGGCGGCGGGCAAATCACGGTGATCGAGCGCTTCAAGCGGTGGGCGCTGACTTCGACGCCTGAGCCGGAATTCTACTGCCACAACCCCAGCCTTCGCGTCACCGCAGATGCGGGTGAGGGACTACGGCGTTTCAGCGGAATGATCGACGGCGTCAGCTACGAGATGGGCGCCAAGGCGGTGCTGTTCCTGCCACACACCCCGCAGAGTATTGCCGACCGCGTGGCGGCGACCTTCCGCCTGCTGACTTACAAGCACCTTGTCGGCACCAACGTCCGCGGCCTCGATCCCAATAACTTCGTCGCGCTCCTTTATCGCAGCGGATGGTGCAGCATCTGTGGCCGGCCCTTGCGTGACCACGTCAGCATGCTGCTCGGCATCGGTCCCGACTGCGCTCAGCAGTTGCATCTGCCACACGGCTTGGCTGCCGCCAACATGTGCCAGCAGCGCCGCCGCGAGCTGCTGGGCGAGCAAGAGAGCTCTCAATCCTGAAGGAGTAGCAACCATGAAATTCGCTGCCGAAGTTCTGTTCCTGGATCCAGCCGGCGTGCCTCTAGCACGAGCGGCGTTGAAGGCTGTCGGTTGTAGGTACCTCGTCGACGTCAATGCGACCGCCGACTGGCCGACGGTTTTCGGATTCGTTGTCGGCGACACGGATCTCGACGAAGACGCCATTGCAGGGTGGTTGCAGCGCATCGTTAGCCCGCACACCGGCGACGTGGTCGAGTGGAAGCTCGGCGCCGATCCGTGGCCGATCCGGTAGAGGAGGCAGCAATGGATCGGAAAAGCGTGCGCCGGATCGCCCGAGTAGCAGACGCAATCTACGACGGCCGCGCCTCGATTGGGTATTCGGTCGAGAGTGATTCCGACGCGGGCGGATTCGATGCTTTCGATGGCGGCGACAAGCTCATCGGCACGTTCGCAACACGCGACGAGGCCCGCACCGCCATCATCCACGCTGCGGACAATGAGGACTGACGCCTGATGGACGTCGCGGTCGCCAACATTGGATTGGAGGCGGCATCGGCCGCCCCCGAGTCCTTTGTCGGGGCTGCGGCGCGCATACTACGGCGCGATCGCGATCGATCCGGCCTCGCACTTCAGTTCGTACACAGCGATTCAAAGTCAGAATTGGAGCAGCCGCAGAGACAACGAGCGGCACTACCGGACCATGTTGTTCGACGAGCTCGCGGCGCTCCCGATCGCGAAGCTGGCGGCACCTAGCGGCGCTCATCTGTTTGCCTGGACCTCCGGACCGTTCCTGCCTCAGGCGCTCCGACTGATCGATGCTTGGGGCTTCAAGTATTCGACGCGCGCCTTCACCTGGCTGAAGACCAAGCGCGGATGGGATGGGGAGTCGCCGCTGGCCGAAGACGACTTCCATATCGGCCTCGGCCTCACTGTGCGCCACCAAACCGAGATGGTCCTGCTCGCCCGCCGCGGCAATTGCCGGCGCCAACGTAAGGACGTGCGGGAGCTGATCCTCAGCCCGCGGCGCGAGCACAGCAGGAAACCTGACGAGTTCTATCGCCGCGTCGAAGCCTACTGCGAGGGCCCGTACGCCGACCTGTTCGCGCGTGAGCAGCGTCCAAACTGGGATTGCTGGGGCGATGAATCAGAGAAGTTCGGAGGCGCCCGTGCGTAAGCCTCTCCGCCACGCCCTCGCGACTATCGCTGCCGCCGGCTTCCGCGTCGAAGCAGTCCGGCAAGCCGGCAAGCATACCGAGATCTACGTGGAGGGCGGCGGGCTCGTTCGCCTGCATCGAGGTTGTCGCATGTCCGTCGCGTTCGAGCGCGGTTTACGGTCCGCCATCCGCCGATGGGGAGCACCATGATCATTCCCACGCCTAACAGCTTACGCGCCAAGAATCGCCGTCTCGATCGGCGGCTCGGTGGAATCAATCGCGCGGCAGCGGCTATGCGTGGCGGTGCGGCGTTGCATCTCACTTATCGGTCAGGCGGCCCGCAGTGGGCGTTATCAACCGGCGAAGCCGTCAGCAATGTCGTCGCCCGCGCGCTTATCGCTCATCCAAACATCGTCGGCGTTGGCGACGCGCTGTTTGCCGAAGAGCTCGCCCAAACATGGCGATGGAAGGGAGGTCCATAATGGATATCGACATGAACTACCGTTCTACCCCGCACCTAAGTGACGCGGACGGGAACAAGTTGCTCAGAGATCTCAGCGGACTCTACACCACCACCGTGTGCGGCGAGAACGGCAAAGAGCTCAAGATGCCGCGCTCGAACGCCGACTATTGGGAGATACGCCGAGCAACGACCCAGTTGCGGAAGGCAATCCTCGATGCCGCCGACCGATTCCCCGATCGCGCCAGCTTCTCGACTTGGCTCAGCCAGAACAACTGCGAGTTCATCGAGGCATACGATCCGCTGCGCATGTCGGATGACATGGTCGTGGCTATCCGCGACCTGCGCTGGCGCATGGCGCATATGGAGGAATACGTCCGCTCGCTCAACGTCCTGTTCATCAAGGTATTTGCCGAACGAGTCGAGCTTCCGACCCCGCCGCCGGTAGGCACGGGTGAATTCTTCCGTGGCGAGGCCAAGCACACGACCAAGTAACTCCATGGCGGCACGCCATGCGATCAACCCCGAGCGCAAAAGGAGGCGCGAATGACTGACCCTACGACTGAGACTGAAGCTACAGCGAAGAAGACTCCCGGAACGAAGACGCCCGGAAATTCCGGCGCTCACCCGGAGACGGAACCGATCGTCCCAGTCAGCGTGGGTGAGGTGGACGACGCTGCCTCGCTGGCGATCGACCAGAAGCACATGGAGGACTTCGCTAGTCCCGACTTAGAGCCGGGTACTGTCGAGTGCTTCCGTCCACCTAAGGGCGCGTTCTTCACGGTCATGCCGGAGAAAGCTAACGAACGCTGGCAGAACCGTGCCTACTATTTCGTGTTGGAGATGAATGATCGCGATCCGTATCTCGTCGCGAAACCAGTCGCGGATGCGAAGAAGGACGAGGAGGATACGATTCGCCCGATCCTGCTCGTGCGTATCGTGCTCATGAATGGGACGGAGGGACTCTGGCCGATTAAGCTCAATCCGCCGGACGGCAAGACCAACAAATGGAACACGTCCGCCATGAACGTCCTGCGTATTGCCGAGAGCGGCAAGTGGGTGCGGATCATCTCGAAGGGCGAGTATCGGTACAATGTCAGCGGCAAGACGATGGAGCAGGTGCCGCCGAAGTTCTCTGATCGCACATTCCAACAGCTAGTCAACGAGGCATTCCCCGCGGACCGAGTGATCAGATCGCTCGATCATCCGATCTGGGAAGAACTCGCTCACGGCTCGACTAAATGATCACTTGTCAACGCGCCGTATTTCCGGACAGTGAGTTCGATGCGAAGAAAGGCCGGGGTGAACGCCCCGGCTTTCCTCACTGCATTTGTGGGATCGAAGTTTTCCCAGATGGCAGCGAGATCGAGCACCGCTTGGCCCCACCATATCCCGAGCGTCTGCCCTGGGATCGCGGCGATTCGTACGTGACGATCGGATTTGCACTTGGGGCGGAAGCGGGGAGCTATAAGCACGTAAACTACGCGCTCCCGTCGCCGGCGATCGATCTCTACGCGGAATACATGGTGCTGCATAACACCGAGATGTGCCGCGGCGATGACGGCAAAGAGCCTGGGCCGTCTCTGATCAAAGCCTGCCGACGCTACGGCATCCCCACGATGGACCCCGCGTACAAGGAACAGATGCGAGCGCTTGCCTATACCAAAGCTGAGCTCACCCCAGAAGAACTCACCACTCTCCAAGACTACTGCCTCGACGATGACTGTCGCTCCGGGCTGCGGCTGTTCCGGGCTATGCGGCCGCGCCTCGATCTCGCACGCGCTCCGATCCGCGGCGGCGCCATGATGCAGCTTGAAATGATGCGCTGGCGCGGCATGCCGATCGATGTGCCGCTCTATCGGCGCGCGGAGCGCCACGCTCCTGCCATCGCGATGAAGATGCGCCACGAACTCAATCGCAAGCTCGATTTCGAGATTTTCTACAGCGGCATATTCAAGCGCGCAGCCGTGTTCCGGATGATGCAGCAACGCGGGATTCCGATCCCCGTGGACCCGAAAACGAGAAAGCTGAGCTGCTCCACGCGGCTGATCAAACCAATGATCGAAACCTATCCGGAAATGAAGATATTCTACGAAGACAAACGGATGCTCGATGCATTCACGCGGCTGGGGTTAGAGATCGGGACGGACGGCCGCCACCGGACTTGGGCTAATCCATTGGGCACCAAGACCGGGCGCAACAATCCGAGCACCAAGGCGCTGTGGGGATTACCGCACACCATGCGGTCCTTCATGCGGCCGTCCGCGCCGGGCATGGCGATCGCTCAGGTCGACTTCAGCGCTGAGCATGTCGGAATCGCGGCTGCCTTGTCCGGTGATCCAGTCTTGATGGCGGACTACCTTACTGGAGACCCATATCGCCAATTCGCGATGGCGGCGCTCGGTGTCGCCAACCTAACGGCAGTGCAGCGGCAGGTTTACAAGGCGTGCGTCCTCGGCCGCATCTTCGGGATGGGCGCTGAGACGCTCGCCCGTAATCTCGGCATTTCACGCAGCCAGGCGCAGCGCATCCTCGACCAGATGGCCGCCCGCTATCCGGTGCTGCAAGCGTGGCTGGAACGCATTCTGGTCAAGGCGGCGCATCTGGTCCCCATCACCGCCACCTTGGGATGGTCACTGACTGCTTCCGGCACCGGCGCGGATGAGCGCACTTTTCTGAACTTCCCGATGCAGGCCAACGACGGCGAGTTGTTGCGCCTGGTGTTTGCGCGCGCCGGCGACTCACCGATTATCGGCTGCGCTCACGATTCCTTCATCCTGGAGGATCGTGTCGATCGAATCGAGCAAACCGTCTGGGAAATGCAGAAGATCATGCGGGCAGCGTCACGCGACCTGCTTGGTGGGTTCGAGCTGCGCGTAGACTTCAAGCCGAGTGAGGACCTCACGGTCTACCCCGATCACTTCATCGACAAGCGCGAACGTGATGACGGGATGCGACATTGGAATTGGCTAATGCAGCTTATCGAGGAGGCAGAATTTGACGAAAGCGAGCGATCTGGCGGTCGAGGGCGAGTTGATGGAAGCCTGGATGAAGAAGTTCGGGCAGCAAGGACGGAGAACGAAGCGAACGTCGAAGAGGCGGCGGCAGCGGCACTCGAAATTTAAGGTCCGGTTTATTCTGTTCCCTCTCTCATGGGCCGCCCGGCTTCGGAAGGCGGGTGTCGGTGCGGCTACCTACGTGCTCGCGATTGCTATCCTGACTGAAAATTTCAGACGCGATCAGATGGCCGTCAAAGAGATTGTGCTTTCGCAACAAGTAACGGGTTTATCGCGAAGAAGACGGCAGAGAGCAATCAACACCCTGGTTAGGCTCAAACTGATCAGAATCAGGAGAGCGATAGGAAAGGCTGTTCGAGTTTCTGAGTTGTATTATTTATAGAGAGAACAAGTAAAGAATAAAGAATAGGAGACAGGGGGGCCATGGCGGTGCACGTAGAGGGGCCTAAACGGTGCACGTTGAGCACAACGGAGGTTGGTATGTCTCACGCTGAAATAGACCTCGCCGAGGCCAAGCAGCGGCTGAACGAGCAGTTCCCGACCCGAGAGCGCTTCATGCTGTGGCAGCTCGCGCACTATGCCTCGACCGGCCAGACGTTCGATGCCACGTTCTACGGTCGCGAACCTAGCCTCGAAGTCACGCTGACTCAGGGGTTTGCGCACGCATTTATGGATGCGCTCGCGGGTGAGCGCGCGAGCGATCTTAGTCGGCTGATCCGGAAAGTCTGTTTTTCGGACGGCACCAGTGTTGGCGTGGCCGGTATATGGACGCTCAATTACATGCCGCGCGATCTCGATATATCCAACGTTGATCTAGCGCCGGGCGAGCAGCGGATCGGGGATCAGGGTGAGACGATGCGGGAATCGATTTGCGTTGGCACTCGACCGGATGGGTTGGATGATCGTCCCACAGCCAGGAGCACAATCACGTAGGCGCTGGTTTATGAATACGCCTCCCAAACGCTGCCCCGATTGGGCCGATTCCGAATGCCCCAGGAGCAAGCCGGGCACAACGTGGGGTCTGGCCGAGGATGGGAAAACGTTCATCGAGTATGCGCCCGAGCCGTGGCACGTCATCGAGGGCGGCAAGGAGGATGGGTTGCGACATGATCCGGATTGACGTGGACGAAAAGGCGCTCGAAGCCGTGCAGCATAAGATCGACCACATGCTGCAGTCGCTTGATCATCTAAAGCGTGTCGATATCGGCCATGAATTATCGGAGTGGCAGGTCGAGGACTTGAACCGCAACAAGCCTTTCACGATGCGCTATCGTCGGGCAGGCCGAGCAGAGACGGTCATTCGTCCGCATTCATTGTTCGAAGTCAAACGCAGCCAGGCCTATCAACGCAAGGCCGGCCGCCGGCTCATTAGATTGACCAAGCGCCCCAGTCGCAAAGCAGCAGCCGCCTTCCGCGCCTTCCAGATGCGGACATCAGCGCGCGCAATTCTGCGCGCCGAAATGTTGGAGCGGCTTGTCGAGCGCTTAGGCGAGATGGTCAAGGAGCATCTGAAATGGTGAAGCTCTCCACGCGCTGGCCCGACACCGTCCCACCTGATGTGAAGCGGCTCGCCGATGAACTCATCAGCGTCCTGCAAGGCCACAGCGCTGAGGTCATGGGTCCTGCACTAAGCGTCGTGTTTGCATTCGTCATGTGCTCGATCGCTGGCCGTGCCGAGGATGAGGCTTCGCTCGACCAGATGATGGCTGACCTCACGTCGGTCATCGTCAAGTACGGCGCAGCCAACATGCGCAACGTGCACTGAGTTTGTGTCATGAGCCGAAGGGTTGCTTGGGATAGTTGGTACGGAACCGCGGTCTGGCAGAGGCTGCGCAAGCATCAGTTAGACACGCATCCATTGTGCAAAATGTGCTTGGAGCGCGACGGCTCGCCAGTGCCTGCGACCATCGCTGATCACGTTGAGTCGCACGGTGGTGACTGGAATAAGTTTAGGCTCGGTCGTTTGCAAAGCCTGTGCAAAAGCTGTCACGACAGCGCGAAGAAACTGGTCGAGGCTCGTGGGTATGACACGGCTATCGGAGCAGATGGATATCCTACTGATCCACGACATCCATGGTTTCGAGAGTGACCGCGCGCAAAAGTCAGGGCCAGGGGGGACATATTTTTTGTTGGAATGTGCACCGGGCCGCGGCGCGCCGACAAGTCGACGGAGTCGAGCGTCATAAGTTTTCAGCCGCCAGGGGTGTCGTGAAAAGTTCCGGCTGCAACCTTTCCAGGCCCCTGGATTGTAACCGGGAACCGTCGCACACTGGCATCGAACCCCCGTCACGAACCTGGTACCTCCGTGGGCCGGCACTACGACACCGACGATGTCCTTGAATTCGACGGCCGAGCAACCCGCCGCCTGCGCCCGCCCGCTCGTCTTCAGGGCCGGGCCAAGGCCGTTTTCATCGAGACCGTGACCGGCTGCGATCCGCGGCACTTCCGTTCGAGCGATGTGCACTTACTGGAGCGGTATGCCGAGGCGACTGCGGCTGCCGAACAAGCGGCCGAGAAGCTCGCCGCGGAGGGCAGCGTTGTCGACGGCAAGGTCAGCCCGTGGTTTCAGGTGCATCAGGGTGCTGCCAAAACGGCGAGCGGCCTCGCGCTGCGTCTACGTCTCGGTCCGCAATCCAGAGCACCGCGTGCGCCGAAGACGGAACCGATGGCGGCAACAAGCTATTACGAGCAGCTTGAGCTGGAGGGCGATGATGCCGATGGAGCTGACGAAGGCCGACATTGAGGCGCTGCGGCGTGCGTACGTGATCGGGCGCAATGAGAGCCCGGAGTACTGCGAACACCTTGAGAGCATCGCACGCCAGCGCGGGTGGCCGGAAGCTGCAGCATCCGCGGTGTATCACCTTCAAATTCGTGCGCTTCGCTTGAAGCCTTGGCATTGTCCGCCCTGCGACTGTCGCAGTGACGAGATCGGGCACGGCTACGGTCACTCGCGCGCCGAGGTCATGCTGCGTCGCCGCATGTTGAAGGCCGGGCTCAGCTTGTACGAGCCCGATCCGATCGCCGCCCTGGAAAAAATCGCTTCGGCGGCCCCTGCTTGAATTGAGATCGAATCCAGCGGAAAAGAAGCCCCGCTCTGGCGGGCGTGCCTGCGGGGCCAGTTCGCACATGGCAGGAAAAACGCGCTTCAAACGGTAGCCCCACCCTCCCACACAAACGGGTTACCGACAATGCCTCTCCCGGATGAGATCGACGAGCTTATTTTGCAGCTCGGTGCTTCGCTTGCCCCGCCTCAATACGACGCGTTTGTCACTGCCGCCCATGCTGCCTTGGCCGATGTTCCTTGCCTCGGTCCGGGCTCGGCCTTCCGTGTTCTGGCGGTTTTGCAGAAGCGCTTTTTCATACCTCCGCCCGACGTTCGCTACGCGAATTTGGGTGCGCGCCACTATCGTCCGAGCAAGCTCCGAGGCCTAGCTGCCGTTGGGCGTGACGATCCGCGTGTTGGCGGCCGCGACCGCCACCGGCTGAAGGTGGCGGGGTGAGCGGTGTCGTACTGGTGCGCCTGCCGCCTTCAAGTGCACCGCGAGGCGCTGGCGCTCCATTGCCTCGGCCTGAACGGTTACGAGACCTACTTTCCACGACTCCGGGATCGGCGGATCCGGTTCGGTCGTACGATTGAGAACCGGCCGGCCCTCTTTCCCGGCTATTGCTTTGTGCTGATCCAGCTCCAGTGGCACACCGCGAGATGGTCCCCGGGGACGTTAGGTTTGATTATGGATGGTGTGGGTCCGGCCGAGGTGC
>Ga0306925_10004985_pt1 | contig 12104 bp, 11 predicted proteins | sample flu12Cox44000176_FD_203755 | JGI IMG/M metagenome (GOLD analysis project Ga0306925, IMG submission 203755) | Lab enrichment of tropical soil microbial communities from Luquillo Experimental Forest, Puerto Rico - flux8day.12C.oxic.44.000.176 (v2)... | ecosystem: Environmental > Terrestrial >...
CTGAAACGAACGTTGGGGCGAGCGGACCGGCCAGAGCGGACGTGGCGAAAAGGTAGACGCAGCAGACTTAAAATCTGCTCCTCGCCAGAGGGTGCGGGTTCGAGTCCCGCCGTCCGCACCGGTCATATCAGAGGCTTGAAGTGGAATGTGCAGCAGCGGAGCGCAGAGCGAGCGGTTTGGCCAGCACGTGGTCAAGGAGCCCAGGTACATCTTAAGCTAATTTCTGCTCCTTTGTTCAAAAGATAGCTGATATCGAAACCCGTACAACTCGTCGACCCGGTAGGAGCAGGCGCAAGGTCGATCACCGCGGTAGGCGCAGTATTGAGTAGCACATGAATGTCTACGATTGCTGCAGCATTGACAACACTGGCGACGCTTGCCCGATTGCCGGCAACTTGATATGCGACGAGCGTCGAACTGCCACTCACCGGCGTCGCCAATATCTGAAATTGCTGAAGGTTAAAGGGCAACCCCGAGCTATTACATTGCACCGTAACGTAGTGGATTTCCGAGTTGAAAGCGCCTGACACGATCGGAAAACCGCACTATAGGCGGGTCGCGCTAGTGAATGAGCAGTTGGCTTCCTCCCCGCGCGACGCGGCCGATGCCCGCGTGGCCGAAGAAAGAAGGTGCGGTGAAGCTCGAGAGAGTCAGCGAAAGAACGGCGACATAGCGGTTTGCTGACGTGACAAGCGCACGAGAGGACTTCTCATGAGATGGCGCCATTGTGTACGGCGGAAATTTATTATCAGCTTTCCGTCTGCGGACTGTCCGTGCCGGCGGCAGGAGCTTATTTGGTGATCGGCCGCCCACGCGGGCCGAGAAGTACGCGGTTAGCAGCCGCTAACCGGTTCCTCCGCGAGTCCGCCGTCCTGCACCACCCGTGCCGGGCCAATCAATTCGGGTCGAGCTCGGTATCCCAGTAGAGATAGTCGCGCCAGCTTTCGTGCAGATAGTTAGGCGGGAACGCGCGGCCGTTCTCCTGCAGCATGTAGGTGGTCGGTTGGACCGGCCGTCGGCGCGGGTACATCCCGCTCTCGCGCGGTAGCCGGTTGCCCTTCCACAAATTGCAGGTGGCGCAGGCGGTGACGACGTTGGTCCAGATCGTACGCCCGCCGCGTGACCGTGGAACGAGATGATCGAATGTGAGCTCGTGCGAGGGGTAGGGCTCGCCGCAATACTGGCAAGTAAACCGATCGCGCAAAAAGACGTTGAACCGCGTGAATGCCGGATGCCGCGCCGCGGGCACGTATTCCTTTAACGAGACCACGCTCGGCAATTGCATTTCCAACGACGGGCTGCGCACACGGACGTCGTAATGGTCGATGATATTGACCCGATCGAGAAACACCGCCTTGATCGCGTCCTGCCAGGACCATAAGGACAGAGGAAAGTAGCTCAACGGCCGAAAGTCGGCGTTGAGCACTAAAGCCGGGCAACTGTCCAAGCAAACGGTCACGAAAAATCCGTCCCGCTCGTTCCCACTCGCGGGCCGGAGCAGCACGCGATTGTCGCTTGATAACGGATCGGCCGCTCAGGAACAAGAATGAGCGACAAGATTTCGCTGCTCAGCGAGTTGGGACCGGCTTTTCTCCATGGTAATCGTAAAATCCGCGACTCGTCTTGCGTCCAAGCCAGCCGGCTTCGACGTATTTGACGAGCAGCGGGCACGGCCGGTACTTACTGTCGGCGAGCCCCTCATAGAGCACCTGCATGATTGCAAGGCAGGTGTCGAGCCCGATGAAATCGGCGAGCTCGAGAGGACCCATCGGGTGGTTGGCGCCGAGCCTCATCGCGGTGTCGATCGCTTCAACCGAACCCACGCCCTCATACAGCGTGTAGACCGCCTCGTTGATCATCGGCAGCAGGATGCGATTGACGATAAAGGCCGGGAAATCCTCGGCAGCGACTGGCGTCTTGCCGAGCTTGAGCGCCAAGTCCCGGGTGAGCGCAAAGGTTTCTTCATCAGTGGCGATGCCGCGGACCAGCTCTACGAGCGTCATCACCGGCACCGGGTTCATAAAATGCATGCCAATGAACTTGCCGGGTCTGTCGGTCGAGGAGGCGAGCCGGGTGATCGAGATCGACGAGGTGTTGGTCGCGATCAGCGCCTCGGGTTTCAGCGCCGGGACCAGCTTCTTGAAGATTTCGCGCTTGGTCTCCTCCTTCTCGGTCGCGGCCTCGATCACCATGTCGCAATCGCCGAAGAGCGCGTAATCGAGCCCGGTGCGGATGCGGCCCAGCGCCGCCGCCTTGTCCTCCTCGCGGATCTTGCCGCGGGTAATTTGGCGCGACAGGTTGCGATCGATGGTTTCGCGGCCGCCCCGGAGCGCTGACTCGCCGATATCGGTTAGTGCCACCTCAAAACCTGCGAGCGCGCAAACATGAGCGATGCCGGCGCCCATCTGCCCAGCACCGATTACACCGATGCGACGCAACCGGTCCAACGACATCGATCCCGCAGTCACTGGCGGCGCTCAAGCTCGGCCTCGAGCTCGGGCAGAATCTTGAACAGGTCGCCGACGAGACCATAGTCGGCAATCTGGAAGATCGGCGCCTCCTCGTCCTTGTTGATCGCCACGATCACCTTTGAATCCTTCATGCCGGCGAGATGCTGGATGGCACCGGAAATCCCGACCGCGATATAGAGCTCGGGTGCGACGATCTTGCCGGTCTGGCCGACCTGGTAATCATTAGGGACAAAGCCGGCATCGACGGCGGCACGCGAGGCGCCGACCGCGGCCCCGAGCTTGTCGGCGACCTTTTCCAGCAGGTGAAAATTGTCGCCGGATTGCATGCCGCGCCCGCCCGAGATGATGACGCGCGCGCTCGTCAGCTCCGGACGCTCCGATTTTGACAGCTCCGCCCGCACAAACTCCGACAACCCGGCAGAGCCGGTCGGCTCGACCGGCTCGATCGGCGCCGAGCCGCCCGTCGCTTCCCCCGGCGGAAAAGCCGTCCCGCGCACCGTGATGACCTTGATCGGGTCGGTGGATTGGACCGTTTGCAGCGCGTTCCCGGCATAGATCGGCCGCACGAAGGTATCTTGTGAGATGACCGCGCTGATATCCGAGATCTGCATTACGTCAAGGAGTGCTGCAACCCGCGGCATCAAATTCTTGCCGGACGTCGTCGCCGGCGCCAGCACATGCCCGTAGCCGGAGGCGAGGTTGACGAGCAGCGGTGCTAAATTTTCGGCGAGCCCATGGTCATAGGCCGGGTCGTCGGCGAGCAGCACCTTGCGGATCCCGGCAATGCCCGAGGCTGCCTCCGCCACGGCGCGGCAATCCTTGCCGGCGACCAGAATATCGACTTCCTGGCCAGCGATCTCCTGAGCAGCGGCAGCGGCATTGAGGGTCGCGGGCCTGAGCGCGCGGTTGTCGTGCTCGGCGACGACGAGGGCAGCCATCAGATCACCCGCGCCTCGGTTTTGAGCTTGTCGACCAGTTCGGCGACCGAGCCGACTTTGTGGCCGCCCTGTCGTTTTGGCGGTTCCTCGACCTTAAGCACGATCAGCCGCGGCGTCACATCGACACCGAGCGCCTCCGGCGTGGTCGTCTCGATCGGCTTTTTCTTTGCCCGCATGATGTTCGGCAGCGACGCATAGCGCGGCTCGTTGAGCCGCAGATCCGTGGTGACCACCGCCGGTAATTTGATCGCGACCGTCTCGAGCCCGCCATCGACCTCGCGCGTCACCTCGGCGTGGCCGTCGCTGATCTTCAACTTCGAGGCAAAGGTCGCCTGTGGCCAACCGAGCAATGCCGACAGCATCTGGCCGGTTTGATTGCAGTCGTCGTCAATCGCCTGCTTGCCGATAATCACGATTTCCGGGCTCTCCTGGAGGATCACGGCTTTCAGCAGCTTGGCGACGGCGAGCGGCTGAAGCTCGGCATTGGTCTCAACCAAGACACCGCGGTCGGCGCCCATCGCCAGCGCCGTGCGGATCGTCTCCTGGCACTGCGCCACCCCAAGCGACACTGCGATGATCTCACTGACGGTCCCGGCTTCGCGCAGACGGAGCGCCTCTTCAACGGCGATTTCGTCGAACGGGTTCATCGACATCTTGACGTTGGCGGTCTCGACCCCCGTCTTGTCAGCCTTGACGCGGATCTTGACGTTGTAGTCGATGACCCGCTTGACCGCGACCAGCGCTTTCATCCTGTCCTCGCCACAGCACCGACGACCTGAACGGCCCGCCACCCGGATCGTGATTTGTGCACGGGCCCTAGGGGAAGACAAGACCCTCCTCGGTTCGGTGCCGCGCGGGCGCGGGGTCAGACTTGCGATCAGAGCGGACGAGAGGGAGACGCGGCAATCCGCATGACGGACATGATTACAAGCGGCCCAGCGACGGGCGGCGCAGGGAAACTCCAATGACCGACTTCTTTCCGGGCTTTCAGTCCCGGCGGATCCAGACATCGGGTGCCGGCATCAACCTGGTGACAGGCGGTAGCGGGCCGCCTCTGCTGTTGCTGCACGGCTACCCGCAGTCCCATTTGATGTGGCGCAAGCTCGCTCCGCGCTTGGCCACCGAGTTCACCGTCGTTGCGCTCGACCTGCGCGCCTATGGCGACAGCTCCAAGCCGTCCGCCGGGCCGGACAATACATTCGAAGCGTGCGTTGGCCCTCGACCAAGTCGAAACGATGCGAGCGCTCGGCTTCGAGCGCTTCGCCGTCGCCGGGCACGACCGCGGGGCGCGGGTCGCCCACCGATTGGCGCGCGACCATCCTGAGCACATCGAGCGTATGGCACTGCTTGACATCGTGCCGACCCTCTACCGTTTCGAGACGATCGACCAGAAGGCGGCGACCGCGAGTTGGCACCGGTTCTTTTCTGATCCGGCCGAGAGGATTTCCGGAACGGCTGATCGGCGCGGAGGCGGAATTCTTTCTGCGCCACCAGTTGAGCGCGCTGCTGCGCGATCCGGCGAAGCTGGAGCCTGAAGCGTTCGCCGAGTATCTGCGCTGCTTCAAGAACCCCGAGACGACCCGGGCGACCTGCGACGAGTACCGTGCCGGGGCCTCGATCGATCTTGTCCACGACCGCGCCCAGAAGCCGGCTATGCCGCTCCTCGTGCTGTGGGGCCAGCGCAGCTCGCAGGGCAGCGGTTATGATGTGCTCGCCGTGTGGCGCGAGCATGCGGAAAACGGTCACCGGCCATGGCATCGACAGCGGCCACTTCCTCCCGGAAGAGGCGCCGGAAGAAACCTACCGGGCGCTGCACAGCTTTTTCGCCGGCAAGGCGGGCTGAAAGCGACCGACACAGCGTCGCGTAGAACAACAAACGAGTGGGGTGCAATCGCGTTGTTTTCTTTCTCTCGGGGCCGTGCAGCTTTCGTTGATAGCACGCGCCGCTTTCGTTGTTTTCGGACGAGGCAAATTAAGCACTAACCGATTGATTTAACCGCCATGATGGGTGGCGGAGTGGACGTTGTTCGGGGCGTCGGCGCGATTTGCGTTGTTTTTGGCCGCGGTGTGTGAGTAGCCCGCCGGCGTTCTTGGCGATCCTACAGCGGACGCCTATAACGACCATGCCGGTTGCTCTGGTGTGCTCAAAGTCTGATGCCGCTGTTTGCGATACCGTTCCCGGCGATCGATCCGGTCGCGATCTCGTTTGGTCCCATCGCGATCCGCTGGTACGCGCTCGCGTATATCGTCGGTCTGCTGATCGGCTGGCGTTACTGCCTCGCTCTCGCCGCACGGCCGCCATATCTGGTCGGCCGCCAGGACGTCGACGATTTCTTGGTGTGGGCCACCCTCGGCGTCGTTCTTGGCGGGCGCATCGGTTATGTCCTCTTTTACAAGCCCGGCTACTACTTCTTGCACCCGCTCGAGGCGCTCTATGTCTGGCATGGCGGGATGTCGTTCCACGGTGGCGCGCTCGGCGTGACGATCGCCATTCTGCTGTTTACCCGCGCGCGCAAGATCCCGCTCTTCGCGTTCTCCGACATCATCACCGAGGCGATTCCGATCGGTCTGTTCTTCGGCCGGATCGCGAATTTCATCAATGGCGAGCTCTTCGGCCGGCCGACCCACGTTCCCTGGGCAATGGTCTTCCCAAATGGCGGCGCGGTGCCGCGTCATCCAAGCCAGCTCTACGAAGCCTTCTGCGAGGGAATCCTGCTTTTTCTGTTGCTGTTCATCGCCGAGCGCCTCGGCGCGCGGCAGCGCCCCGGGATCGTCACCGGGTTGTTTCTCGCCGGATATGCGGTTGCCCGCATGTCGGGTGAGCTGTTTCGCCAGCCGGACCCTCAGCTCGGCTACCTGATTTTCGGGGCGACAATGGGTCAGCTGTTGTCGATCCCGTTATTGATCGCCGGCGGCGCCATCATCTTTTGGGCGCAACGGGCGCCCGTTTCTGCTCGGCCTTGATCGCCGACGCGCTCGACCAAAAGATCGCTCGCCGCATTCGCGCCGAGGGGCCACTGTCGGTCGCGGCCTATATGGCGATGGCGCTGCACGACCCTGAGGACGGCTATTACGCGCGGCGCGACTCAATCGGTGAGCAGGGCGATTTCATTACCGCCCCCGAAATCAGCCAAGTGTTCGGCGAGCTGATCGGGGCATGGTGCGCGGTAGTGTGGGATCAGTTGGGACGGCCCGATCCGGTCGTCCTCGCGGAGCTGGGGCCGGGCCGCGGCGTGCTGATCGCTGATCTGTTGCGTGCCACGGCCGCCGTGCCGGGTTTTCGGCGCGCTCTGCGTCTTTATTTGCTCGAAACAAGCGCCCCGCTCCGCGCCGAGCAAGAACGCCGTCTCGCAAAATTCGACCCCATCTGGGTGTCGAGTCTCGACGATCTGCCGGAGCGACCGATGCTGGTGGTCGCCAACGAGTTTCTTGACGCGTTGCCGATTCGGCAGTTCGTCCGGCGGGGCGCCGGTTGGTCGGAGCGGATGGTGACGCTCGACCATGAGGATCGTTTGGCCTTTGTCGTAGGACCGCCAAGCGCCATCGCGAGGGTGCTGATTCCACCGGTCCTGCGCGACAGCGCTCTGCAGGGCGACGTCGTTGAGATTTCCCCGGCCGGCCTTGCCGTGGCAGCGGGGGTCGGTGCGCGGCTTGTGCGTCAGGCGGGTGCCGCCCTATTCGTTGATTACGGGTATTTTCCGAGCTCTCCGGGCGCCACTCTGCGTGCGCTTCGTAGCCATCGCGGAGTTTGCGTGCTGGCCGCACCGGGCACTGCCGATCTCAGCGCGCACGTCGATTTTGCCTCATTCACCCATGCTGCCCGGGTCGGCGGTGCCGAGACCCACGGGCCGGTGCCCCAGGCTCGCCTGCTCGCCGCACTTGGGGCCCGCGAGCGTACCGCCGCGCTGCGCGCCAGGGCCACGCCGAACCAGCGGCAGGCGCTCGACAGCGGGCTCGAGCGCTTGCTGGACCCGGATGGCATGGGCAGCCTGTTCAAGGCCGTAGCGCTGGTCTCTCCAGGGCTGCCGACGCCCCCCGGCTTCGAGGCAGGCCCGTGATTAATCAGACTGACCGAATGATCACATCGGAGGTGCTCAGTGCCGATGCCGGTATCCATCACGCCTTCTTCACCCGCCGCGGGGGTGTCAGCGAGGGCCTGTTCGGCTCGTTGAATTGCGGCTTCGGCTCCGGTGATGCATCGCCGAAAGTCGCGCACAATCGGGGAATCGCGATGGCCTGCCTGGGCCTGGCCGGCGATCGGCTCGCGACCCTCCGCCAAGTCCATAGCGCCGAGGTCGTCATCGTGGAGCAGCCATGGTGCCGCGAAGACGCACCGATGGCAGATGGCCTCGTGAGCGGGGTCCCCGGCATTGCGCTCGGCGTATTAGCGGCCGATTGCGCACCGATCCTGCTGCACGATCCGGTTGCTCGGGTCATCGGCGCGGCGCATGGCGGTTGGCGCGGCGCACTCGGCGGGATTGTCGATGGCACAATCGCGCGGATGGCCGAGCTCGGTGCCGAGCGTCCCCGGATCCGCGCCGCGGTCGGCCCTTGTATCGGTCGGCGGTCATACGAGGTCGGGCCGGAGTTTCCGCAACACTTTGTCACAGACGATCCCGGCAACTTGCGCTTTTTTGCACCGGCGCCAGCCTCCCGCCGATTTTTGTTTGATCTCGCGGGTTATATCGCGCATCGGCTCAGGCGCGCCGGAATCACGACCGTCGACGTGATCCCGCACGATACGGTTGAGGAGGAGGAACGGTTCTTCAGCTATCGGCGCGCCTGTCTGCGCGGCGAGCGCGCTTACGGGCGCGGGCTCTCGGCAATCGCGCTCGAGGAGTAGCGGCGATGGCGCCCCGATTGCCGGGCCGCGCGCCGCGCGCCGCGGCGGCCGTAGGGGTGGTCATGCTTCTGGTGGCGTGTCAACCGCTACCGCATCCCTTTGCGGATGACGTGCCGCCGCCGGGGTCGTCCATTCTGACCTTGCGGGACAGCGCCAGCGTGACGATCGCGCCGGTCGACGGCACCCCCCGGGCGACTGCCGAAAAGCTCGGGCCGGCGATGGCAAGCGCCCTGCAGCAGCGCGAGATCGCAGCCAGCGACAAGACCGCGAGCATTGGCAGCTACGAGCTGGTTGGCAAGATCGAGGAGATGCCGCCGTCGGGAGACAAGGCGGCACTCGTGGCGGTCTGGGAGCTGCGCGATCCTTCGGGCCAGTCGCTCGGCAAGCGTACCGAACGCCTTGAGGCCACAGCGCGCGATTGGGAGCAAGGGACGGACGATGCGGTGGCGCGCCTCGCCGCAGCGAGTGCCGATCGCCTCGCTCTTTTGCTGCAGGACGACAGCCCGACCGAGGCCCAGGTCGGCGGGCCTACGCGGCTGCTGATCAGAGGTGTCGAAGGGGCCCCGGGAGACGGAGCTCAGTCACTGCCCAGGGCCATCACCGAGGTCCTGAAGCGGCAGGATATCGCAATAATCACCGACCCGGAGGCAAAGGCCGATCTCGTCCTCGACGCCGATGTCGTCATCGCAAAGCCAAAGGCGGGCAAGCAGAACGTCAAGATCGTCTGGCGGGTGCGTCGCAAGGACGGCAGCGAGATCGGCACGGTCGGGCAGGAAAACGACGTCCCCGCCGGGCTGCTCGAGGGCGCGTGGGGCGATGTCGCCTACATGGTTGCCGTATCGGCGCAAGCCGGCATCATGCAGCTGGTCGAACGCGGCGCGCCGCCTCCGAGCGGCAAGTCCTGAGCCGGGAGATTGCCAACCGCAGGGTGCGTGGTTACATTGCAAATGTATGAAGCCGTTGGTGGCGCCCGACGGCACGGATGCCTGTTGGCACGGCAATGAAGATCCTCGCTTGCAACAGCAATCGGCCGCTCGCCGAGGCCATGTCGAATTATCTCGACCTGCCGCTCACCAAGGCGAGTGTGCGCCGGTTTTCCGACATGGAGGTATTTGTCGAGATTCACGAGAACGTGCGCGGCGAGGACGTTTTCGTGATCCAGTCGACCTCCTATCCGGCGAACGACCATTTGATGGAGCTGCTCGTCAGCCTCGACGCATTGAAGCGCAGCTCGGCGCGGCGAGTGACGGCGGTGATCCCCTATTTCGGCTACGCCAGGCAGGATCGAAAGTCCGCCCCGCGCACCCCGATCTCGGCCAAGCTGGTTGCCAACATGATCACCGCGGCCGGCGCCGACCGCGTGCTGACCATCGACCTTCACTCGATGCAGACCCAAGGCTTTTTCGACATTCCGACCGACAATCTGATGGCGGCACCGGTCTTCGTGAAGGACATCCGAGACCATCATTCGACCCAGGACCTGATCATCGTCTCGCCCGATGTCGGCGGGGTCGTGCGCGCCCGGGACATTGCGGATCGGCTCGACACGGACCTCGCGATCATCGACAAACGCCGCGAACGGGCAGGGGTCTCCGAGGTCATGAACATCATCGGTGACGTTGCCGGGCGCCGCTGCATCCTCATCGACGACATTGTCGACACGGCGGGTACTCTCTGCAACGCCGCGGCGGCGTTGGTCAAAGCGGGGGCTGCTGCCGTCTATGCCTATGTCACCCATGGGGTGCTGTCGGGGCCTGCGGTGACGCGCCTCGCCGCTTCGCCGATCGAGACGCTGGCGATCACCGACAGCATTGTCGCGACCGACGCGGTTCGCGCCGCCCATAATATCCGCCAGCTGACGATTGCGCCGCTGATGGGCGAGGCAATGCGGCGGATCAGCGAGGAGCGCTCGGTCTCCAGCCTGTTCAATTGAGTATCGCCGTTCTCGGCCGGAAAGCCGTAAGCGGCCGCCGTCGGACGGGTATGGATCCGACGGGAAACCCTGCATCGGCCGATGATGCCGGCCCCTGCGAAAAAGGAGCGACAGTCGATGGCCGAGATCACCACCCTAAATGCCGAGCGGCGCGTGCGCGCCGGCAAAGGGGCCGCCCGGGAGACCCGGCGCAAGGGCCGCGTTCCCGGGATCATCTATGGCGGCGACGGGGATCCGATAATGATCAGCCTGGAGCCTCGCGAGTTGTCCCGCGTTCTCGCCAAACGCGGCTTCCTCGCGACGGTTGTCGAGCTCAGAGTGGACGATGCCGTCCATCGCGCTCTGCCGCGCGAGGTGCAATTGCATCCGGCGACCGATCAGCCTTTGCATGTCGATTTTATGCGGGTCGGGGTCGACACCCAGGTTACCGTCACCGTGCCTGTCGTCTTCATCAACCACGAGATGTCGATTGGCCTGCGCCGCGGCGGCATCCTCAACATCGTCCGTCACGGGGTCGCGCTGGTGTGTCAGGTGGACAATATCCCCGAGCAGCTGGTGACCGACCTCAACGGCCTCGACATCGGCGACAGCGTCCATATCAGCGCGGTGACCTTGCCGCCCGGCTCGCGGCTCGCAATCACCGATCGTGACTTCACGATCGCCAGCATTGCCGCTTCCTCGGCGGTGCGCGAGGAGGCGGCTGCCGCTGCCGCTGCGCCGCCCGCCGCTGCTGCCGAGCAGCAGCAGCCCACCGCCCCCGCCCCAACCTGAGCTCTCTGGCGGGTCTCGACGGCTCTCGATCGCGCGGTAATGCGTCTCGTCGTCGGCCTTGGCAATCCGGGTTCCCGCTATGCCCGCAACCGGCACAATGTCGGCTTTATGGCGGTCGACCTGATCGCCCGCAGTCACGGCGTCCCAGGCTTTCGCAGCCGCTTCAAGGGCGAGCTCGCCGAGGGCGTGATCGGCGGCGAGCGCCGGCTGTTGTTGAAGCCGCAAACCTATATGAACGATTCCGGCGAGTCGGTCGCCGAGGCGGCCCGCTTTTTCAAGATCTCGCCGGAGGAAATCGTCGTGATCCATGACGAGATCGATTTGCGGCCGGGCAAGCTGCGGGTGAAACGCGGTGGCGGCACTGCCGGCCACAACGGCTTGCGCTCGATCGACGCGCTGCTCGGGCCGGATTTCTGGCGGGTGCGGATCGGCGTCGGCCATCCTGGTGTCAAGGAGTTGGTCCAGCCTTATGTCCTGCAGAATTTCTCGAGCGAGGAGGTGCGCTTGTGGGTGGCGCCGCTACTCGAAGCGGTGGCGGCGACGATAGGGCTATTGCTGTCCGGCGCGCCGGACGCCTTCATGAGCGAGGTGGCGCGGCGCTTCGCCCCGCCCGACCTCGAAGCGGCGGACAGCTCCCCTCAAACTTAAAAAGAACCACGCATGGGCTTCACTTGCGGCATCGTCGGGTTGCCGAATGTCGGCAAATCGACCCTGTTCAACGCGCTGACTGCGACCGCGGCGGCGGACGCTGCGAATTATCCGTTCTGCACGATCGAGCCCAATGTCGGGCGCGTCGCGGTGCCGGACGAGCGGCTCGCGGTCTGCGCGCGCCTGGCAAAATCGGCCGAAATCGTCCCCACCCAGCTTGAATTCGTCGACATCGCCGGGCTGGTCCGTGGGGCGGCCCGCGGCGAGGGGCTCGGCAACCAGTTTCTCTCGCACATTCGCGAGGTCGACGCGATCGCCCATGTGCTGCGCTGCTTCGTCGACGGCAACGTCACCCATATCGAAGGCTCCGTCGACCCGGTTCGCGACGCCGAGACGGTCGAGACCGAGCTGATGCTCGCCGACCTCGAAAGCCTCGAACGGCGTGCGGTGCATCTGGTCAAGCGCGCGCGCGGCGGCGACAAGGAGGCAAAAGCACAACT
>Ga0306925_10004986_pt1 | contig 12104 bp, 13 predicted proteins | sample flu12Cox44000176_FD_203755 | JGI IMG/M metagenome (GOLD analysis project Ga0306925, IMG submission 203755) | Lab enrichment of tropical soil microbial communities from Luquillo Experimental Forest, Puerto Rico - flux8day.12C.oxic.44.000.176 (v2)... | ecosystem: Environmental > Terrestrial >...
GATGATGCCAGCGGAGCGGGGCGGCTGGAGGGGGTGTACGAGAGCGATGACCGGCGGGCCCAACAGACTGCCGCTCCGCTCATCGAGCGACTGCACCGCGCGCCGGTGGTGTTCCGGGTCGCGGATGCACGCGCAACCGCCGCACGCGCGCTGCACGAGCACTCGGGCGGCACGCTGTTGGTCATAGCGAGCGGTACTGCGCTGCCGGAGATGGTGCAGGAGCTCGCCGGCGTCCCGCTTGCGAGCGCGGCGGATGATGCGGATTTCGTCTATGTGGTCAGTGTGCCGAGCGTTGGCCGCGCTCACCTGGCGCGCTTGCGCTTCTGATCTGCGGCGCGCTCAGGTTACGGTGCGCTCGCGGTACGTGTTGCGGCCGGCGCTCGAGGCGACTGCCCGGCGCACGAATGCCTCATGCTCGCTGATGCGAAAGTTCGCGAGTACTGCGGCACGGATGTAGCGCGCCTGGTCGATCAGGTAGGTGCCGCGGCGTACGCCGATCCCCAATGGCCCGCGCACGTCGTACATTGAAATGACGAACTTATCGACGTCGGAGAGCAGCGTGTACGACAGCTGGTACTTGTCGCGGAACCGCCGGTGCGTAGCGGGCGGTTGCGGACTCACACCGGCGATGTTCAGCCCGGCCTGCTTGATCTCAGCGTGCAGATCGCGCATGAGGCAGGCCTCCCGGGTACACCCGGGGGTAAAGTCAGCGGGGTAGAAGTACAGGATCAGCGGTCCGCTACGCAGCAGGTTGCTGAGCGAGATGCTCTGCTCGTCATGGTCGGGTAATGTGAATTCCGGCGCTCGTCCACCCAGGGGCAGCATCTTCGTTCTCCCGCCACCAAGAGAGGCCTCGTCCCTTGAGCCCGATCATAGCCGCATCGACCGGCGCCGTTAAAATCGGATTGGACGTGCGGGACCGCGATGCTAGAATCGCGCGCCGCGTTCGGGGGTCCCCCGCGAAATCACGCTTCTTGATGAGGGGCCATGCGAGCGTCGCTCGGGACGAGCGTGATGTTGCGGGGTGACTTAGGGGTCTTCCCCCGCCAGGACCATCGGTGGGGCGGTAGCTCAGCTGGGAGAGCGTCGCGTTCGCAATGCGAAGGTCGAGGGTTCGATCCCCTTCCGCTCCACCATATTTTCAGGAACCTGCAAAGCCAGCGCTCCCCCCATACCTGACTCTTTCGCCTAACGAGACGTGCCCAGACTCTACGTGTCGTCCGTGCGGTACCTGTTCGGTGCGCTCTTCGCCGTAAGCACGGCGTTGCTCGCCGCGCCCACAGCCGCGACGGCTGACACCAGGGGGACCCTGCAGATTTACTTCATCGACGTCGAGGGCGGACAGTCGACTCTCATAGTGACGCCGGAGCGTCACTCCGTGCTCATCGACACAGGATGGGCGGGCGATGGCTCCGGCTTCCATCCTGGGGATCCGCAGGCGGCTCGCGATGCGAACCGGATCGTTGCCGCCGCGCGCGATGCAGGAATCAGCCGGATCGACTACCTGCTGATCACACATTTCCACATCGATCACGATGGTTCGGTCGCCGAGCTCTCACAACTCATGCCGATCGGCACATTCATCGACCATAGTGGTCCCAGTGCTGAAGCCGACCGTGCGAGTCCCGGAACGAAGGAGGCTTATGAGGCCTATGTGAAAGTACGAAATGGCTTTGCGCACCTACGACCCAGGCCCGGAGAGCGCCTGCCACTGAACGATGTAGAAGCGGTGGTCGTGAGCTCCGGCGGTGCAACGCTCTCAAAGCCGCTCGTGCATGCCGGTGCAATGAATGCCGCCTGTCCGGACCATGGGACAGCTCCGCGGGATTTATACGAGAACCCGCGCTCGACAGGGGTCGTTGTCCGCTACGGAGAGTTCCGGTTTCTCGATGTCGGCGATCTGACAGGCGAGCCCCTGTTCAAGCTCGTGTGTCCGAAGAACCTGATCGGGCCCGTGGACGTCTACCTGGTCGCCCATCACGGCGGTCCTGATGCCTCCGTCCCGGAGACCTTCGCCGCGCTGAGACCGCGGATAGCGATCATGAATAACGGCCTCTCCAAGGGTGGTGCCCGCGTCACCTATGAAGCCCTGCATCGCGTCCCGGGGCTCGAGGACGTGTGGCAACTGCACGCTTCTAGCGATGCCGGTGAGGCCAATTTTCCGTCGAAGTACATTGCCAACCTGGACGAAAGCAGCGCTTACTGGATCAAGCTGGTGGCGAGCGAAGACGGCTCCTTCCGCGTGCTGAATCAACGCACGCGTGAGTGGAGGACTTATGCGCTCCGAGCGCGCTGAGGGGACTCGTCAGGGTCTCTTCGCCAGCCGGGTCGGATCCCCGAAGAGAAAGGCACCGCGCATCACGGTCGAATGCCCCGGTGAGGTGCAGAAGAAAACATAGCGCAATCCGGCTGCCAGCGAGCTGGTGTTGAAGCTTATGGTGTCGCTCTCCCCGCCGCCGACGACTTTGGTCGCGGCGATGATGCGCTTGTCGTTCTGCGGCAGGAAACCACGACTGAATCCAGCCGACAGTCCGCCGTTCACGATGGCGGACACGTCCGCGTCCTTCGCCAGTACCCAATCGTGGCCCATGACCTTGGCGCCCAGCTTGCCCGAGTGTCTGAGGGTTACCTCGACGGCCTCACAGGTGCTGGGCACGACGATCTCGCGCATGTTGAACTGCATGTTGTCGTTTGCTTCGATGCTCACCTTGCAGGGATCCGCCCGCACCGCCTGTGCCGCCAGGATGAGCACCAGAACACCGATCATACGTAGTGACGACATGTTGCTGACCTCCGCCGTGTCTCAGAAAGCCATCCAGTAAAAGAGAAACAGGGTGTTGTTATCGCTGGCGGAACGGCCGGTGCCGTCGTAGTTGGAAGTTCCGCCGTCGAAGCGCGTATAGCCGGTGTATTGGATGCCGAGGCGCAGGTTCACCCACGGCCGCGCCCAGGAGTCTTTCTTGCCGAACGGCACCCACTCCAGCATCGCGATGTAGCCGCGCGTGTCGGGGGTGCCGCTGGTGCCGAAGCCGAAGTAGGTCGGGTCGGTGCTGCCCGTGGTGTTGAATACCCCGCCACTCAAAGCGTAAGTCTGCCGCCAGGCATAGGTCAGGTCGGCTTCGACCGTGGTGAGGTGGTTGGTGGCGTTGTTGGCGCCGCCGGCGGCGAAGGTCGCATCGAGATGCTGCTGCTCGTGGATGACGGAAGCATTGATGTTGATGGAGCCAGGCCCGTCGACGGGCGTGTATTGGTACACCCCATCGAATCCGACATCGGTGTAATGATCGGTCTGCGGCACCGTGGGGTCGGGCTGCAGCTTCGACGACAGCCCGAAGGTGCCGAACGAGAAATAGTGCTCCTGCTGACCCAGCGTGAACTGGTAGGCGGCACGCCAGTACGGGGCCGCGCCATCCATGTGTATGTTGTTATCCGGGTAGAGACCTAAATTGCCGAGCCAGTGGTCCGAGAGGCCGCGATAGGCCCCGGCTTCGAGATACAGATGGTCGTGGATCATCGTGTAGGCGGTCGCGCCCAGCACCACCTGCGCGAATCCGCCCGCGATCACGGGCGCCGCGCTTGGTCCTGGGGCTAGCCCCGAGGTGATGTACGGGTATGCCCACGCCGGGGTGGAGTTCCACAGATCCTGGACCGTCGGATTGTTGTTGACCGAGATGCCCACGACCGCATCGGTGCCGAAGAAGTTCGTCAGCGGCCGCGCCCAGCGAACATCGAGGTTGTCCCAGCTGAAGTGGCGGTCTTCGCCGCTGTAGGTGCCCTGCGCGAACATGCCGACGTGGTCGAAGAGCTTCGTCGCCAGGAACACCGACACCTGATCGACCGAGAGGTTGTCGTTGGTCGCGAAGTGCGGCGCGGCCGGGTCGGGCAGCGGAGCACTGGTGTGCGTGTAACCCCCCTGCACCATGGCTGCGAGCGGCATCGGCTGGTCGCCGCCGCTGAAGGTGTAGCCGTTGAGTTTGAACTGGCGGCCGTACGCGGTCAGTGCCACGCCGAAGGAGACCACGTGACACTGCGAGCACGGCATCCCGGTCTGGCTGGCGAAGCTCGGAACGGCAAGCGCCTGCCCGGAGAAGGCCATGACGCTAAGCAACATCAGCGCAGTGATTGCGCTGCGCAAAACTCGAATACGTGTCGATCCCTGTGTATTGAACATAATCGTCGTGACTCCCGACTTCTTGTTATTGTTCTTGCGCATCCGTCCGGCATGAGAACTGCTCTGCGCCGACGTTCGGTTGTCCGGTGCGCTCCTTGCTTGCGAAGTTTTCAACAAAGGTACCGTCGCCAACAGCCGACAACAGGGGGTCAACCCGGTAGAGGAACGCGTAACAGTGGGTAGCAGCACTGGGAAAAGGCTCGGTGCACGCGGGAACGTTTGGCTGCATCACGATGGCTGGTAGCCCGCTTGCGTGGGACGATCGCTGCCTGAATTGGGAGATCCGCGATGAATGGACGTGTAGCGCTGGTGACAGGTGGCGGGCGCGGAATAGGCCGCGAGGCGGCGTTGCTGCTCGCGGCAGAGGGAGCGCGTGTGATGATCGCCGCTCGCACGGTGGGCGAACTGACGGCGGTCGGACTCGAATACGTGGCCGCCGATCTCGGCACTACCGCGGGATGCGCGGTGGCTGTTGCCGAGACCGAGCGACGCCTCGGAGCGATTGACCTGTTGGTCGTCAATCACGGCATCGGCTCGGCTCACGAGCGGCTCGTATGGGAGCAGGATCCCGAGGTCTGGCGGCAGACCATGCGCATCAACCTCGACGGACCGTTCGAGCTCGCCCGGCTCACCGTCGGCGGCATGTGCCGGCGCGGCTTCGGGCGAGTCGTCTTCACCAGCTCAACCGCAGGTGAGAAAGCCGAACGCTCCGGCAGCGCTTACACCGCTTCGAAGCATGGACTGATCGGCCTCGCCCGCGCGGTTGCGCAGGACGCCGGTCCCTTTGGCGTCACATCCAATGCGGTGCTGCCTGGATGGGTGCGAACGGCCATGGCGGAGCGCTCGGCCGCGACGGAAGCCGAGCGACGCGGTGTGACGGTCGAGCAGGTGTGGCGGGAACGCGCCGCGATCTACCCGCAGAACCGCGTGCTCGAGCCGCGCGAAGTGGCACAGGTCATCGTGTTCCTGTGCAGTGATGCGGCCGGAGGCGTTAACGGCGAAGCGATTACCGTGGCGCTCGGAGGTATATGGTAGCGCCGGCGCGGCGCGGCAAGCGCCGCAAGGAGCAATCGGCCTCGCCGGTCGTGTTGGGGGTGAGAATCTCCCATCCCGATAAGCCGCTGTGGCCGGCGACAGATGCGAGCGGTGCCATCACTAAGCTCGAGCTCGCTCACTACTACGAAGCAGTGGCACCTTGGATGATCGAGCACATACGTGGCCGGCCCTGCTCGATCATCCGCGCTCCCAATGGGATCGAGGGCGAGCGCTTCTTTCAGCGCCATGCGATGGCAGCCACCTCCAGTCTCATAGAGCTGGTGAAGGTCTCCGGCGATCCCAAGCCCTATCTGCAGGTCGACCGCGGCGAAGGCCTGGCGGCGCTTGCCCAGATCGCAGCGCTCGAGGTTCATCCGTGGAATTGCGCACCCGGCCGGCCAGAGAGCCCCGGGCGATTCGTGTTCGATCTCGATCCGGCGCCCGATGTTGCGTTCGAGCATGTCATCGAGGCTGCGATCGAGCTGCGGGAGCGACTGGAGATGTTAGGTCTGGTTGCTTTCTGTAAGACCACTGGCGGCAAGGGACTGCACCTGGTGACTCCTTTCTCTGTCTCGAAGGGCGGCAAGATCCGCTGGCCGGAAGCCCGGGGACTCGCGCGGGAGATCTGTGTACGCATGGCGGCCGACAGCCCTCAGAAGTACCTCATCACCATGGCCAAGAAGGAGCGCGCCGGCCGCATCTTTCTGGACTATCTGCGCAATGATCGGATGGCGACCGCCGTGGCGCCGCTCTCGCCGCGCGCTCGTGCCGAGGCTCCGGTCTCCATGCCGCTTAGCTGGGGGCAAGTGAAGAGGGGACTCGAGCCCCTGCGTTACACCCTGCGCACTGCTCCAGGGCTACTGGCAAGATCGAGCGCGTGGAAGGACTACCGGCAATGCGAACGGCCGTTGCGGGAGGCGCTCAAGCGCGCGAGGGCTGGCAACGAGGGTCGCTAGGTCGCGTGATGGCGCAGGCCACCGGTGTCAGCGATGTTGGCTAACTGGAAGAGCCGGAGCGGTCATTCCGCCCACGGCGCCCTGCGTCTGCGGTGAACCTTGCTGTCGATGCATACAAGGCGGCGGCCAGCGCGGCCTCGCCGCTGACCAGCGCCTCCCACTCCAGCTCCAGACCTTTGCGCTTACCCTTCGGCGTCAGCTTCAGGGTAAGCGGAGAGATCGCGACGATGTATGCACGATCCCTGATACGCACCTCGCGTTTGAGTGTCTTATCGAGCGATGTAGCCATGCCAGGCTAGACCGCTCGCCGCGACATTGGTTTACCGCGGCCCAAGTCTTGGGCGAGTGCCATGCACAACGCCTGGCAGCGCTGCCGTAAGCTCCACTTCGAGTGCCGGGTGCACTCCGCACCCACACCGCGTGCCTGTCGTGGCTCGCGAGGGCGGGTTCGCGGTGTTTGATGATCACCGCCACGCTTGCTTGTTGATCGGCCGCGGGCCATCGTAAATGTCGTGAGAGACGGCAACCAACAGGCGATCCGTGCTTTCTTTGCGGGACTCGACGAGGAGGCCCACGACCTGGCCGAGCGCCTGGCCCACGGTGACGATGAGAGCGTATGGGCGTGGTTTGAACGTCGCTATCCCAAGGCGACGAAGCGTGCGGCCAAGGATCGCCACTGGCGCGATTTCGTGCGGGCGATTCGCGAATTTTACGGCGACGAAGCCGGTCTTCAGTAGCTCTGCTGCCGGCATCGAACAGGGCCAGCCCTGGCTCGGCGCAGGCTCGAGTCATTCGCGCCAGCCGAGGGAGCGTCAGGCGATCAGGTCACGGTACGCGTGCCAGGTGGCATAGCCCAGCAGCGGTGCGATGAACACCATGCCGATCAGCAGTGTGAGAAAGCCGATCGCCGTGAGAATAACGATGAGTCCCGCCCATACCACCATGGCCGGGAAATTCGCCAGTGTGACGCGCAGGCTGGCGCGAATGGCCTCGGAGGCGCTCGCGTGCCTGTCGACAATGAGTGGAACGGACACCACCGATACGGCGAATACGACGACTGCCAGCACCCCGCCGCACAGGATGTAACCGAGAAGCTGCGATGGAGTGAGCATGCTCGCTCCGCCCCAGAGGGCCACGGCGAGACTCGGCACGGAGGAGTTGAATATGGATTCCAGCAGCACGCCTGAAAGGACAAACCACAGCAGTGCGATCAATGCGAGGACCCCACCGAAGTGCAGCAGGCCGTCGGGATTGCGCGTGAGTGCCTGCAGCGACTCATCGAAGCCGAGCGGCTCGCGTGCTTCACGTCTTCGTGCCAGCTCGCATACCCCGGTGGTCATGATCGGCCCAACCAGCAGATAGCCGGTGACGGCAGCCGCCGTCAGGTAGAAGTGCGTGCTCCCGAGCGCGAGCAACACGCCGCCGAGGATGGCGATGAGCGCGCCGTGCGCGAGCCCGGGCCAGCCGATTCGCTTCAGATCGTCCCATCCGCGATTGAGCCATTCGAAGGCCTGCCCAGCAGACACGTGCCGGGTTTCGAGCCGCATGGCTTCGGGTCTGCTAACACCGATGGACGTAGTCATGGACGTCCTCCTCGCCGCGACGCGGCGACGCGCAGGATGAGTGTACGCCTCCGCGGCCTCCCGGGGGATGGTGGCGTTGCCGGCCACGCCGGTACACTGCGGGCTGGTCCGCCCCCGTAGCTCAGTGGATAGAGCGACCGCCTCCTAAGCGGTAGGTCGTCGGTTCAACTCCGGCCGGGGGCGCCATCTCGAACCAACACGATCAAGCACTTACTAGGCGGTACGTCGCGGAGAATACGCAGCCCTCTAGCGTACTTGCACGGGCCGTGCAACGTCTTTGCAAGGACGCAGCGGGCATCCGGGGTTGTCGGTGGGCGGCAGCTTTTGGCACGACCGGACATTGAGCCCCTACTCGGCTGGGTTGTCGGGCTGTATGGCGTCGTTTACGGGACGCAGCACGTCGTCTGGTCGCGGGCCACGGTTTACCATTTGGGGCCGTGGCAGGTCGCGACCACAACAGGCATCCCAGTTCTGCGATCGGTGATTACGGTACGGGGTGGCAGCGCGCACATGCGCTACGCCACGTTGGATAGCACGCTCATCACGAATCCGATGATCGTCGCCACGAAGAAAAACGAAAAGATGGCCTGCAGCAGCGTTAGGCGCCGGATCCGCGCACCGACGATGGATATATCCGTCGTGCCGAAGCACATCGCTATCGTGAAGGAAAAGTACATGAAGTCCCAAAGATCCGGTGCCGACTGGCTGGGGAAACGCAAGTCCGGCTCACTCCGCCCCTCGGCTCTCTCGTAGAGACTGTTGTAATAGAGCCGCATATATTGAACTCCGAAGATCATTTGCGCGGTCATCCAGCCGAGAAACACCGCTGCCAGAGAGGCGGCCATATGCAGAACCTTGAGCCAGTGCTCGCGATCTCTCTGGCTGTTGAGCATCACGCCGATCGCGGTGATGCTGGCGACCGAGACCAGCACCGTGGCAATAAGAATGCCTTTCTTCTCCAGCGTCCTTCCTTCGACCGCGAGATTGGCGCACTGCTCTGCAGTGGCCATAGAGGTCAGTACATAGAGCAGCGTCATGTAGGTGAGCAGCAGCAGATCGAGGCTGAGGATGAAGCGCGTCTCGCGCGGCAGCCGCGTGGTTGCCACCATGCATGCGCCACCGACCAATACGGACACCAGCGGCCGGTTGTGTGGGCGCAAGAGCCAGGGAACGGGGCGAGCGCTCGGAAATGGTAGCTCGCTCATTTTTCTTACACTCCTACGCCACGGCCGCGCTTTTGACCTTCAACGGGCCGAGGAGAACGCTCCGAGCCGCGGCTGAAGGCAATTCAGCTGCTGGATTGTCCGCTTTTCCTCGTCACAAATGGCTGTTTTCGGCACGTTCATCCGTCGGCTCCGGGTCGAGCTTGTGTGAAAACGCAGTGCAATGCTCGGGTAAGATGATCGCCGTGGCTTGTGGGGGAAGGCACCATGAAGCGATTCGTCGAAGGCGAGTGTCGGGACCAGTCAGTGCTCTTCCCGGAGCGGCTGGACGACTGGATCGCCGAAGACAACCCGGTGCGTGCCGTGGATGCTTTCGTTGATGAACTCGAATTTATAGCCCTGGGGTTTGCGAGTGCCGAGCCGGCGGACACGGGGCGGCCGGCCTACCATCCTGGGACGCTGCTCAAGATCTACATCTACGGCTACCTGAACCGCATCCAGTCGAGTCGCCGCCTCGAGCGTGAGGCGCAGCGCAACGTGGAGTTGGTCTGGCTGACGGGGCGTCTCGCGCCGGACTTTAAGACGATCGCCGACTTCCGCCGGGACAACGGTCCGGCGATCCGCAAGGTATGCGCGCAGTTCGTCGAGCTCTGCCGCGGCATTGGCCTCTTCAGTGCGGCGCTGGTAGTGGTCGATGGCAGCAAGTTCAAGGCGGTGAACAACCGAGACAAGAACTTCACGGCGCACAAGCTCAAGGCCCGACAGCAGCAACTGGAGCAAAGTGTCGCACGCTATCTGGCCGAGCTCGATCGTGCCGACCGTGAACCCTCGCTAGTGCCGGAGGAACGGGTTGAGCATCTGCAAGAGAAGATCGCCACGGTTCGCAAGCAGATGAAGAAGCTCAAAGGGATCGGCCAGGAGCTGGCGGCGGCGCCCGATCAGCAGGTGTCCCTGACGGATCCGGACGCGCGGTCGATGGCGACCAGCGGTCGTGGGACCGGCATCGTGGGCTACAACGTGCAGACGGTGATCGACAGTGAGAACCATCTAATCGTCGCGCACGAGGTCGTCAACCAAGGACACGATCGCGAGCAGCTTGCCTCGATGGCACAGCAGGCCAAGGCGGCCACGGGCGAGGAGAAACTGGAGGTGCTCGCCGACCGTGGTTACTTCAGCAGCGAAGAGATCCTCAAGTGTGAACAAGCGGACATCACACCGCTGGTGCCTCGGCCGCTAACCTCAAATGCCAGAGCCGACGGCCGTTTTGACAAGAAGGACTTCGTTTACAACAAGAGGCGAGACGAGTATCGATGCCCTGCGGGGCAACGTGCAGTCTGGCGCTTCACTACCGTCGAGGCCGGGCTGACTCTACACAAATACTGGTCCTCGGCCTGCCCCAGGTGCCCTATGAGAAGCGCATGTACCCCCGCCGACTACCGCCGAATCAGCCGTTGGGAGCACGAGGATGTGCTCGACCGCATGCAGGCGCGGCTTGATCGTATGCCGCAAGCCGGCCGACTACGACGGCAGACCGTCGAACACGCGTTCGGGACGCTCAAATCGTGGATGGGAGCGACGCACTTCCTGACGAAAACGCTACCAAGAGTCCGAACCGAGCTCAGCCTGCATGTACTGGCATACAACCTGAAGCGGCTGATCCAGATGCTCGGAGTGCAGCCCCTTATCGCGGCGATCCGGGCATAGACCCGATCGCTCTTGTCTGCACTCCTTATCGACATCGCTGGCCTCGGTTCTCACACAGCCTCGGTCGAAAGCAGCCATGCGCGCCGAATGACTCCGTTCGGCAAGGACCGGCCATCCAACTCGACTGCATAATTTTCCGGTTGGACCGGCGCGGCGCAGCTATGTGAACCAAATTCCAGAGACGTGACGCGTTTCATGAGTAGATATCCCGATCAACTGAGGTATTTGTCATGAAGGAGCTCCCAATCATAGCGTCGGTAGTCGCCACCCTGGCTGTACAGGTAGCCAATGCAGGCTACCACTACTCCACGCCGATAACTGTCGGCACTGGCGGCGCATATGGCGGCGTGCACAGCGCACGTACCAGCAGCGACAGCAACCAATTCATCGGTTGCGCTGCCTACGGTGCCGTCAATTCTTCCAGCACGTATGTAGCGTGTTCGGCCAGGGACTCAGCCGGCCACTCCCTCTACTGTGCCACCTACAATCCATCCTTCTACGTATGGCAGGCGGCGATGTCTGTAAACCAAGCCAGTATCATCATCTTCAACGTGGATTCGAGCTACAACTGCACGTACATCTACGTCAGCAACAGCTCGACAAACCTGTAAACGGAGGCACGATGGTCAGGCTGTGGTCTGTTTGCGCACTGTCTGTTGCGATCGGCGCGGGTGTTGGTTGGGCTTTGCATGGGTCGAGCTCAGCCGATACGAATGAGGCTCAAGCCACGACACCAGTGGCACAGCTTGTGCCCTCACGGCCACAGCCTGCAGGGCCCTCAGGACTCGACTTGGCCCAATTGCACGCGGCCATCAGAGAGGAACTGGCCGCCGCATCGATGGGACAAGCCGCTAACAAGCCATCCGCCACAACTGCCGCAAAGGAGGATGTGCCGGCGTCTCGAGAGCTGGTCGCGCAACGCCGCGAGGCCATGCAGGACATACAGACGCTGATGGCGTCGGGAGAGTGGGGCGACAAGGAACGCACCGAATTCCAGCAAAAGTTCGCCGTGCTGGACCCAGAGCAGGCTCGCCAGGCGCTACAACAGATTATGAAAGGACTCAATAACGGCTCGATTCAAGCGCTGACAAACGTACCACTGTGACCACTCCATCCTCCTGTGGTCATCGATGGTCGGGACACATGGGTGCGGACACACAGTTGGGACTTTGAGGTAACCAGACGCGAGTGCCAGCTTTGTTCGCCCTGTACGCCGGCGTGCCGGGCGGATAGGCCGTTAACGGCTCCGACGCTCGACCGTTCAGCAAGGCGCGGCGCTCGCAATCCCAACACGGGAACCGGACCGAATCCGCTCCGACGGTTTTGAGTGACGGCTATCGAGTAGGCTTAACCGTCGCTGAAGGGTCGAAAGGCGCCGCGTCGATAGCTGCCGTTCAAGGCAACGAAGCGGACATTGACCGCACCGCCAGTAAGGAGTCGTGGTGGCGGGCGGGGCGTGCTATGCGATGTTCCGCAGATCGCCGGAGAGGCC